>Ga0207873_1000776_pt1 | contig 33460 bp, 33 predicted proteins | sample BGWIniCompost_FD_187373 | JGI IMG/M metagenome (GOLD analysis project Ga0207873, IMG submission 187373) | Cellulose adapted compost microbial communities from Newby Island Compost Facility, Milpitas, CA, USA - BGW Initial Compost (SPAdes)... ... | reverse complement strand
GGGACGATATCAAGATACCTGATATATTGCGGTCGTCCGTCGAGCCAGGAGGAGCCGGTGAGAGGCTTGATGCAGGACGTCCCGCTGTCGATCTCTCTGATCCTGCGCCGCATCCTGTCGGTCGGAGCAGACATGACGGTCACCTCCGTCCAACCGTCCGGCATCGATATCCGCCCGTACTCCGAGATCGCCGACCGCTCCCTCCGGCTGGCCTCCGCACTCGAGGAGCTCGGACTGCCGCCGGGCGCCACCGTCGCCAGCTTTGCCTGGAACGGACATCGGCATCTCGAGCTCTACTACGGAGTCCCGGTCTCCGGGCGGGTCCTCCACACCATCAACGTGCGGCTCCACGACGACGTGATCCAGTACATGGTCGGCCACGCTCGAGACCGGGTCATCTTCGTCGACGGCTCGCTGACCCCCCGGCTCGCTCCACTTCGCGATCGCCTCTCCGTGGATGTCTTCGTCGTCATGGAGGATGGCGCCGAGATCGACCCGGCTTTCGCAGACGACCCGCGCTACGAGGAATTGATCGGCGCTCAACAGCCGGCGGAGCCGCGGGACGTGGACGAGCACGAGGCGGCCTCGATATGTTTCACCAGCGGCACCACCGGTCGGCCCAAGGCCGTGGTCTATTCCCACCGCTCGATCCTCCTCCATGCCATGGGCCAGCTCATGGTGGACGGCCATGGGATACGTCGAGGCGATGTCGTCTTGCCTCTCACGCCGATGTTCCACGTCAACTGCTGGGGTCTGCCCTATTCGTCCGGCCTTGCCCCGGCCTCGCTCGTCTTCGCCGGTGCCGACACCAGCCCTGAAAGCGTGGCATCGCTGATCGAGCGGACGCGCCCCAACGTCCTCGCCGGTATCCCGACGTTCTGGGTGCAGATGAACGAGGTCTTCGCATCCGGGGCGTACGACCTGAGCTCGGTGGACCGAATCCTGTGCGGTGGCGCCGAGCCTCCCCCTGCCCTCATCCAGAGGTACACCGACAGGGGGATCCATTTCTTCCATGGCTGGGGCATGACGGAGATGTCCCCCAGCGGGACCGGAAGCTGGATCCCGGCGCAGAGCGATGACGTAGAGCGGAGAGCGAGACAGGGTGTGGCCGCGCCGACCGTGGAGCTACGGCTGGTGGCTGACGACGGGACCGAGGTGCCCTGGGACGGGACCTCGGTGGGCGAGATCGAGGCGCGTGGACCGTGGATCGCTGCCGCGTACTACGAGCCGGACGACGACTCGAACGAAAGCCGGTTCCGCGAGGGTTGGCTGAGGACTGGTGATGTCGGTCGGATCCACCCGGACGGGACGCTGGAGATCGTGGACCGCACCAAGGACCTTGTGAAGTCTGGGGGAGAATGGATCAGCTCAGTGGAGTTGGAGCGGGTGCTGGCCGCACATCCGGCCGTGAAGGAGTCCGCGGTCGTGGCGGTCCCTCATCCGCGATGGGGGGAGCGGCCTGCGGCATTGGTCGTTCTCGACACGGGCGCCGAGGCAACCGAAGAGGAGCTGAAGGAGTTCCTGGCAACGAGAATGGCGAGGTGGCAGGTGCCCGACATCATCGAACTGGTGGACGATCTGCCCAAGACCGGCGTGGGCAAAGTCGACAAGCGTCGGCTCAGAGAAGAGGTGGTTCCCGCCCTCGCCGACCGGTGGCCTCAGTCGTAGAAGCGGTAGAGAGCTTCGGCGGCCAGCGCCGGCTTCTCCTGGCCTTCGATCTCCATCGTGAGGTCGGCGGTCACCTCCACCCCGCCGGGGACCTCCCGCGCCGATGCCAGCTTGCCGGCGAGTCGCACCCGGGAGCCCACCGGCACCGGGGCGGGGAACCGGAGGCGGTTCAACCCGTAGTTGATGGCCATCCCCACCTTTTCGACCTGGAGCAGCTCCGACCAGAGCGGGATCACGAGGGACAGAGTCAGATAACCGTGCGCGATCGTCGACGCGAAGGGCCCCTCGGCGGCGCGCCGGGGGTCCACATGGATCCATTGACGGTCCCGCGTGGCGGCGGCGAACAGGTCGATGTCCTCTTGGGTGATCTCGATCCAAGAGCTCTTCCCGAGCTCGGTTCCGTCCTCGATCTCGAGGAGGTCTGCCGGCTTTTCTACCGAGAGGGCCATCGTGGCTCCTTCCTAGTCGTCCAGTTCCGGGGGAGTGATCCCGTAGGTCTCGAGGTTCTCACCGACCGTGGTGGCGAAGGCTTCGGCGATGGCGTCGGCGTCCCATCCGCCGTCCTTGAAAGCCGTCCGCACCTCGGTGGGGTGCGACCACAAGCTGAGGCGGTCGCCTCCGATGCCGATGCATTGGCCGGTGATGTGGGCCGCCTGGTCTGAGGCGAGAAAGACCACGAGACCGGCGCAGTCTTCGGGAGGGCCAAAGCCTACCGAGCGTCTCACCTTGCTCGGCAATGGGTCGCCTCTCTCCACCATCTCGACGTAGGGCTGAAGGAACGGCACGGTGGCGGTCATCGCCGTCACTGCATTGGGGACGATGGCGTTGACCGTCACTCCGGCGCGAGCCAGTTCGAGAGCCCAGGTGCGGGCCATGGCGGCGATGCCTGCTTTGGCCGCGGCGTAGTTGGTCTGCCCGAAGTTGCCGCGCTGGCCGGCGGGCGAGCCGGCGAGGATCAACCGGCCGCCGTGACCCGCCTCACGGAAATAGATGGCTGCGGCCCTGGCGCAGGTGAACGTGCCGCGAAGATGGACCCGGATCACCTCGTCGAACTCGTCGTCGCTCATCTTCCAAAGTGTGCGATCCCGCAGGATCCCGGCATTGGTCACCATGGCGTCGAGTCGGCCGTAGGTATCGACGGCGGCAGACACGAGCGTGTCGGCGGCCTGCGAGTCGCCGACTGGCACTCCAACCGGGATGGCCTCTCCGCCGGAAGCCCGGATCCGCCGCGCGGCGGCTCCGGCCTTCTCGTCGTCGACGTCATTGACGACGACCGATGCTCCCGCCGCGGCGAGTGCCTCGGCGTATGCGAGGCCCAGGCCCTGTCCGCTCCCAGTGACGATGGCGACCTTTCCCGACAAGTCCAATGCGCTCTCCTCGGCCGTTGTCCAGACGAGTATAAAGTAAACTGATACTGGCTCACGCCGCGATCCCCCCGAAGGTTCACGCCCGCTTTTCCTTGCCGATATCAGGTAACTTGATAATATCGACGGAAGCGAGGAGGAGCTGGCCACGAGACGGAATCTCGCCCGGCGGGGCAGCGCGAGGCGTCCGGATCATTTCTGATGACCTTCATGCTCGAGCTCGTAGACGTCGGCAAGAGCTTCGGGGGCCTGCGCGCTCTGGACGGTCTCTCGCTCCAGGTACGGGAGGGCGAGATCCTGGGATTGATCGGCCCCAACGGCTCGGGCAAGTCGACCGCTTTCAACGTGATCACAGGGTCATTGAAGTGCGATCGCGGTTCGGTTCTCTTCGCGGGAGACGACATCACAGGCCTTCCGCCACACCGCATCGCCAGGCTGGGCATCGCCCGCACCTTCCAAATGGTGCGTCCCTTCTCCAACCTGACCGCCCTCCAGAACGTGTTGGCGGGTCACCTCTTCGGCGGCCGACCCGGAGGCGGAGGCTATGAGCCTCGCGACGCGGCGATGGCTGCGCTGGATAGGGTCGGACTGGCGCACAAGGCAGACCAGCCGGCTTCCGCCTTCACCATCGTGGAGCGCAAATGGCTCGAGGTGGCTCGCGCCATCGCCGGCAACCCCAGGCTGGTTCTCCTCGACGAGTTCATGGCCGGCCTCACCGCCCAGGAGATCCCACGGGCCGTGGAGTTGATCAAGTCCGTTCGCGAATCGGGGGTGACCGTCGTCGTGGTGGAGCATGTGATCAAGGCCATCACCGGTGCATGCGACCGCGTGGTCGTACTCGACGCCGGCAGGAAGTTGGCCGAGGGCCCGCCCGACGAGGTGGTCGAGAACCCGGCGGTGATCGAGGCGTACCTGGGGAGCCGACATGCTCGAGGTTGAAGGTCTCGAGGTCGCCTACGGCGACCTCCAGGTCGTGTGGGGAGTCTCCTTCGAGGTACATCGAGACTCCATCGTCGCCATCCTCGGGCCGAACGGCGCCGGCAAAACGACGACGCTGCTCTCCTTGATGGGTCTCCTCCCGAGGAAGGCCGGCTCGGTTCGGTTCGAGGGCGAGGACCTCTCGGGGCTGCCGACCCACGAGATCGTGGGACGGGGCATGGTGATGATCCCGGAGGAACGGGCCGCCTTTCAGACACTGACGGTGGCAGAGAATCTCGAGCTCGGGGCCTACTCCCTACGAGAGAAGGAGGCATTCGGGGAGGCGCTCGGGGAGGTGTTCGAGATCTTTCCTCGCCTCGCCGAGCGGCGAAAGCAGGCTGCCGGGACTCTCAGCGGGGGTGAGCGGCAGATGCTGGCCATCGGAAAGGCCCTGATGGCCCGTCCCCGGCTGCTGATCCTCGACGAGCCGTCTCTGGGGCTCGCACCGATCGTCGTCGAGGACATATTCGGCGTGATCCGGCGAATCCGTGACCGGGGTGTTTCGGTCCTGATGGTGGAACAGCACGTCGAGATGGCGCTCGAAGTAGCCGACTACGCCTACATCCTCGAGACGGGGTCGATCGTCGCTCGTGGAACCGGGCCGGAACTCGAAGCGGACGTGCGGGTCCAGGAGGCGTATCTCAGCCTATGAGCCAACTGGTCGCCCAGAGCATCGTTTCCGGGATCCTGCTCGGTGGCATCTACGGGCTGGTCGCTTTGGGGTTGGCGCTCGCCTTCGGTGTGCTGAACGTGCTCAACGTGGCCCATGGTGAGCTCCTGATGCTGGGGGGCTACCTGGCGTTCTTCGCCTTCACCCGTTGGGGCCTCGATCCGTTCGTCTCCCTCCCCCTCGTGTTCATCGTGATGTTCGGGGTCGGGATCCTCCTCTATCTCGGTCTGTTCCGCTTCGTCACCAAGGCCGAGATCCACACGAGGATCAAGAACTCCCTTCTCGTTTCGTTCGGTTTGGCATTGGCCCTCCAGGCGCTGGCGGTGAGGTTCTTCACTGCCGACGAGAGGACGATCTCGACCGCCTATTCGTCGGAGGCGTTCACGCTCGGATCGATCCGCATCCCCATCGTCCGGTTGGCGGGCCTCGTCGTCGCCGTCATCGCCGCGCTCGTTCTCGAGTGGATCTTGTCCCGCACGCGATTCGGGAAAGCGTTGCGGGCCACTTCGGAGGATTGGACCAGGGCAGCACTCACCGGGATAGACGTCCGCCGGGTCTACCAGATCGCCTTTGCCATCTCGGCCGCTCTCGCCGCCATCGCCGGATCGATGGTCAGCCTGGGCTACAGCGTCAGCCCGAGTATCGGGCTCGGATGGACCCTCAAGGCCCTGATCGTCGTGGTGCTCGCTGGATTGGGGAGCATGCGCGGCATCGTCCTCGCCGGGATCGCCTTGGGATTGGTGGAGAGCCTGGCCAGCGTGTGGATAGGCGGACAATACCGCGAGGTCGCCGCCCTCGTTCTCTTCCTGATCGTCCTCAGCTTCCGACCTCACGGATTCTTCGGGAGGGCTCATGCCTAGGCCTGTCGCCTCGGTGCTGGCCCTTCTCGTCCTGGTGGCGGCGGTGGCGTTGGGCCTCTCGATCGGTGATCAGCACGTTCTGACCCTGGCTACTCAATCCATGATCCTTGCGGCGCTGGCCACGAGTTGGAACATCCTCGGGGGATTCGCCGGCCAGATCAGCCTGGGCCACTCCGCATTCTTCGGTCTCGGGGCGCTCCTCACGCGAGAGCTCTGGCTCGGTGGCCGAGCCCTCCCGGTGGCGATCGCCGTGGCAGCTGTCGTGACCGCGGTGGCCGCCTGCGTGGTCGGCATCCCCATGCTGCGATTGCGCGACATCTACTTCGCCATCGGCACCCTGGCTCTCGGGGTGGCGGTGTTCATCACTGCCGGGAACCTGTGGCCGGGCATCAGTTCGCTCCCGGCCGAGATGCTGCGGAGTTACGACTTCACCGGGCCCTACCTCTTCGCGCTGGCGGTTTTGGTGGTGACCCTCCTGGCCTCGATCTGGCTCGCCCAGAGCAAGTTGGGTCTCGGGATGATGGCGGTGAGGGAGGACGAGGAGGCCGCCAAGGCAACGGGAGTGAACACCTTCGCCTACAAGCTGGCAGCCTTCGTGATCAGCGCGGCCCTGGCGGCGCTCGCGGGGAGTGCCTTCGCGCTCTTCAGCGTCAGCTACTACCCGAACTTCGCTTTCAGCGTCATTTGGACATTCGAGGCCGTCCTCGTCGCGTTCATCGGCGGTATCGGCACCCTCTTCGGACCGTTGCTCGGATCGATCTTCTTCATCGTCGGGCGCGATCTCATGCCGACGAATGTGGACGAGTTCCAGGTCGTCTTCTTCGGCCTTCTGTTCGTGGTCGTCGTCCTCGTCTTCCCGGGTGGCCTCAGCCAGGCCGCCGGGCGTCTTCTGGGGAGGCGGGCGGCGAAGGCGAGAACGACAGGCGACCGAGCAACGGCAGCGAGAGGAAGGAGCTGACATGAAACAGCGGGCACCACTGGTCGTGCTCGTCGTGCTGGCCATGGTCATGGCTTGCAGCACGGACGGAGGGTCGGGCCCGACCCAAACGGAGGCGGAAACGCCTGCGGCGACCGAAGGAAGCACTGCACCCACCACGACCTCCGGCGGTCCCGGAACGACCGAAGGAGCGCCGGTCGAGGCTCCGGAAGCCATCACGATAGGAGCGGTCGTTTCAACGACCGGAGGGCTCGCCGGGGGCGGTGCCCAGGTGGCACGCGGGTACACCTATGCGGTCGACGCAATCAACGAGGCGGGAGGCGTCTATGTGGAGGAATTCGACACCAGTCTCCCGTTGCAGTTGGACATCCGGGATGACGCCTCGGATCCCAACCAGACGACGGCCATCATGGATGAGTTGGCCGGCACCGACATAGTCGCCTATCTGGGCGGCTTCGCCACGCCGGTGCACGCCGCCGGCTCGGCCACCGCCGAGAGGAACAGGATCCCGTATTTGGGCGTGGCGGTCTCGACGCAGGCGCTGAACGAGCAGGGATACCGCTACTTCTTCTCTCCGTTCCCGAAGTCGCCCGACATGGCGCGAACGGTGTTCGAGATGCTCAACGGGCTCCTGTCCGAAGATGAGCGTCCCTACAGGGTCGGGATCTTCCAGGAGGCGACCGACTGGGGTGAGGAGCTGGGACCGTTGTTCGTCCAGGAGGCGGAGAGCCACGGGTACGAGATCGTGTATCACGAGACCTATGCCCCAGGGACGACGGATTACACGGACCTCATCCTGGGAGCGCGCGCAGCCGATGTGCAGGCGCTCCTCAGCCTCCCCACGCCGCCCGACGCGTTCGCCATCTACCAGCAGATGGGCGAACTCGGCTGGAAACCGCCCTTCAACTTGGTGATCCGCGGCGCCGACGTGCCCACGTGGAACGACCTGGGGCAGGCCGGTGACGGAGTGGTGCTTTCCACTCCGTGGCACCCTGGCCTCGGCTTTCCCGGCACGGAGGAGGTGAACCAACGCCACATCGAGGAGGAGGGCCGCCCGGCCGATCCCGTGGTGGGAAGCGCCTACGCCCTGATCGAGATCCTGGCCGACGCCATCGAGCGGGCGGGCACCCTCGACCGGGAAGCGGTGCGCGATGCCATCGCGGCAACGGATGGCCTCGAGACCATCATCGGGCCGATCACTTTCCGCGATGACGGCACCGCCGAGGTGCCCAACCCCCACCTGCAGCGCATCGGTGGGGCGATCGAGCTGATCTGGCCGGCAGAGTCCGCCACGGCGGAACTGGTGTACCCGGCTCCTTGAGGTCGATCCGATAGAACCAGCGGCGGGGCACCCGTGGCTACCGGGGCCCCGCCGCTCACCCGGCCGGATCAGTCGGAGGCGGCGCCGTCTCGGGTGGCGCGGTCGTGGTCGTCTCCGGGATCGTCGTCGTGGTGGTGGTGGTGGTTTCTGGCGGCGCCGTGGTGGTGGTCGTCGAGGTGGTGGTCGTCGTGGTCGGACAGGCCTCGGCCGCACCCGGGACCTTGCACGGGTGCACCTCGATGATCGCCTGCTGCGGCAGGTAGCGGACGACCCATTCCTGGGTGACCGTTTCGCCGCCGACCGTGATGGTCCGCGTCACCCTGACGCTCCATCCTTCCCGGGAACCCTGGACCTGACGGGACTCGTCGATCCCCAGGTCGGGATTGCCCCGGTAGAGGGGATCGGGCGGCTCCTGGAAATCGAAGCGATCCGAGCGGTCGCCACGGACCTGGCGGGCGTTGGGGCCCCCTTCCCGGACGACGCCGACGCGCAGGGAGCCGCCGGACTGCTCACCGACGAGGATCCGGCCGTCGTTGTTGCCGTAGAACGACACCGTCACCGAGGTGTCCGTGTACGACGTCTTGATGAGGATCCCCGAGCCCGAGTCGTTGCGGAACTTGAGGTCGGGCGACGGCCACGAGATCGTCGCTTCGATGCCCTCCGGGTACCGATCGAAGTAGAACGAGTGCGGCTTGTGTTCCACGTCCTCGTAGCCGCCCCAGAAGACGGCGTTGTAGAAGGTGGTGGCGAACTGGGAGACGCCGCCCCCTACCGTGTCGACGATCTCGCCGCGCACGATCGTCCCGTCGGGCAGATAGCCCTCTGCTTCGGTCCGCTCGCCCACGTACTGGTTGAGAGAGAACGTCTCGCCGGGGCGCACGATCGCCCCGTCGACTTCGTCGGCGATCAGGTGGATGTTCGTGACCCGGGGTGAGCAGCAGTCGTAGTAAGTCGTGAACTGCGACACCAGATGGCGGATGTCGAGCGCCTCCAGGTCCTCTGTCGTGACCTCCGGCTGGGCGCCTTCCCGCAGCGGCAGCTCGGCCCGCCGGCGGGCGGTGCGGGAAGCCTGATCGAGAACCGCGGCGGTCTCCTCGGCATCGAGTTTCGTACCGCTGCGTCCCGGCACGATCTCCACGTCATAGCCGTTGATCTCGAACCGGGCGTTCTCCGGCTCGGACTCGAAGTCCGACCGGATGGGCTCGAGCTTTGCCTCGATCACCTCCGGGTCGAATCCGAGCTCTATCGACGGCGGGTCCTCGTGGATCTCCGCCACGAATGCCTGCTGGAGGTCCTCGACGGTGAAGGTCAGCTCGGTCCCGTTCTCGGCCGTGAGGACGATCGGCGCCGAGAGCATGAACTCGGCGTCGTCGCGGGCCGCCTCGATGTCGGCTTCGGTGAATGCCGGCTGCTCGTCGCGGACGGGGAGCTCCACCTCCGTCTTCTCGAGGGTCAGACTGGCCGTGGTCAAGAGCTCGAGTGCCTCGTCCCGGTCGATCCTGCGGCCAGCTCGCGGCGGCTGGGCCACGAGTGCGCCGTCGACGACTTCGATCGACCCGGGGAACGGCGGCTCGCCGACGATGGCCGTGTCGAGGGCGTCGAGCACCGCCTCCAGGGCGTCCGGGTCGAGCGAGCCCTCGGGGCCCAGCTCCGTCGTCCTGCCGATGTGGCCGATCCACCAGAAGAAGTTGGTGAGGGGATTATCGGTACGTCCTACTGCCATCGCCCGCTCGACGATCGACGCCTCGTCGAGGTCGAAACCCGCCTCGGCCGGGATGATGGCGGCCGACTGGCCGAGGACCTCGACCGGGATGGTCTCAGCGGCGAGCTGCTGCTCGAGCTCGACGAGCAGGGCGGTGGCTTCTTCCGGCGTCGAACCCCCCAATTCCACGTCGAGCACGGTCACGGAGCCCAGCACCCGGCCCTGGCTGGTCCAGCGCACGAGGCCATAGACCAGGCCGACCAGCGCCAACAGGCCGAGAACACTCAGCAGAGGGATGTTCTGTTGGGTCTGACGGCGTTGTCTGGGCGGCAATATTCGGTCACGGTCGACTGGCGTTACGGCAGAGCCGGACGCTGGAGGCGCGTTCCGGCAGGGCTTCCCCCTTCGGGCGCAATGATAAACAGGCTGCGGGTAGCACCTGTTGGGAAGACGACTGGCTCACGGCTCGGGTTCCACGCCCTGGGCGCCCAGCGCATCGACGAGCTCGGGGTGGAGCATCCACCGGCCCTCGGAGAAGACCCGGCGATCCCATGGAAACACCACCAAGGCGTCGGACACGAGCGCCACGGCGTCGGGGAACGGGTCGGCCCAGGAGTGGGCGACGAGAGCGGCCGTGACGACCCGGGCCGCCCCAGCCTCCCGGCACCGCTCGGCGACCAGGGCCAGGGTCTCGCCTGTGTCGGCCATTTCGTCGACCACAGCCACGACACGTCCCCGCACGTCGGCGGAAACGTCCACCTTCCACTCCAGATGGGCGCGAACCACCACATCCGCTTCCCGCCGGCTGACCCGAACAGGCGTCAGGTCGAGGCGGGAGGCGGCGGCGACCGCGGCGGCCGGGATGAGGCCCGCCCGGGCGATGCCCACCACCATATCCGGGCGATGCCCCGCCAGCAGTTCGGTCAAGGCGGCGGCGAGGGCACCGAATCGCTCCCAGTCGACCTCCTCCACCCCCGTGCGGCGGGAGTAGTCGTAGGGCTCTGGGGCTCGCTGCATCCGCCTATTCGAGCAGACTCAGCCCGCGAACATCCCCCACATCGGGTTGGTGATCGTGATCGACCCCCACTGGGTCGTCTCCCCGTCGGCGGTCTCCACCTGGAGACTCTTTGCCTCCACCGTCAGCTCCCCGCCGGTGAAGGGCGCCGGGGTCTCGCCGACGAGTTGCAACTCGCCGCCGATCACCGGGAACCCGGCGACCTCGACGGGGGTGGGCTCGTCGGGCTCCAGGACGTCGTCGCACCAGTTGGCGTGCAAGTCGCGGCCCACGAGCACCACCGCTTCCCACTCGTCGTGGGGGAGAGTCACCGAGCGGTCGGGCTCTCCTTGCCCCAAGTAAGAGATGTGGAGGGCGGCCGTCTGGTCGGAGTTGGACGCCCAGAAGCCGTGGCCGCACCCCCATTCGACGGTGAGGCTGTCGAGGGGAGGCAAACCCGACCCTGCCTCGGTCGTGGAGGAGGCGCCGGTGCAGGCGGCGAGGACGATCAGCAGGCAAGCGGCGAGTCGCATCCCCATCCGACGTCCCCGTGGCCGGGCGAGTTCCCTGGTTTGTCACGACGGAACGCGCCGAGTGGAATCGGCCAGACACCACAGGATTCGAGGGCCATGAGAAGCGACATCGTCATCGTCGGCGCCGGTTGCATGGGCGCCGCCACCGCCTACCACCTCGTTCAGCTCGATCCGGCGATCCAGGTCACGGTCTACGACCGGGACCTGACCCTGGCCCGGGCATCCACTCTCCTCTCCGACGGCAATGTCCGCATCCAATTCAACCTGGAGGAGAACATCCTCATCTCGCGCTACGCCATGGAGGTGCTGGAGCGGTTTGGTGACGACATGGCTGTCGACGGGTATCGCCCGGATGTGGGGATGAAGAAACAGGGCAACCTGTTCTTCGTCGACGAAGAGAGCTACGAGGCCGCCCGGCATGGCCTCGACCTGCAGCAGTCACTGGGCTGCAATGTGGAGTGGCTCGACATGGAGGCGATCAGGGAGCGCTACCCGGTGCTCGACTCTGACCAGTTCCTCGGAGGCACGTTCGGCCCCGACGACGGCGCCGTCGACCCGACCGCCGTCACCGCCGGCTACAGGCGCGCCGCCGAGGCCCGGGGCGCCCGGTTCGTGCAGGCGGAGGTGACGGCTCTCGAGACGACCGAGGGACGCGTCGCCGGCGTTCGTCTGGCCGACGGGACGACGCATCGAGCCGCGACCGTCGTCGTTTGCGGCGGCGCCTGGTCGCCGTCGCTGCTCGCCACCGCCGGAGTGGAGATCCCCGTGGACCCGGTCATGCGCACGGTCTACGTCGTCCGCTCCGACGTCGCCGGGGGACAGATGCTTCCGAGCTTCTTCCTCCCGTCCGGCGTCTACGTCATCTCCGAGAATCCGGACACGTTCTTCATCGCCTGGTCGCTCCCCGATGACCCTGTCGGCTTCGACTTCACTCCCGCCGATCGGTCCCGGTTCTACGAGATCATCTGGCCGGCTCTCGTCGAGGCCATCCCTGCCTTCGACCGTCTCGAGGTGGTGCGCTCCTGGGCGGGCTTGTACGAGCAGAACACACTCGACGCCAACGGCATCATCGGCGAGTGGCCCGGAATCTCCGGGCTCTACCAGGCGACCGGTTTCTCGGGCCACGGCTTCCAGCAGTGTCACGCCGTTGGCCGTTACCTCTCCGAGCGCATCCTCGGTGAAGAGCCCTTCCTCGACCTGTCACGTCTCGGCCCGGAGAGGATTCTCGAGAACCGGCCCCTGTTCGAGCACGCTGGTCGCATCATCTGAAGAGATGGGCCAACTCCCCGAGCACGTCGAGGTCAACCGGGCCCACTGGGACCACCGGGCCGCCGGTTGGGTGGCAGGAGGGGAGCACAACTGGGCGCTCGACGAGCCCGTGTGGGGCATCTGGGGGACGCCGGAGAGCAGGTTGCGGCTGCTGCCCGAGGACATGAGGGGCATCGACGCCATCGAACTGGGCTGCGGCACGGCGTACGTGTGCGGGTGGATGGCTCGCCGCGGCGCCCGAGTGGTGGGCGTCGACGTTTCGAGAGGACAACTCCGGACCGCCCGCAGGCTCGCAGCGGACCACGGCGTCGACCTGACGCTCGTGCAAGCCAACGCCGAAGACGTTCCGTTTCCGGACGAGTCGTTCGACTTCGCCATTAGCGAGTACGGCGCCGCCGTTTGGTGCGACCCCTACGCCTGGATCCCGGAGGCGCATCGCCTGCTGCGGCCGGGAGGGGAGCTCGTGTTCCTGTCCAACTCGACGCTCTCCGTGGTGTGCAGTCCCTCGCATGGCTCGCCCGTCGGCAATCGCCTCGAACGCGACTACTTCTCGATCCACCGCCTCGACTGGCGACAGAGCGGGGGAGGGATCGAGTTCAACCTGCCGATCTCGGGATGGTTCCGTTTGCTCACCCGCACCGGCTTCGAGGTTCTCGACTTCTTCGAGGTGCAGGCGCCCGACGGAGGCACGCAGTTGAACCACTTCGTCACGGGCGACTGGGCCCACCGGTTCCCCTCGGAGCAGGGATGGCGTGCCCGCAAGCGAGGATGAGCCTCGGGACCGTCGATCTCTGTCGCTCTTCTCACGCGGGGTCATCCGGCACGCCGACCTTCGGTGATCCCGGTGGCCCCCCGGATGGGCAGGGAATCGGTCCTGCCACAATTGAGGGAATGCCACCCCCGATCGCCCGCGCCGCCCGTCTCCGGGCCGACCTCGACCGGCTGGCGGACGCAGTGGCCGCGGCCACGTTCAGCCTGGCGTCGGCCGAACAGGGGGGTCGTCGCCGCCGGCGCGACGACCTGATCACGGTTCTGCGTTCCTATCTGATCCCCCGGCTCGGGGAGCCGGACGCTCCGTTGCTGGTCGTCGTGGCCGGACCGACCGGTTCGGGGAAGTCGACGATCGTCAACTCCATCGCCGAAAGCGAAGTGAGCCGGCCGGGCCCTCTGCGTCCCACGACCCGCCAGCCGGTCGTTTGGTGTCATCGCCGTCACTCGGAGCGTTACAACCGCGTCGGCTCCGTCGAGTGCGAGGTGGTGGCCGACGACCATCCCCTCCTCGAGGACCTGACGATCGTCGACACCCCCGACATCGACTCGTATGTCGCCGAGCACCGGGCGATCACCGTGGAGATCCTCCATCACGCCGACATCGTCGTCTTCCTCACCTCTGCCCAGCGTTACGCCGACGCCGTGCCCTGGGAGATCCTCAGGGCCATCGATCGCCGGGGCTCGCAGATCGTCTACGTCCTCAACCGGCTGTCGCGGAGGGCATCGGGTGCCATCTCCGACTACACGGCGCTGCTCCGCCGGCACGGCCTGACACAGGGCGGCGACGACCCCGACGTGTTTCCCATACAGGAGCAGCGGGTGAGGGGGGAGGCTTCCATCCTCCCGGCCAAAGCCCTCAGCCGGCTCTCAGCTGAGTTGCGCCACATCGCCGCCCAGCGGGGGGAGGTGCTGGGCCAGATCACCGCCCGCGCCGCCGCCTACGCCGTGGCCGAGTCGCAGGCCGTGGCCGACGACGTCATCGCCCAGGACGAGGAACGCCAGCGGCTCGAGGCCGTCGTGGACAGGGTGTACGCCGACGCCTTGGAGGAGCTCACCACCGAGTTGGACCGTGGCTCCCTGATTCGAACCGAGGTCGTCGAGCGGTGGAGCGAGAGGGTCGGGACCGGCGACGTCGCCAGATGGATCCGTGGGTCGGCGTCGTGGCTCAAGAACATGGCCGACCGCCTGGGCGGCCAGCCGGCGGCGGAGGTAGGCCGCATCGAGAGCGAAGCGCGGCGGGAACTGGCCGACGCCGTCACCATCCGCCTCGAACGGGCGGCGCGCTCGGTCGGCACCGCATGGGAAGTCGAAGAGGCCGGGCGCACCCTCCTCAGCCCGGATCTGCGCACCGCAGGCGCGGCTGCGGCAGAAGAGACTGACGCCGTCATCGACCGGTGGCTGGCCAGTCTCGCCGCTCTGGTGGAGGCGGAAGGGCCCCGGCGGTTCCGCGCCGCCCGCGTGGCCTCGACGGGCGTGAATGCCGCCGCAGTGGCCACGATCCTCGCTGTCTTCGCCGCCACGGGCGGCCTCACCGGGGCAGAGTTCGGGGTCGCGGCGGGGGCGGCGGCGGCCCAACAGGGGATCCTCGAGCACCTCCTCGGTCAAGCTGCCGCCCGCTCGCTGGCGGGCTCTGCGCGGGACACCTTCCTCTCCGCCGTGGAACAGGTCTTCTCGGCGGAGGCGGGGCGCTACCGGCGGGTCCTCCAGGCCGCGTCGGACTCGCGGGAAGTCGCTGACGGGATCAGGGCGGCGGCTGAAGCCGTAGCCGTCTCCTCCGAGGAGTTCCATGCGCAGTGATCTGCTGGCGGCGGTCGACGCCTTCGACCGGGTGATCGCCGCCGCCCGGGAGATCGTCGACCCGGAGGTCCTCGACCCCATCGCCACGACGGTGCGCCGGGTCCGAGAACGCGCCGGCTACCTCGGGGAGACTCTCGTGGCAGCCCTCGCCGGGGGCACCGGCTCGGGCAAGTCGAGCCTCGTCAACGCCCTGGCGGGCGAGGAAGTGGCCCGCTCCGGGGGCCTGCGGCCGACGACCGGAAAGCCCCTCGGTTGGATACCGGCCAACCCCGAGCCCGGTCTCGTCCGTCTCCTCGACGACCTCGGCGTGGAGGAGAGGGTCGGCCAGGACCTGCACCCCTGGCTCGCCCTCCTCGACATGCCGGACACGGACTCGGTGATCGTCGACCACCGCCACACGGTCGAGGCGCTCCTTCCCAGGGTCGACCTCGTGTTGTGGGTGATCGACCCGGAGAAGTACCAAGACCGCGCCCTGCACAGCCGCTACATCCAGCCGCTCGCCGCCTATCACCGCCAGTTCGTGTTCGTGCTCAACCAAGTCGACCGACTCGACCAGGGAACGGTCGACGACCTGGTCTCCGACCTCCGCCAGACGCTCATCGCCGACGGGATACCCGAGCCGACGATCGTCAGCGTCGCCGCCGACCCGGACGTGGGGCCGCCGATCGGCATCGACGACCTGGTGGCGGTCCTGGAGGACAAGGCCGACGTCAAGGAAGTCGTGTACGCCAAGCTGGCGACCGATCTCCGGGAGGCGGCTCGGAAGCTCACTTCGCTGCCCGACTTCTCCGGTGGCGTGGGCTTCGACTCCCTGTGGGCCGAGACGCGAGAAGAAGCCGCCCGTCTCCTCGCTTCCGGTGACCGCCGCCGCTGCGCGACCCGGCTGGAGGCATTCGTCGATTCTCTCGCCGAGGAGGTCGGCGGAGGTGTGGCGCTGGCGATCCGGGAGGAGGTGGGGCCGGACGCGGTAGCCCAGGCGGTGGAGGTCGCCTACGAGGCGTCGGGGGCTTATCGGACTCCCGAGCCGGCGCCGGCTCCTCGCTGGGCGCGGCCAGTCCGCTGGATCGCCGTATTGGCGCTCGTCGCCGGCGTGGTGTGGGGAATCGACGGCCTCCGGGCGGGGAGAGACCTGCTCGGGCCGGCGCTGGTCGTCCTGGGTTCACTCGCCGTGTGGGCCGGTGTCGGCATGTGGGTGTCTTCGTATCGGAGCCGGGCCACTCGCCGCCTCCTCCTCGAACACCAGCGGGAGATGGTCGAGCCGATCAGCCGCCTTCTCGACACACATCTCGGCAAGCGTCTCCGGGGGCTTCTGCGACGCCGGGCAGGCGCGACCGCGGCCGCCACCGAGCTCGACCTGGCCTTGACCGAGCTGGAGCGACGCCTAGGCGGGGGCTGAGTCGCCCGATGCCGGCGCCGCGACCCACAGGGCGTCGGAGCGGTACTCGAAGGCCGCCGCCGTCACCCGGCCGATCAGCTCTCCGTCGAGCTCCATCAGCGCCGGCTCTTCGGCTTCGACGCTGAAACGCTCACAGTCCTCCCACACGGCCACTCCGCGCACCCTGGCCGGTGTGGCTCGTGCCACGTTCCAGAGAAGGGAGGGGAGCCTCCGCAACGGCAGGCGCTCGATCGTGAGGACAGCCATGGGATGGGGAGGCTTCGGCGAGAAGCGCAATGCGAAGGGGCCGAAGTAGGTGAACGTGGAATGGAACTGCGCCATCACCCCGATCCCCCGGACGGACCGGAACGGGTCTTCGATCGTCAGGGTGGGGCGGCGTTTGCGGAGGTCCGACCAGTAGACCGCCAGGGCGGTGCGGGCGTAGTGGATCCCGCCGAAGCGGTACTTGCGATACGGCTCCGTTTCGGCGGCGGCGACGATGTCGGCGTCGAAGCCGAGCCCGGCGGCGAAAACCGCATGGCGAGTGACGACAGACCCGTCGTCCAGGTTGGCCTCGACGGTCACGACGGGCCACGGACGCACCGGAACCTCGTCCGTGAGGAGCCGAGCGGCGCGCACCGCCCGGGAAGGGAGCCCCGCCTGGCGAGCAAAGACATTCGTGGTGCCGGCGGGCAGCACTGCCAGGAAGACGTCGGTGCCGACCAGGGACTGGGCGACCTGGTGGACGATCCCGTCGCCGCCCATGGCGACGACGCCGTCGAACCCGGCGGTGACCGCGTCGGCGGCGATCGTCCGGGCATCGGCCGCTGAGTGGGGCCAAACGGATTCGATCAGGTGGCTTCGCCCCAGCATCTGCAGGATGCGGCGGTGGTCGCCGCCGGTGAATTGGGAGGCGGCCGGGTTGGCGACGAGCATGAGGCGGGCCACGACGGCGCCAGCCTAGGTCCGGACGACCCTTGAGGCGTCGGGCTCCTCCGTTAGTCTGCGAGACCTATGAACGACGAGGGCGGAGCGCGTTTCTCTCTGCCCGTAGGCGAAGGTGCCGGGTCGATTCTGGGCCTGGCTGCCGGCGACACGGCGGGAGGGGCGTCCGAACGGGGGTACTCGTCGAGTACCCAGCAGGCGGTCGTCGTGGCGTATCACCTGTTTCGCCACGGCGCGGTCGATCGCGATCTCTTGAGCTCGGAACTGGCGGAATTGGGGGGCAACGGCCGCGACCCGTCTGTCCTCCGGGGCGAGTCGTCGGACTTGCGCGCCTGGGTCGAGGCACTGGGCAGCGAAGAACCGTATTACTCCTCAGAGACCGGGCTGGACCCGGCGGTCCGGGCCGTGCCGCTCGGGGTCTGGTATCGGCGCCACCCCGAAGCACTGGTGGAGGGAGTGCTCGAATCCTCCCGGGTCACCCATCTCGATGCGCCGGCGGCGGTGGTGGCCACCGCAGTGGCGGGAGCCGTGGCTGGGTCGTGTTTCGTCCAGAACGGGCGCGATCTGCTCCTCGCCGTCTGGGAGATCGCCATGCAGGCGAAGAAGGTGATCGAGGCCGACGGCCTCCTGTACGCCCACGCCGACCGGCTCGAAGACGTCGTCTCCCGCTTCCGGATGATGAGTGGCCTCCTGGGTGCCTCCCTGCCGGAAATCGCAGGGGCGCTGGGAGACGACCCGGTAGGGAAGGTGGCGACTGTGCTCGTCTCCGTGGCTCCAGCCACCCTCCGCCCGGAAGCCGCGATCCAGGAGGCGGCCGACCTGGGAGGCAGCCCCCTGGCGGCGATCGCCGGGGCGATCCTCGGCGCCCGGCTCGGCATCCGGCGCTGGCCCTGGACGTTCCCCAACGACAGTTGGTTCGTGGCGATCGGGGAGCGGCTGGTCGAGCAGCGGGTGGACCTGATAGACCTACCGATTCCCTACGCCGTCGAACAGCGGGTCACCCACGCCGCAGACCAGCGTCTGTGACCGCCCTCCGCAGGCCGCCGAGTACGAGGAACCCGGCGAACACGAAGACCCCCAGGGTGCCGAGAGCAACGGTCCGCGGCAGGCCGAGGACGTCCACCACGAGCGCCCACACCAGCGGTCCGAGGATCGTGGCGAAACGGCCCACGGTGGCGTAGAGCCCGTACATCTCGCCGAGGTGCTCGGGCGGGCTGATGTCGGTCATGACGACGCGGTCGGACGTCCAGGTCGCCCCCAGCGCTGCCCCTCCCAGCGGCCCGATCACCCACGCCAGCGCCGACACCCCGTCGGTGCCGGCGGCGACCCCGGCCGCCAGAGCGACGATCCAGGCCACCAGCGTCGCCCGCAGGACCCTGAGGGCCCCGAAGCGGCTGACCGCCCAGCCGGCGAAGAAACTACCGGGGATGGCGGCGGCGATCGCCACCGCCAGCAACACGGTCGTCTGCGCCGGCTCCAGTCCCAATTCCTGGATGGCGTATATCGCCAGGAAGCCGCCGATGAGGGTGTTGATGGCGTCCGTGTACAGGAACCGTCCGACGAGGAATCGCACCATCCCGGGGAACGTCGCCGCCCGCTGCCACGACCGCAGCAGCCGAACCAGCACTTCACCGGGGCCCGGAGCGGGTTTCGGAGGCCGGGCGGGCTCGGCGATGAACACGAAAGCCGGCCAGGCGAAGAGGACGACTCCGATGGCCAACAGCGTGAACGTGGCCGGATAGGTGAGCTCCAGCACCTCCAGGGCGACGGTGCCGATCCCCAGCCCGATGAACGACCCCACGTAGCCGACGCCCACTCCGAGGCCGGACACCCGGCCGCGAGTGGCCGGCGTGGACACGACCGGGAGCAAGGCGTCGTAGACGACCGAGCCCGTGTTGAAGGCGACCAAGGCGACACCCAGCGCCAGCAGCGACAGCCATTCGGGGCCCCGGCCCAGCACGGCTGTGGCGCCGACGGCGACGGCTGTCGTGGCCACCAGGGCAGGCACCCGGCGTCCCAGGGCGTCGGTGCGGGCGCCGATCCAGGGGGCGAGGAACACCACGAGGATCCCGGCGGCGGCCTCGACCACCGACAAGGAGGAGTCGGCGAGACCGCGGCTGGTCAGCCAGGCGGGGAAGTAGAGGCCGATGACACCGAGGGCGAAGATCGTGTTGGCGAGGTCGTAGCCGATCCACGACCAGGTCGCCAGACGGGTGGGGGACGCCGCCCCAGGCGCGTCCACCCCGTCCCTCAGAACGTGACCGCCACCGCGATCAACTCGTCGTGGCCGAGCAGGCCGGCGGCAGCCTGCATGGCCCTCTGCGCCTCCTCGAGGGGAAACTGATGGGAGACGAGGTCGTCGACCCGCTCGTCGGTCGCCAGACGCTGGGTGGCCCAGCGGTAGCTGTCGGTCGAGGCGCCGACGGCGCCCTTGACGGTCAGCTGCTTGCTGACGATCACGTCCGAGAAGAAGTGCAGGGCTCGGTTGCCCTTGGTGGACGCCAGGATCACCCGTCCGCCGGAACGGACGATGTCGAACGCCTGGAACACCGCCTCGGGGTCGTCGGAGGTGACGTCTATGACGACGTCGGGTCGCTGACCGGTCGAGTCGGCGACGACTCCGGCGATGTCGGGATGCCGCTCGACGTCGATCGTGATGTCGGCACCGAGCTTCTCGGCGAGCTCGAGACGGTCACGGTCGTGGGAGAGGCCGGTCACGCCGACCCACGACGCCCCGGCTGCCTTGGCGGCGAGGACACAGGCCAGGCCTCTGGGGCCGGGGCCCAGCACGAGCACCCGCTCGCCGGGCTTCAGGTTCGGAAGCTCCACCGCCCAGGTGTAGCCCGTGGCCAGCGAATGCACGGAGGTGGCCACCTCGGCGGGCACGTCGTCGGTGACGGGATGGATCGTGGCGGCCGGATCGATGTAGAGGTACTCGGCCATGCCTCCCCACAGCGCCGGCGGCTCGGTCGAGGGGATCAACCCGTAGGTGTTCGAAGGCTTGCGGAACTGGCACGTGGCGAGACCGAGGCGGCAGCGGCTGCAATGGCCGCACTTTATGGTCGGCTCCAACACGACCCGGGTGCCGACCTCGTAGGGGATGGAGTCGTCCTTCACTGCGATGCGCCCCACCACCTGGTGGCCGGGGATCAGCGGGTACTGGACCTCCCGGCGCTCCCCGTGCCAGGCCTGGACGTCGGCACCGGAGATGGCGGTTGCCTCTACGGCAAGCCAACCGCCGGCGGCGACGGGCTGGGAGGGGATTTTGGTGGCGGCGAGCTGCCGGGGCTCGACCAACACCATGGCCTTGGCGGCATGCCCGAGTTCGACCATGGCAGGAGTGTAGGCCAACCGGGGCAGGCCTCCGTCAGAGGTGGGTCAGATCGAATTCAGAGCCTTCGCCAGTTTCTCCATGCCTCGCTCCAGGTCGACGTCGGAGAGGGCGTAGGAGAAGCGCCCGTAGCCGGGTGCGCCGAATGCCTCGCCGGGGACGAAGGCGACGCCGGCCTCCTCGAGCACCCACCGGGCCAGGTCGAGCGTCGACGAGAAACGCCCGCCGAGGTAGGCGGACAGGTCGGGGAAGACGTAGAACGCGCCCTGGGGCTCGAGGCACCGGACCCCGTCGATGGAGGCGAAGATCTCCACCATCTTGCGGCGCCTGCGGTCGAACGCCTGCCGCATCTCCTCCACCACGTCCTGGGGGCCGGTGAGGGCGGCGTGAGCGGCCCGCTGGCTGACGTTGGCGACGTTGGAGGTGAGGTGCGACTGGAGGCGGATCGCCGCCTGGGCGACGTCGGGCGGGCCGATGAGCCAGCCGACGCGCCATCCGGTCATGGCGTATGACTTCGCCACCCCGTTGACGATCACCCAGCGGTCCTCCAGTTCGGGGACCGCCCCTGGCATGCTGACGAATTCGGCGTCGCCGTAGACGAGGCGCTGATAGATCTCGTCGGTGAGGACCCAGATGCCATGCTCGGCTGCCCAGCGCCCGATCGCCGCCACCTCGTCGACGTCGTATACGGCCCCCGTCGGGTTGGAGGGAGAGACGAACAGGAGGAGCTTGGTGGCGTCGGTGCGGTAGCGCTCGAGTTGCTCCGGCGTCACCTTGAAGCCGTCGTCGATGGTCGTCGGGACGTCTACCCCGGTGGCCCCCATCATCCGCACCACCTCGGGATACGTCACCCAGTAGGGGGTCGGGAGCAGCGCCTCGTCGCCCGGGTCGAGCAGGGCGGCCATGGCGGCGTACACCGCCTGTTTGCCGCCGTTCGTGATGACCACCTGGCCGGGGGCCACCTCGACGCCGGAGTACTCGCGGGCGTTCTCGGCCACCGCCTGGCGCAACTCGGGCAGGCCGGCGGCGGCGGTGTAGTGGTGGCTCTTGGGATCGTTGGCGGCGTCGGCGGCAGCGGCGACTATGTGGGCCGGGGTGGGGAAGTCGGGTTCGCCGGCGCCGAAGCTGATGACGTCCTCTCCGGCTGCCCGCATCTCGGCGGCACGAGTGGAGATGGCCATCGTCGCCGACTCGGCTATCGAAGCCAGGCGCTGGGATATCCGCCCCATGGGTCAGTCTCTTTCTCGTCGGTGGTTCCCCTCAGGCTAGTGAGAGGCCGATGGGGCCCAGTCCGGGCTCAGAGCCCGGTGCGCTCCTGCTCGCGGCGGCGACGGCGGCGCCGCCTGATCAGCCCGCCGAGGATCGCTTCGGCGGTGACCGAGATCGCGGCCGTGAAGACGATTATCAGCACGAGGGGCAGTTCCCACGACCACCGGAACAGGCGCAGCTCCACCTCCTGGGTGTTCTGAACGGCGAAGATGGCGACGATCACGATCAGGGCCAGGACGGCGATGAGACGCCACGGGATCTCGACGCCGGGCTCGGCGTAGCCCGGCTCGGCCCGCTCCGGCAGTTCGACGGTGTCGGGGGGCGCCAGGTCCTCAGCTTCGGGTGTGGGGAACTCATCCCGGTCGGTCATCGCTCGAATCCTAGGTGTGCGGGTGCACCGTTGCTTGGTCCGCCTCGAACGACCACAGGGCGCGAGAGGCCCGGGCGGCGTCGATGTCGAGCCGCCAGAGGAGCAGGCCGCCGACGATGAAGAACAACACCAGCGACAGGATGGCGTAGCGGGACGAGCCGGCGGCGGCGCCGATGAAGGCGAACAGGAACGGCCCCCAGATCGCCGAGAACTTCGAGAACACGGAGTAGAAGCCGTAGAACTCGGCGGTGGCCTCCTCGGGGATCATCGAGCCGTAGAGACTGCGCGACAGCGCCTGGACTCCGCCGAGAACGAACCCGATCACCACGGCCAGGCCGAGGAACGGGAGCGGGGCCCTGGCCGGAAGGAAGAAGGCGGCCACCGCCACCGCCGTCCACACCACGAGCGACGAGAGCAGCGCCCGCTTGATGCCGAGCCGGTACGAGAGGTGGCCGAACCCCAGCGCCCCGAAATAGGCGATGAACTGGACGATGAGGAAGGCGATGACGATCACCGTGAGGTCGAGTTGGAGCGTCCCTCCGGCGTAGGCGCTCGACACGTTGATGGTCGTCTGGACCCCGTCGTTGTAGAGGATGAAGGCGACGACGAACAACAAGAGTTGGGGGAAGTGCACCAGCCGCCGGGCCGTCTGCCACGTCCGGCCGAAGCCGATCCGCAGATAGGCGTTGAGGGGCGACAGGTGGGCCAGTCGGGCGGGAAGCGGCTGGGAGGCGCCGGTCTCGGGGATGCGGGGGATCGCCCACAGGGAAAACCCCATCCACCACAGCCCGGCGCCGGCGAGGACGACCCTGGTGGTCAACTCGGATCCGAAAGGCTCGAGGAAGATCAGCACCACCCCGATCAGGAGGTACAGGCCGCCGCCGATGTAGCCGAGGGCGTAGCCCCGGGACGACTCCCGGTCGATCGTCTCCGCAGTCGTGAGGTCGGGCAGGAAGCCGTCGTAGAAGACGTTGGCGGCAACGAAGCCCATCTGGGCGAGGAGGAAGATGCCGATTGTCGCCCCGACCCGCCCCGGGGCGGCGAAGAACAAGAGGACCGTGAAGGCGGAGCCGACGAGAGCGAAGAAGGTGAGGAACCGCTTCTTCGAAGCCGAGAAATCCGCGATCGCGCCGAGGACGGGGATGAGGAGGAACATCACGAGCGGCCCCGCCCCTGCCACGAGGCCCCAGAGGCCGTCGGCGGCCCACTCCCGGCCGAGGAACCGGTACGTTTCACCGGGGACGACGACCTCGACGAAGTAGGCGGGGAGGACCGCCCCAGCGATCACGGTGGCGTAGGCGGAGTTCGCCCAGTCGTACATCGCCCACGCCCGCAGCGCCCGGCGATCGTTCTTTTGCGACGACACTGCCGGGGAGCGTAGCCACCCGCTTTCGCCGGACGCGGTTCTAGCGTGGCGGTGTGGCGAAGCGGCTCTGGCTCGGGATCGCGCTCCTGGTGGTGGGTGCCTGCGCGGAGGGGACGTCGACGGCCGACCCCACCACCTCGTCGGCTCCGCCCACAGTCGTCGTCCCGACCCCGACGGTGGCGCCGACCACCGCCACCGCTCCCCCCACCTCCACATCCACCGCCACCGGGCAGCCCGGTTCGTCCACCGCCCCGCCCGAGACGACCACCACGACGCTTCCGCCCCTCCAGGCGCTCGAATACGAGGTGGTCTCCGAAGCCGACTTCCCGATCGTCCTCACCGCCCGCCCCGGCGACCCGGTCGCTCTCCTCGCCGAGCGGGCGGGTCGGGTGTACACGTTCGACGCAGGGATCGGGGAGGAGATCCTCGACATCAGCGACCGGACGACGGTGGACGGCGAGCGAGGCCTCTTGGGCATGGTCCGCCACCCGGAGTCCGACGGCCGCTTGTTCGTCCACTACACGGATCGGAACGGCGACACGGTGGTGAGCGAGTTCTCCATTGCACCCGACCTGTCGGTCGACCCCGACTCGGAGGAGATCCTGCTGGCGGTCGACCAGCCTGCGTCGAACCACAACGGCGGGATGATCCAGTTCGGCCCCGATGGAGGGCTGTACCTGGGGCTCGGCGACGGCGGCGCCTCCGGGGACCGGTTCGGCAACGGGCAGAACCCCGACACCCTCCTCGGCGGGATCGTGCGCATCGACGTCGATACCCGTGAGGCATCGCTGTGGCACATGGGGCTGAGGAACCCGTGGCGGTTCTGGATCGACGGCGAGGAGATCTGGATCGGCGACGTCGGCCAGAACAGCTTCGAGGAGATCGACCTCGGCCCGATCACCGAGCAGGGCGTCAACTACGGGTGGCCGGTGACGGAGGGGCTCCACTGCTACCGGTCGTCCGATTGCGACACGTCGGGGTTCACGATGCCGATCGTCGAGGTCGAGAGGGGGGACGGGGGAGCGTGCTCGATGACGGGTGGGGTCGTCTACCGCGGCGCTTCCATCCCCGAGATCGGGGGCCGGTTCCTCTACTCGGACTTCTGCGGCGGTTTCCTTCGGTCCACCGACCGGACCGGCGAGGTGGCGGACCACACCGGCGACGTCGGCATCAGGGGACAGGTCGTCTCTTTCGGTGTGGACGGCGCCGAGGAGGTCTACGTCCTCACAACGGACGAGGTGCTGGCCCTGCGCCCGGTCCGCTGAGCGATCAGAGGTCCTTGCCCAGGCACACGCTGCTGGGAGTGGCGAGGTACTCGCCCCAGCAGGGGATGGGCCTGAAGCCGAACGACTCGTAGAGAGCCCTCGCTTCGGGCTGGCCGGGGCCCATCTCGAGGACCAGGCTCCGCGCCCCCCGGCGCACGGCCTCGGCCTCGAGGCGGGCCAGGATCGCCTTCCCGATGCCGCCGCCGCGGGCGGCCGGCCGCACGTACATGCGCTTCACCTCGGCCCGCCCGTCGCCCAGCAGGCGCACGGCACCACACCCGAGGGCATCACCTGCGCCGTCACGGGCGATCAGGAACACGCCGGTGTCCCCGTCCACTTCGTCGGCCGACAGCGTGAAGTGGTTGTCTTCGGGTGGATACAGGGAGTCGAGCAGGTCGTTGAGCTCTTCGATGAGCTCGGCCGCGTCGGGGTCTGAGAGCGGGGCAGGCTCGATCGTCACGTCGCCTACGTTCACGCCGCAAAGGTACCCTGCGTCCATGGCGACGATCTTCACCCGCATCATCGAGGGAGAGATCCCCGGCACCTTCGTGTGGAGGGACGACCGGTGTGTGGCGTTCATGTCGATCAACCCGCTGCGGCGCGGACACACCTTGGTGGTGCCCATCGAGGAGATCGACCATTGGCTCGAATGCCCCGATGATCTCCGCAACCATCTCTTCTCCGTCGCCCAGCGCATCGGTCGGGCGCAGCAGGCGGCGTTCCAGCCGGCCAAGGTCGGGCTGATGATCGCGGGCCTCGAGGTGCCCCACCTCCATCTCCACGTGGTGCCGATCAACGGCGTCCACGATTTGGACTTCGCCAACGCCGCCCAACACGTCGAGCGGGAGGAGTTGGAGTCGGCCGCCGAGGAGATCCGAAGGGAGCTGCGGGCGGCCGGGGAGACCGGGGTCGTGTGAGGTGAGGCCATAGGGACCCTCCTCGCCGCCGTTGCGGCGCTCGGATACGGCAGCGGCGACTTTCTGGGGGGAGTGGCGACCAGGCGCATGGACGCTGGAAGGACGCTCCTCTGGGGCCATCTGGTCGGTTTCCTCCTCCTCGTCGCCTGGGCGCCGTTCGATAGCGCCGAGCCGTCCGTGCCCACGATGGCCGCCGGTGCCGGGGCGGGCCTGTTCGGGCTGGCCGGTTTGTTCTTCCTCTACACCGGCCTAGCCCGGGGCCGGGCCGCCGTCGTCGCCCCCACGGCGGCGGTGGTGGGTGCGGTCGTCCCGGTGGTCTTCGGGCTCCTATCCGGTGATTCGCCCGGGCTGGCCGGTTGGGTGGGCGTCGTCGTGGCGCTTCCCGCCATCTACCTCGTCTCCCAGGTGGAGGGGTCGGGACGGCGTGCGGCCGGTCTCGGTCACGGGTTGGCCGCAGGCTCCCTGTTCGGCGGCTATTTCGTCCTCCTCGCCCTGGCCAGCGGCGAAACCGGAATGTGGCCCCTCCTCGCCTCCCGCGCCCTCACGGCCGTGCTGCTGGCGGTCGTCGCCCTGGTCACGAAACGCCAATGGCTGCGGCCACCGACGGGAGGAACGGCGGCGGCGGTGTTCGGGGTCGGCGCTCTCGACCTGGTCGGCAACATCGGCTATCTCCTGGCTGCCGCCGTCGGGAACCTCGTGGTCGTGGCGGTCGTGGCGTCCTTCTATCCCGCCGTCACCGTGGCCCTGGCGAAGGTCGTCCACAACGAGTCCCTGTCGACGCCTCAGATGGCCGGAGTGCTCCTGGCTCTGGTCTCAGTCGCCAGCTTCTCGATTCCCTGACCGGGCGGCGTAGGACGCCACCGTGGATTCCAGGCGGCGCATGGCCTCGGCATGGCCGGTCAAGGCGTCGGTCGTCGTGTAGGCCAGCACCCGGGCCACCCACAGCCGGAAGAGGAGGCGCCGCCAGGCCGGTTCCGGACGGTAGCGGGCCAGTAGATGGGTCAAGGCGTCGTACCACGTGTCGGCGTCGAGGAACGCGAACGTCGGCCGGTGACGGTTCTCGAGCAGAGGTTCGGCGACGCGGGAGGGAAAGGAACCGGCCGCCTCGACCTCCTCGGGAGTCCAGTCGGCGCCGAGGAGGTGGATCGTCCTCTCGACGTCGTAGCCGACCTTGTGGGCGATCTCCGGTGGGGCGGGGGCTTCCGGCTCGATGTGGTGCTGGAACGGCGGCGGTGACGAAAAGCCGCAGATGTCGGCCGCCGCTTCGAAACATTCCCACACCATCTCGCTCAACTCGGCGAGCGACCCGTAGAGGGCGTGTTGTTTGCCGTCCGCCACGTAGTGCTCGTAGATGGCGTGTCCGCCGGCGGCGATGGCGTAGGTGATGGCGGTGTCGATGCCCCAGTCGGAGCGGCGGGTGACGAAGTCGGAAGCCGCCAGCTCTTCGACGACCGGCCTCGTGACCAGGAGCTCGCCTCCCAGCGGCTGGCGTATCTTCCACAGCTCCGTCCGGGGGTGGCCGATGGCGAAGAGAGGGCGGGTGATCAACCAGGTGATCATGGCGTCGGTCGAGGCTCGGGGGAAGTAGTGGCGGGCCACCGGGAAGCCGGTGTCCACCGCCTCCTCCGCGCCGTCGATCCAGGACGTGTCGAAGTTCGTGATGTCGGCGTCGTAGAAGTGGAGCCGCTCCTCGTCGGAGGCGAGGAACAGGCGCATCCCGGTGACCATGCCATCGCCTTTTCCGGGCCTGCGATCACCGATGCGCTCCTGCACCACCACTTCCACGTCGGCGTCGCTTTCACGGGCGACCGCTTCGGCGCCCCGTCGAACCCGGTCGAGGAGCGGGCCTTCGGTGGCGCCCACGGCCACGACCCGCCGGACACGAGGATGGGACGCCGCCGTGGCCAGGTTGGCCACCGCCACGTCGGGGTCGTCGGCCTTGTAGGGGAACACCACCATGCTCATGGCCTCCAGCATGGCAAACGATTCTCGGGACGGCGAAGGCCACTGTGGTGTCGCCCACCTCGGTTACCCTCGCCTCCATGGGTGACATGGTCGGCCGGGTCATCGGAACCGAGGACGCCACCCCGCTCGAGTTCTGGGTGGCGGTGGCGCCGGGCGAGTACCTCCAACTCGATGACGTGGTCGCCCTGGAACGGGTCCTTCCCACCGGCGAGCCCGTGCGGGTTTACGGCATGGTCTCGCAGGTGCGCGCCCGCCACGAGGGAGCCCGGTTCGACTCCGACGTGTTCCTCATCTCCGACGGGGTCCTGCCGGCGGAGGTGTCCGAGGCGGCCAAGGTCACCGCCACCCGGTTCGAGCCCGAGATCTTCGTCCCGCCCCGGCCCGGCCAGCCGGTGGCGCGGGCGGAAGGCGACGCCCGCGATCGGGCCTTGTTCTTCGACCGGATGGAACGGCGGCTTGCGGTCGGCCTCACCCGGGAGAACCAGCCCCTCTACATCAACTTCGAGTTTCTCAACGGGGAGCGCGGCGCCCACGTCAACATCTCGGGAGTGTCGGGAGTGGCGACGAAGACCACCTACGCCACCTTCCTGCTCCATTCGTTGTTCACCGGAGGGGTGCTCGGTCCCGGGGCGGTGAACACGAAGGCGCTGATCTTCAACGTCAAGGGCGAGGATCTCCTCCATCTCGATCGTCCCAATGCGGTGATCGACGACGAACAGGTCGCTCGCTATCGCGCCCTCGGGCTCCCCGCCGACCCGTTCAAGTCGGTCGGCTTCTACGCCCCTCCCCGGGTGGACTCCGAAACGCTGCGGGCCGACGTCCACTCCCGCCAGGACGTCACCAGCTTCTGCTGGTCGCTGGTCGAGTTCTGCCATGACGAGTTGCTGCCGTTCCTGTTCGCCGACGCCGAAGACGACCGGGCCCAGTACTCGATGGTCGTGTACTCGGTGATGGCCCAGCTGAAGCGGGCAGCTCCCCGTGACGACGGCTCGGTGACGATCGAGGGCACCACGGTGCGCACCTTCCGCCAGCTCGTCGACCTGATCACCGACAAGGTGCTCTCGGAGGACGATGCCCCCGTGTGGGCGGGGACGGCCATCGGGCGCGGGACCATCAACGCCTTCGTCCGCCGCCTCAACTCGGCGGTCCGTCACGTCGACCGGCTGATACGCGGCAACCTGATCGAGCCGGAGAAACACCGGATCTCCACCGACGACCACCAGGTGACGGTCGTCGACCTCCACAACCTCAACGACCGTGCGAAACGCTTCGTGGTCGGCGTCACGGTGCGGCGGGCTTTCGAGCTCAAGGAACGGCAGGGCCGCCGCGGCGACGACGACCTCCTGTTCGTGGTCCTCGACGAGTTGAACAAGTACGCCCCCCGTGACGGCACGAGCCCCATCAAGGAGATCCTGTTGGACGTCGCCGAGCGCGGCCGCAGCCTCGGCATCGTCCTCATCGGCGCCCAGCAGACGGCGTCGGAGGTGGAGCGGCGGATCATCGCCAACTCGTCGATCCGGGTCGTCGGCCGCCTGGACTCGGCGGAGGCGGCCCGGGAGGAGTACGGGTTCCTGCCCGGCGTCCACCGCCAGCGCGCCACGATCATCAAGCCGGGGACCATGCTCGTCAGCCAGCCCGAGCTACCCGTGCCGCTCGTCGCCGAGTTCCCCTTCCCGGCCTGGGCCACCCGTCCATCTGAGGCGGTGCGGGCCACCGGCGACGCCCCCGACGACCCATTCGAAGGCCTGGTCCCTTGAAACCGTCGGCCGAGCCGCCGTCTCGTCGCCATTGTGGGCGGGTGCCCCATCCACCGCAGCGCATCGAGGACATCGCCGACGACCTCCGCCGGCTCGGGGTCGCAGAGGGTGACCTGGTCATGGTCCATGCCTCGCTGCGGCGCATCGGCCCGGTGGAGGGCGGTGCGGAAGGTGTCATCGAGGCCGTTTGTCGGGCCGTCGGCCCGGAAGGCACGGTGATGATGGTCCTCGGGGCACGCGACGACCACGACTGGGTGAACAGCCTCCCCGAGGAGGAGCGGGAAGCCCAATTGGCCGCCGCCGAGCCGTTCGACTGCCTGCGGACCCCCGCCGACCCCGAGGTCGGCGTGCTGGCGGAGGTGTTCCGCACCCATCCGGGGACGGTCGTGTCCGACCACCCCGAGGGACGGTTCGGCGCTCGGGGTCGACTCGCCGACCATCTCATGGCGGCTCCGCCGTGGGACGACTACTACGGGCCCGGCTCGGCGTTGGAGCGATTCGTCGAGGCGGGGGGCAGGGTGCTGCGGCTGGGGGCCGACCTCGACACCGTGACGCTGCTCCATTATGTCGAGTACCTCGCCGACGTCCCCCACAAGCGACGTGTGCTCAGGCACCGCCGGGTGGTGAGGAACGGGTCGGTGGAGACGGTCACTGTCTCGTCCCTCGACGACTCGGATGGGATCGTCGACTACCCCGGCGAGTACTTCGCCGATCTGATCGCGGAGTATCTGGGTTCGGGCGGGGCCCGGATCGGCGAGGTGGGCGGGGCCATGTCCGAGCTGATCGACGCCAGAGACCTGGTCGTCTTCGGCAGAACCTGGATGGAGGCCCGCCTGGCCGGCTAGGAGCTGGCAGGGGCCAAAGACCCTTGCCCTGGGGGCTCTCTCTTGAGACACTCACCGGTGAGGCACCGGCGCCGGACCGGGCCGAACAAGCGACGCAGGGAGGTGGCTCATGGACTTCCTGAGTGATGTCCTCGAGTTCCTGGCCAACAACCTCTTCAACGAGGTAGCGATCCTCATCGGCCTCATTGCCCTCGTCGGCCTTCTGCTCCAGAAGAAGCCGGTCGAGGACGTGGTGGCCGGCACGTTGAGGGCCGTGATCGGGATCTACATCCTCTTGATCGGCACCGACGTGTTCATCGGAGGACTGGTGGCCTTCCAGACGATCGTCTCCAGTGCCTTCGGGTTGGAGCCCCCGGCGGCGACCAGCACGCTGGCCGATTTCCTCGGAGCCCACGGCGGCACCATCGCGCTGGTCATCACGGTGGCGTTCCTGTTCCACGTTCTGGCCGTCCGGGTGTTCAACACGCGCTACGTGTACCTCACCGGACACCAGATCTTCTGGATCAGCGTCATCGTCACCGCCGCCTACGTGCAGATGTTCGACGTGCTCGACCAATGGGCGCTCGTCCTCGTCGGCGGCTTGATCGTCGGCACGTATCTCACGCTCCAGCCGCTCTACATCGCCCCGATGATGAGGAAGGTGATCGGGTCGGACGACTGGGGCTACGGGCACACGAGCTCGGCGGCCTGCTACATCGCAGGCAAGGTCGGGCCCGCAGTCGGTGACAAGGAAAGGGACGACACAGAGAAGCTGAAGCTGCCTCGCCAGCTGTCCTTCTTCAAGGACGTCAACGTGTCGACGGCGCTCGTCATCGGGATCATCACCCTGGTGGCGATGGCATTCGCCGACTCGGCAGTGCTGGCGGAGCAAGCGGCGACCTACGACCCCGACATCAACCCGTGGATCTGGGGCATCGTGTCGGCACTGCGGTTCGCGGCCGGCATCGCCGTCCTGCTCTTCGGTGTGCGCATGTTCCTGGCCGAGATCGTCCCCGCCTTCAAGGGCATCAGCGAGAAGCTGATCCCCGGCGCCCGTCCGGCACTCGACGTGCCGACGGTGTTCACCTTCGCTCCCACGGCGGTGATGCTCGGCTTCCTGGCCTCGACGGTGGTGTTCCTCATCCTGATGGGCGTCTTCGCCGCAGCCGGATGGTTCGTGCTCGTGCCGCCGATGATCATGCTCTTCTTCCCGGGCGGCGGCGCCGGCGTGTTCGGCAACGCCTTCGGCGGATGGAAGGGCGCCATCATCGGTGGAGCAGTCAACGGCCTGTTCCTGGCCGTCGGCCAAGCCCTCACATGGGGCATGCTGTCCGACACGGCACCGGAGCTGGCGACCCTGGCCGACCCCGACTGGTACATCCTCGCCTGGCTGATCATGGGCGTGTCCTCGCTGTTCACCGGCGGCGACCCGGCAGTCATGGTGTGGGCTGCTACCGGCGTCCTGATGGTGGTGGCGGCGGTCTGGCTCTGGGTGTTGAAGCGGAAAGGCTTCGAGAAGCCCCTCGAGCTCCAGGCTGAACCGGCACCCGCCACCGAGGCGGCGGCCGAAGACGCGGAGAAAGTCGGACGATGAGCAGGGGCCGCGCCGGCGAACCCCTCCACGTCGTGACCGTGTGCGGCGTGGGCATGGGGTCCAGCCTCATCCTGCGGATGACGGCGGAGAAGGCACTGGCCGAGCTCGGCGTGCCAGCCCGGGTGGAGGCGACCGACGTCTCCTCCGCCAAGAGCCTCCGCCCGGATGTGATCCTCGGGCAAGGCATGCACACGAGCGAGTTCGCCGGCGCCGCTCCGATCGTCCTGGCCGTATCCAACTTCGTGGACGCGGAGGCACTGAAACGCGATCTCGAAGGGCCACTACGCGACAAGGGCTGGCTCGAGTGAGCCCGTACCTGCACGTTCGGGTGGGTGTCGACGTCCCCGGATGGCAAGAAGCCATCCGGGCGGCGTGCACGCCCCTCCTCACCGCCGGCGTGGTCGAGCCCCGGTACGTCGATGCATGCATCGACATGGTCCGGCGGCACGGCCCGTATGCGGTCTTGGCGCCCGGAATCGCCCTCCCGCATGCTCGTCCTGAAGACGGCGTTCACCGGGTCGGTGTGTCTGTCGCCGTCCTCTCTTTTCCGGTCGAGTTCGGTCATCCGGAGAACGACCCCGTCGACGTGGTGATCGCCTTCGGGTCGCCGGACGCAGAACAACACATCGACCTGTTGGCTGCCCTGGCCGGCGGCCTCTCCACAGGGCTCGCCGACCGTCTCCGGGCCGCCAGCGACGCCACGGAAGCGACCAAGCTGATCGAGGAGGTGATAGAAGATGTCTGAGGCGGGGGAGGCGATCCGGGCGCACCTCCGGGCTGTGGAGGACCGCAACGCCGACACACTTGCCGCCGTCGTCGAACGGGTCTACCAGACGATCACAGACGGCGGCCTGATCCTCACGACGGGCACCGGCCATTCCCGGGCCATGGTCCTCGAGACCTTCTACCGCGCCGGCGGCTTGGCCTGCGTCAAGCCCATCAGCCATCCCGCTCTCGATCCGCTGGCCGGAGGGGCCGCCTCCACGCGCCTGGAGCGGGTCACCGGCCTCGGACGGCTGCTCGCCGACGAAGCGGGAGCGACGGATGCCGACACGGCTTTCGTGTTCTCCAACTCGGGGACGAACCCGGTCCCGGTGGAGTTGGCCGAGGCGCTGGCCGACGACGGTGCCACCGTCGTCGCCGTCTCTTCGCGCCAGCACATGGCACGGGCGCCCCTTCGAGCGGAAAAGAAGCTCGACCAGGTCGCTCATTACGTCCTCGACACGGGCACCCCCTACGGGGACGCGTTCTGGCCGACCCCGTCGGGGGACATCGCCCCGCTGTCGAGCATCACCGGCGCCTTCTTGTGGAACCTGATCCTCGTAGGCGTGTCCGAGCTCGCCGAGAAGCACGGCACCACCCTTCCGGTGTGGGCGAGCGCCAACGTCTCCGGAGGAGAAGAACGAAACGTCGAGCTGAGGGAGAGATACCGTGGGAGGATCCCCGGGCTCTGAGCCGTTGGGCCGGCAGATGGAATCCGAGATGGGCGAGCAGCCTCAGGTGTTGGGACGGCTCGTCGATTCCGGACCTGAGATCATCCGCGACCTGCGTCGCTCCATTCCCGAGCCGATCGAAGGAATCGTCCTCGTCGCTCGCGGCTCGTCCGACAACGCTGCGG
>Ga0207873_1000775_pt1 | contig 33478 bp, 26 predicted proteins | sample BGWIniCompost_FD_187373 | JGI IMG/M metagenome (GOLD analysis project Ga0207873, IMG submission 187373) | Cellulose adapted compost microbial communities from Newby Island Compost Facility, Milpitas, CA, USA - BGW Initial Compost (SPAdes)... ... | reverse complement strand
ACGTGCGGCCACCGACCAACGTGCGGCCACCGACCAACGTGCGGCCACCGACCAACGTGCGGCCACCGACCAACGTGCGGCCACCGACCAACGTGCGGCGACGCACGGAGCAGAACGCCGCGTCCGAGCACTCCCACGACGCGACACCCCAGGACAGGGGCGCACATGGCTTGCTACCATCCGCGTCGTCTCGCCGGCCCCCGGCGGGTTTCTTGCGCGAAGGGAATATTACTGGCTCGCGGCTGCCCAGCGGTGCGGCACGGGCAGGGAGAGCCGTGATCCGTGGGTTGGCTTCGCTTCCTCGTCGTTTCTGCGTGCTTGTGCACCCCCGAACGGGCGCTCGCCGCTGACGAACGTCTGCAGCTGCGCTGGCACGCTCCGCCGGACTGTCCCGCCGAGGACGAGGTGCGACGTATGGCCCTGAGCCACGCGGATCCCGGGGCCACCCCATCGGGAGAGCCCCTCCGGGCCGAGGCCCACGTGACGCGGCACGGCGCCCTGGACTCACCGAGTGCCCGAGAGCGCCTCCGGGTCGTGTTGAGGACGCGGCGAGGCGCGACCCACGGCGCGCGGGTGATCGAAGCGGACACCTGCCAGGGCGTCGCCGAAGCCGCCGCGGTGGTGCTCGCCCTCGCCCTCGTGTCGCCCGGCGCCGCGCCCGCCGCCGCTCCTCTCCCGGAAGACCCCACCCACCCCGCTGGTCCGGACCCCGCAGAACCCCGTCGCGATCCGCCCCGGCCCGCTCCGCCCGGCCCGCGCTCCTCCTCTCCGCGAGATCCGACGCTGGCCGTCGGCGCGCAGGGTGCCGTCGACGGGGGAGCGCTCCCCCGCTGGGCCCTCGGGGGCTCTCTCCTCGTCGCCTGGGTCCCCGGTCGAGCTCGCGTCGAGGTGGACGTGCGACGCTGGCTCCCCCAGTCCCGGAATGTCGGGACGTCGGCGGTCGGAGCCCGCTTCACCCTGACGTCCTGGGGGGCGAGGGCCTGCCACCGCCTGGGCCCTCTCGGCGACCTCGAGCTCGCCCCCTGCGTCGGCGTCGACGGCCACTGGCTCGCCGCCCACGGCTACGGGGCGGACGCGAACCAAGACGCCTCCGCCCGCTGGGCGAGCCTGGCGGCGGGGGCGCTCGGGCGCGCTCCCCTCACCTCGTGGCTCGCCCTGCGGACCCGGGTCGAGGCGACGGTCCCCCTCGCGCGCCCCAGGTTCGTCGTCGAACGCATGGGCGCGGTGCACCAACCCGCCGCGCTGGGGATGAGCGCGACTTTCGGCGCCGAGGTGCTCTTTTTTTGACGAGTCCCCATGAGCGCGGCCACTCACCCTCTGAAGCTCGTGACATCCGAGGGACTCGACCACGTGACGGAGCGTCCGCACGGCACGGGGCCGCGGCCGTCCTCCGCAGGGGCAGGCGCTGCGCGAGCTGTCTGTGTTCCGGCCTTCGACGATGTCTACCGCGAGTTCTTCCCGTTCGTGTGGCGGGGCGCCCGGCGCCTCGGCGTCGGCGACGCGGCCCTGGACGACGTCGTCCAGGAGGTGTTCGTGATCGTTCACCGGCGGCTGCACACCTTCGAGGGGCGCTCGTCTCTCTCCACGTGGCTGTTCGGCATCACCCTGCGGGTGGTGCGCGATCATCGGCGGCACGCGGCGCGGCGACGGGAACGGGAGACCGTGGACCCGGACTCCCTCCACTGCGCGGCGCCCGGACCCAGCGAGCTGCTGGAGCGTGAGCAGGCGCGACGTCGGCTCCACGCCATCCTCGACGAGCTCCCCGACGAACGCCGGGAGATCTTCGTGATGGCCGATCTCGAGAACCTCCCCATGGGAGACGTCGCCGCGCTCCTCGGGATCAACGTGAACACCGGGTACGCGCGCTTGCGGGCCGCACGTCAGGCCTTCGAGGCCGCCCTGAGGCGCCACCAGGCGCGCGACGAGTGGAGGCTGCGGTGAGCGAGCTCGGCCCCGAGGCACGTGCGCTGCTGGAGGCCGTCCAGGGAGCGGACGATCCCTCGCCGGAGGACGCCGCCCGGGTGCGGGAGAAGCTCGCCCTCCGCCTCGCCCTCGCCGCCGCGGCGGGGAGCGCCGCCTCCCTCTCGGCTCCTCCTGCGGCGGGGGCGGTCGCCTCGAGCACGACGACGGCGACGACGGCCGCGACGGGGAGCGCCGCCACCGCTGCAGCAGTCGGCGGGACCGCGACGGGAGGCGGTGGGACCGCGGCGACGCTGGGCGCCGCCGCCGGGATCGCGAGCACGGGAGCCGCAGGTGGGGCGGCCGTGGGTGCCGGAGGCGTCGCCCTGTCCACGAAGGTCTTGCTCGCCGCGGCCCTCACGGGCAGCGCGGTCGTCGGAGGCGGCGCGCTCTCGGGCGCCCTCCTCGACGGCGCTCCCTCGTCACTCGAGGCGCCGCAGACGTCCCTCGGAGCCCCCGCGCCGGGCACGCTCCTCTCCACGCCGCTCCCCTCCACGCCGCCCCCCTCCACGGAGATGGACGGGCCACACGACGCGCGCGAAAGCACGCCCCCGCTCGCAACCGACCGCGGCGCAAGCTCCCTCCACGCTGGGCCTCACGGCGACGCGGCCTCTCCGCACGCTGCCGATCCACCGGTCACGGCGGCCCCGCAGAGCACGGCGGCCCCGCAGAACACCGCCCAGCAGAGCACGGCGGCCCCGCAGAACACCGCCCAGCAGAGCACGGCGGCCCCGCAGAACACCGCCCAGCAGAACACCGCCCCGCAGAGCGCGACGCCGCTCGCTGCGGATTCACCCGGTCCCGGCTCGGTCGGCCACGGTTCCTTCGGCGACGGCTCCGCCACTTCCGCGCCGCTCGACACCGACGCGCCGGATCGCGGCACGCCCACCCCTACAGGGCCGATCCAGGACAGCGTCGCCGAGGAAGCGGCCCTCCTCCGCGCCGCTCGAGCCGCCCTGGCGCGGGGCGACGGCGCCGCAGCCCTCGAACACCTCCAGGTCCACGCCACACGGTTCCCGCGAGGCGCTCTGGCGGAGGAGCGACGCGCCGCGCGGGTCTTTGCCCTCTGCGCCGCGGGTCGCACTCTGGAGTCCCGCGCGGCGGCGGCTCGCTTCGTCGCCGGGAGCCCTGGATCACCGTTGGCGGAGCAGGTCCGCCGCACCTGCGCCGCGCCCTCACCTGGCGACGACGATTTCTCCACGAGAGCGGCGCCCTCGGACCACCCATGAGAGCTGGTCGATAAACTCAGGAGATCCCCCATGCGCCCTTTCATTGCTTCGTTCTTTGCCGTCTGCGCCGCCGCCGGTTGCCTGGTGACCACCACCGCCTGTAGCTCCGGGGACGTCCCCGTCGGCTCTGCCCATCAGGAGATCCAGCGCCGCGGCGACGGCCAACCCACGGGAGACGGCCAGAGCTGCTCCTGGGAGGGCACCACCCTGCGCCTCGGTGAGGGCTGTGGGGCCGTACCGACTCCCCCGGGGTATGGCCCCTATGAAATCGGCGAGACGTTCCCGGCGCCGGACGGCTGCAACGAGTGCAGCTGCACGGAGCGCGGCATCATGTGCACGGTCCGCGACTGCGCGGGCGATGGCGTGGCCTGCACCGACGACGCGAAGGAATGCCCCGACGGCTCCTTCGTCGGACGCGTGCCCCCCAGCTGCGAGTTTGCACCCTGCCCCGGCGAGGGAGCGTGCACCCTCGAGGCGAAGCTCTGCCCCGACGGCAGCTCCGTCGGACGCGTGCCCCCCAGCTGTGAGTTCGCTCCCTGCCCCGGCGAGGAAGCGCCCGCGACGACGACCAAGGACGAGTGCGAGATCGTGTGCACGATGGACGTCAAGGAGTGCCCCGACGGCTCCTTCGTCGGACGCGTCGCCCCCGACTGCGCCTTCGCTCCTTGCCCCAATGACGACGATGGCGGCGACGATGACGACGAGACGGTGTGCACCCTCGAGGCGAAGCTCTGCCCCGACGGCAGCACGGTCGGGCGCGTCCCGCCCAGCTGCGAGTTCGCACCCTGCCCCGACGAGGGAGCGTGCACCCTCGAGGCGAAGCTCTGCCCCGATGGCAGCACGGTCGGGCGTGTCCCGCCCAGCTGCGAGTTCGCACCCTGCCCCGACACCTACGACCCCTGCGCCGGTAAGTCCTGCGGCGATCCGTGCACCCTCTGCCCCCCCGACGCGAGGGACTGCGCGGAGACGGCGGTGCTCAAGTACTGCGGCTCCGACGGCACCTGCAGCCACACGAACGCCGCCTGCCAGTGACGCGCGGCGACCCGACGGGCGGCGACTGACGGCCCCCCACAGGCGAAGGCCCCTGCCCCGCGGGCGGGCAGGGGCCCTCGCCCCCTCCCCGGGCACGACACGGGAAACCCCGCGACGGCGCTCCGGAAGAGCCCCTCGAGAATGCCCTCGTCCGTGGGTGCTTCACTTTTTCACCGCCGCTGCTGAAGGTCGCCCCCGGCGGGGTCTCTAAGGGGGTGGTTCGACCGAAGGGGGTCGAGCCGCCACCCCAGGAGGCCCCTTCATGCGATTGTTCAGAGGTTTCATTTTCGTCCCGGTCGCCCTCACCGCCTGCGCCCTCGACGCAGGACCCGAGCGCCAGGAGGCACCCGTCGCCTCGCGCTCCGACGAGCTCGTCGGAGGCCGCGTCGCCACCGAGGCCGAGTATCCATCCACCGTCTACCTCGGGGGATGCACGGGCGTGAAGGTCGGTCCGCGCCACTTCCTCTCCGCGGCGCACTGCTTCAGCGGCAACGAGCAGTACCTGAACGTCACGCCGGACAACGAGCCCCAGCAGGTCCAGAGCCTGACGATCACCTCGGTGAACATCCACCCCGAGTACGCCCACTGCACCGCCTGCGCCGGCGATGGATCCATGGAGGACTTCGGGTACCGCCCGGACATCGCGCTGATCACCGTGCACGAGCTCACCCCGACGATCCCCGAGGCCGTCATCGATCCCACTCCCGTCGAGGTGGGCGATCCCGTGACGTTGACCGGCTACGGCTGCGAGAACGGCGTGGGGCAACCGGTCGGCCCCGCGCGCTTCAAGGTGGGCGACACGAACGCCGTCGACCCGCTGAGCGTCAGCGGCGCGGCGACGATCCCGGACGGCTACGTCACGACCGTCGGGCCCGCCGTGGATCCGGACTCCCCCGGCCTCTGCCCCGGCGACTCGGGCGGCCCCCTGTTCCGCACCGACACGAACCTCGTCGTCGGCATCAACGCCCTGGTGAGCTACGTCGTCGATACGGGGGCGCCCATCGGCAACTGGCACACCCGCGTCGACGCGGAGTCCCGCTACGACGTCTGGTCCTGGGTGACGAACCTCATCGCCCAGGTGCCGGCCACCCCCTGCGCGGATCTGTGCGAGTCCCCCGAGGTCTTCACGAGCCAGTGGTACTCGAGCGGCAACCTGGGCACCCAGGCTCGCTGCTTCGAGACCACCGCCCCGTTGAGCTCCGGCAACTGCGGCGGCTTCAGCGGTGGCCGCACCCTGAGCATCAACGGAGCGGCCATGAGCTGCAACGGGCAGGGCTGGACGCTGCCGCCGAAGCAGAACGGCGGCTACTGCGTCCAGGTCGCCGCCGGCAACGACGCCTGGGCCTGGTTCACGACCTGGTGAGGCGGCGCCGGTGAGACGAGCTGGGGTGGCCAGAGGTTTCCCGTGCGCCACCCCAGCTCGAGCTCTGGCCCACCCTGGTGTTCCTCCGCGACGGACACGAGGCGACTCGTCGCGTGCGTCCGAGCTCCCCGGACGATCTGCGCAGCGCCTCCGACGAGTTCACGGGCGGCACCGCGCCTTGATCCCCGCGTCCGCGCAGGGTAGCGCCACGCTCGTCGGATGGAGAGTGCCCTCGACCTCCGCAGCGTCGGCGCGCTGTTCCTCGCCATGGTCGTCCTGGCGGCGGTTCCCAGCGTGAGCGTGCTCGCGGTCACCGCGCGCTCCGCGAGCCACGGTTTCCTGCACGGCGCGGCGACCGCGTTGGGGGTGGTCGTCGGCGACCTCGTCTTCGTCCTCCTCGCCCTCTTCGGGCTCGTGCTGTTGGTCGAGGCCCTCGGCGGCCTGTTCTTCCTCGTGAAGTACGTCGGCGGCGCCTACCTGATCTTGCTGGGCGCCCGCCTCTGGAAGGCCCGCTCGGCGGCCGCTCGAGAGCTCGCCCCGGCGCGCCCCTCGCTGCTGTCGGGCGTCACCACGGGGCTGCTCATCACCCTGGCCGATCAGAAGGCGGTCCTGTTCTACCTCGGCTTCTTCCCTGCCTTCGTCGATCTGCGCGCCCTGTCCGCCGTCGACGTCGCCCTCCTGGTCGCGGTCACCCTGATCGCCGTCGGCGGCGTGAAGCTCGTCTACGCCTACGCCGCCCACCGCGCGGGCTCGCTCCTCGGGCAGCGCACGAGCTCCACCCTGAACGCCCTCGCCGCCTGCGTCATGATCCTCGCGGGCGTCGTCGTCCTCGTCCGCGGCTAGCCGACCGCCGGGTGCACCGAGGTCGCCGACCCCTGGGGCCGCTCCCTCCCTCAGAAGAAGCCGCCCGCGCCGATCGCGAACACGATGCCGTCGACGTTCCGCTCGGCGAACACGTTGTTGTAGCTGATCTCCCCCGTCAGGTAGAGGGGCTGGAACAGCCGCCACAGCAGCCGCACCCCCGGCGCGATGTTGAACTCGTCGTCCCCGTCGAGATCCTGGCAGCCGTTCGCCGAGCAGATCTCGCCGCGGGTCCAGAGCCACCCGAGGCCGAGCTGCGGCCGCACGACGAAGGACTCCCCCGCCGCGATGTCGTAGCCAGCCACGAACATCAGATCGAGGAAGTTCGACGACACCTCACCGACGAGTGTGTCGTCGTCGCCGCCGAAGAAGTAGTCGAAGCGCCCGCCCAGGTAGAGATCGAAGTCGAGGGTGTAGCCGGCGTTCGCGCCGAGCCCGAGACCATAGGGATTGGGATCGCCCTGCCCGACGTAGGCGCCGAACATCACCTGGCCCCCGACCTGACCAGTCGAGCGCGTGAAGGGTTCCTGGGCTCGTGCGGGCGCAGCGGCGAAGACACCGCAGAGCGCGAGGGCGACGACGAGGAGCTTGTTCATGTTCGTGATGCGGCTCCACCGCGCCAAACCTTGAGAGCCATCACGCAGCGGAAACACGGACGGCCTGGCCAAAGGGCGCTACGCCGCGTCCTCGACGAAGGCGGCCTCCGACAGACGCTGGATGTGATCCCTCACGTCCGCGGGCCAACCTCCGATCAGCTCCAGGAAGCGCGCCCGCTCCCCGGCGAACAGAGCGCGCGTCGCCTCCTCGAAGCAGGGCAGGTTGCCCGCGAGCACCGTCATCGCGTTGCTCACCGCCTCGCGGACGCGCCGGGCTCGCTCCTGGGCCGGCTCGTGCCGAATGGCGGCCTCCACGAGCCGCCGCAGGGCGGCGGAGATGCCCGCCGGTTGATGTTCCAGCCACTCCCAGTGGCGCGGAAGCAGGGACACCTCCCGACTCACCACCCCGAGCCGGGGACGCCCTGGGCCGGTCCGGGGTGCGGGTGCCGCGCGCTCGACCACCTCCTCCACCGACCCGCGGAAATCGAAATCGACGGGACGCCCGCTCTGATCGTCGAAGATCACGAGGGGCGCGTCGTCGCACGTATCCACGTGCCGCTTGGTGGGCGGGAGCATCTCCCGAAGGGGCCCGTGGGCGATGAGGCGGGTGCCCGCGAAGGCCGTGTAGGTTCGTTCGTCGTCCATGGGCCCAATATTACCCGGGTAATATTGGCCGTCAATATCCGCCGGGTAATATCCGAGCTGGCTCCGGAACGCCACCTCCGTCACTCCGCAGCCGCTCCAGCGCGCCACACAGCCGTTCCCACAGCGCTCCAACGCGCCATGCGGCGCCCGTGCCACACGCCGCCGCCCCCGCGCCGTTCCGGCGCGTCATGCGGCGCCCGCACGACGCACCGCCGACGCGAGACGCCGACGACGCGCTCCGTCCACCGCTCACGCCCCATGCCGGCTCCGTCGCAACGCGCCGACGCGCCCGGCTACCGCCTCACTTGATGATCGGCGTGAAGACGGAGCACGGGAACGTGATGTCGAGGTCTTCCTCCCCCGCCCGGATCTCCTCGCAGGCAGCCCCGACGATCTCCACCTGGTCCGGCTTCGCGAGCACCCAGCCGTCCGGATCGTTGTACACGAGCTCCCTCCCCGCCAAGGTGACCTCCCCTTCGCCCGCTTCGGCGGCGTCCACCTCCCCGTTGAGAGAGAACACACAGCTGCGCGGCACCTGCTGGATGATCGAGGTGAAGGCGAGGGCGAGCTCTTCCTGGCTGTCCGCCGTGTAGTAGGGCGCCGGCTCCACCGCGTCCGCCGGGAGACCCGCGCCGAGGTTCGCCACCCGCTGCATGTGCGCGGCGTTCGTCTCTCGGGCGATGCTGACGACGAAGGTCTGGATCCGCTTCGCGAAGGCGAGCTCCACCTCCCTCTCCACCTCGGTCGTCGCCGCGCCGGACCGGGGAGCACAGGCCCCGGGTTCGCCGTCCGTCGCCAGCACGAGGATCTTGGGTCCCCCCGTGAGATCGCTCGTCGCCGCCACCGCGACGACCGCCGCGATCGCGTCCGCCGTCGGGGTGCCCCCGGTGGGTGTGAGCTTGTTGTAGCGCTGGCGAATCGCCGTGTAGTTGCCGGTCGCGAGGGCCACCGACTCGAGATCGAGGACGCAGCCGCCCGTGCCGTAACCAGTGGTGTAGAACGTCGCCCCGAACGCGGCGCGCGCCTCGAACTCCCCCACCACGCCTCGATCCGTCGAGTCCTCGGGATCGCCCAAGAGGACCCTCCCCAAGGCCTGCCAACGGGACACGTCCCCGAGGGAGCTCGTCATGCTCCCGGAGCGATCGAGGAGCATCCACACCTGGGGCACCACCGCCTCGAACTTCACGTCCCCCTCGACGCACTGGGGCACCTCGTCTTCGGGGCGAGTCGGATCGAGGAACACGGGATCGATCCCGATGCCGTCGATCTCCTCGCAGCGCCCCTGGCCGGAGCACCTGCCCCGCTCACAGTCCGTGTCCTCGATGCACTCGGCGCTGCACTTGCCCGCCGCGCAGTGCAGCCCCGCGGCGCAGGGCGTGTCCGCGTCGCACGCCGCGCCGCAGTCGCTCCCGAACTGGGCTTCACACTGCGTGGGTTTCCGCTCTGCCGGGGCTGGCGCTCCGTCGTCCTCCTGCTGACAACCGACGAGGGGAGCCAGGGCGAGCAGCGCCGCGAGCATCCACCCCCGGCGCGCGAGGTGTCGGGGATGGTGTCGGAGCTGGTCGCTCCGCGCGCTCCGCTGGCGCGTGCCACCGTCCCGCCGCTCCTCGCCCGGGCGTGAAGAAACGCTCGGCGAGGTGTCCACGAACGAATGGGTCATTTGATGGCGCTCCTCGACCAAGTGCGAACCAAGCAATCTGTTGCGCAGCGTGCCATCAGTTCCGATTGACGTCCATGCAAGACACAATGCCGGCCCCATGGCCAAAACCTGGGGAGGCCCGTTGATCGGGAGGGCCCGCAGTGCCCCGATTTCTGGCGCGGAACGAACACCACCCGTCTCCCTGGGGAAACGACGACTGTCGAATTATCAATGACGGACACCGCGATTCGGAAAACGATTGTTTCGCCGCTGACGCCTGGTGTAAGAGCCAAATGACGTGGCGCTCCCCGCGCCCACGGAACGGCCCAGAGGAACGGTCCAGAGGACCTGCGGAACGGCCCAGAGGAACGGTCGAGAGGACCTGCGGAGCGGTCCAGAGGAACGGTCGAGAGGAGCCGAAGGCACCATTCCCCGAACTTCGTCGCGCCGGAGCGAGGAAAATTCTTATCATGCTACACTACCGACTCTACGGGTTGCTGTTGTTGGGCGCTGTCGCGTCGATGGGCTGCAAGGAGAGCTCTTCGGCCAACGACGGAGGCGGAAGTACGGGGGGCATGGCGGGCGGCTCCTCCGTGGAGGAGGTCCGGAAGGGCGAGCGCGGGTCCTCCTGCGACTCGACGAACGACTGCCAGGAGGGGCTCTCCTGCATCGTCACCGGGGGCTGTCCGGCGGGCGTGGCCTGCGCCAACAAGTCCTGTCAGCCCTCCAATTTCGACATTTTGGGCACGGGCAAGCAGTGCCACCTCACGGAGTGCACGACGAAGGCGGACTGCTGTGGCGACCTGCCCGAGGAGCTCCCCGCCAAGTGCGCGGACCGCGACGTGAAGTGCAGCCAGCCGACCGTGCCCGGCTGTCTCGTCACGACGTGCCTGGACGATTCCTATTGCAACGGCGGGACCTGCGGCGGGACCTGCTCCAGGGACGGGGCGACCTGCCTGACGAGCGACGACTGCGAGCAGGACTCCTGCGATCTGGACACCGGGACGTGCCGCTTCGGTCTCAACAGCTGCAACTCGGACGACGAGTGCCAGCTGGTGAACACCTGCTCCACTCCCTACTGCAACTGCACGAACCCCGCCTATGATCCCACGGACGCCATCTGCAGCGATCCCGACTGCCAGGGCGTGTGCGGCTGGACCTGCGCCGGGGAGCGCTGCGTGGTGGACACCTCCTGCAAGGCGGACACGGACTGCGCCTACCCCACTCCCCACTGCGGGGACGACGGCACCTGCGTGGAGTGCCTGACGAGCGACGACTGCGAGGACGCGGAGTGCGTGGGCGGGCGCTGCGGCCCCGAGTGCGAACACGACACCCAGTGCGGCGTCTTCGAGGCCTGCCAGGAAGAGAAGTGCGTCTTCGTCGGCTGCCGCACGGACCGGGAGTGTGTCCTCGGCGCGGGGACGGGCCTCTTCGATCCCGCGCAGGACCCGCGGCTCGCCGTGTGCAGCATCGAGCAGGGCGTCGGGACCTGCGTGTACCCCTGCGAGATCGACGCCCAGTGCAGCCCGACGGAGGTCTGCCTCGACGGGCGCTGCGAGTACATCGGCTGCGAGACGGACGCGGAGTGCAAGACGATCGCCGGCCTGCACAACCACCCCCTCCCCACCCGGGACCGCCCCTGGACCACCTCGGCGGTCTGTCGGGAAGAGGCGACGACGCCGTGAGCCTCGGCCGGGCCTCCCGCCTCCCCCCCGACCGGGTCTCCTCCGACCGGGCGCAGCATCCCCGCTACCCGAGGCGCAGGCGGGCTCCCCATCGGCCCGCTGCGTGGGTGCTCGCGGCGCTGATCGCGGGGGGCCTCGGCGTCGTCGGGGGCTGCCGCAGCGAGGACCCGACCAGCGCGGACAGCGGCTGGGGAGGCGCGCCCGCGCAAGATCCCGTCCCCAGCGTCCGCCGCAGCGAGATCGGCGCTGGGTGCTCCGTGAAGAACGACTGCGCGGAGGGCTCCTCCTGCATCCGGGGCGTGTGTCAGCCCGTGAGCTTTCCGTTGTCGGCGAGCTCCAAGGAGTGCGTCCAGATCGACTGCGCCGTCGCCGAAGACTGCTGCGGCGAGGGCGGCACCACCGCGGTCCCGGAGCAGTGTCGTCACCGGGGCGCCAAGTGCCTGGCGACGCTCCCCGGGTGTGTCGCGCGGCCCTGCACCCGCTCGAGCGACTGCGGCGGCGGCGGCGTGTGCACGGGGAGCTGCGCCGTCTCTTCCGGGGAGTGCACGGGGGGCAGCGATTGCCTCGCGAACGTGTGCATCGCGGGGAGGTGTAGCCTCGACTTCACCGCGTGCCGCACCGACGCGGACTGCGTGCCGAACACCTGCGTGATGGGCTCCTGCGCCTGCGAGAACCCGTCCTTCGATCCGGCGGACCCCGTCTGCAGCGACCCGGACTGCGAGGGGCAGTGCCTGTGGTCCTGCGAGGAGTCACGCTGCGTGCTCCCGTCCGAGTGCGCGAGCGACGACGACTGCTTCGGGGTGACGCCCCACTGCGTGGACGGGACCTGCGCCGAGTGCACCTCGGAGCGCGACTGCTCCTTCGACAAGACGTGCATCGACGGGCGCTGCGAGACCCGCTGCGAGAACGACACCCACTGCCCCCTGTTCGAGGCGTGCCACGCGGGCGAGTGCGTCTACGTCGGCTGCCGCTCGGATCGGGAGTGCACCCTCATCCCCGCCGTCGAGCTCCTGGGGTACGCCCAGGGCCTCGATCCGCGGCTGCTGCGCTGCAACACGGAGCGGGGCATCGGGCGCTGCATCATCCCCTGCCAGACGGACGCCCAGTGCCCGCCCACGGAGGTCTGCGAAGGCGGAGCCTGCCGCTACATCGGCTGCGAGGAGGACGCGGAGTGCAAGACGATCACCGGCTTGCACGACCAGACCCGCTCCCCCGAGCAACCCTGGATCCCCCGCGTGGAGTGTCGCCCGTCGTCCGCCCGCCGCTGACGGCACGCCAGTGACCGCGACGCCGGTCAACGTCGCCCGCGGCGCCGCTCTCCCGCGAGCGCCGACACCTGCCGCTCGGCGCTCGGAGGCGCGTGGACCCGATCCCAGACCCGTCGCTGCAAGACGTCCGCCCCCTCCCCGCCGGACCCTCGGCGCCAGGGCGCGTCGGGGAGCGCCGAGGCGGCCACACGCCGCCCCATCTTCGCGATCTCGTAGTCGGTGGCCTCGACGGCCTCCTCCATCCGGGAGAAGCGCGCCTGGGGCGCGCCATCGAGGCTCACCTCCCAGAGCTTGCCGCGGGCGGCCCGGCGCAACACGAGGAACTCTCCGACGCGCCCCGGCCGGCGCTCGAAGTGGAGCCCCACCCCGTGGCGACCGAGGGAGAACCAGGCGTTGTGGGAGATGGCGCGGACCTCCGCGTCCGTGCGCAGGGTGAGCGGATCGAAGCTCGCCGCGCGCTCCTGGATCTCCGAGAGGGTCACGGCGCCCGCCTCGAGCTCGAAGCCCGGCCGATCGAGCTGGATCTCGTCCCAGAGGCGGCGGGCGACCCGCGCGTCCTCGCCCCGCAGATCCACGTCTCGGGGCACCCCGAACAGGGACGGCAGCGTGCACAGCTCGAGGGACGAGAGGTCGACGAAGTCGAGCACGAGGCAGTCCTTCTTCCCCGGCGCCAGGCGCGTGCCGCGCCCGACACACTGGGCGTACAGGCCCGCGGAGCGCGTCGGTCGCGCCATGGCGACGCAGGACACCTCCGGATCGTCGAAGCCCTCCGTGAGCACCCCCACGTTCGTGAGCACCTGCAGGCGCCCGCTGCGGAACGCGGCCAGCTCCGCCGCGCGGCGCTCCGGGGGCATCGCCCCATGCACGAGCCCCGCCGGCACCCCGATCGCGTTGAGGGCCTGAGCCAGGTGGCGGGCGTGGCGGACCGTGACGCAGAAGACGACGGTCCTCCGATCCCGGGCCAGCTCCTGGATCGAGCGGGCGACGAGGGCGTTGCGCTCCTCCACGTCCACCGCCTCGGCGAGCTCCTCTTCCGGGAAATCGAGCCCGCTGCCGCCAATCCGACGCAGATCCGCGTTGGTGGAGACGCGAAAGCCCCGCAGCGGGACGAGGAAACCCGCGTCGATCAGATCCGGCAGGGTGCGCGAATAGACGATCTCTTCGAAGGCCACGTCGAGCCCGCGCCCGTCGCCCCGCGCCGTGGTCGCGGTGAAGCCGAGCAACGTCCCCGTCCAGTCCGCGTCGAACGCCCCGAGCTGCCGCAGCACCCGCAGGTTGTCTTCCGCCGCCGCGTGGTGGCACTCGTCGTAGACGATCAGGCCGAAGTCGCGGCCCCGCAGCACCCGCCCCAGCCGCTCCTCGTGCAGGGATCGGATCGAAGCGACCAACACCCGCGCCTCCCGCGGCGCGCGCTCACTGCCGCGCTCGATGGCGACCAGAGGCGAGCCGGGCTCCTCCCCCAAGGCGACGGCCAGCTTGTCCCGGGCCTGAGCGAGCAGCTCCTCCCGGTGGGCCAGCACGAGCACCTGCCGCCGGGCCATCCGAGCCAGGGCCGCGAAGATCACCGTCTTCCCCGCGCCGGTCGGCAGGCACACGACCATGCGCCGCACCCCGCGCCGCCGCGCCGCCAGCACGGCGGCGATCGCCTCACTCTGATACGCCCGCAGCGTGGGCGCACCTGACGTGGCTCCGTTCTTGGCTCCTGATCCGCTCGCCATCGGCGCCGTCACGCTAGCAAATCGGAGACGCCACGCCCCGGCCCTCCGCTCCTCCACGGGGCGCTTGCCAGGGGGAGCCGGGCAGCCCAGCTTCCTTGCATGGCGCTGCAAATCACCTCGACGTCCTTCGGCCACGAGCAGCCGATCCCAGCCAAGTACACCTGTCAGGGAGAGGATCTCTCCCCGCCCCTGCGCTGGGACGGCGTCCCTCCCGAAGCCAAGAGCCTCGCCCTGATCGTCCTCGACCCGGACGCGCCGGATCCCGCCGCGCCGAAGATGACCTTCACCCATTGGGTGCTCTACGACCTGCCCGTCGACTCGCGGGGCCTCGACGAAGGGGTCCAGGCGAACGCGCTGCCCCCGGGGACCCTGCAAGGCGTCACGGACTTCCAGCGCGTCGGCTACGGCGGACCGTGCCCGCCCATCGGCCGCCACCGCTACTACTTCAAGCTCTACGCCCTGGACACGAAGCTGCCCGATCTGGCGCAGCCCACGCGCACCCAGCTCGAGGAGGCCATGCGGGGCCACGTCCTCGCCCAGGCGGAGCTCATGGGCACCTACCAAAAGCACTGACGCGCTTATGGCCGGGCGCCGCCGGTCGCTCCCGGAGGATCGACGAAAGCGGTGCCCCATGAACGACCTCGACCCTCTCCGCGGCCTCCAGACACTCCGAGAGTTCCCGCTCCTGGACGCCCTGCTGGGGCGCCGATCCCGGCGCTTCTTCCAGGGCGCCCGCGTCCCCGACGGGGTGTTCGCCTACGACTCGCGCCACCCGCCGCTCCCCCTGAGCGAGCTCGAGACGCTCCTCGTGGTCGGCGCCTGCGGAGGCTGTACCGGCTGGCAAGACCTGATCTACCGGGCGGACCGCTACGCGCCCCACCTCTCCAACTACGCCGCGGCGGCGGGCGGACGCACGTTCCCCTCCGCCGCCGGCTTCCACACCAGCCAGGTTTTCTTCACGGACGATACGGGCGTCTACCTGCTCGACAATCGGGACGCGCCGCCGGACGTCGAACACGGCGGCCCGCTCGGCCTCGGCGACGTCGTGGCGGGCCTGCGAAAGCGCGTCCGCAAGCTCCAGGACGGTCGGCTCGGCTTGCCACCCCAGATCCCCTACGTCGAGCCCCACAACACGTGGGTGGTCAACCATCCGGGCACCCTGCTGGTGAGCCCCGTCGGCGATCTGGCCCAGCACGTGCTCCTGGTGATCTGTTATCTGCTGCAGAACGGCTACGTGCTCACCGACGACGTCCACCGCCGCGCCATCCCCGGCATCGAGCGGTTCCGGAGCATCGTCGACGTCGACGCGACCTGGCCTCTGAGCTTCGTCGAGCAGTGGTGCATGGCGGAGCTCACCGTGGAGCTCGGCACCAGCTGCTACGCGGGCATGCTGCTGCTCCAGGCGATGGGGCTCGGGGGCTGGATGTTCAACGGCATCGACCCGTTCTCCTTTCTGGGCGCCAGCGGACAGGAGGAGGCGCCCGGCCTCGGCTTCCGCCACGACGTCGACGACCGCTGGCCCACCCCCAACCCGACGGGCCTCCCTGGAGTGATGAAGGGCTTCTGCCCGCCCCACTTCGAGGACATGCGTCAGGCCGTCGACGCCCTGTGTGAGCGAAAATTCGGCCGCGGCGGCCCCTTCAGCCCCGAGACTCCCGGCCCCTGGAAGGACCCGACGCGGGTGCGCGGAGCGGCGCAGGTCCACGACGCCACCTTCCGCGAGTGCGTCGCCTTTCAGGCCCAGTACGTCTTCGACACCTTCGGTCGCTTCCCGGCGACCGTGCCCTCCATCTTCGTGATTCAGCACCTGCAGGCGCACCACCTGGATCTGGAGTTCTACGACCGCTTCTACGAGCCGGGCGCGTACCTCCCCAGCCACGCCCAGCACATGGCTCACTGGCACGCGGAGGACGCACCCCCGCGACGCGAGCCTTGAGGGATCAGGGCTGCTCCGTGTCCGGACAGAACACCACGACCCGATCCCGCCCCTGGGCCTTGGCCTCGTAGAGGGCGCGGTCGGCGGCTCGCAGCAGCTCCGCCTCGTAGTCCGCGTTCGAGCAATCCGCGGAGAGCCCGAGCCGGATGGTGGCGCTCACACCGACGCTCAAGGTCTGGCGCCCAGCGGGAGAGCTCGCCTCCGTGCGTTCGGCGAAGATGGTCCGCAGCCGATCCGCGAGCTCCTCCGCCCGCTCGAGGGACGTGTCCGGACACAGGACCACGAACTCCTCTCCCCCATACCGGAAGGCGAGATCCGTCGGACGCACGACCTCGTCGAGCACCTGGCTCAGCCCCGCGATCACGATGTCCCCCACGTCGTGGCCGTGGGTGTCGTTCACCAGCTTGAAGTGATCGATGTCCAGCATCATCGCGCAGAGCGTCCCCCCACCGCTCAGCGCCTCCTCCACCTGCTCCGCCAGGTGCTCGTCCAGGCTGCGTCGGTTCAAGAGGCCCGTGAGGTTGTCGATGCTGGCGAGCTGAGCCAGCCGCCGCGTGCGCACCTCGAGGGCGTGGGTGAGCCGCCGGATCCGCAGCATGGCCATCAGCCGCACCTTCAGCTCGAGCTCGTCCACCGGCTTCGTCAGCAGATCGTCGCCGCCGCTCTCGATGGCCCGGAGCCGCGTCGCGGAGTCCTTGAGCCCCGTGATGAACACCACCGGCACGTAGCTCGTGGCGCGCTGTCGCAGCATCGACGTCAGCTTGAAGCCGTCCACGGTCGGCATCACGGCGTCCATCAACACGAGGTCGATGTCCTCCTTGGCGAAGGTCTCGATGGCCGCCGTCCAGGAGTTCACGATGAAGGTCCGGTGGCCCTCGTTCTCCACCATCAGCCCCACCATCCTGCTGGACAGCTTGTCTTCGTCGACGATGAGCACGTTGGCCCGTCCTCGATGACTCGAGATGGGAGAAATGCTCGACGCGACCCGCGTCGTTCCCTTCCGCTCGTCGCGGCTCAAGAGGCGTCACCCACGTCGAATCCGGTCCTCGCTCCCCCCGCAAAGGGAGCCGCAATTTCCATCGTACCACGACGACGCGCCCCCGCCGATCTCGTCGGCTCCGCGCGCCCTGTCACCTCCCCCCACACCTCCCACGACCCCATCCCTCACCGCACACCACGCGCCGCGCAGTCGAGGCCCACGAACGCAGCACAGCGCCAGCTCGGCAGCACCCACCGGCGACGCTCCTCGTCACTTCATCAGCCTCGACAGCACCCACCACCAGCCACGACCCCACGAACGCCGGCCTTCACCAGCACCGCAAAGCCCACCGCCGCGTGCTCGCGAGACGGACCCCACCGCAGGACGCCGCCCAACAGCACCCACCAACCACGACCCCACGAACGCCGGCCTTCACCAGCACCGCCAAAGCCCGCCGCGTGCTCGCGAGACGGACCCCACCGCAGGACGCCGTCACACCGTGAGCTCGGCGAAGGACGTGCTCGACCCGTTCAATCGCCAATCGCAGGCACACCGCCCCGCATCGACTCGACGGCGCATCCCCACGCCTCTCCGACTCCGCAAGGGGGTCACGGCTACCTCCCCCACGTCCCTCGATGCACGACGCCCCCCGCAGGCGCCCCCGATCCACACCATCGATTCAAAACGTTCACCTCCGCACCCACCGATCCACGCTGCGCGCAACATCGCACTCCCCCCAACTCCGACCCCACCGATCCACGCTGCGCGCAACATCGATCCACTCCCCCCAACTCCGACCCCACCGATCCACGCTGCGCGCAACATCGATCCACTCCCCCCAACTCCGACCCCACCGATCGCCCCACGCGGGATTCACCCTTCCGCGCGAATCTCGATCCCAGGGATCTTCTCCTCGTAGAAGGCGATGCGATCCTCGAGCGCCGCGTGCTCCTCGTAGGGGTCCTCGTAGCTCCACACGGCGTCGGACAGCTTCTCGCCCCCCACCGTCAGGTCGAAATAGCTCGCGGTGCCCTTGAAGGGGCACTGGGACGTCGTCCCCGTGCGCTCCAACGCCTCGAGCCGCACGTCCCTCCGCGGAAAGTAGTCGCGCGGTGGATGCCCCTCCTCCTTCACGCGGATGACGTCCCGGGAGTCGGCGACCACCTGCCCGCCGATCTCCACGCGCACCCTCCCGTCCACGTGCTCTTCCCGAACCGCATGATCGGGCCACTTCTGATGCCCCGGTGACTTGCCCATGTTTCCCTCCAGGTTCCCCTCGTCCCTCCGGCGGGCGCCCGCGCCGCAGGCCCCACGCGACCGGTCCTACGCGACCGGTCCTACGCGACAGCACTCGAGTCCCGCGCGCGCTCGGATCGCCCCGCCAGATCCTTCTCTCCTCATAACTTTCCTGCCCCATTGGACCCTGTCGTTCAAGGTCGCCGATCGAGCCCCTTCCGGATGACCAACAACAAGGTTCTCGGAACACGTACCCTAGGAGTGTTCATGAGCTTCTCGATCCGATCTCGGCACCTGAGCCTACCCGCCCTCGCCCTTGGCTTCGCCTTCGCTTGCAGCAGCACGCCCCAGGACGGCCCGGACGGCGGAGGAGGGGGCAGCACCGCCAGCGGGGGCGCGGCGACGGGCGGGTCCTCGGAGGATCCCGGGGCGACGGGAGGGAGCCCCATCGGGGGCGCGGGCGCGCCGTCGGGGGGCGACTCGAACGGGGGCGGCGAGCTGCCTCGAGGGGACGGCTTCCACCGCATGGAGAAGCTCGATCGCGGGCTCGTGGCGGTGGTCGTCGACGGCGGCGTGTACGTCGGCTTCCGCATGCACGGCTACGAGTACGACCCGGAGAACCCCGGGCGAGTCGCCTACGCCGTCTATCGGGACGGCGCCCACGTCACGACGCTGGAGAGCAGCACCAACTACCTCGACGCGGACGGCAGCGCCGACTCCCGCTACACGGTGCGGCTCGTGCTCGACGGCGTCGAGCGGGACGAGTCCGAGGAGGTCACCCCCTGGACGCAGGAGTATTTGCGCATCCCCATCGAGCCGCCGGGCGCCAACTACCAGGCCAACGATGGGAGCGCCGGGGACGTGGACGGCGACGGTCAGTACGAGCTCTTCCTCAAGTGGGAGCCCAACAACGCCAAGGACAACTCCCAGAGCGGGCACACGGACGACGTCTACATCGACGCCCTGAAGCTCGACGGGACCCGCCTCTGGCGCATCAACCTCGGCCGGAACATCCGCGCCGGCGCCCACTACACCCAGTTCATCGTGTACGACTTCGACGGCGACGGGAAGGCGGAGCTGGCGATGAAGACCGCCCCGGGCACCCGGGACGGCACGGGGGCCTTCCTCAGCAAGGGTCCCGCCGCCACCGCCAACCACGACGCCGACTATCGAAACGACGGCGGCTACATCCTCACGGGGCCCGAGTACCTGACCGTGTTCAGCGGCGAGACGGGCGAGGAGCTGGCCACCACCACCTTCGAGGTCGGGCGCGAGAACGTCTCCGGCTGGGGCAACGACGAAGGCTACGGCAACCGGGTCGATCGCTTCCTGGCCACCGCCGCCCACCTGGACGACACGGGCCTGGGCAGCATCGTGATGGCGCGCGGCTACTATGGCCGCTCCACCCTGACCGCCTGGAACTTCCGCGACGGCGAGCTGACCCAGCTCTGGAAGTTCGACAGCAACCAGACCCCGACGGACGCCTCCGGCAATCGCTTCACCGGGCAGGGCGCCCACAGCCTGAGCGTGGCGAACGTCGACGACGATCCCCAACAGGAGATCATCTACGGGGCCATGACCATCGACCACGACGGCAAGGGGCTGTGCTCCACGAACTACGGGCACGGCGACGCCCTGCACGTCACGGACCTCATCCCGTCGCGGCCCGGCATCGAGGCCTTCATGCCCCACGAGAACACCGCGTCCCCCGACTGGACGCTGTGGGATCCGGGCACCTGTGAGATCATTCACAAGAGCCCGAACGACGGCACGGACACGGGGCGCGGCGTCGCCGCCGACATCGATCCCGACAACCCCGGCGCGGAGATGTGGGCGTCCGGCGGCGTCCCGTTCCTGAGCGCCACCACGGCCCAGACCCTCGGCAGCAAGCCGTCGCAGATCAACTTCGTGATCTGGTGGGACGGCGACGAGTCCCGGGAGCTCGAGGACGGCACCACGATCACGAAGTACGGCGGGGGCTCCCTGCTGACCTGCGGCCAGTGCGCCTCGAACAACGGCACCAAGTCGACCCCGACCCTCTCCGCGGATCTGTTCGGCGACTGGCGCGAAGAGATCGTCTGGCGCGAGTCGAACAACGCGGCGCTGCGGGTCTACACCACGACCCACCTCACCCAGCGCCGCATCTACACCCTGATGCACGATCCCCAGTACCGCGCGGCGATCTCCTGGCAGAACGTCGCCTACAACCAGCCGCCCCACCCGAGCTTCCACATCGGCGCGGGCATGGCCGATCCGCCAGCGCCCGACATCCACGTCCGCTGAGTCGACGATCCGCCGGGACCCACCGACGGCCCGCCGGGGCGCCCGTCGACGGCCCACCGACGGGGCCCACCGACGGGGCCCACCGCCGCCCCGCGGGCCGTCACCCCCGCCGCGTCGCGGGTCGTCTGCCGAGGCCGTGTCCCGGCAGGAAGCGCGGGCGCCAGGCGCGCATGATCGCCTTCTCCAGCTCGGCGACGGAGAACACCACGCCGCCCGCTGCGACGACCCGCGCCCACTCCGCGCCGCTCAGGGACGTCGAATCGAAGACCGCCTGCAGCGCCGGCAGAGTGGTGTATGCGAGCTGCAGCAGGGCGCAGCCGGCGATCGCGACCAGCACGTAGGGGTTCCCCAGGAGCCCTTCCCGCGAGAGCGCCGTGCGCGTGATGTGCCGGCTGTTGAGCAGATAGAACATCTCCGCCAGCACGATCGTGCTCACCGCGATGGTCCGCGCCTGCTCCAGGCTCGCCCCCCGCGCGCGCTCCCAGGAGAACAAGCCGAGGGTGACCGCCGCGATCAGCACGGACACCATCGTCAGGCGCCAAATGAAGAACCCCGACAGCAGCGGCTCCCGGGGATCTCGGGGCGGCCGGCGCATCACGTCTTCTTCGGGCGCCTCGAAGGCCAGAGCGAGGCCGAGGGTGCTCACCGTGGCCATGTTGACCCAGAGCACCTGCGCCGGCGTGAGCGGCAGCACCCAGCCGAACAGGAGCGCCGCCACGACGACCAGGGCCTCGCCACCGTTCGTGGGCAACATGAACAGGATGAACTTGCGGATGTTGTCGTAGATCCCCCGGCCCTCGCGGACGGCGTTGCCGATGGTCGCGAAGTTGTCGTCCGCGAGCACCATGGCCGCCGCCTCCTTGGCGGCCTCGTTCCCCTTGAGGCCCATGGCCACCCCGACGTCCGCCCGCTTGAGCGCCGGCGCGTCGTTCACGCCGTCCCCGGTCATGGCGACCACGTGCCCCTCCGCTTGCAGCACCTCGACCAGCCGCAGCTTGTGTTCGGGGCTGGTGCGCGCGAACACGTCCACCTCGGTCGCGCGGCGACGCAGCTCCGCGTCGTCCATGGCCTCGATGTCGGGGCCCGTGAGCGCGGGGCGGCCCACGCCGATGCCCATGCGCGCGCCGATGGCCCGCGCCGTGTCCACGTGATCCCCGGTGATCATCTTCACGCGCACGCCCGCCTCCGTGCAGTCGGCGACGGCCTGGATGGCCTCCTCCCGGGGTGGATCGATGATCCCCAAGGACCCCAGGAGCGTGAAGCCACCCCGCAGGTGGGAGAAGCGCACCTCCCGCTGGGCGGCGTCCACCGGCTTGCGCGCGATGGCGAGGACGCGCAGCCCCTCCGCCGCGGCGGCGTTCGCCCGCTCGCACCAGAGCTGGGCGTCGAGGGGCTCGCCGTCGCCCTGCCACTCGCACATGTCGAGGAGCCGCTCCGGGGAGCCCTTCACGTAGATCACGCCGCGACCCTCGTGATCGTGGTGCAGGGTCGCCATGAGGCGGTGCTGCGACTCGAAGGGGATCACGTCGGTGCGGGGCAGCGCGGCGCGCTCGGCGGCGGGGTCGAGGCCGAGCTTGACGGCCAGGGTGAGCAGCGCCCCCTCCGTGGGGTCGCCGTCCACCTGCCACGTCTCCTCCCGGTGGTGCAGCGCCGCGTCGTTGCACAGCACCAAAGCGCGGCCCAGCTCGACGAGCACCGGGTGCTCCTCGGGAGCGACCACCTCCCCCGCGAGGTGCACGGCGCCCTCCGGCACGTACCCGACGCCGCTGATCTCGAAGGTGTGATCCACCGTGGCGACGCGCTGCACGGTCATCTCGTTGCGCGTCAGGGTGCCGGTCTTGTCCGAGCAGATCACCGTCACCGAGCCCAGGGCCTCCACCGCGGGCAGCTGGCGGATGATGGCGTTGCGCCGGGCCATCCGCTGCACCCCCATGGCGAGGGTGATCGTCATGATCGCGGGGAGGCCCTCCGGGATCGCCGAGGCGGCCAGGGCCACCGCCATGAGGAACATCTCGCTCGGGGTCTCCCCGCGCCACAGCACCCCGAGGACGAAGGCGAAGGTGCAGAGGAGCAGGATCGCGGTGGCCAGCCAACGCCCGAAGGTGTCGATCTGGCGGAGCAGCGGCGTGGTGACCGAGCGCACCTCCCCCAGCAGCGAGCCGATGCGGCCGAGCTCCGTGTCCGCCCCCGTCGCGACCACCACCCCCGTGGCGAGCCCCGAAGAGATGAGCGTCCCCGAGTAGAGCAGGGAGCGCCGGTCCCCGAGGGCCGTGTCCGGCGGCACCGGGGCCAGCGCCTTCTCCACGACCTCCGACTCGCCCGTCAGGATCGCCTCGTTCACGCGCAGGGCCTTCTCGCTCACCAGGCGCAAATCGGCGGGCACCTTGTCCCCCGAGGCGAGCGCCACCAGATCCCCCGGCACCAGCTCCTCGGCGGGGACGTCCCTGCGCTCGCCGTCCCGGATGACCGTGGCGCGCAGGGACAACATGCGCCCGATGGCGTCGAGGGCCCGCTCCGCCTTCCCCTCCTGCACGAAGCCGATCGCGGCGTTGATGACCACGGCCGCGAGCAGGACGGCGGTGTCGACGAGGTGCCCGAGGGCGAGGGTGATCGCCGCCGCGGCCAACATCACGTAGATGAGGACGTTGTGGAACTGGTGGGCGAGGCGTAGCCAGGCCGGGCGCCGGGGCGGCGCAGGGAGGCGGTTGGGGCCGAAGCGCGCCAGCCGATCCGCGGCGACGGCCGCAGGGAGCCCCCGGCGGCCATGGGTCTCGAGCCGCTCGATCGCCTCCTGGATGGTCAGGCCGTGCCAGGCGAGCGCGGGGCGTTCGACGGCCGAGGTGTCCTTCATGGTGCGGGGTCCCTCCCCCGAGGGACGGGAACCGGTGACAAAAGCCCTGGTGGTGGGCTGCTCTTACGATATGCCCCCGGCGTCTTGCGCTCCAGGTGGGTCCCGCTATCGTCGCGCCGCGATGTTCGAGCCCGCATTCATCACCCTCGCGAAGATCGTCGCCACGCTGGTGGTCCCCATGAGCGTCATCCCGCTCCTCTTCATGTTCGCGAAGGGTGGGGATACGTCCGAGCCGACGGACATCTTCGACACGGACTAGTCGAGCGCTCCGCGCCGCCCCTCACGAGCCCGCATTGAGCCCGCACCGTGACGCACGGGAGCGGGCTGCATGCGTTGGGCCGACATGCGTCAGCGGCTCAACGACTCCCGAGCCACCCGCGTGCGCACCGTGCTGCCGCCCCGGGACAACGCGAGGACCACGTCCGAGCCCGCGGGGCCTCCCAGGCGCTGGCGCGCGTCCGCCATCCCGTCGACGGCGTGGCCGTCCACCTCCAGGAGCACGTCCCCCGCCTGGAGGCCCGCGCGCTCCGCTTCGCTCCCCTCGGCGACGTGCACCAGGACGACGACGGGACCGCGCCGCCCATCGCGCTCCCCCAAGGTCACGGCGATGCCCCCGCGCCAGTCGTGGCCGTCCTCCGCCGGCGGCTCCGTGAGCCGGATCACCAGGTCGCGGTGCTCGTCCCCCGCGCCGAGCACCACCGTGGCGCTCCCGCGCCCCACGCCGGGCGCCTGAGCGCTCACGGTGCGCCGCCCCGCCTCCACCCCCTCCAGCACGAACTCCCCCGCGCCGTCCGTGACCACCACCCCCTGGGGCAGGGCGCCCTGGGGCAAATAGGCGGGGACCACCCCCACGGCCACCCGCGCGCCGGGCACCGCCTCTCCGGCGGCGTCGAGCACCCGCCCGCGGACGACCGCCGCCTCGACGAGATCGATCGTGGGCACCTCGAAGGGGCGGTCCCGCTCCCGACGGGTCACGGTCACCTCGAGGGACCCGCGGCCCAGCTCCGGGTGCTCGACGGACACCGTGAAGGCGCCCGGCGGGACGTCGCCCAGCCGGTATTCGCCGTTCAGGTCGGCGCGGGCCTCCCGGCGCACCCCTTCGCCGCGGAACACCACCCGCGCTCCCGGAGCCGGCTGGCGCCCGCGCACCGCGGTCACACGCCCGGTCACCGCCGTGGCTCGCCGCAGGCCGAGGCGTCCCTCCTCGGGGAGCTCGGGCCACACCACGTCCAGGCGCGCGAACCCCGGGCTCTCCACCGACACGCGCGCCTGGACGCCCGCGGCGGCGCTCAGCTCCACGGACCCGTCCGCTGCCGAGAAGCGCGTCTCCCGCAGGGGCACCTCCGGATCGAGGGAGAGCACCGTGACCTGGGCCACGGGCACGGGCTCTTCCCGTTCGTCGAGCACCACGAAGCGCACGTCCTTGCGCGGCGCCGGCAGCACCAGCTCCAGCTGCTCCCGCGGGTCGTCCCCGAGGGTCACGGCGCGCCGCAGCGCCACCCGCAGCGGGTCGTCCACCCCGAACACGGAGACCACCAGGTCCTTCGGCGCGACGGCCACCGCGAAGGTGCCATCGGGGCGCGTGAGCAGGGTGCGATCGAAGGCGCCACGGCTCGCCTGCAGCCGCACCCGCGCCAGCGCCACGGGGAACCCGTCCGCGTCCACCAGCCGCCCCTCGATCCGGCGCCCCGCGCGGAGCACCACCTCCACCTCCGCCTCGCCCCCCGCGGCGAGCCGCACCGGATCGCTCACGCTGTCCACGAACTCCGGGTGACGCGCCAGCACCCGCAGCTCCCCCGGGCTCACCCCGCCCGCGCGAAAGCGACCCCGCCCGTCCGTCGTCCAGCGGCTCTGGAGCACGTCGGCGAGCACGCTCACCCCCGGGACCGCCGCGCCCACCAGCGGGATCGGCGGCACCGGGCCGGGCATCACCCCGAGCTCCCCCGCGGGGACGAGGGGCGCGGGCCCGGCGAGGACCTGATCGAAATGGGCCTTGCGCACGGCGCCGCTCTCGGGCGTGAGCGCGACGGGCATCCCGTACACGTCCGTCCCGATGACCTCGAGGGAGACGCCCTCGACGGGGAAGCCGCGCTCGTCGACGACGCGCCCCACGAGGGTGCCGCCGCGCACCAGCTCCACCCGGAGGGGCTCACTGGCGCCGATCGGATCGACCCCGACCCACAGAGATCGCGGTACGAAGCCGTCGGCGCGCACGGAGAGGTGCGCCTGGTGCCAGCGCAGGGGCCCGAGGCGCGCCCGCCCGCCGTCGTTGGTCCGCGCCGCGACGGGGAACGCCGCCACGCCCGCCTCCGCGAGCACCAGATCCGCGGCGGGGACGGGTCGCCCCTCGCCGTCCACCACCTCCACCGCGAGGAAGCGCCCCTCTCGGAGGACGATCTCCACCGTGTGGACCCCCCGCTCGTGCACCCCGTGCCGGAGATCCATGCCCCGCAGGGTGTCGGAGATGCGCGAGTCGGCGCGCGCGAAGACGTCGTAGGTACCGGCGGCCAGCCCCGTGATCACCACCTCCCCGGAGGGGTTCGTGTCGACCCGGCGAGTCGGCCACAGCTGGGGCCCGCTGAGCTGGACCTCCGCGCCGCCCACGGGCGCGCCGGCCGTGTCCCGCACGACCACGCGCAGCCCCAACGCCCGGCGCAGCTGCACCTCGAGCTCGGGGGCGCTCGTCGTCGCCTCGAAGGGTTCGTAGCCCCGGGCGACGACGCGCACCGCCCGGGAGCCGCCCCGGAGCCCCTCGAGGGCGACCCGCCCCTCTCCATCCGTCGTCCCCGCGACGGGCAGCTGGTCTCCCGCCGTGACGAGCACCGCCGCGCCCTCCACGGGCTCCTCCCCGTCGCGCACCCGGATCACCAGGGGCGTGGTCGCCGCAGCGACGGTCAAGCGCAGGTCGCGCTCCCCCTGGAGCACCACGGGCTGCGCGAGGCGCGCTCTGCCGGGCGCTCGAACGAGGACCCAGTACTCTCCCGCCGGGACGCGGGCCAGGGCGACGCCGTCCACTCCCGTCGTCAGATCGGCGACGTACTCGTAGTTCCCCGCCTGCGCGCGGAAGAACCGCACGCTCGCCCCGCCGACGGGCTCCTCCTCGGTCTCGCCCAGCACCCGCACGGGGATCGACAGCAGGGGCATCCCCTGCGCCGGCGCGGGCGCAGAGGGCTCCGGTCGAGGCCCGTCCCCGAACCCGAGGGCGACGAGGACACAGGCGAGCCCTGCCAGAGCCCAGAGCCAGCCGGGCAGCCGCCCCCCCGCTCCGCCCCGGCCGCCGTTCCTGCCAGGGGGAGTGCTGTCAGGGTGAGGGGAGGGCCCGTCCATCACGACCGGCCAACCCTAGCAGTAACCCCGCCCGCGACCTCAGGGACTTCCGTGGAGGCTCCCGTCGCCGGCGGGGCCGCGCAGGCGCGCGCGACCAGCCCGCCGCCCCGGGAGAGCCACGCCCGAGGAGCGCGGCGCGCGGAGAGCAGCACGGAGCCCCGGGTGCTATTCTCCTGGCTCGTGCGCTCACTTCGCCTGGCCTGCTTGGGGTTGGCTCTGGGGCTCCTACAAGGGGTCGCGGGCTGCGGAGACGACCCTCGCCCTCCGCCCTTCTCCCCCGGCGGGGGATCCAGCGGCGGCAGCCCCGCCCAGGGCACCGGAGGACGGCTCCCGGTGGACGAGTGTGAGCGCCCCCCGGATCCCGGCGACACCAGCCTGTGCGGCAACGAGGTCGTCCCCGTCCTGCAGCAGAAGCCGAACCTCTATTTCGTGCTCGACGTGTCCGGGAGCATGTCCCTGCCCATGGATGGCGGCGCGACCACGCGGCTGGAGGTGGCCAAGACGGCCCTCAAGAATCTGCTCCTGGAGATGGGGCATCGGATCAACTACGGGGTCGCCGTGTTCCCCGGGCCAGGGCCGGATCCTTCCGGGGACGGCTCCTGTGGCCGGGGTGAGGAGCTCTTCGAGACCCAGGAGGGGGATCCCATCCGCTGCGCGGGCGACCGACGGCTCGGTCCGGTGCTCACGTCGCTCGTGCGCGTGATGAACCCCATCGTGCCCGCGGGCGGGACCCCGCTCGCCGCGACCCTGAACGGGGCGCTCCCCCGGCTCTCGACGCTCGAGGGGACCAGCGCAGTGGTGCTGATCACCGACGGAGCGCCCAACTGCGGCCTGACCCCCTGCGAGGCGGAGGAGTGCATGCTCAGCGTCGAGGGCTACAGCTACATGGGGGCCAGGTGCGACGCGGACCTCAACTGCTGCGACCCCGACGTCATCGGCGCGCCGCTGGCGGCCCTCAACTGCGTCGATCGGAGCGCCAGCCTCGCGGCGGTCGAGAAGCTCGCCGCGGCGGGCATCAAGACGTACGTGGTCGGCATTCCGGGGACGGAGTTCTACGTCGACCTGTTGGACCAGCTCGCGGAGGCGGGAGGCACCGCCCAGGAGGGTTCGCGGAAGTACTTCGCCATCAGCGACTCCAACGCCCTGCAGGACGCGCTCCAGGCCATCGGCAACGACGTCGCGGTGACCTGCGACATCGCGCTGCAGTCCGACGACTTCTCACCGCACCTGACCAACGTGTACTTCGACTCCAGCCTCGTGCCCTTCGATGAAACGGACGGCTGGACGTCCACCGACCAGACGATCCACCTGCATGGAACCTACTGCGACGATCTGCTCGCAGGCGGCGTCGTCAACGTGCAGGTCGTGTCCGGCTGCCCGACGGTGGTGCGCTGACGTCCCGGTCGCCGCTGACGCAGCGCTTCCTCGGCGCGCGCCCCATCACGTCGCCGCGGGATCCCGGCGCCGGCCCCCACCTCGCTTGCCTCGCCCGGGGTGGGCCATTAGCATCCGCGGCCGTGATTGAAGATCAGGAGATCGACGAGCTGAGGCGTCAGATCGACGCGATTGATCTCCAGCTGCTCACGCTCCTCGCCAAGCGCCACGAGGTGGTCCTCGCCGTGGGTGAGCGCAAGCGCCTGCAGAACCTCCCGGTCTACGATCCCAAGCGCGAAGCGGCCCAGCTCGAGCGGCTCGGAGCGCTGGCGCCGCCCCCGGTGGACGGCGAGACCATCCGCGCCGTGTTCTCCGCCATCATGCAAGAGTCGCGGCGCCTGCAAGAGCAGCACATCCGCCGCGCGAGCGAGCGTCCTCCAGAGCCCTGAGCGCTCGCCGCACGAAGCACGAAGCGCGAAGCGCCCGAACACCAAGCGCTCGAGCACCAAGCGCTCGACGCGCGAGACTCGGACCCCTCGGCGCCAGATCGACTCGAAGCACCTGGCGCTCGGCAGTCGGAACGCTCGGCGCCCGGGCGACGGACGATGCAGCAAGGGGCCTCGAGCGACGGACGCTCCCCTGCGCGGAGGGCCGGGTCGGGCGGCGGGCGAACGGTTCGGCGCGTTAGTGGAGCGTGTGCCAGTTGCCGTCGTGCTCGATCTTGGGGATGTCCGGGCGCGAGATCCGCTCGCCGGGAGGCAACGGCATGCCCTCGCTGGGGCGCGCCAACACGATGTGTACGGGCCGATTCGCCATCTCGGCGCGCCGCGCGTCTTCCCGCGCCTCCTCCACCGCCCAGCGCGCCAGGATCTTCCGGTTGCGCTTCTGCCGCTTGCGCCAACCCCACACGAACAGCCCCAGCGCGCCCATCCAAACCATCGAGCCGCTGAACAGCACGGGCCAGAAGGTGTAGCGACGCGCCACGTCCTCACGCCACTCGTACTCGAGGTTGCTCAGATCCGTCGCGTAGGCGTCGGAGAGCGCGGCCTCGAAGTCCTGCCCCGTACGCAGCCGCTCGATCAACGCGCGGAACCGGTACGACTCGTGGGAGCGCAGCAGGTAGCGCACGACGTCCGCCGCCTGGGCGTAGGCGATGGAGGCGTCCGTGGCGTCGGCGGGGAAGCGCTGGGCCAGATCCGCCAGGGGCAAGAGGTTCCCGGCGAGGGTCGCGGTCCAGAGGGTCTGCATCCGATCCGTCACCGCCTCGCCCGAGGCGTGCACGGCGAACCCCTCGTTGAACCAGCGGGGCACGTTGCGGTGTCCCACTGCGTCGTGCAGAGCGACGTGGGCCAGCTCGTGGCGGAAGATCTGCACGAGATCGTGCCGCTCCCCCGGGTAGCGCGGCTGCTCGGTGAGCAGCACCAGGCCGATCTCCGAGTAGGCCACCCCCGACGCGTACTTCGGGTACCCCGCGCCCTCGGGCGCCAGGGTCTCCATCTCCGTGACGGTCCGCCCCACCCGCACGTGGACACGCTCGAGCACGTTCTGGCCGAGCATCTCCCGGAGCTCCTCCCGCGCCTTGTCCGCCGCGAGCTTGAGGGTCTCCACTCGAGCGCGGCTCGACGGCTGGTAGGCGAAATGAATCCAGCCCCCGTCGTGGGTCTTGAAGCCCTCCGGCACCGGGGGGACCTCCAAGCCGACGGCCAGCGGGTGATCCGACGGGCGCGCCGTCGCGTCCTCCGCGTCGCTCGGAGGCGTGGGCTCCACCGAGGGCTGCGCCGCCGACGGCTGCACCGCCGAGGGCGGCGCAGGGCGGGGCGCCGCCTCCTCCAGGCGCGGATCGACCGCGGTGGGATACGTCGTGTGGGCGCCCACCGTCTGGGCGCTCGCCACCCCACCCCACAGGAAAGCCAGGAGCGCGCAGAGCAACACGCCCCAGCGGGCCGCGCCAACCGAACGCTGACGGGCTGCCGCAGCGCGCAGCGCGGGTGAGACGGAACGCGGCAAAGTACCTTTCAAGTTAAGTTCCCGGTCCAGGTGCGTCAATCCCGAGGGACGTCGCCGCACCCGAGATGGCCAGGTTGAACCGCCACCCTCCTTCGCGATCCGGACCGGCCGCGCTCGTGCGGCGTCAGCGGGCCGGCCAGGTGAAGGCGGGCGCGGCGCGGTCGAGCTCCGGGCCGCGCGTCCACAGGGCCGTCACGCCGACGAGACAGACGGCGGCCCAGCCGAGGAGCGCTCCCCGCCAGAGCCGGCGCGCCGCGGCCGCGCTGCGGGCGGATCCGGACGGCCGTCGCTCCGCGGCTGTTTCCGGTCGCTCCGCGGCCGCGTCGGCCTCCGTCTCGTCGCCCGTCCGAGCGGTGGCCGCTGCGCGCGGCCCCTTCGCGCTCGCGGGTGATCGCGGCACGGGCAGGAGCCAGGTGGCCGCCGCAGTCACCCCCAACAGGACGAGCCCGTCTCCCCACGCGCTCCCCGAAGCGAAGCCAGCGACGACGCCGCGCCCCAGAAACCACGTCCCGAGGGCGAGCGGCACCGCGGCGCAGGCGACCACGACCGCCGCGCTGCAGGTCGACGACAGCCGCCGCGCCACGATGGCGGCCCCCAAGAACACGCACAGCGCCGCGCACGCGAAGGTCACCGCCCCGAGGGGTCGATGGTGTGTGCTCTGTTCGAGCCACACGCCGAGCCACGCCAGGGGAGCGATGCTCAAGGCCACGGTCACGGCGAGGGTGCGCAAGGGCCCTGGATGCGATGGCGCCCCGGGGGGCGTCACGCGGGGCAAGCGGGCGCGCCGCAGGGCGAGCACCACCGGCGCGGTGATCGCCATGGGGAGCGCCAGGGCGCCGAGCAGCACCCAGAGGTCCCCCTCACCCCCGAGGACGCGCCACGCGGCGGGCACCCCGGCCAGCGCGCCCGCGGCGAGCCCGTACATCAGCGAGCGCGCCTCCTCCGCCACGAGGGAGGTCGAGTCGACGAGCACGTCGTCCCTCACGCCGGGCGCAGCTCCAGGCGGGCGCGCCGCGCCGCGTGCTCGGGCACGTAGCCGTTCTCGAGGTACCAGCGCACCGCGCGGGTCAGCGCTTCCCGCGCCGGGCGGTGCCGGTAGCCCAGCTCCCGCGCCGCCTTGCCGCTGTCCACGTAGACGTAGCGACCGTAGTAGTCCCGCACCATGCGGCGGGTGAGCAGCGGCTCACGGCCCTGCCACGCGGAGGTCACCTCGTCGAGCCACGCCCCGAACAGCGCCAGGGCCTCGCTCTTCTCGCCGCTCGGCTCCGCGAGGCCGGTGATGTCGCTCAGGGTCTCGTAGAACTCCCGGTGGCTCAGGTTGTCACCGCCGAGCAGGTAGCGCTCTCCCACCACGCCCCGCTCCATGGCGAGGATGTGGCCTTCGACGACGTCCTCGACGTCCGCATAACAAAAGCCTCCCGGGACGATCGGGACGGGCACGCTCGGCGACGTCTGCAGGTACTTCACCAACATCCGCCCCGCGGGGGTCGGCCTCCAGTCGCCGGGCCCCACGATCACCGAGGGCTGCACGATCACCGCCGGGATGCCCCGCTCCACCGCCTCGAGCGCCGCGCGCTGCGCGTCCCGCTTGGCGACGGCGTAGGCGTTGGCGGCGGGCAGGTTGAACTCGTGCTGCTCATCCATCGGCTCCGGGCGATCGGTGGCGCCGAGGGTCGCCGCGGAGCTGGTGATCACGACCTTCTCCGTGCCGGCGCGGCGGGCCGCTTCGCAGGCGGCCTGGGTGCCGAGGACCGCGTCCTGGAAGATGGTGTCGCGGCGGCGCTCGGAGACGGAGTAGGTCGAGGCGACGTGGTACATGCGATCGCAGCCGCGCAGCGCCCGGTAGACCGTGTGATCGACCCGCACGTCCCCGACGGCGATCCGCACCCGATCCAACGGCAAGCCGGCGAGGGGCTTCAGATTCGACTCGGGCCGCACCAGCGCCTTCACGCGCTCGCCGCGCTCGACCAGCTTACGCACGAGGTGCGAACCGACGAACCCGTTCGCCCCGGTGACGAGGATCCAACCCTGGGTTTCGCTGCTCTTCATCGACGAGGGGTCTACCACCTGGATTTCCCCCGAGAAAGCCGGCGGGGGGCGCCCCTCGGGAGCAGGGCCCCGTCGCCCTCGGGGGCGCTCGCGCACCGGGCCGTTCCTCGTCATCGCGCTGGCCGCCGTAAACGAACGGCGGCCTTGGAGTTCCTCCGCGCTCAGCGGCGCGGCTTCGGCGGCGCGCCGACCACGCCGCAGCCGGGACGCCCCGGAGCCGTCGCCTCCTCCGCGAGCCTGCGGACCTGACGGGGCACCCCGTCGCCGAGCAGCGGAGCCAGCTGCCCCTGGAGCCCCGGGCTGCGCAGCTCGCCCAGCGCCCGGAGCGCCGCCACGGAGATCCGCCGCTGCTCGGGCTCGATGTGCGGATCCGACAGGCGCAGGGCCTGCTCGAGCAGGGCCGCGCTGGCGCCCGTCGCGCAGATCAGTCCGAGGCTCCGAGCGGCCTCCTGGCGCACGTCCGCCACCTCCTTCGAGTCGCGGAGGGCCTTCAGGAGCGACTCGCTCGCCGCGGGGGTCCGGCGACGTCCCAGGGCGCGGGCCGCGGCCGCGCGCACGACCGGCGACTCGTCCTCCCGCAGGGCCTCACCGAGGGCGCCGTCCACGGGCGCGCTGGCGGGCAGGAGCCCCAAGGACTCCGCGGCGCCCTTGCGCGCCAGGGGCCAGTCGTCCCGATCCAGCACGCGGAGCAGCTCCGACTCCGCCCGGCCGCTGCCGAGCTGACCCAGGGCCCGCGCCGCCGCATCCCGGACGCGCACGTTCTCGTCCCGAACCGCCCGCAGCAGCTCCGCCTCGAAGGGGACTCCCGCCGCCGCGCCCGCCCCGCGGGGTCGGCTCAAGACCTCGCCGACCTTCGTCGCGGCCTCCGCGCGCACCGCGGGCTCCGCGTCCCCGGTCAACGCCTCCGCGACGAAGGCCGCCGCCCGGGGATCCTTTGCGGCCAGATGCACCGCCGGTCCCAGCGCGAGATAGCGGGCCCGGAACGAGCGCTCCGCCAGCACCCGCTGGAGCGCGACCGACGCCTCCGCCGGGAAGGCGACCACCCGGGGGCCCAGGGCGCGGAGCAGGTCCACCCGGGCCCGCTCCGGCAAGCGATCGTCGACGAGCTGCGCCCGCAGCGCCGCGCCCGCCGCCGGATCCTTGGCGGCCTGGGCGATGGCCTGCCGCAGCCCGAGCCGCCGCGCGGCGCTCGCCACGTCCAGGCGGGGCACCAGCGCCTCCACCGCCACGGGGGGAGCCAGCAGCGCCAGCTCCTGGGCCACGCGGGTCTCGGCGCTCGCCGTCGCGCCCTCCAGGGCCGAGCGCAGCGCCGGGATCGCCTCCGTCGAGCAGCGCCGCAGGGCGCGGCTCGCGCGGTTCACCATCGCCTGCGATTCGGCGAGGAGCTCGGCGGCATTGCCCGCGTCGGTGTCGGCCGGGCGTGCGAGCGGCGGCGGCAGGA
>Ga0207873_1000774_pt1 | contig 33482 bp, 38 predicted proteins | sample BGWIniCompost_FD_187373 | JGI IMG/M metagenome (GOLD analysis project Ga0207873, IMG submission 187373) | Cellulose adapted compost microbial communities from Newby Island Compost Facility, Milpitas, CA, USA - BGW Initial Compost (SPAdes)... ... | reverse complement strand
GTGGATCCCGCCGAGCCGGTGCTCCTGCCGAGCGCTGATCCGGCTCGTCCTCGCGGCATCCTTCCGAACGTCCGCGCTCCGCCCGCCCGGGCGGGTGCGCGCTGCTGCGGAGAGAACACGTGTCGAACGTCGCTTCCCCGGCCCTGCCCGTCGGGCGTGGCCTGCTCTATCTGATCGTCGCCGGTGCCGCCTGGGGCACCGCGGGCGCCGCCGCCTCCCTGGCCTACCGGGCCGGTGACATGGGGCCCGTCGCCCTGTCCTTCTGGCGCTGCGCGGCCGGCCTCGTACTGCTGTTCGCGGCCCGCCTGCTGCTGCGCGCCCGGACCGCCGGACCCGAGCCGCTGCGGCGCCGTGCGCTGCGCGCCGCGGCCACGGGCGCCGGGCTCGCCGTCTTCCAGACCGCCTACTTCGCCGCCGTCTCCGCCACCGGCCTCGCCGTCGCCACCGTGGTCACCCTCGGCGCCGGGCCCGTGCTCATCGCGCTGGGCGCGCGGGCACTCCTCGGAGAGCGGCTGGGAGGCACCGGAGCCGCCGCGGTGGCCGGTGCGCTGCTCGGCCTCGTGGTGCTCGTGCTCGGCGGGGGAGAGGCCACGGTGGACGCCTGGGGCGTGCTCCTGGCGCTGCTGTCCGCCGCCGGGTACTCGGCGATGACCCTGCTCACCCGCTGGTGGGGCCGCGACGGCCGGACGGACGCCTCCGGGACGACCGTGGACGCCTTCGCCGTCACCAGCGTGCTGCTGCTGCCGTTCGCGGCGGCCGAGGGCCTGCTGCCGCATGCCGAGGACCCCGCCCTGCTGGCAGGACTGATCGCCTACATCGCGACCGTCCCCACGGCCCTCGCCTACGGCCTCTACTTCGCCGGTGCGGCCGTCGTCCGGTCCGCCACGGTCTCCGTGATCATGCTGCTCGAGCCGGTGAGCGCGGCGGTGCTCGCGGTCACCCTGCTCGGCGAGCGGCTCACCGTGACGACCCTGGCCGGCACGCTGCTGATGCTGGGCTCGGTCGCGGGTCTGGCGATGAGCGAGGCGCGCGGAGCGCGCGGACGGGCGCGGGCGGAGGCGGCGGACGCGCTGCCGGTCTGACCGGACCGGGGCTGTCCCGCCGGCCCCTCAGCGGGGATGGCGGCTGCCTCGGCGGCCCCTGAACGGGACGGGACCTTCCCCCCCGCCGGGAGGGAAGGCCCCGCACGCCCGTATGGCGACTTCTTCCGGCGCTGTCACAGCTCCCGCAGGTACTGCGGGAGCCCGGTGCCCGGTGCGAGATCCGGGTCGGCGATCGGTGTGCCGTAGCCCTTGCGCACCGGGACGACACCGGCCCAGTGGGGCAGGCCCAGGTCCTCCGGCTCGTCATTGACGCCGCCGGTGCGCAGTTTGGCGGAGACCTCGTTCAGGTCGAGGCGGATCACCGCGGTGGCCGCCAGCTCCTTCTTGTTCGCCGGGCGGGTGTCGGCGGCACGGCCCGGCACCACGTGGTCCACCAGGGCGTCGAGGGCCCGCCGCTTCTCCTCGGGGTCGGTGACGTCCCGGGCGGGGCCGTGCACCACAACGGAGCGGTAGTTGACCGAGTGGTGGAAGGCCGAGCGTGCCAGCACCAGGCCGTCGACATGGGTGACGGTCAGGCAGACCGGCAGGCCGGGGGCGGCCTGGCCGACGGCGCGCAGCGGGCGCGAACCCGTCGATCCGTGCACGTAGAGACATTCGCCCACCCGCGCGTAGAGCGTGGGGAGCACCACCGGGGCGCCGTCGCGGACGAAGCCGAGATGGCAGACGTAGCCCTCGTCGAGTATCGAGTGCACCAATTCCCTGTCGTAGGAGGCGCGGTCGGGAGAGCGGGTGGGGACCGTGCGCTCGGTGCGCGGATAGCTGGCGGCGGTCTGCTCGGGCGGCGGCTGCGTCCCCTGCATCGCGTTCTCCATTGTACTAGTGCATAATCGGCTTTGTGCTAGGAGAGTATCGGATCGAGGGCCGGCGTGCAGCGGAGATCTCCGCGAGCATCGAGCGCGGGGTGCGCGAGGGGGCACTGCAGCCGGGCCAACTGCTGCCGCCTCTGAGGGACTTGGCCCAGGAGCTCGGGGTGAATCCCAACACGGTGGCAGCCGCGTACCGGACGCTGCGCGAGCGCGGGGTGATCGAGACCTCGGGCCGGCGCGGCAGCCGGGTGCGGCCCAGACCGGCCACCACCGGCCGCGACTTCATCCGGGTGGAGGTTCCGGAGGGGGTGCGGGACGTCTCCGACGGCAATCCGGACCCGGCGCTGCTGCCGCCGCTCGCCGAGGCCCTCGCCGCCGCGGCGGCCCGGGGCGACAGGGAGCCGGTGCTGTACGGGCACGCGCCCGTGGAGCCGGAACTGGCCCGGCTGGCCCGCGCCGAGCTGGACGCCGACGGAGTGCCGGACGGCCCCGTCGCCGTCACCTCCGGGGCGCTCGACGCCCTCGAACGGGTCCTCGCCGCCCATCTCAGGCCGGGAGACGCGGTCGCCGTCGAGGACCCGGGCTGGCGCAGCGTTCTGGACCTGGTACCGGCGCTGGGGATGCGCGTGGTCCCCGTGGGCGTGGACGACGAGGGGCCGCTGCCCGAGGACGTACGGCGGGCCCTGGCGGGCGGCGCGCGGGCCCTGGTCGTCACCGACCGGGCGCAGAACCCGACCGGCGCCGCCCTGAGCGAGGCGCGCGCCCGCGCCCTGCGATCCGTGCTCGCCGAACACCCGGGGACGCTGCTGATCGAGGACGACCACGGGCACCACATCGCCGGACTGCCGCTGCACCCGCTCGCCGGAGCGTCCCGCAGCTGGGCCTTCGTCCGCTCCGCCGCCAAGGCCTACGGGCCCGATCTGCGGCTGGCCGTGCTCACCGGCGACCCGGTGACGGTGGACCTGGTGCGGGGCCGGCAGCGGCTCGGGCCCGGCTGGGTCAGTCTCCTGCTGCAGCGCGCCCTGGTGGGGCTGCGCACCGCCCGCGCGGTCGACCCCCGGGCGGTGGCGGCCTCCTACACCCGGCGCCGGGAAGCGCTGATCGACGCGCTGGCCCGGCGCGGGATCACGGCGCACGGCCGCAGCGGCATGAACGTCTGGGTGCCCGTCACGGACGAGACCGGCGCGGTGGCCCGCCTGCTGCACGCCGGCTGGGCGGTGGCCCCCGGCGCCCGCTTCCGGATGAGCGCCCCGCCCGGTGTCCGCATCACCGTCTCGACGCTGACCGAGGACGACATCGAGCCGCTGGCCGAGGCGGTCGCGGGCGCCCTGTCGGGGACGGGTGAGGCCCCGAGGACGTACGTCTGACATCCCGCACGGCCCGATGCGCCGTCCCGGGACCGGTGCGCCGTCCCGGGACCGGTGCGCCGTCCCGGGACCGGCCGCTACGCCCCTCGCTTCGGCCTCACCTGGGTGAGGGCGGCTCCCGCGAGCACGATCGCCGCGCCCACCGGAGTGGACCAGGTCAGGGTCTCGCCGAGGACGACGATGCCCGCCGCGGCGGCGATCACCGGGACGAAGTACGTGACCATCTGCCCCGTGGTGGGGCCGACCTCGGCGACCAGGCCGTACTGGATGAGCACGGCGAGGCCGGTGCCGAGCGTGCCGAGGGCGGCGACCGCCAGCAGCGGCACGACCGCGAACTCGGCCGGGACGCTGGTGAACAGCGGCGTGACCACCGCCAGCTGGACCGTGGCGAGCAGCAGCTGGCCGCCGGTGAGGGACAGATGGGAGTGGCTGCTGCCCGCCAGGGTGCGGCGTACGTAGATCCAGCCCACCGGGTAGCTGAGCGAGGCCAGCAGGGCCATCGCCGTGCCGCGCGCGTCCAGGCCGTGGAAGCCCTGCCAGGCGCCCAGCACCGTCAGCACGCCGAGGAAGCCGACGCCCAGCCCCGCCACCCGCAGCCGGGTCGGCCGGTCCTCGGACAGGGCGACCAGGGACAGCGCCATGCCCCACAGGGGCGACGTCGCATTGCAGATGCCCGCCAGGGTGGACGGGATCGTCAGCTCGGCGAAGGCGAACAGGGAGAACGGCAGCGCGTTCAGGAAGAAGCCGGCCACCGCCAGGTGACCCCAGGTGCGCAGCCCGCGCGGCAGCCGCTCCCTGCGCACCGCCATCGCGACCGCCAGCACCGCCGTGCCGAACGCCAGCCGCCCCAGGGTGACCTGGAACGGCGCGTAGCCGTGGGTGCCGACCTTGATGAGCAGAAAGCTGAAGCCCCAGATCAGGGACAGCGCGCCGAACCGCAGCCGCCAGTCCAGGCGGGGGCGGGGGGAGGACGGCACGGGTGCCTGCTGCGCCGCACCCGGCGCGGCGGTGGTGGTGGACGGGGAGAGGCTGCTCATGGCCTCCACGATGAGGGACGGAATCTCGTAGCACAATCGAGAATTTCCGCGTGATATCTCGTAGCATCGCTTACATGTTGAATCTGGAGCGCCTGCGCACCCTCGACGCCCTCGCCCGGCACGGGTCGGTCAGCGGCGCCGCCGCGGCACTGCACATCACGACCTCCGCCGTCTCCCAGCAACTGGCCAAGCTGGAGCGAGAGGCGGGGCAGCGGCTGCTCGCCAAGCACGGCCGCGGCGTCCGGCTCACCGATGCCGGACGGCTGCTCGCCGAGCACGCCACGCGCATCCTCTCCCAGGTCGAGCTGGCCCAGGCCGATCTGGAGGCGCAGCGCGGACAGGTCGCCGGCGAACTGCGCATCTCGGCGTTCCCCACCGCCGCCCGCGGACTGTTCCCGCTCGCCCTCGCCGCCCTGCGCGAGGAGCATCCGGCGCTCCGGGTGCGCTCCCGCGAACTGGAGCCGGAGCAGGGCATCGCCGGAGTGGTGCGGGGCGATCTGGACCTGGCGGTGGTCCTCGACTGGTACAACAAGCCGATGCCGCTGCCCGACGGGCTGGTCAAGGCGCCCGTCCTCGACGACCCGGCCGACGTCGCCCTCCCCGCCGGCCACCGGCTCGCCGGACGCGACGAGATCGACCTCGCCGAACTCGCCGAGGACGAGTGGATCACCTGGGGCGAGGGCGAGTTCTGCCACGAGTGGCTGATGTTCACCCTGCGCTCCAGGGGCGTCGAGCCCGTCATCGGCCACCGCGCCGCCGAGAGCCACACCCAGCTCGCCCTGGTCTCCGCGGGTCTGGGCGTGTGCATCGCCCCGGTGCTCGGGCGCCATCCGGTACCGGACGGCGTCGTCACCGTGCCGCTGAAGCAGCGGGTGGTCCGGCACATCTTCGTCGTCTGGCGCGCGGACGCCGACCGCCGCCCGTCGATCCGGGCCGCCGTGCACGGGCTCCAGGAGGCGGGCAGGAAGGCCGGGTGAGGCGGGCTACCGCACCGCGCCCAGCTTTCTGAAGTCCCAGGACACGATCTTCTCGGGGGTCAGGCGCAGCCAGGCGTGCCGGCCGTCGTGCGGCATCTCGTCCAGCCCGAAGTTCTTGCGGGCGAACAGCGTCTCGGGGACATCGAGTTCGGCGCACAGCTCGCCGGTGCGCGGGATCTCGCCCACGAACTCCACCCGGCCCGACAGCTCCACCCCGCGCAGCTCCTCGTACTCCTCCCCGGTGTCCACCACGACCGCCACCCGCGGATCCCGGCGCAGCTGCGCCCACCGCTTGCTCCGCACCACCGAGTACAGCCACAGCGAGGAGCCGTCCCACACGAACCACAGGGCGCTGACATGCGGCATGCCGTCCGCGGACACCGTGGCGACCCGGCAGGTCCGCTGAGTGGTGAGGAACTCGTCCAGCTCACCGGGCGTCATCATGATCTTCCGGCCCCGGCGCTGCGTGGCGGCCATACGTCCCCCTCTGGTTCCCGTCCTGCTCCCACGTCGTGCCAGAGATGATCCTCTGACATCACGTCAGAGAAGGATGAGATGTCTTCCTTCCGCGCGCAATCGTGACCAACCTCACCCCGCCCACCCGCCGACGCCCAGGGGGAACCGTGCCGTCGCACACCCGGCTCGGCCACCCGCTCGACGCGGCCGGCACCGCGCTGCTCACCGTCGAGTGCCAGGAGGGCGCCGTCGGAGCGGGCAGTGCGCTGCCCGAACTCGCCGAGGAGGCCCGCTCCTCCGGCGCCCTCGGCACCATCGCCCGCCTCGCCGCCGCGCACGCACGCGGCGTCCAGGCGCTGCACGCCCTCGCCGAACGCCGCCCGGACGGGCGGGGCGCCGGCCGCAACGCCCGGCTGTTCCACGCCGCCGAACCTCTTCCGGTGCGGCAGCCGACCGGCAGCGCCGCCGTCCGCGTCGCCGCGCCGATCGAGGTCACCGACGAGGACCTGGTGGTGCGGCGGCTGCACGGGCTCTCGCCGATCCAGGGCACCGAGGCCGACGCACTGCTGCGCAACCTCGGCCGCCACACCCTGATCGTGACCGGTGTCTCGGCCACTGTGGCCGTGCCCCACGCCGTGTTCGACGCGGTGGATTTCGGATACGCCATGGTCGTCCCCACAGACGCCACCGCGGGCGTGCCCGCCGACTGCGCCCGCGCCCTGATCCGTCACACCCTCGCCCTGGTCGCCACCCTGACGACCACCGGCGAACTGCTCACCCACCTGGCCGGCCCGACGAGCCCGGCCCCGCGGGCACCCGCGCCCGTCGGTGCCGTACGGTCCGGCACCGACCTGCTCAGGCCAGCGTGATGGAGTCCCCGTTCACGGTGATCTCCACGGCGGGCAGCGGCTTGGGCGCGGGACCGCCCTGCACACTGCCGTCGGCGACGGAGAACTCGCTGTTGTGACAGGGGCAGTGGATGACTCCGTCGGCGACGGTCCTGACCATGCAGCCCTGATGGGTGCAGGTCGCCGAGAACGCCTTGAACTCGCCCGCTTTCGGCTGCGTCACCACCACTTTCTCGTCGGCGAAGACCTTGCCGCCGCCCTCGGGGATGTCCGCGGTGGACGCCAGGGCGGCCCCGCCGGCGGCAGCATCGCCCCCGCCCGAACCCCCGCCGCCGTTGCCGTCCGAGCCGGCGTCCACCGAGGTGGAACCGCCGTCGTCCGAGCCGGAGCACGCGGTCAGCGCGGCGGTGAGACCCGCCGCTCCGACCGCCGCCACGACGGTCCGACGCGCCGGTCCCGTTGCGGGCTGCTGCGATGCGCTGGTCATGCCGGGGACTTCCTTCCGGTCGGGTTCGCGATCCGGTCTCAGGTACGGCCCGCGGGTCCGCCCTGTTCACGAGCTGCCGCACCCGGCCGGCCGGCCGGGAGCGACGGGGAGGCCATCCGGGACGGAGGGGGAGGCCATCCGGGACGGACGGGGTGGCCGGCCGGGATCAACGGGGAGGCCGGCGGGGCTCTTCGCCGCGCGCGCACGCTCCGCGGCCCGGGCGTGCCCGGCCTGCGAGGACACGCCAGTAGCCTGGGGCGATGCTCAAGGAAGTCATCGCCACCCGGTACATCGCGCCGCTGCGCGAGGGTGGCTCGCTGCCGGGACTGATCGAGGCCGACGACCTCGGCACCTACGTCCTGAAGTTCACCGGCGCGGGACAGGGCCGCAAGACCCTGGTGGCCGAGGTGGTCTGCGCGGAACTCGCCCGCCGGCTGGGCCTGCGGGTGCCGCGCCTGGTGACCGTCGAGGTCGATCCCGTGCTCGGTCTCGGCGAACCGGACGAGCAGGTGCAGCAGCTGCTCAAGTCCAGCGGCGGCACCAACCTCGGCATGGACTTCCTCTCCGGGGCGCTCGGGTTCGACCCGCTGGCCTTCGAGGTGAGCGCCGAGGAAGCCGGGCGGATCGTCTGGTTCGACGCCCTGGTGGGCAATGTGGACCGCTCCTGGCGCAACCCCAATCTGCTGCGCTGGCGCGGCGAGCTGTGGCTCGTCGACCACGGCGCGACCATGATCTGGCAGCACAACTGGCCCGGCGCCGCCACCTCGGCCGCCCGCCCCTACGACGCCGCCGACCACGCCCTGCGGCCCTTCGCCCCCGACGTGGCGTCCGCCGCGGCCGACCTCGCCCCCCAGGTCACCGAGGACCTGCTCGCCGAGGTCACCGCCGAGATCCCCGACGCCTGGCTGACCGGCGAGCCGGGCTTCGGCACTCCCGACGAGCTGCGCCGCGCCTACGCCCGGCCGCTGCTCGACCGCGCCCCCACCGTCCACCAGCGCATCCAGGGACTCGGAGGCGACCGATGAGCGAGCGTCAGGCGGGCGACCGCCATGTCTACGAGTACGCCGTGCTGCGCGTCGTCCCGCGTATCGAACGCGGCGAGTGCATCAACGCCGGGGTGCTGGTGTACTGCCGGCCCCTGGGCTTCGTCGCCGCCCGCACCCATCTCGACGAGGCCAGGCTGCTGGCCCTCGACCCGGACGTGGACCTGGCCGGGGTGCGGGCCGCGCTGCGGGCCGCCGAGCAGGTGTGCGCGGGCGGCGACGCGGCGGGCCAGGCGGCGCGGGACGACGCCGGACGGCGCTTCCGCTGGCTGATCGCGCCCCGCTCCACCGTCGTCCAGCCCGGCCCCGTCCACACCGGCCTCACCGCCGACCCGGCGGCCGAGACGGAGCGGCTCCTGCGGGTGCTGGTGCAGTGACTGGTGCGATGGCCGGGGTATTCCTGCGGGGCCCGGCGTGCTCGTGCGGTGCCTGCCGCCGTCGTGCCGTGCCCGGCGTCAGGCGCGGCGGCGCCTGATCAGGTAGCCGCCCGCCGCGGCCGCGCCCGCCGCGAACACGGCGCCGACCGCCACCTCCCAGGCGGCAGGTCCGGTGTCCGACGCGCCGCCCAGTCCGCCCGCGACGCCCCGCGGCGGGGAGGGCCTCGCCGTCGTGGGCGGCGCGGCGGGAGCGCTGCCGGTGGCCGCGGTCGCCGTGGCGGGGGGCGCGGTGCGCGTCGGCGCGGGCGATGGGGTGGGCGAGACAGGGGGAGTGCTCGGCGAGGCGGAGGCAGGGGACGTGGTGACCGGAGCGGGCGTCGGGGTGCCGGGCCGGGGGCGGCTCGTGGAGGAGGCGTCGCCCTGGTCGAAGCGGCGGGGGAGCACCTCGCAGGCGATGCCGTCGTCGTCCTCGTCCAGCCGGTGCGGATCACTCCGGTCCGCGTCGAGCACGAGCTGGGCGTCCTCCTGCCAGCGGAAGTCACGGCAGTCCAGGTCCAGATCGGGACCGGCGTACGCGGTACCGGCCAGGGGCAGGGCCGCGGCGAGCACGGTCAGCGTGCCCAGGGCACCGGTGCGACGACGCATGACGCGCCTCCTTTCCCCTTGCGGGTGGCTCGCGTCTCGACGCTAGGGGCGGCCCGGCGCCCAGGCGCGCAGCCGTAGGCCGATCGGGTGCCCGCGGTCGCCCGGGGCGCGAGCCGCCCCGCGTCCCGGCCGGTGCGGGGCGAAGCGAGCAGTGGGCCCGGCCGAGAAGGAGTGCGGTCGCGGCGGACCGGATGGCCGGCCGGGCCGACGCGGAAGCGCGGCCGGGTCGTGGCGGAGGCGGCGGGGAATGGATCACAGACGCGGGTGTGCCGTTGACACCGGGTGCCAGGGCTTCTAGCGTCACGTCTGCTGAAGGTACTAAGCGGTCGCTCACCCACGGGTGGCGGCCGCAGGAGCCGCATCCCAAGGGCGAGGAGAAGCAGCAATGTCCACCACTGAGCAGCGGGTCGCGGTCGTCACCGGCGCCGCGCGCGGAATCGGCGCCGCCACCGCCGTACGACTGGCCGCCGAGGGCCGCGCGGTCGCCGTGCTCGACCTCGACGAGGCCGCGTGCAAGGACACCGTCGAGAAGATCACCGCCGTCGGCGGCAAGGCCGTCGCCGTGGGCTGCGACGTCTCCGACGAGGCGCAGGTCGAGGCCGCCGTCGCGCGGATCACCGAGGAGCTCGGCGCCCCCACCATCCTGGTGAACAACGCCGGCGTGCTGCGCGACAACCTGCTGTTCAAGATGAGCGTCTCCGACTGGGACACCGTCATGAACGTGCACCTGCGCGGCGCCTTCCTGATGTCGCGGGCCTGCCAGAAGCACATGGTGGACGCCGGCTTCGGCCGGATCGTCAACCTGTCGTCCTCCTCCGCGCTCGGCAACCGCGGCCAGGTCAACTACTCCGCCGCCAAGGCCGGTCTGCAGGGCTTCACCAAGACCCTCGCCAAGGAGCTGGGCAAGTTCGGCGTCACCGCCAACGCCGTCGCCCCCGGCTTCATCGCCACCGAGATGACCAAGGCCACCGCGGACCGGGTCGGCATGGGCTTCGAGGACTTCAAGGCCGCCGCCGCCACCCAGATCCCCGTCGCCCGTGTCGGCGAGCCCGAGGACGTCGCCAACGCGATCGCGTTCTTCACCGGCGACGCGGCAGGATTCGTCTCCGGCCAGGTGCTGTACGTGGCCGGCGGACCCCTCGACTAGGAAGACCGGAACATGACTTCAGTGGAACTCTCGGGCAAGGTCGCCCTGGTCACCGGCGCCAGCCGGGGCATCGGCTACGGCGTCGCCGAGGCCCTCGTCGCCCGCGGTGACCGGGTCTGCATCACCGGACGCAACGAGGACACCCTCAAGGAGGCGGTCGAGCGGCTCGGCGCCGACCGCGCGATGTACGTCGTCGGCAAGGCGCACGACGAGCAGCACCAGGCCACCGCCGTCGAGCGCACCATGGAGACCTTCGGCCGGGTCGACTTCCTGGTCAACAACGCCGGGACCAACCCGGTGTTCGGGCCGATCGCCGACCTCGACCTGAACGTGGCCCGCAAGGTGTTCGAGACCAATGTGATCTCGGCCCTCGGCTTCGCCCAGCGCACCTGGCACGCCTGGCAGAAGGACAACGGCGGCGCGATCGTCAACATCGCCTCCATCGCGGGCCTGGCGCCCTCGCCCTTCATCGGCGCCTACGGCGTCAGCAAGGCCGCGATGATCAACCTGACCGTCCAGCTGGCGCACGAGTTCGCGCCCAAGGTGCGGGTCAACGCGATCGCCCCCGCCGTGGTCAAGACCAAGTTCGCCCAGGCGCTCTACGAGGGCCGGGAGGCGGAGGCCGCCGCGGCCTACCCGCTGGGCCGGCTGGGCGTGCCCTCCGACATCGGGGGCGCCGCGGCCTTCCTCACCTCGGAGCAGTCGGACTGGGTCACCGGCCAGACCCTGGTGGTCGACGGTGGCATCTTCCTGAACGCGGGTGTCGCCTGAGCAGGACGGCACCTCATGTGCCGACGCCGGTACCGCGGGTGCCGGCGTCGGCGCGCTCCCGGCACGGACGCCCTTGACGAAAACGGCGTCCGTGCCGGTGTATCGGAGCCGCACAGGGCCTTTGACAACGTAGTCATCGGGCGTCTCGTCTCAAGGGCCGTACAGAGTGCAGCCACCAGGCGGAACACTGCGGTAAGGTCTGCCGACCCTTGGTATGGCAGATCGAGGAGCGTGCGCGTGTTCAACCGGAACCGATGCCTGCGGCGCGTGGCGGCCATCGCGTCCATATCGGCGCTGGTCGCCGGCTGTGGCGTCCTGTCGTCCGACACCCCGGAGGACGAGGGACCGATCGTTGTCGGAACGACCAGTGCCCCCAGCACGCTGGATCCTGCCGCCTCCTGGGACGGCTCCTGGGAACTGTTCCGCAACATCTATCAGACCCTGCTGAGCTACCCCGTCGGCTCGTCCACACCCAAGCCGGACGCCGCGGAGAACTGCGAGTTCACCGACAACTCCAACCGCGTCTTCCGCTGCGAGATGCGTGAGGGCCTCCAGTTCTCGGACGGCACCCCCCTCGACGCCAAGGCGGTCAAGCACTCCATCGACCGGATCCGCAAGATCAACGTCAACGGTGGCCCGGCCGGTCTGCTGACCAGCCTCGACCGGGTGCAGGCGCCGAACGAGCGCGAGGTCGTCTTCCACCTCAACCAGTCCGACGCCACCTTCCCGTTCGTGCTCTCCACGCCCGCCATGGCGATCGTCTCCCCGAAGGCCTACCCGGCCAACAGCCTCCGCAAGGAGCAGAGCATCGTCGGCTCCGGGCCGTACAAGCTCGAGGCCTACGAGGAGGGCAAGCGGGCCCAACTCGTGCGCAACGACAAGTACAAGGGCTACGCGGAGCACAAGAACAGCGCGGTGACGATCCGCTACTTCCAGGACTCCGCCTCGATGGTCAAGGCACTCCGGGACGACGAGATCGACCTCACCGACCGCGGTCTGGCCGCCTCCGACGTCATAGAGCTGCAGGGCAAGACCTCCAAGGAGGAGGAGCTCCAGCTGGTCGAGGGCACCGGTGCCGACATCAGCTACCTGGTGTTCAACCCCAAGCACCCCTGGGTCGGCAAGAAGGCGGTCCGCCAGGCCATCGCCCAGGTCGTGGACCGCGGGGCCATCGCGCACAAGGTCTACAAGGACACCGTCGACCCGCTGTACTCCATGGTTCCCAAGGGCGTGACGGGCCACACGACCGGCTTCTTCGACGACTTCGGCGACCCGAGCGTCGACAAGGCGCGGCAGATCCTCACCGAGGCCGGCATCACCGAACCGGTGCCGCTCACTTTCTGGTACACCACCGACCGCTACGGCTCGGAGACGGCCCTGCTGTTCAAGGAGCTGAAGCGGCAGCTGGACTCCTCCGGCCTGTTCAAGATCACGCTCAAGAGCCGGCCGTGGAAGACGTACGTCACCGGCTACCAGAAGGGCGAGTACCCGGTGTTCGGCCGTGGCTGGTTCCCGGACTTCCCGGACGCGGACAACTACATCGCCCCGTTCGTGGGCGAGCAGAACGCGCTGGGCACCCCGTACGAGGCCACCGAGATCACCGAGAAGCTGCTGCCCACCTCCCGCAGGGAGAGCGACCGCGGCAACGTGGTGAAGCAGTTCGAGGAGGCCCAGCAGATCCTGGTGGACGACGTCCGTCTGCTGCCGCTGTGGCAGGGCCGGCAGTACCTGGCGGTGAGCCGGGACATCTCGGGCGCCGAGCGGTCCCTGGACCCGTCCACGATCATGACCCTGTGGGAGCTGTCCCGGAAGACCAGCTGGTAGAGCGGGTGACCCCGTTCGCGGGGGCCGCCCGCCGGGGCGCGTTCGCGGGGCGCGGTGTCAGTGGTCACCGGTAGGTTCTGAGACCTGCAAGTGACCACGACCGTGAGGACGTTGACGTGACCGACATCGCCATGCTGCCCGAGTCCTGGCGCGGGGTTCTGGGCGACGAGCTGCAGCAGCCCTACTTCAAGGAGCTGACCGAGTTCGTCGAGGAGGAGCGGGCGAAGGGTCCCGTCTACCCGCCCCGCGAGGAGGTCTTCGCGGCGCTGGACGCCACGCCGTACGACAAGGTCAAGGTCCTGATCCTCGGACAGGACCCGTACCACGGGGAGGGCCAGGGGCACGGCCTGTGCTTCTCGGTCCGCCCCGGGGTGAAGATCCCCCCGTCGCTGCGGAACATCTACAAGGAGCTCAACGCCGATCTGGGCACGCCGGTCCCGGACAACGGCTATCTGATGCCGTGGGCCGAGCAGGGCGTGCTGCTGCTCAACGCGGTGCTCACGGTGCGCGCGGGCGAGGCGAACTCGCACAAGGGCCGCGGCTGGGAGAGGTTCACCGACGCGGTGATCCGCGCGGTGGCCTCCCGGCCCGACCCGGCGGTGTTCGTCCTGTGGGGCAACTACGCGCAGAAGAAGCTGCCGCTGATCGACCAGACGCGGCACGTGGTGGTCAAGGGGGCGCACCCCTCACCGCTGTCGGCGAAGAAGTTCTTCGGCTCGCGCCCCTTCAGCCGGATCAACGAGGCGGTCGCCGCGCAGGGCCACGAACCGATCGACTGGACCATCCCGAACCTCGGCTGAGCGGCTGCCGCCGGCCCGGGCCCGGCCGCCGCTCCGGGGTGCGGGAGGCCGGCTCCGGTACCGCGTGCGTGATCATTCGGCCCAGCCCTCACGGTGCGGTTGACCTGCATCGCCGTCCGCTGCCGTTAGCGTCGGAGCGGACAGCGGACAGCGGACAGCGGACAGCGGGCGAGCGGTGCGGAGGGCGCGGTGGCCGAAGGACAGCGGCAGGTGGCGGCGGAGAACCTGCTGACACGGATCGGCCAGGTCGTGATGCTGCACCACGCCGGGGACCGGGAGGAGGCCCGGCACCGGCTGCTCGGCCTGTGGACCGAACTGGGCGAGCACGGCGATCCGGTGCACCGCTGCACCCTGGCCCGCTGCCTCGCCGACACCCAGGACGACCCGGAGGCCGAACTGGCCTGGGACCTGCGGGCGCTGACGGCGGCCGAGGAGGCGGGCGGCGGGCGCACCACCGCCGGCGAGCAAGCCGCCGCCGTGCGCGCCCTCTACCCGGCCCTGCACCTGGACCTCGCCGCCGACTACGCCCGCCTCGGCCGCCCCGACGCAGCCCGCGCCCACCTGCACCGCGCCCGCACGGCGGCCCGCACCCTCGCCGACGACCGCTACGGCGCGGGCGTGCGCAGCGCCATCCGGCGCCTGGAACTGCGGCTCGGAGAGGGTGAGGGCGGGGCGGACGGTGAGGGCGGGGGCGGCGGGCCGGTCGGGCCGCCCCGGCAGCGCCTCTGACACCGCCGGCCGCGCCTATCTGCCGTAGGCGTTTTGGCAGATGACCGCCTCCGGGCTGTCCGCGCGCCAACCGCCGTAGCGCTTGCCCAGGCCGCAGAGGTCGGGGGTACCGCGCAGGTCCCGGCGAACCTGTTCCGGGAGGCCGGAGAGGTCGACCGGCGGACGGGGGGAGGACTGGGCCGGACGAGGGGTGGCGCGGGGCCGCTGCCGGGGGTGATCGCCGGACGGGGCCGGGCCCGCCGGCGCGGGCCCGGCCGGGGTGCCGCGGGAGGACGGGGAGGCGGGATCCTCGGCGGGGCGGCTGGAGGGGCCGGCGATCTCCAGGGCCTCACGGGCCGGTGCCTGCACGACCTGGGGTCCGGCGCGCCCGTCGGATGGGGCCGCCGGTGGCTGGGAGGGGGCCGCAGGTCCGGGTGCGGCGGGACGCTGCACCGTGACACAGCCGGTCAGGGCCGACAGGGCCACGGTCACTGCGAGCGCCGCTGCGGTCGTCGTTCGATGCACCCGCGTCACTCTGCTGGTTCCCGCGGCCCGGCGCGGGGCGGACGGGCGCAGGATGCCCCGCACGGGTGATCTCCGCCCCCGGACGGAGGCCCCGCCGGTCCTCCGGGGTGACGGTCAGTCGCCGGTGGTGCCGTCCAGCCGTTCGCGGATCAGGTCGGCGTGGCCGTTGTGCCGCGCGTACTCCTCGGTCATGTGGGTGCAGATCCAGCGCAGGCTGACCGGGCCGCCCGCGTGTCTGTTGCGGCCCTGGACGTCTCGTCCAGGGCGAAGCCCGCCGCGTTGCGCCGGGCGACAGCGATCTCACCCTGCCAGGACGCGTTCGCCTGCTCCCAGGTGTCCGCTTCCGTGAGGTGGAACTCGCCGTCCGGGTCGGCCTCGCTGAAGCGGAGCGGACCCGGGTCGTCGTCCACCAGCACCTTGCGGAACCAGATCCGCTCCACCTCCGCCATGTGCCGCACCAGCCCCAGCAGGGACAGCCCGGAGGGCGGCACGGATGCCGTGCGCAGCTGCTCGTCGGCCAGGCCCTCGCACTTCCAGCCGAGGGTGCGGCGGCGGAAGTCCAGCCAGCCCTCCAGCGTGATGCGTTCGTCGGCATGGGCGGCGGGTATGCGGCGCTCGGTCGTCATGGAGGGACTCTCCCGGCACCGACCCCGCCTCTCCGGGCGTTTTCCGGAACCGGGTGCGAGCGTGTGAGCCTTCGCGGCCGCTCTCGGACCCGCCGGCGTGATCGGCGCCGGAGGCTCAGCTCCCGGTCATCCCCGCAAGCAGCTCCCGCAGGCTCTCCCGCAAGGCGGCGAGGTCGGGCACGCGGGCGCTGTAGGACCCGGCCACGCAGGAGAACATCAGCCCGTCCGCCCAGGCGATCAGCGACAGCGCGTGCCGCTGGGGGTCGGTGGAACCCAGCGCCGTGACCAGCGCGACGACCTGGTCGCGGAAGCGGGCCCCGGCCGCGTCGAAGTAGGCGCGCAGCTCCGGGCGGCGGGTCGCCTCCAGGGCCAGTTCGTAGCGGGCCAGGGTGAGTTCGCGGTTGCGGGTCAGCGCCCGGTGGGTGGCGAGCGCCAGGGCGTCCACCAGGGACTGCGTCCCGGCTGCCGGGTCGGGCATCTCGTGCAGCGCGAGCACCCGTGCCTCCCGGTCGGCGAGCCGGCGCACGGCCAGCTCGAGCAGCGCCTGACGAGTGCGGGCCACGTTCGAGGTGGAGCCCTGCGGCAGTCCGGCCGCCACGTCCACCGCCCGGTGGGTCAGCCCGCGCATGCCGCGCTCGGCGAGCAGGGCGAGGGCGGTGTCGGCGACGAGATCGGCGCGGGCGCTGCCGGCGGAGCGTACGGACATGGTGGTCAACCTACCCGTCGCACTACGCCTGTAGTACAGTCGAGGCATACCGCCACTACAGATGTAGTGAGCGCGTCGGGGTCAGGAGGCGCCATGACTGACGTGACACGAGCCGTGGTGATCGGCGGAGGCATCGGCGGTCTCACCGCCGCCGCGGCCCTGCACCGGCGCGGGGCGGAGGTCACGGTCCTGGAACGGGCCGGCTCGCTGCAGCCGGTCGGGGCGGCCATCTCCCTGGCCCCCAACGCGCTGCGCGCCCTGGACGTCATCGGGCTGGGCGACCGGATCCGCGCCCTGTCCGCCTGGCAGGGCGACGGCGGACTGCGCGCGCCCGGCGGCCGCTGGCTGTCCCGGTCCAGCGCGGCCGCCGCCGAGAAGCGCTTCGGCGGGCCCCTGGTCCTGCTGCATCGGGCCACCCTCATCGACCACCTGGCCGGTCAGCTCCCGCCGCACGCCGTGCGCACCTCCGCCGCCGCGCACCTCGTCGACCCCGGGGAGCCCGGCGACCCCTCCCGTCCGGCCCGGATCAAGACACCCGAAGGAGAGCTGACGGCCGACCTCGTGGTGGCCGCCGACGGCATCCACTCGGCGGTGCGCCGGACGCTCTTCCCCGACCATCCGGGCCCGGTCTACACGGGCTTCACCACCTGGCGAATCGTGATCCCGCTGCCCGGCGCCGACTTCGCCTCGCACGAGACCTGGGGCCGCGGCCGCCTCTGGGGCACCCACCCCCTCGAGGACGGCCGGATCTACGCCTACGCCGCCGCCCTCGCACCGGCCGGCGAGCGCGCCCCCGACGACGAGCGGGCCGAACTGCTGCGCCGCTACGGCGACTGGCACGACCCGATCCCCGCCGTCCTGGCCGCCGCCCGTCCCGAGGACGTGCTGCGGCACGACGTCCACCACATCACCGAGCCGCTGCCCGCCTACCACCGCGGCCGGGTCGCCCTGCTCGGCGACGCCGCGCACGCCATGGCGCCGACCCTCGGCCAGGGCGGCAACCAGGCCATCGAGGACGCCGTCACCCTCGCCCACCACCACGACGACCTGGCCGCCTACACCGCCGCCCGGCTGCCCCGCACCATGGACATCGCCCGCAAGGCCGCCCGGGTCGCCCGCCTGAACCTGATGAGCAGCAGGACCGGCGTCGCCGTGCGCGACACCGCACTCGCCCTGCTCTCCAAGGCCGGGCCGGCCCTGTTCCTGCGCGGATTCGACGGCATCGCCGACTGGCAGCCGCCCCGGGGACGCCCTTGACCGGCGGCGTCCCGGCGATCAGTGTGGCCGGGCAGGGAAAGTCCTGCCCCGGATCCGCCCGTGATCCGGACGAACCCCCGTAGAGGAGACCACCCAGTGAAGGTCGGCTGCATCGGACTCGGCGACATCGCGCAGAAGGCCTATCTCCCGGTCCTCGGATTCCAGCCGGGCGTCGAACTGCACCTGCAGACGCGCACGCCCGAGACCCTCACCCGGGTCGCCGACAGCCTGCACCTGCCGGACGGGCAGCGCCATGCCGGCCTCGACTCCCTGCTCGCGGCAGGCCTCGACGCCGCCTTCGTGCACACGCCGACCGCCGTGCACCCGCAGATCGTGACCAGGCTGCTCGAGGCGGGCGTGCCCACCTACGTGGACAAGCCGCTCGCCTACGAACTCGCCGACTCCGAGCGGCTGGTGCGGCTCGCCGAGGAGCGCGGGGTGAGCCTCGCCGTCGGCTTCAACCGGCGCTACGCCCCCGGCTACACGCAGTGTGCGGACCATCCGCGCGAGCTGATCGTGATGCAGAAGAACCGGGTCGGGCTCCCCGAGGAGCCGCGGACCATGATCCTCGACGACTTCATCCATGTCGTCGACACCCTGCGCTTCCTCGTCCCCGGACCGGTCGACGACATGACCGTGCGGTCCCGCGTCGTGGACGGGCTGCTGCACCACGTGGTGCTCCAGCTCGCCGGGGACGGCTTCACCGCCCTCGGGGTGATGAACCGGCTCAGCGGCTCGTCGGAGGAGATCCTCGAGGTGTCCGGCCAGGACACCAAGCGTCAGGTGGTCAACCTCGCCGAGGTGATCGACCACAAGGGCCAGCCGACCGTGCGGCGCCGCGGCGACTGGGTGCCGGTGGCCCGGCAGCGGGGCATCGAGCAGGCGGTGCTGGCCTTCCTGGACACGGTGCGCGCGGGCAAGCTGCTCAGCGCCCGGGACGCGCTGGCCACCCATGAGCTGTGCGAGCGTGTGGTCCGGGCGGTGCAGGAGCCGTCCGCCTGAGAGGTACCACGGCCGCGGTCACGGCCCAGGACGCCAGGATCAGCAGGGCCACCCGCGGCGGCCAGTCGCCGAGGCGCACATAGGGCGTGGTGCCGTGGGCCAGCGGAACCTCGTACACCTGGGTGGTGCTCGCGTCCGTGCCCAGCCACGGGCCGATGCGCTGCCCGCTCGGCCCGTACACGGCCGAGACACCGGTGAGGGTGGCGTGCACCATGGGGCGGCCGGTCTCCGCGGCCCGCAGCGCGGCCAGCGAGGCGTGCTGCTCGGGCGCCCAGCTCTGCTGGAACGTCGACGTGGAGGACTGCGCGAGCAGCAGGTCGGCGCCGTCCGCGGCGAGGCTGCGGCTCATGTCGGGGAAGGCGGTCTCGAAGCACACCATCGGCCCGAACCGCAGCCCGCCGCCCGACTCCATCACCACCTGCCGGGTGCCCCGCATCCGGTCCTCGCCCGCCGCCTTGCCGACGGAGGTCGCCCAGCCCAGCAGGGAACGGGCCGGGATGTACTCGCCGAACGGGACGAGGCGCATCTTGTCGTAGCGGTCCCCGGTGAGTCCCCGCGGCCCGACGAGCACCGAACTCTTGTAGATGCCGGGCCGGTCGACCCGCCGCGCGTCCACGTTGACCAGGATCTCCGCGCCCGTCTCCCGGGACAGCGCGGCCAGGCGGCGCGCCAGGTCTGGGCGGGCGGCCAGGTCGAAGCCGACGCTGCTCTCGCCCCAGACGATCAGGTCCACGTCCCGGCCGGCCAGCTCACGGGTGAGGCGCTCCTCGCGGGCGAACCGGACCTCGGCGCCCGCCGTGACCACGCCCGGCTGCACCACGGCCACCGACACATGGCCGTCGGTGCCGGGACGGGGCGACCACACCCACGCGGCGGACACGGCGACCGCGACCAGCGCCAGCCCCGCCACCGCCGGCATCCACGCCCCGCGCCGGGCCACCAGCACGGCCACGGCCACGTTCACCGCCACGATCAGGAAGCTCGGCAGCCATATCCCGCCCACCGACGCCAGCCGCAGCGCCGGCTCCACCTGCCACTGGCCGGCACCCAGCACCCCCCAGGGGCCGCCGAGCCCCTGCCAGGACCGCACCAGTTCGATCGCCAGCCAGGCCGAGGGAAGCACGAGCATCGCGGCGGCCACCGACCGCCCCGGCGGCACGCCGCCGAGGAGCCGGCGCACCAGCCAGCCCCACGGCGCCCACAGCGCGCCCAGCAGCGCTGCGAGGACGAAGGTGAAGACGTGCAGATTCGGCAGCAGCCAGTGGTGCATCGCCAGCATGAAGCCGAAGCCGCCCCACCAGCCGTCCCGCAGCGCCCGTCGGCCGGTGGGCGCGCCGCGGCCGAGCAGGATCCACGGCACCAGTGCCACATAGGCGAACCACCACAGACCCGGAGCGGGGAACGCCAGGACGGGCAGGGCGCCCGCGAGCGTGGCGGCGACCGCACGCCGCCACGGGGAAGCCAGCCACTGGCCGAGCGTCTTCATAGGCGCCTCTCTACCCCGAGCTGCCTCCAGTGTGCGTCCCGGCGGTGATCCGCGACAGAGCGCCTCGATCAGCGGGGGTGCGCTCAGTCGACCACACCGGCGGCCCGCCGGCCGGGAAGGCTCCGCCACTTCTCCCGCACGACCACCTCGCTCAGCCGCCAGCCGTCCCGGGTGCGCACCATGCCGAACGCGTACCGGCCGCCGCACACGAAGCCGGGCGCGGCCGGGACGCCGTCGCCGCCCGTGCCGGTCCCCATCGGGGTGACGTAGTCGGCCTGCACCTGCGCGGTGTCCCCGGTGTCGTGCTCCCAGATCCCGAACCGCACCCGCCGGTTGACGATCAGATGCTGGCGCAGCGGAAACGCCGCGAGGCTCTCCGCCAGCCAGGCGGCCACCGCACCGGCGTCGCCCTCCACACCGCCGGCCGAGCGGTAGTCCGCCCGCCCGCTCTCGGTGAACAGTCCTCGGTAGGCCGCCCAGTCCCCGTCGTCCACGGCCACCGCGTACTCGGTCACCAGCTCGTCCACGGCCAGCCGGTCCCTCACGGTCGCGAGCTCCACACGCTGCGTCATCGGCACAGTGTTGGCCATCCCGGGCCCGGAGCCAAGAGGGCTGCGTCCCCGGGTTCGAGGGGCACGCCGCCCGCACAGGTCGCTCCGTCACCGTCCGGCGGCGCTGTCGCCGGTCGTCCGGGGTGAGCCGGCACGACCGCCGGCGGCCGGGACGTGAGGAACGGCGGAGGCGGGGTCCACGCCCGAGAAGGCCAGACCGATCACGAATCCGGCCGCCTCCTCCAGCTGGCGGGCGCGGCTCAGCGGTCCCAGGACCGCCGGCACTCCACCGACGTCGCGGACCAGCTCGCCGACGACGCTCAGTGCCGCCGGGTCGTCGCCGCACATGGCCACCGTCACGCGGGGCTTCTCACCGCGCGGGTACGTCCACTGCTCGGCAGGGAAGAGGTGGAACGCCTTCACGACCCGGGCTCCCGGAGCGAGCCGGGCGATCCGGCCTGCCGCCGATTCGCCCTGGCCGGTGAGCAGCGTGCCCGCGCCGTGCGCGACGGCGTTCGTGGGATCGATCAGCGTCACCCCGTCGAGCGTGCCGTCGGGCGCGCCGACCGAATCCAGCATCTCCGCCACGCCGTTCCAGGTCACGGCCAGGAGTACCGCGTCCCGCCCGGTGATCGCCTCGCGGGGCGGGACGGCGAGCACTTCGCGACCCAACCGCCCGGCGAGTTTCTCCGCCCTGCTGCGCGACCGTCCGCCGATCGCCACGTCGTGCCCGGCGCGTACCCAGCCCTCACCCAGGGCCGCCGCCATCGTTCCCGTGCCCAGAATCCCTATGCGCATCTGCCGGTGTCCTCTCCGTAGGGGCAGGTTGCGCAGTCACGGTAGAGAGGGCGACGCGCACCGATCGGTGCGCGACCGCGGCGCGATGATGGGGGGCGAGATGACTCACGACGCCCACTGCTACGAGCTCGTCGCCGACTGCCGTCTGCGAGCCGCCACCGATCTCTTCGCCCACATGTGGGATCCGGTCGTCCTGGCGGCCCTGCGCACCGGACCACGGCGGCGCCGCGAACTGCGCGCGGCGATCGGCGGCATCAGCGACAAGGTGCTCACCGACGCCCTGCGCCGTCTGCTGGCGAACGGACTGATCGAACGACATGCGCGCGCGGACAGGCCGCCACGCGTCGACTACGCCCTGACCGGCCTGGGGCAGAGCCTGGTGGAGGGACCGATGGCGGCGCTCGGGCGATGGGCGGCCGAGCACGGTGAGGACCTTCTCGAGGCCCAGGAGAAGGCGGCGCGCGGGGAGGGGCCCGGCACGGGCGCGTGACAGCGTGCGAAGCTACGTGCCGGGACCCCGGCTCCGGGCGAGCGGCCCCGAAGCGACGAGGTGCCCGGTCATCTGCGAGCCTGAGATGACGTGCCGCGTCGCCTGGAGGAAGTCATGAAGCGTCTTGTCACCGTGGTCACCGGGGGGAGCCGGGGGATCGGGGCCGCCATCTGCAAGCGGCTCGCGGCCGAGGGGCACGACGTGGTCGTCGGGTACGTCCGGGACCCGGACGCGGCACAGAAGGTGGTGGTCGAGGCGCGGGCGGCCGGGGTGCGGGCGGTCGCGGTCCAGGGCGACACCTCGGTCGAGGCGGATGTGGACCGGCTGTTCGACGAGGCCGAGAGCAAGCTGGGGCCGGTGACGGGGCTGGTGAACAACGCCGCGGTGACCGGGCCGCTGGGCCGGCTCGCCGACGTCGACACCGGCACGCTGCGCCGGGTCGTGGACGTCAACCTGGTCGGGGCGCTGCTGTGTGCACGGCGGGCCGCCCAGCTGATGACGCCCAGGGGCGCGGGCGTGATCGTCAACATCTCCTCCGGGGCCGCCACCATCGGCAGCCCGGGTGAGTACGTGCACTACGCGGCGACCAAGGCGGCCGTGGACGCGCTCACGGTGGGGCTGGCCAAGGAGCTGGGGCCGGACGGGATCCGCGTCAACGCGGTCGCGCCGGGCGTCATCGACACCGAGATGCACGCCGCGATGGGCGCACCGGACCGGGCGCGGACGATGGGCGCCACGGTGCCGCTGCGCCGCGCGGGGCGGGCCGACGAGATCGCCGCCGCGGTCGCCTGGCTGCTGTCACCGGAGGCCTCGTACACCACGGGGGCGGTGCTGCGGGTGGCCGGCGGACGCTGAGCGCCCGGCCGCGCGGGCGGTCAGGCGACCTCGACGACCCGGTTGCGGATCGCCGCCGCCCACTCGATCACCAGGTGCTCGTACTCCGCCCGCTCCTGCGGGGACAGCGAGCCGCCCGCCCGCAGCCACAGCGCGCGTATCTGCTCGTTGACCTCGGCAGCGGGCCGCACGGAACCAGGGGTCGTTAATTCGGGGGACATGCGGACCAGCCTAGGGCCAGGCACTGACACTGCGCTACCGGACGGTCACCGGCCCGTAAACGTCCGGTCAGTGCGCCGGTTCGCCCGCGTCGGGGCTCAGCGCACCCGTGCCGACCAGCACGAGGATGACGATTCCCAGGGCGATGCGGTACCAGACGAAGGGCATGAAGCTCTTCGTGGCGATGAACTTCATGAACCAGGCGATCACCAGGTACCCGGTGCCGAAGGCGATCACCGTGGCGAACACGGTGGGACCCCAGGAGACATGGCCGTTCCCGGCCGCGTCCTTCAGTTCGAACAGGCCGGAGGCCAGCACCGCCGGGATCGCCAGCAGGAACGAGTAGCGGGCCGCGGCCTCGCGCCGGTAGCCCATGAACAGCCCGCCGCTGATGGTGGCGCCCGAGCGTGAGACGCCGGGGACCAGCGCCATGGCCTGGCAGACGCCGTAGATCAGACCGTCCCTGACGGTCAGGTCGGTCAGCTCCTTGCGCTGCTTGGCCGCGCGGTGCCGGCCCCCGTTCTCGTCCCGCGCCGCCAGCCGGTCGGCGACACCGAGGACGACGCCCATGCCGATCAGCATGGCCGCGGTGAGCCGCAGATCGCGGAACGGGCCCTCGATCTGGTCCTTGAGCGTCACGCCCAGCACGCCGATGGGGATGGAGCCGACGATGACCAGCCAGCCCATTCTCGCGTCGTCGTCCCGCCGCATCTGCTGGTCCGTCAGCGACCGCGTCCAGGCGGACAGGATGCGCCCGATGTCCTTGCGGAAGTAGATCAGCACCGCCGTCTCCGTGCCGATCTGGGTGATCGCGGTGAAGGCGGCGCCGGGGTCCTCCCAGCCCGAGAAGGCGGCGGTCAGCCGCAGATGCGCGCTGGAGGAGATGGGGAGGAACTCGGTCAGCCCCTGGACGAGTCCGAGGATGAGGGATTCAAACCAAGACATGAGGTAGCGGAGTCCAAGTGCCGGTCGTGGAACGGGCGACGGGCACACCGGACTGCCGCTCGCGCGGTGACTGATGATCGGGCGTGCCGGGGGCAGCGTAGCGCCCCGAGGTGAACAACCCCGGTACGGCGGCCCGGGCGGCGTCGTCCGGCGGGTGCCGGCGACGTGAACGGCGGGTGAACGGGGGACCGGGGCGCGCGGATGAAGGGCAGGCCGGGCGGGCGGGCCCGGGCCGGGGCCCCGTGGTTCAGGCCGCCGTCGGGCCGCTCACCGTCCAGCCGGGTGCCTGCGGACGGGGCGTCAGATCCTCGTGGCGCACCGGCTCGCCGCAGGCCCGGCAGGTGACGACCGGGACCAGATCCTCGCCGCAGCTGTGCTCGAGCACCATCGGCCGGTCGCCGTCCGGCCGCAGATGGCGGTTGCCCCAGTCCATCAGCGTCATCAGCACCGGCTCCAGCTCGATACCCGCCGCGGTGGGCCGGTACTCGAAGCGCTGCGGGCGCTCGCTGTAGAGCCGTTTGGTCAGGATCCCGGCCTCCACCAGCCGCTTCAGGCGCGTGGCCAGGATGTCGCGCGGCGCACCGATGTTGCGCGCGAGCTGATCGAACCGCCCGTTGCCGAGGCACACCTCGCGCAGCACGAGCAGGGAGTACTTCTCGCCGACCAGGGCGAGCGCGTCGGCGATCGAGCAGGGGCGCGGTTCCTTGGAGGCGGCCATGGCAGCAAGTCTAGGTGAGGGTTGGATTTTCCAACCCACCCGGTTATGGTGGATCCAGATTTCCTACTCACTGGTAATCGCCGGATCGCCACATGCCGGATCGCCGCGGTCACCGCCCGGACGGCCAAGGAGGCCCGCACCATGCGTGACGCAGTCGTCGTCGAAGCCGTACGCACCCCGATCGGCAAGGGCAAGCCCAACGGCGCCCTCGCCCACGTCCACCCCGTCGAACTCCTCGCCCACACCCTGCGCGCCCTCGTCGAGCGGTCCGGGATCGACCCCGGACTGATCGACGACGTGATCGGCGGCACCGTCGACCAGGTCGGCGAGCAGGCCATGAACACCACCCGCTACGCCGTCCTGTCGGCCGGCTTCCCCGAGTCGGTGCCGGCCACCACCGTGGACCGCCAGTGCGGCTCCTCCCAGCAGGCCGTGCACTTCGCCGCCCAGGGCGTCATCTCGGGGGCGTACGACCTGGTCGTCGCCTGCGGCGTGGAGTCGATGAGCCGGGTCCCGATGTGGTCCAACGTGCCGGCCGGGGCCGACCCCTTCGGCCCCGGTGTCGCCGAGCGCTACCCCGAGGGCCTGGTCCCGCAGGGCATCAGCGCCGAGCTGATCGCCGCCAAGTGGTCCCTCACCCGGGAGCGGATGGACGCCTTCGCCGTCTCCTCGCACCGCAAGGCGACGACGGCCTGGGACACCGGCCTGTTCGACGCCGAGGTCGCACCGCTCGAAGGTCTGACCCGCGACGAGAGCGTCCGTCCGGACACCGGACCGGAGGTCCTGGCCGGTCTCAGGCCCGCCTACCACGACCCGGCGTTCGCCGAGCGCTTCCCGCAGATCGAGTGGAACGTCACCGCGGGCAACGCCAGCCCCGTCAACGACGGCGCCTCCGCCGTGCTGATCACCTCCAGCGAGACCGCCGCCCGCCTCGGCCTGCGCCCGCTGGCCCGGCTGCACAGCTTCGCCGTCACCGGCTCCGACCCGCTGCTGATGCTCACCGGCGTCGTCCCGGCCACCGAGAAGGTCCTGCGCCGCGCCGGCCTGACCATCGACGACATCGACCTGTTCGAGGTCAACGAGGCGTTCGCCAGCGTCGTCCTCGCCTGGCAGCAGGAGACCGGCGCCGATCTCGCCAAGGTCAACGTGCACGGCGGCGCGATCGCGCTCGGCCATCCGCTGGGCGCCAGCGGCACCCGGCTCACCACCACCCTGGTCCACGCGATGCGCGAACGCGGCGCCCGCTACGGCCTGCAGACCATGTGCGAGGCCGGCGGACTGGCCAACGCGATGATCCTCGAGTCGGTGTGACGAGCGGACCCCGGACGGCCGGCCGGTGAGCCCGCACGGCCGACCGGTCCGGGACACCCGTCCTCAGTGACCGCGCAGCCGGTGCCGCTTGCGCCAGGCCACCACGGCACCGGCCATGGCCGGCACGGCGATGCAGGCCAGCGCGATCAGAAAAGCGGGCGAGGTCGGCGCCGAGGCGCGGGCGCCGGCGACGACATAGGCGGCGGTGTTCGGGATCGAGCCGAGCGCCGTCGCCAGCAGAAAGGGCGTCAGGCCCATCCGGGAGACCGAGGCGCAGTAGTTGGCCGCCGCGAAGGGGACGCCCGGAAACAGCCGGGTGGCCAGCATCGACCGGAAGCCGTGCCGGCTGAACTGATGGTCCGCCGCCGTCAGCAGCCGCCCGCGCAGCAGCGGGCGCAGCGCGTCCTGGCCGAGCGCCCGCCCCAGACAGAAGGCGATCCCCGCGCCGAGCACGGTGCCCGCCAGCGCCGCACCCAGTCCCAGCTGGGTGCCGAACAGGGCGCCGGCCCCCAGGTTCAGCAGCGGGCGCGGCACGAACGCCACCGTGCAGGCGCCGTAGGCCACTGCGTAGGCCACCACGGCCGCCGCTCCGGACAGATGCGGCGGCCAGCCGTTGGTCAGCAGTCTCTGCGGCTCGAAGACCAGCACCGTCGCCGCGGCGGAGGCCAGCAGCACGACCAGCAGGGCCAGCCGTGACCAGGGCGAGAACAGAGCTCTGCCGCAGCGCGCGGCGAAGGGCGCAGGAGGAGGCGCGGCGAGCGTGCCCTCGGGGACGGCGAGCTGCGCCGCCGTGGTCGCTGTCGTGGCCGCGGCCTGGGGAGAGGCCGTGGCGGTGCCGCCAGAGCGGGTGGTGGCATCGAGCATCCGGTGACACTAACCGACATATGTCTGTGATCGCCGTAGTCTGCGTCTCATGGGTGTCACAGGGAAGCGCACGCCGCGCATTCCGGCCAGCCCGCTCGCGGACACCGTGCTGGAGCGGCTCACCGCCGCCTACGTGCCGGCCGCCGACCCGGAGCGGGCGGTGGCGATGCGGGCCTACATGAAGGACGTCTCACCCTTCCTGGGGCTGAGCTCACCGGTCCGCCGAGCCCTGGACCGGACCGTGGTGCGGGGGCTGCCCCGGCCCGACGAGACCGACTGCACCGCGATCGCCCTGCGCTGCTGGGAGCTGCCCGAGCGGGAGTACCGGTACTTCGCGGTGGACTGGCTGCGCCGCCAGGTGCGCCACTGCTCCTCCGGGTTCCTGCCCGTCGTACGGCATCTGATCACCACCGACCCCTGGTGGGACACCGTCGACCTGCTCGCCGCCCATGTCGTCGGCGCGCTGGTCGCCGCCGACGCCGGGCTCAAGGACGTCATGGACGAGTGGGCGGGTGACGACGACCTGTGGCTCGCTCGCACCGCCCTGCTCCACCAGCTGCGCTACAAGGAGCGCACCGACACCGAACGGCTCTTCGGCTACTGCCTGCGCCAGGCCGGCCACCCCGACTTCTTCATCCGCAAGGCCGTCGGCTGGTGTCTGCGCGAGTACGCCAAGACCGACCCGGACGCGGTGCGCGCCTTCGTCACGGAGTACCGGGACCGGCTCGCGCCGCTGTCGGTGCGGGAGGCACTCAAGAACATCGGCGCCTGAGCGGACCGTCGGGCGCCTGAGACCATCGGGCGTATGAGCGGACCACCGGGCGCCTGAGAAGATCATCGGGGCGCCCGACCGGTCGTCAGCCGCCGTCCGGACGCCCGGACATCACCGCCGGACGCCCATAAATCGTTCGACCGGAGGTCACGCGTCGGCGATGATCGTCGTCATGTTCCGGTACGCCTTCCACCTCGCCGCATCCGCCGCCGCGGATGCCCCGAAGGCTGCCGTTCGCTGCTTCCTCACCGCCGTCGACGGCGCCCGAGGCTGACCCTCCCCGGATCGTTCCGGCGGACCCCGCATGGGGAGGGTCGGCGAGTGACCGGGGTCCGCTTCCCTTTCACCACGTCACGAGGCTTCGAGGTACCGCCATGCCCAAGACGGCGTACGTCCGCACCAAACCGCATCTCAACATCGGCACGATGGGTCATGTCGACCACGGCAAGACGACCCTGACCGCCGCCATCACCAAGGTGCTCGCCGAGCGGGGCGCCGGCACGTTCGTGCCGTTCGACCGCATCGACCGGGCGCCGGAGGAGGCCGCCCGCGGCATCACCATCAACATCGCGCACGTCGAGTACGAGACCGACACCCGGCACTACGCGCACGTCGACATGCCCGGCCACGCCGACTACGTCAAGAACATGGTCACCGGCGCGGCGCAGCTCGACGGGGCGATCCTCGTCGTCTCCGCGATCGACGGGATCATGCCGCAGACCGCCGAACACGTGCTGCTCGCCCGGCAGGTGGGCGTCGACCACATCGTGGTCGCCCTCAACAAGGCCGACGCGGGGGACGAGGAGCTGACCGACCTGGTCGAGCTCGAGGTCCGCGACCTGCTCACCGCGCACGGCTACGGCGGCGACTCGGTGCCCGTGGTACGGGTGTCGGGGCTGAAGGCGCTGGAGGGTCACCCTCGCTGGACGGCCTCGATCGACGCGCTGCTCGACGCGGTGGACACCTATGTGCCCATGCCGGAGCGGTATCTGGACGCGCCGTTCCTGCTGCCGGTCGAGAACGTGCTCACCATCACCGGGCGCGGCACCGTGGTCACCGGAGCGGTGGAGCGCGGGACCGTGCGGGTCGGCGAGCGGGTCGAGGTGCTCGGCGCGTCCCTGGAGACCGTCGTCACCGGACTGGAGACCTTCGGCAAGCCGATGGAGGAGGCGCAGGCCGGGGACAACGTGGCGCTGCTGCTGCGCGGTGTGCCGAGGGACGCCGTGCGGCGCGGGCATGTGGTGGCCGCGCCGGGCAGCGTCGAGCCGCGCCGCCGGTTCACCGCCCAGGTGTATGTGCTGTCCGCCCGTGAGGGCGGCCGCACCACACCCGTCTCCACCGGGTACCGGCCGCAGTTCTACATCCGCACCGCGGACGTGGTCGGCGACATCGACCTCGGTGCGGCGGGTGTCGCCAGGCCGGGGGAGACGGTGACCATGACCGTCGAGCTGGGGCGCAGCGTCCCGCTGGAGCCGGGACTCGGGTTCGCCATCCGTGAAGGCGGGCGGACCGTCGGCGCCGGGACGGTCGGCGCCGTGCTGTGAACAGCGCCCGAGTGAGGGGAGTTCCTCTCATGTCCGGGCGTGCGCGGGGCACATCAGGGCGTGCGCGGGGGACCGCGGACCGGCTGCCGGCCGGTCGTGCGGTTCCCCGCGCCGCCGTGCGCGGCGCGGGCCCGGCACAATTGGCGGGTGAACGAAGCCGTACCTGTCACCCGGGTCACCGACCACGGCACCGCCAAGCTCATGCCCGACGTCGACCGGGAGCGGGCCTGGTTGCTGACCGTGGACGGGGCGCCGCAGTCCTACGTCGACCTGGACGATCCCGCGCACCTGGAGTTCGAGTACGCGCGCCGGCTCGGACATCTGCTGGACGTGGCCGGCGAGCCCGGGCGGGCCCTGGACGTGGTGCACCTCGGCGGCGGGGCGCTCACCCTGCCCCGGTACGTGGCGGTGACCCGGCCCGGCTCGCGGCAGGACGTCGTCGACGCCGACGGTGCCCTGCTGCGGCTGGTCGCCGAGCACCTGCCGCTGCCCGAGGGCGTCCCGATCGCGCTGCACGCGGCGGACGCGCGAGTCTGGCTCCGGGGCGCACCGGACGACAGCGCGGACGTGGTGGTCGGGGACGTCTTCGGCGGCTCGCGCGTGCCCGCGCACCTCACCACCGTCGGGCATGTGCGCGAGGTGGCCCGGGTGCTGCGGGACGACGGCGTCTATCTGGCCAACCTGCCGGACGCTGCGCCCTTCGACTTCCTGCGCTCCCAGCTCGCCACCCTCGCCACCCGGTTCGGGGAGCTGGTGCTGATCGCCGAGCCGGGGATGCTGCGCGGGCGGCGGTTCGGCAACGCGGTGCTGGCCGCCTCGCACCGGCCGCTGGACATCGCCGTGCTGAGCCGGCTCACCGCCGCCGACGCCTTCCCGGCGCGGGTCGAGCACGGTGCCGCGCTCGGCGCGTTCATCGGCGGCGCCCGGCCGGTGCGGGACGGGGACGCGGTGCCCTCACCCGAGCCCCCCGACGGCGCGTTCGGCATCGGCTGAGCCGCCGGCCCGCTCCGCCGGACCCGTCACCCGCACGGTGCGGCGGCGCAGCCGGCGCACATCGGGCACGCACAGCACCGCCGCCGTGGCGAGCACGATCAGCGCGGCGCAGCCCCACAGCGCCTGCGGGCGCCCGAACGCCGTCTCGGCCGGTCCTGCCAGGGCGGTCGCCAGCGGCACGAAGGCCACCGAGCCGAACCAGTCGTAGGCCGAGACGCGGGACAGCTTCTCCTCGGGGATCTCCTGGTGCAGCGCGGTCATCCAGGAGACGCCGAACACCTCCAGGCTGACGCCGGTCGCGAACATCACCGCGCACAGCACCGCCGCGGGCGTCGGAACGGCCAGCGCCGCGGACGGCAGCGCGAGCGGGAACACGCACAGGGTGCCGGTGCGCAGCAGGCGGCGGGGCTTCCAGCGGGTCATCAGCAGTGCCCCGACCACGGTGCCCGCGCCGAAGAACGCCAGCGCCAGCCCCCAGGGGGCGGCGCCGCCCAGATGATCGCGGGCGACCAGGGGTCCGTAGACCGCCTCGGCGGCGCCGACCACCGCGTTGGCGAGGGAGAACTGCACCACGATGCTCCACAGCCAGGGCCGGCCGGTGAACTCCCGCCAGCCCTCCCGGAGATCGGCCAGCAGTCCGCCGCCCGGGGCGCGCTCCGGGACGTGCCGGACGTCGAGCAGGGCGCGCAGGGCGGCGGCCAGGGCGAAGGCGGCCGCGTCCGCCGCCAGCACCCAGCCCGGTCCGACCGCGGCGACCAGGGCTCCGCCGAGGGCGGCACCGCCGAGGGACGCGCCCTGCATCGCCATGCGGAACACGGCGAACGCCCGTCCCGCCTGTTCGCCCTGCACCGAGGACAGCAGCATGCCCTCGGCGGCCGGCCCGAAGAACGCCTGGCCGGTGCCGCCGAGGGCACTGAGCAGCATCATGTGCCACAGCCGTGGCTCGCCCGCCAGCACCAGGGCGGCGAAGGCGGCCTGCGAGCCGCAGTTCAGCACGTTGGCCGCGACCATCACCCGGTGCCGGGGCAGCCGGTCCGCCACCGCCCCGCCGATCAGCAGGAACAGCACCAGCGGCACGGTGCGCGCGGCGGCCACGAGACCGACGTCACCGCCGTCGCCGCCCGCCTCGAGGACGGCGAACGCGGCGGCGATCAGCGCACCGCTGCCGCCGAGGCCGGTGATCACGGCGGAGGCGGTCAGCAGGGTGTAGTTGCGGCCCGCCCAGGCCGGGCGGTTCAGGGGCTTGGCGGTCGGCACCCCGTGACTATCGCCGGAGCCGCGCCGACTTGCCAAACCGGGCCCCGGAGCGGACCGGTCACCGGGCGAGCGCGGCGGCCCGGCACCCGGGTCACGCCGAGCTCCTCGGTCACTCGTCGACCACCCGCCGGTCAGTCGTTGGTCGGGGGCTCCTCGGTCAGGCGCACCGTGCTGAGGATCTTCTGCACGGTCGACTCCGGGATCTCGTCCTTCACGCCCTTGGCCCCGTACAGGTTCCAGGTGACGAAGTCACCGGCGCCGTTCTTGAAGGCGAAGGTGATCGCCTTGCCCTCGCTGTCGCACTTGCCCTTCTGCGGAGTGCCCTCCGAGTGGGCGGTCGCGACATGGCCCTTGATGCCCGACTTGGTGGTGTAGGGCTTGGGCTTGTCGAACTTGACGCTCTTCTTGTCGGGCTGGGTGTATCCGCCGTAGATCCACCACGGGACGCGGGTCTCGGCCGCCTGCTTGGTGTCCTTGGCGCCGTTCTCACCGCGGGTGCCGGCGGTGACGAGGGCGGTGTCCTCCTCGCGGCCGTCCTTGTCGCTGTCGGTGGTGCACCACTTGGACTTCAGGTAGGCGGGGGCGGTGACGGTGGTGCGCTCCCACTCGCCGTCCTTGCCCTTCCACTCGAAGCCCACGCTGGTGCCGGGGTTCTCGATCTCCCAGTCGGCGGGTACGTCGAACTTGGTGCCGAAGCGGGTGTTCACGACGACCTGCCAGCCCGGGATGGTCGCCTTCTCCTCCTCGCCGCCCCGCGGATTGTCGTTCGAGGGGGAGGTGCTCGGCTCGGCCGAGGTGTCCTTGGACGCGGTGGCGGACGGCTTCCCGTCCTTCTTGGTCGCCGTGTCGTCCTTGTCACCGCCGAGCACCAGGAAACCGGTCACACCCGCGGTGAGGACCACGGCGGCCGCAGCGATGATCGCCACCAGCTTGGTCCGGTTGCCGTTGCCGCCCTGCGGCGGCTGCGGCGCACCCGGCTGACCTTGGGCCCCCCACTGCGGCTGCTGGCCGGAGTAGGGGTTCGGCTGCTGATATCCGGGCTGCTGGTACGGATTCGGCTGCTGATACCCCGGCTGCTGGTACGGGTTGTTCTGCGGGTTCTGCTCGCCCCCGGGCGGTTGCTGTCCTGGCCACATGGGCAGCAACCCTAGCCGGGCCAGGGACACGATTGGGTCACCACCCTTTGACAGGGGCGTAGCAAGACGGTCCCGCCCCGGTCACCGCGCGGCTCCCGCACCGTGCCGCCACCCGCCGTGCCCTGGTCAGTCACGGCTACTCGTGGGTAACCTTCGCGCATGACCGCAGAGCAGATGTCCATCGGCGAGATGCTCGCCGCCACGGTGCCCATGGCCCGGACCCTGAACCTCCAGTTCCTGGAGACCACCCCGGAGCGCGCCGTCGTCTCGCTGCCGGACCAGCCCGACTACCACAACCACGTGGGCGGGCCGCACGCCGGCGCGATGTTCACCCTCGGCGAGTCGGCGAGCGGCGCCATCGTGCTCGCCGCGTTCGGCGACCAGCTCTCGCGCGCCGTGCCGCTGGCGGTCAGCGCGGAGATCTCCTACAAGAAGCTCGCCATGGGCCCGGTCACCGCCACCGCCACCCTCGGCCGCCCGGCCGCCGAGGTCGTCGCGGACCTCGACGAGGGCCGCCGCCCCGAGTTCCCGGTCACCATCGAGATCCGCCGCGAGGACGGCGCCGTCACCGGCGAGATGACGGTCACCTGGACCCTGCGCCCGAACGGCTGAGCAGCCCGGGGCACCACGGACGCCCCGGATCCGGGGGGCCGTGGCCGACGCCCGGCCCGCCGCCCCGCACGGACGCCCGCCTCGACGGCGGCGCGCCCCGGAGCCCGACCACGGACCGCACCCAGGACGGCGTCAGGCCGAGCTGCTTCGCAAGCTCCTCCACCGGCACGCCCCGCCCGTGCGCCCGCCGCAGCGCCGCATTGCGCTGCCGCAGCAGGCGCCTGGTGGCCTCCTTGCTCGTCACCGACCGGTGCAGCACCACCGCCAGGCGCAGGAGCAGCCGGCCCAGGGCGTCGTCCCGCCTTCCGCGCACTCATGCCCCCCATCAGCGCAGCCTCGTCCGATGCGACCACGGTCGGCGGTGCACGGCAGAGCGGCAAGGGCGCAGCACCGGCGCACAGAAGGCCCGCCCGGTTCCCTCACGGTCCCGGGCGGGGCGG
>Ga0207873_1000773_pt1 | contig 33557 bp, 29 predicted proteins | sample BGWIniCompost_FD_187373 | JGI IMG/M metagenome (GOLD analysis project Ga0207873, IMG submission 187373) | Cellulose adapted compost microbial communities from Newby Island Compost Facility, Milpitas, CA, USA - BGW Initial Compost (SPAdes)... ... | reverse complement strand
CGCGAATGTGTGGGTCATTTCAAGGGTTGCGCCGATCAGTGCTGCAGCCGATGTAGCTCTCCGGCCAGGAGACCTGGTCCTCGAAGTCGACGGCGTTCTCGTCCCAGAAGGTACTCCCTCGGCGAGAACCTCGATCGCTCAGGCGGAGCACGTCCTGGTTCAGCGTTCTTCTAATGGGCAGCAGGTCTCGGTGGATGTCCGGGCGAGAACTCCGCCCCTGGCAGCATTCATATTCACTTCGGTTATCACCTATGCGGTTGGTCTGATTGCATTCGTTTGGGGGCGTGGAGCAGCGCCAGGCGCGCTTGCGCTGACCTGTTTCTTTGGTGCAACGGAACTTATTGTTAGCGTCGTTGCGTTCTGGCAGGTCTCTTGGGCCTTGGCACTCCATGCGGTGCTTTTGCCCCTGTCCATTGGTAGCTTCGCTGGCTTCACTCTTGTCTTCCCCACTGAACACAGAGTACGCGTCAGCGGGAGTCTAAGCCCGTACTGGTTCGGTCCGCTGTCGGCTCTACCGATAGGTCTGATCGTGCTCGTTACAGCCTTCCGAGCACCGGGCGTTTTTCAGGCTACGCAATCACTCGTTTACGTCTATGTTATTGCCTGTTTGATCGTTACCGGTGCACGCTTCGCCTACAGTTGGTGGAGTTCTAGAACATCACGAGCCGGCGAACAGATCCGTATCGTAACCCTGGGTAGTCTCCTCGCCATCATGCCATTCCTGGCGCTGAGTTTGGTGCCGCGCATTCTGTTCGGTCAGGGGCTCGTGCGCCCTGAGATCAGCATCCTCAGCATGATCTTCATGCCCGCCTCCTTCGCTTACGCCATCCTGCGCTACCAGATCATGGACTTGCGGCTCTACATCCGGCGCGGGGTGGTCTACTCGACCCTGGTGGCACTCATCACCGGCGCCTACGCGCTGCTCCTCTTCGCGGCCACCCTGTTCGTCAAGGACCAGACCGGCGCCAGCAGCGTCGTCGCTGTGGCGATCATGAGCGCCGTCTTCGCCCTCGGTGGCGATCGCCTGCGCCACGCGGTGCAGCGCCAGATTGACCGGCTCTTCGACCGCCGCAGCTACGACTACCGACAGCAACTCCTGGAGTTCAGCCAGCGCATGAACGGCATCCTGGATCCGGATGAGCTGGCCGACTCCACTGTGCAGTTGATCTCCCAGACGATGGGCGCCACCCACGTCCGGCTTTACCTGTACGACCCGGCAATGCGCTCCTACCACCTCTGGACCTGGGTCGGCATTGAGCCTGACCCGGAAGACCAGACCCTCGGCCCGCACCACTCGGTGGTGGAGGCCGTGCAGGAGGCGGAAGGTCCGGTGCAGAACCTGGACGTGGATCCGGCCGACGAAGCCCTGATCGTCCCGTTGATCAACAAGGGTCAGGCTGTGGCACTGCTCACGTTGGGCCCGAAGCGGGTGGATCTCCCCTACACCAGCGAGGACCAGGCGCTGCTGAGCACCGTCGCCAACCAGCTCGCCATCGCGACCGAGAACGCTCAGCTCTACGGCCGCATGCGCGATCTCTACCTCTCCGGTATCCGTACGCTGGCGGCGACGGTCGACGCCAAGGATTCCTACACGCGCGGCCACTCGGAGCGCGTGGCGGCCTACGCCCGCGCCATCGCCGTCGAGCTGGGTCTGCCGCAGCTTGAGGTCGAGACGATCGAGCTGGCCGGCCTGTTGCACGACATCGGCAAGATCGGCGTGCCCGACCTGGTGCTGCAGAAGCCCGGGCGCCTCGACCCCGACGAGCGCGCACTCATCATGGAGCACGCGGCCCTTGGGGCGAAGATCCTTGCGGACAACCTCGCCCTGATGCCGCTGGTGCCCCTCGTGCGGCACCACCATGAGTGGTACGACGGCAGCGGGTACCCCGATGGGTTGAGCGGCGACGACATCCCGCTCGGGGCAGCGATCATCGCCGTGGCGGACACCTACGACACCATGACGACCGACCGGCCGTACCGCAAGGCTCCGGGACGTGAGCGGGCGCGGGCCGAGATCCTGCGCTGCAGCGGCACCCAGTTCAACCCGCGCGTCGTTGCCGCCTTCCTGCGGACGCTCGACCGGGGCGACTGGCCGGAGCATCCCCAGCAGAATGTCTCCCCGGTAGTGCTGCCGAACCGCGACCCGATGGCCGGACGCATCACCGCGGTCGACGCCCGGGCAATGCACATCGTCTACAAGGTCGCCCAGATGATCGGTGGCGTCACCGACCTCAGCGCCTTCATCACCGACGTCACCGACCTCCTCCGCCGCGAGATCGGCGTCGGCCACCTGGAGCTCTACCTGGTCGATCCGGAGACGGGCGACCTCCTCGGACAGACGCCGGGACCGGGTGCCGTCACCGGGGTCCGCGTCCCTGCCGGTCAGGGGCTGGTCGGCTGGGTGGCGCGCTACCAGACGCCGGCGCGTGTCGCCGATACCCACAACGACGTTCGTACCATGAGCATGGCGACTTCGCCGATGCGCTCGGCGCTGGCGGTGCCGCTCGCGATTGACGGTCGTACCATCGGGGTGATCAGCCTCGAGAGCCGCCGCGTGGGCGTCTTCACCGAGAACGACGAGGCGCTCCTGACGATCATCGCCCAGCAACTGGCGCAGGTCATCGAGGTGGCGCAACTGCACGATCAGGTCAAGCGCAGTGCCATGCTCGACAGCCTGACCGGCGTCGCGAACCACCGGACGCTCTACGAGCGGCTGGAGGAGGCGCTCAACGCCGCGAAGGCGAACGATGAGCCGCTGGCCGTCATCATGATCGACGTCGACGGGCTCAAGGCCACCAACGACACGCACGGCCACATCACGGGCGACGCCGCCCTGCGCGCGATCGCCGCGACGCTGCGGCATGAGTGCCGCCGCCAGGACACGGTCGCACGCTGCGGCGGCGATGAGTTCGCCATCATCCTCCCCGGGATGGACCAGGCCGAGGCCGTGCGCTTCGGCGACCGTCTGATTGAGGCCATCGCCTCCGGCACGTTCGAGGCAAACGGCCGGACGCTGCCGTTACCGTCGATCTCGCTCGGCGCGGCTGCGTACCCTGCCGACGGTGACCGGCCGGTCGAGCTGATCACCGTGGCCGACCAGCGCATGTACCGCCACAAGGCCGCGCGGCCCACAGTTCCGCGATCCTGGTCCCTCTACGCCAGCTGATTCCTCACGCGGATCACCTGCACGTTCGGGTTGCGCGGCACGGATTCCGCACGCATGATGGACATGCGGCGCAATGGCGCGCTGCCGTCCCCGCTCCGTCGCGGCCGGTTGCATAACCCCTTGGGCCACCCTCATCCGCCATCCGAATCAGGAAGTGAGGCTCTCCAGTGCCACAGTCCAAGCAGCCCGCCACCATCAAGCGCCTGACACAACTCGCCCGTCAACCGAGCCTGGTCATCGAGGGTGGCGTCCGGCCACTCGGCGTCTGGTTCCGCGAAGGCGGAGAGACGCTGCAGCCGTTCGTCGCGATCTGGGTCGATGCTGCAACCGGCTACGTCCGTGCGAGCCGGTTGATCAGCCCGAAGGAGACGACCGACGCCGGGCGCAGCCAGGCGCTGGACGTGCTGGTGGAGGCGATGCACTCCCCGAACCAGCCCCTGAGCGGCCGCACACCGCAGCGCGGCCGCCCGGCGAAGGTGGTCGTCGACGATCCCGAGCTGGCAGCGGCTGCCCGGTCCCTGCTCGCTCCAGCCGATGTCCCGGTGGAGCTGGCGGCGCATCTGCCCCGATTCGAGGACGCCTACGCCGCGCTCTCGGACGCCATGGACGCCGACCTGAGCCAGGGACCGCCGGAGCCCTTCACGTGGGACATCGCGGAGCGCGTCCTCCCCCCGCTCTATCAGGCCGCCGCGCGCTGCGCCCGGCAAGCCCCCTGGGAGCTCCTCCCCGACTTCCCACCTGTCGCCATCGACCTCGGTGAGTACGGCCCCGCGCCGGGGGTCGAGCGCGTCTACGCCAGTGTGCTCGGCGGTGCCGGGGTGATGACGGGCGTCGCCTGCTACTTCGCCATGGACGACCTGGAGGCCATGATGAACGCAGGTCAGGCAGCGATGGCGGACGACGACATGGTGGATGAAGCCATCGCCTTCATGCGCCAGCTCGGCGCACCGTTGGACGACCTGCCACCCGAGGCCGTCCGCGAGCTGGTCCGAGACATGCTGCCGCCCGGCACCGTTCCCGGCTCCAATCCCGCGGACCTCATCCGTGACAGTCTCATCTGCTTCTACGAGACACCCGACGAGGTCGACCCCACCTATGTCGAGTGGATCCAGGCGCGCAGGCTCAAGCTCGCCAACCAACTCATGATCCCGGCATTCCACCGGGTAACCACAGGGACGCTTGAGGCGCGACCGTTGAACGAGCGCGAGGCCGTTGCATTCACGCTCGTGCTCGGCGGTCTGGCCCGCTTCACCAGCCGGTTCCTGGACGAACTGGAGGTGATGGAGGGTCCGGAGCCGCTGATCTTCCGGCCCCATGTCGAGGGCCCCGACGGCAAGGTACGGATCACCCTGCGCTACCCACCCGAGGGACAGGACTGGCCGGAACTGGAGTGGCCGGATGCCGACAGCTTCGGTCTGGATCTGTTCCCGCCACCACCCGAGTGATCCCACCGCGCACCACGCCTGAGCTGTCCCCGCCCCCCGTCCATCCCGCTGCCTCGCACGTATACCGGTGGGGCGCGATCCCGGCAATGGACGGAACCCCGGACGTCCACGTCGGGGCGCGCCCCACACGCCGGGGAGCGGGGATGGATGAAGATCGGGCTGATCCTTCCAGCGTTCAGTGCCAGTGATCGAGACTGGGCGATCCCAGTGCTGCTGACGCTCGTCCGTGCCCTCGCAGCCCGGCACGACGTGCGGGTCTTCCCACTGCGCTACCCCTTCACGGCTCGCCCGTATGTTGTAGATCAGGCTGCGGTCTTTCCCATTGGAGGCGGCAACGCCCGCGGTGCGGCGCGGCTGCCCCTGTTGCGCCGCGCCATGGCCACCGTGGTGCGAGCGCACCACACCGAGCCGTTCGACGTGCTGCACGCCCTCTGGGCGGACGAGCCGGGCTTCGTCGCCGTCGCCGCCGGGCACCGGCTGGGCATCCCGACCGTCGTCTCACTCGCCGGGGGTGAACTGGTACACCTGCGGGACATCGGGTACGGTGGTCAGGCGAGCCGGCTCAACCGCTGGCTGGCCCGGGTGGCACTGCGACGCGCGACCCACGTCACCGCCGGGTCGACCACACTGGCTCACCTCACAGCGCGGCACGTCCCGCACCGGAGGCCCACGCTGCTGCCGCTCGGGGTCGACACCGAGCTCTTCACCCCGGCCGCGACCCCGGGCCGGAGCGACGGACCCCGCCTGCTCCATGTCGCCGCGCTGGTGCCGGTCAAGGATCAGGCGACACTGCTCCGCGCCTGCTCTCTCTTGACGCGGTCCTTCCCCGGCCTCCACCTGGACATCGTTGGGGAAGGCCCGCTGCGGAGCGACCTCGACGCGCTGGGAGCCAGGCTCGGAATCGGGGACCGGATCACGTTCCGCGGTGCCGTCGCGCACGACTGCCTGCCCGCGCTCTACCGCGCGGCCGATCTGCTCGTGCTGTCATCGCGCTACGAGGCCCAGGCGATGGTGGTGCTGGAAGCTGCCGCGTGCGGACTGCCGGTCGTGGGGACCGCCGTCGGGATGCTGCCCGACCTTGGGCCGGCGGCGCGCACGGTGCCGCCGGGACACCCGGCCGCGCTGGCGGCCGCGCTGCGCGACGTGCTCGCCGACCCGGCACAACGCCACGCCATGCGTCGCGCAGCCCTGGAGGCCGTGGCGTCGCGCTACACGATGGCGCACACCGTTGCCGCCTTGGAGAAGCTCTACCAGACCCCTAGGTGCCCGTGCCCTCCCCACGACCGGGCATAGGCGCCGGGCCAGCGCTATCCGGCACCAGTGCCGACCCACGCCGCGCCAGCAGAGCGAGCGCCACCGCCACCGACACCGCCCGGGCGATCAACCGGGCGGCGATAGCCCCGCCCGGTCCGAAAACCGGGATCAGCCAGGCTCCGACACCCAGGAGCACGGCGGCGCGCAGCCCCTCGGCTCCGGCAAACACTCGCGGCCGGTCGGCGGTGATGGTCAGGAGCAGTAGCGGCGTCGCGACGATCTCGAGCAGCGTCACGATCAGCAGTCCCTGAAGGAGGGGCGCCGCTCCGCCGTAGTCCGCGCCGTACACGAGCACGATCGCCGGACGAGCCAGCGCCACGGCCGGTACCAGCGCGAGCCCGGCGGCCGAAGCGCGCAGCAGGCTGTCCCGTACGTAGCGGCGGACAGCCGGGCGCCCGCGCAGCGTCGCCGCCACCGGCAGCAACACGGTGTACAGGCTGTGGTTGACGATCTCCACCTTGCTCGCCAGGTTGGTCGCCAGCGCATACGTGCCGACGGCCGTCGGGTCGACCCAGCGGTTGACCAGTAGCAGGTCGAGCCGTGCCGCTGCGAGCCCGAACAGGCTCGCCAGCCAGAGCCACACCCCGAAGCCGAGCAGGTGCCGCGCTTCCACCCACAGCGTCGCCCACCCGGGGAGGCGCAGCGGCCAGCCCGGTCCCAGGAGGCGCCGGGCCACCACGAACGATGCCAGCGAGGTGCCGATGCCCAGAACGCCGAGCGCGGTCCCCACCGTCAGCCAGCCGAGCAGCCACAGCGCCGCTGCCAGCAGTGTCGTCAACCCGGCATTGAAGAGGAACACCAGCGAGAGTCGCCCGAAGCGCCCCGTGGCCTGGAGCAGCACGGTCACCGCGCCGCTCAACGCCGTCGCCGGCACACCCAGCACCGCCAGCCAGATGAGCGTGGCGTCGCGCGGCAGGTGCAGCGAAGCCCCGATTGGCCCAGCGGCCAGCAGCCCCACCAGGGCAGCCGTCGCCAGCGCCAGCGCCATCCGGACCCAGAAGAAGGCCTGACCCCTTGCAACGGCAGCCGGTCGGTCGGCCGGCCAGACGGCAGCGATGCGGCGCACAGCCGCGTTGCTCACCCCGAAGTCGGCCACCGCTCCGGCCAGCAGGGTCACGGCGCCGAGGACGCTGAAGACGCCGAGCCCGGCCGGGCCGAGCGCGCGGGCCAGCAGCACACTGGAGACGAAGCCCAGAAGCAAGCGACCGGCGCTGCCGCCGGTCACCACCGCCCAGCCGCGCGTGATCGCATCGCCGCGCGGTGCGCGACGCGCGGTTTCAGCCAGCCAGCCCCGCAGCACCGGCCCTCCCCGTCTCGAGCGGGGCGCGACCCAGTTCCACCGTGCCGCGCCCCCGAACGGCCCTTACCGGCACTACGCCGCGCGCGACGGAATGGATGATCGCGGCTGTGCTAGCCCTCCCCGGTGGAGTCGAGCGCGGCGTCGAGCGCGAGCAGCGTGCCGAGCAACACCCGCGCACCGGTCACGCAGTCCTCCGGCGCGGTGTACTCCTCCGGCGAGTGGCTGATCCCGCGGCGGCTCGGCACGAAGATCATCCCCTGGCGGGTAATCGCCGCCATGCACATCGCGTCGTGCCCCGCCCCGCTCGGCATGAGCCGGTAGGCCAGTCCAAGGTCGCGGCAGGCCGTCTCGACCGCCGCCACGACCGCCGGGTCGGACACGACGGGCTCCTTGGCCGATATCCGCGCGAAGGCCGCGCCGTCCGCCTCCGCCCGCGCCTGCAGCGCCGCCTCCGCTGCGTCGAGCGTCGCCTCGTCCAGCCCGCGGATCTCCGCGGTCAGCTCCACCCGGCCGGGGATGACGTTGGATGCGCCGGGGCTGACCCGCAGCGTCCCGACCGTGCCCACAATGCCGTGGGCGACGGCGATCTCCCGCACCGCCAGCACGAAGGGCGCGGCCATGACGAGCGCGTCGCGCCGCCCATCCATCGGCGTCGTGCCCGCGTGGTTCGCCTCCCCCTCGAACACCGCGGTGTAGCGCCGGATGCCGACGATCCCCTCGACGACGCCGACCGGCACCCCGGCCTTATCGAGCACACCCCCCTGCTCGATGTGGAGCTCCACGTACGCCGCCAGGCTGCCCGCCGGCCGGGCTGCGGTAGCGACCGCCTCCGGGTCGATCCCGGCCGACCGCAGGTGCTCGGCCACTGGGCGGCCGTCCACCGCCTCATGGTGGATCGACGCCGGGTCGAACAGCCCCGCCATCGCCCGGCTGCCAAAGGTGCCGCCGCCCATCGTCGCCTCCTCGGCGACGAAGTTGATCACCTCCACCGGGTGACGCAGCCGCTGCCCCGCCGCGTGCAGCGCCCGCACGCTCGCCAGCGCCGCAATCACCCCGAGCGCCCCGTCGTACCGCCCGCCGTTGGGCACCGTGTCGGTGTGCGAACCGAGCGCGATCGGCGCCAGACCCGGCTCGCGCCCCGGATAGGTACCGATGGTGTTCCCGGCCGGGTCGCGGTGCACCTCCATCCCGGCCGCGCGCATCGCCTCCTCCACCCACTGCCGCGCTTCCAGGTCGGCCGGCGAGAAAGCGATGCGGTTGACACCCCCCTGCGGCGTCGCGCCGATACGGGCCAGCGCCTCCAGGTCCCCGAGCAACCGTTCCCCGTCGATCTCCGGTCTCGTCTCAGCCACTACGCCTCCCTTTCCCTCGGCCGGTAATCGCGGCCATGCTACGGACCGGTTCCGACCGGTGTCAATCACACGCGTGCTATCCTCAGGGAAAGAAGGGAGGGCGCGCCGTGGCCGACCGTCGCCGCACTCCGCTCGACCTGGAGGAGATCGAACCGCAGCTCTGCACACTCGACCTCCGGCGCCAGATCCTGCGCCAGACCCCGTTCTTCGCCGGGCTGCCTCCCGCCGAGATCGACCGCATCAGCCTGCACTTCAGTGAGCGAGGCTACCAGCCGGGAGAAACGGTCTACCTCGCCGGGGAGCCCGCCACGCGCCTCTACGTCGTCGCCGTCGGCAAGGTGAAACTGGTTCGCCCCACCCCGGCCGGGCAGAACGTCCTGCTCGACATCCTCACACCGGGCGATTTCTTCGGCAGCCTCGCCACCCTCGGCGACCGCGAGTACCCCGACACCGCAGAGGCGCAGACCGCCTGCTGCCTCCTCAGCGTCGATGCCGACCAGTTCGCAGAAATTCTCCGCGCCTATCCGACCGTGGCCCTGGCGACGCTGGAGATCGTCGCCGAGCGCCTGCGCGACGCGCACGAGGTGATCGAGCACCTGAGCGCGCACCCGGTCGAAGCACGGCTGGCGGCGACACTCCTCAAGCTGGCCGACCGGCTGGGCGAGGAGAGCGAGCACGGCCTGCTGATCCAGATGCCCCTCTCACGACAGGACCTCGCCGAGATGACCGGCACCACCACCGAAACCGCCTCGCGGGTGCTGAGCGAATTCCGCCGCGCCGGACTGATCCGAAGCGGCCGCCGCTGGGTCGCCATCACCGACCCCGCCGGCCTGGCAAAGTTCGCGGAAGCGCACGCGGTTCGATAGTTCCCCAGGAGTGCCAGTATCGTGCCGGGTGGTGGAACCATCCCAAACCGCTGTCTTGGTCTGGGGTGGGTGATGTGAAGATCTCCGCGCCGGGGCGCGTGCCCGGGGGTTTACCCCCGGGCACGGACCGAGCGGTGGGCACTCAACGCAGGTCTGTAAGTTCTGCCCCGCCCCAGCCCGCTGCAGGAGGCTTCGTCGTGTCAACCCGGCGGCTCTCAATCCCAGAGCCCCCACCGGATCACTCCCCCCAATCCCCTGCGGCTAATTGATCCGGATCATTCAGCCTTCCGACCGTCTCCCCTACGGTAGAGACCGGCGCGGGGAGTGGATTCCCCCTGCGCGGGAGGACAGAGGACTGAACGCCACCAAGAAGACCCTGCTGCGCAGCCAGGAGCTGAACTGCCCCTCCTGCGTCGCCAAGATTGAGAAGGCGCTGACCGCGCTCGACGGGGTGGAGAAGGCCAAGGTCCACTTCACGACGGGGCGGATCGAGGTCCACCACGACCCGACGCGCGTCAGCGGTGACGATCTGGTCAAGGCGATTCGAGCCACCGGCTACGAGGCGAAGGTAACGGCATTCTGATGGAGATGATCACGCAGCGATTCGCATGGCTTGCCAACCCGGCCACACGCCGGTTCGTGCTCACCGTGCTCAGCGGCGTGCTCATCGTCGCGTCGCTGATGCTCGGGCGGGTGGCCGCATTGGAGACGACGGGCCACGCCCTGATGGTCACGGCGGCGGTCGTGGCCGGTGGAGACATCGCACTCCGGGCCGCCCGCGGCCTTCGCCAGCGGCAGGTCACGATCGAGTTGCTGGTGACGATCGCTGCTACCGGGGCCATCGTCATCGGCGAGTACTGGGAAGCGGCCGCGGTCACGTTTCTCTTCATGCTCGGCGCCTATCTCGAGACGCGCACACTGAGCCGGACGCGGCAGGCGTTGGGACGCCTGCTCGACCTGGCGCCGACCACTGCCCTGGTACTGCGCGACGGACAGGAGGTCGAAGTCGACCCCGGCGACGTCGTGCCCGGGGAGACAGTGCTGGTCAAGCCGGGGGCGCGCATCCCGGTGGACGGCGAGGTGCTCGACGGCCGGGCAGCGGTCGACGAGAGCGCCATCACCGGGGAGCCACTACCGGCCGAGAAGACCGCAGGCGACCCGGTCTACGCGGGGACGGTGTCGCAGAACGGTCTGCTCCGGGTCCGGGCGACCGGCATCGGCGCCGACACGACGCTGGCGCGGATCATCCACCGGGTCGAGGAGGCCCAGGAGGAAAAGGCGCCGACCCAGCGATTCATCGAGCGCTTCGCCCGCTGGTACACGCCGGCGATCATCGGCCTGGCCGCCGTCGCCTACCTCGTCTCGCGCAACGTGGAACTGGCGCTGACGCTGCTGGTCATCGGCTGCCCCGGCGCACTGGTCATTTCGACACCGGTGTCGATCGTGGCCGGGATCGGCCGCGCAGCGCAGCGGGGCATCCTGATCAAGGGGGGCGAGCATCTGGAGACAGCCGGGAAGATCTCGGCGCTGGCGCTCGATAAGACCGGCACACTGACCGAAGGCAAGCCACGCCTGAAAGACATCGTCACACTCCAGGCCGCGCTCGCCCCTGTCGGGGTGGGCGGAGCGACCGACGTTATGGATGACGAGGCGAGCCTCCTCCGCTGGGCCGCCATCGCCGAGGCTGGATCCGAGCACCCGCTGGCCCGGCCGATCGTCTCTGCCGCTGCCGCGTTCGGCCCGGTGCCGCAGCCCGACGCGTTCGAGACCTACCCCGGCCGGGGTGTCTGGGCGACCCACGACGGACACACGGTCGCGGTCGGCACGCCCGATCTCATGGCGATCCTCGACGTTGCCGTCCCGCCCGAGGCACACGACCACCTGGCCCGGCTCACGCCGGAAGGCAAGACGGCAGTGCTGGTCGCGCGCGATGGGGAGACCATTGGCGTGCTCGGCATCGCCGATACTCTCCGGGACGCCGCGCCGGAGATGGTCCGCCGGCTGCGTGCGACCGGCATCCAGCGGATCGCGATGCTCACCGGCGACGACCGGCCGACGGCCGAGGCGATCGCCCGCGAGGTCGGGATCGACGAGGTCCACGCATCGCTGCTGCCGGAGCAGAAGCTGGAGCGGGTCAAGCAGATGCGCCGAGAGGGCGCGGTGGTCGCCATGGTGGGCGACGGGATCAACGACGCACCCGCGCTGGCCGCGGCAGACATCGGCATCGCGATGGGCGCGGCCGGCACCGACGTAGCCATCGAGACGGCGGACATCGCCCTGATGGCCGACGACCTGCTCAAGATCCCCGAGGCGATCCGGCTCTCGCGCGCCACGCTCCGCAACATCCGGCAGAACGTCGCGATCGCCCTGCTCACCGTGGCCGGTTTGCTTGCCGGCGTCCTGGCCGGCGAGGTCCACATGGCGGGCGGCATGTTCGTCCACCAGGCGTCGGTCCTCCTGGTCATCCTCAACGCCATGCGCCTGATGCGGGCGTGAAGCGACGGCCCCACCCCCGGCCCCTCTCCCAAGTCGGGAGAGGGGGCTAGGGGGTGAGGGCTGCCCTCTCCAGTATCATGACCCCCAACAACCGCGACACCCAGGAGGAGGCAGGGATGAGCGACTGGCGGATGGTGTGTGAGGCGTGCGGGCACGAGGAGCCGTTGGATACCGCAGCGTGGCGCTGTCCGGCCTGCGGCGGAGCCTTCGGGATCACCGGGCCGGACCGGCTCGCCCCGGCAGCCATCGACCCTGACGCACCCGGCCTCTGGCGCTACCGTGCGATCCTGCCGGTGCCGCTGGAGGCGGCTCGCCCGCTCGGCGAGGGGATGACACCGCTGGTGCCGGGCACTCTGCTCGGCCGCAGGGTCTTGTTCAAGCTGGACGGGCTGCTGCCGACCGGCTCTTTCAAGGACCGGGGCGCGGCAGTGCTGGTCGCCCACCTGCGGCGGCTCGGGCGCCAGCGGATCATCGTCGACTCCTCGGGCAACGCTGCCGCGGCGATGGCCGGCTACAGCGCCGCGGCCGGGCTCGCCTGCACCGTCTACGCCCCCGCCAGCGCCTCTCCCGGCAAGCTGGTCCAGTCGCGTGCCTACGGCGCCACCGTCGTCCCGGTGGAGGGCAACCGGGAGGCGGTCGCGGCCACCGCGCAGCAGGCCGCGGCGGACGATCCGTCCGCCTTCTACGCCAGCCACAACTGGCACCCCGTCTTCGTCGAGGGGGTCAAGACCTGGTTGCTGGAGGTCTGGGAGCAGTTGGGGCAACAGCTCCCGGCCGCCTGCTTCATCCCGACCGGAGGCGGGAGCGCCCTGATCGGCGCCTGGCGCGCCACAACGGCCCTTCCTGGCCCGGCCCCGGCGCTCGTCGCCGCCCAACCCGCCGCCTGTGCTCCGCTCGTCGCCGCCGTCCAGGCCAGCACCGAAGTGACGCCGATCACTCCGGGCGACACCATCGCCGAGGGGACGCGCATCGGCGCCCCGGCCCGGCCGCGCCAGATGCTCGCCGCCGTCCGCGAGACCGGCGGCTGGGCCGAGGCCGTGCCGGAAGAGGAGATCGTCGCGGCGCTGCGCGAACTCTGGGGCCAGGGGCTCTACGTCGAGCCGACCGCGGCCGTCGGCGCAGCCGCCTTCCGCCAGGCGGTCCGGCGCGGGCACCCGATCCCGGAAGGAGAGGTCGTCGTACTTCTGACCGGCTCCGGCCTGAAGGCGGCGCCAGACATGGTGGCCACACTCATTGGATGAGCCGCCGGGGACGGCATACGCGTCCGGTAACTGGGATAGGTGGTTTCAGGATGTCTGCGCCGTCGCTGATGCCGGGGGTTTACCCCATCGGTGTGCCCGGGGCACCTAACTGAACGGAGCGACCCCTCAGTACACCATCTCCCCGCTCACGAACGCGCGGGTGCGGGGGTCGGTGCCGCGGCCTTCGAGCAGGACGTCGGTCGGGCCGTCCTCCACGAGGTGGCCGTCGAGCAGCACGGCCGTGCGGGGGGCGAGGCGCCGGGCCTGGTGGAGGTTGTGGGTGACGATCACCACCGTCGCGCCGTGCTCGCGGTGCAAGGCAACGATCGCCTCCTCGATCAGCGCGACATTGTGCGGATCGAGGTTCGCGGTCGGCTCGTCCAGCAGCAGCACCCGCGGCCGCAGGACGAGCGCCCGGCCGAGCGCCACCCGCTGCAGTTCGCCGCCGGAGAGGGTGCGGGCACGCGCCCGTGCGAGGTGGGACAGACCGAGTAGCTCCAGCGTCGCGGCGACGCGCTCATCGGCCGGTTCGCCGCGCAGCCGCAAACCGTAGGCAACGTTCTGCTCGACCGTGCCGTCGAGGAGCAGGGGCCGTTGGAACACCAGCGTTACTTCGCGCCGGACATCGAGCGGCGCGCCGTCGGGCCACGTCCGGCCGTCGTAGCGCACGGTCCCGGTCGTCGGTCGTTCGAGGAAACACAGGAGCCGGAGCAACGTCGACTTCCCCGCGCCGCTCGGGCCGACGACCGCCAGGAACTCGCCGGCCTGGATCTCCAGGTGGTCGATCGACAACACCGTCCGTGCGCCGTAGCGCACGGTGACATGCTCCAGTGCGTACAGCGTGCTCATCCTCGCGCGTGTGCCAGGTAGCCGCGCAGGCGCAGCGCCAGCGCGTTCAGGAAGAACGTCAGGGCGACCAGGATGACACCGAGCGCCAGCGCCTGGTCGAAGGCGCCCTTGCGCGTCTCGAGGACGACCGCGGTCGTCAGCACCCGCGTCGAGCGCTCGATGTTCCCGCCGACCAGCATGACCGCGCCCACCTCCGAGATGATGCTGCCGAACCCGGCCACGAGCGCGACCAGCATCCCGGCCCGCGCTTCCCAGAGGATCGCCTGCACGATCTGCCGCTCGGTCGCCCCCAGGGCCTTGAGCTGCAGCCGTAACTCGGGCACGACCCCCTCGACGGCCGACGTTGTGAGCCCGATGACGAGCGGCAGGCTGATGAGCACCTGCGCCGTCACCATCGCCCGCGGGGTAAACAGCCAGCCGAGCATCCCCAGCGGGCCCGAGCGGGAGAGCAGGAGGTAGACCGCCAGCCCGGCCACGACCGGCGGCATACCCATCCCGGTGTAGATCAGCGTCGTTACGAAGCGGTGGCCGGGGAACGAGCGGAACGCCAGCCACGCGCCGATCGGCACGCCGATCACCGCACTGATCAGCAGCGCGATCCCGGAGACCCGCAGGGTCAGCAGCACGATACTCCAGATGTCCGGATCGCCGCTGAGGAGGAGACGGAGTGCCCCAACGAGTCCGCCGAGGATGTCATCCATCCTACGATTGCCCCTCCGGCGTCGCCAGTGGGTAGAAGAGCGGCTGTCCGTACTCGTCCTGGCCGAAGTTCGCGATCATCTCCTGCACCTCCGGTGAGGTGATCCACTCGACGAACGCCTCCGCCAGATCAGCGCGGATGCCGTCGTGCCGTTCCGGGTTCACCGGAATCACACCGTACGGGTTACTCAGCGAGGGGTCAGGGTTCTCGGCGACGGTCTCACCACCGAAAACGATGGTGAGGTCGGGCAGCCGGTCGCGCATAGACAGGTAAGTGCCGCGGTCGGCCAGGGTGTAGGCCTGCTGCTCGTTGGCCGTGATTAGCGTCTCGCCCATCCCCTGCCCGAGCGATTGGTACCAGCCGCTGGCCGGGTCGGGCGTGATTCCGGCCTTTTCCCAGATCTGGCGCTCGCGCGTGTGCGTCCCCGACTCGTCCCCACGGGAGACGAAGAGCGCCTCGGCTTCGGCGATGCGGGTGAATGCGTCCGCAGCGTCAGCAGCTTCGCGAACGCCGGCCGGATCATCCGGCGGCCCCACGATGATGAAGTCGTTCTGCATCACATCACGGCGGTACAAGCCGTAGCCTGCCTCGACGAAGGCGTCCTCCTGGGCGCGGGCGTGGACGAGCACAACGTCGGCATCGCCGTTCTCACCCAGCTTGAGCGCTTGCCCAGTCCCGACCGCGATGACATCGACCGTGGCGCCGTAGCGCTGCTCGAAGTCAGGCAGGATCGCGTCCAGGAGCCCTGAGTCCTCTGTCGAGGTGGTCGTCGCCAGCCGCAGCCGTCCCCCTAGCTGCTGTGGGGTCGCCTCCGCCTGACCGGGAGTCGCCTCGGCGGCGGTCTCCGTCTGACCAGCAGTAGGCTCAGCGGTTGTCTGGGCCTGTCCTGCCGTGGACTCGGCGCCGTTCGAGGATCCGCAGGCAGCCAGCAGGACCACCAGGAAGACGACCAACCAGCGCCGCAGCATCCCGCTCACTCTCCCTGACTTCCAACCGTTCGGCTATTTACATCATAACGCTCGCTCAAAAAAGACAGGTCGCCCAGCACCTCGGCAAACCGCCGCGCGACCAGCTCGTCGAGGCCGGCGCGGAATTGCTGGTAGCGCTCCACCAGGGCCTGGCCGGCCGGGGTCAGGGCGCTGCCACCGCCACCGGCGCCACCGCTCCGACCGTGGAGCAGCTTCACGCCCAGGCCGTCCTCCATCTCCCGGATCTTTCCCCAGGCCACGCGGTATGCTACCGCAAATTCCTCCGCCGCGGCACTGAGCGAGCCGTGCTTCTCGACTGCGGCCAGCAGTTCGATTCGCCAGTCGCTCAGCACCAGCGCACCATCCCGCTCGGCCCAGCACTTGACCCGGATCTCGACCGGTGGTTGTTCCGTCACGTCCTTGTTCCCCTCAACGATCCCGCCGTCTCTCAACCATGGCACGCGAGGCTCATTGGCGCGCGTCGTCCGACGGGGCGCCGCGGTCGAGCCAGCCCCAGAGGTTCTCAGACGCAAGCGCCAGGCGGTACTCGTCGAGGACGTCCAGCGCCATCGCCCGCACCGGTCCCGAAGACAGCCCGAACCGCTGGCAGTAGGCCAGCAGCCACGCCTCGAAGTCATCGGGGTCGGGATCTGCCTCGATAACCGCCTCGAACAGCTCGCGCTTAATCGCCAGGCCGAGCGCGTCGGGCGCTGTGTTGCGCTTCCGCTTACGACGCCGGCCCTCGGTCGCCTCCAGAGCCGCCAGAAGGCGACGGCAGACCGCGGCCGGACGCGGTTGCTCCGTGATCGTGGCCTCGTTCGGTGTCTTCACGATGACGGTGCTCCTGCCTCGCTCACACTGCCACCAACTGGAGTCGGAGCGGGTAGCCGGCGCCCGCCGGGCGGCGGTAGCCCTGCTCGACGGCAGCCACGTCGAGATCAGCAGTGGCGAGGTCGATGACCGGCACCTCGGCAGGGGACCAGCCGCGCAGCGTGGCGATGCTCTTGACGTAGCCCTGGCAACGGCGGCAGATGTCCACCTGGCGAGCCTCACCGTCCTCCTCGGGCACGAGCGAACCCAGCTCCCGGTGCTGGCCATGCTCGCAGTAGGGGCACCAGAAGGCGATGGCGGCCCAATCGGCTCCGCAGCGACCGCAGCGCAGGCGCCGCTCGCGGGCCAGCCCACGCCGCTCAGCGGCCGCCGGCCAGGCACCGCAGATCGGGCAGAAGCCGCGTGCCCAGGGCACGGGAAGCCCATCGCCGAGACGTCGACCGCATGCCTGGAGGAAAGGAAGGGCAGTGAGGTTTCCGATGGCCGCCAAACGCTCATCCGGAACCCCGACCTCAGCCGCGAGCTGTTGGATGGCCTGAGTGTCGGTCGCTACTGCCGCCTGCAAGAGCCGGAGGGGATCAAGCCCCACCACGCGGTCGGCCGCTTCCGCGAGGTCCGGCGTCCCGGCCTCAGCCAACCGCTCCGTGAGGTGCTGAAGCCAGCCGCTCACCGGGGTGGGATCGAGCAATACCACCGTGCCGTGGAGGAGCGGCGTTCCGGACGGCCGGTCGGGAGCCGGCTCCGGCACGGCGTTCTCCCACAGCGGCTCGAGGCTGGCGCGGAGCGCGTCAGCGTAGAGTGCCAGCCAAGGCCGCCACTCCGGGTAGTCACGCGCCACGGCGTCGAGTTGCCCAAGTGCCCCGTCAACTATCGTCTTGTCCGCCATCCGGCCTCACTTCTCGCCGTCTCGCAAGCCGCCGTCGAATTCTGTGCGCCGCCGACCCGCGGTGGCGGAGACACCGCCGCGTCGGCGTGGATCACTCCTGCTGGCCCGGCACCTTCAGCGGCGTGTCAGCGTAGATGCTCCGTTCGCCTCGCACCTCGCCGTGCAGCTCCACCGTCTCCTTCCGGTTGCCGATGTCGGCACCCGGTCCACCAGCCCGCGTCCGCTTCGCCTCCGGCCCGCAGGCCGCGAGCAGGAAGGCGACCAGGACGAGCGTCAGCAGGTATCGACCGCATACCCTGAGTGCCCGACGCGCCATGTTACACCGCCTCCGACGACAGCAACATGACGACCCGGAGGATGAAGCCGCCGACGAGGACGAGCGCGGCGGCACCGACCGGGCTGGCAGGACCGAGGAGCCGGGGTCTCCAGTGGAGCAACAGCGGGATCAGGATGCCCACGAGCACGACCCCGACCAGGAGCAGCACGCCCCACATGTTGAACAGCACTTCCCGAGCGACCACGCTGCCGACCGAGACGACGACCAGGGCAAGGACGATGAGTTCAAGGATCAACGCCCAGGTATCCATCTGTGACAGCCAGCGCAGGCTCTCCGGATGAGCCCGGCGCCGCCCGGCCAGGTAGAGTAGCGCAGCCGCCGTGGAGAAGCCGGACACGAGGAAGAGTAGACCAAGCAGCCAGGTATCCGCCCAGAGCGGTCGGTTCGTCACCGAGAGCAGCACCCCGGTATACCCGGCGACGAAGAAGCCGAACAACGCCCCGAGGACGTTGATGACATTGCCGAGCAGCCCCTGGTTTAGCGCAGCCAGCCCCCGCCATGGCAGGCGCCCGGTCTCGGCCAGCGCCCCGACAGTTGACAGGAAAGCGAACAGGCCGAAGAACGTTATGCCCCACGAGCCGACCGACATCGGCGACCAGTACTTGAAGGCGGGTGTCCAGGTGTTCGACTGGACCAGCATGTGCCAGAACCGCTCCGGCCGCGTCAGGTCAAGCGTGAGCAGGATGCCGCTGATGATGATGGCCGGGAGGGCGATGTAGTAGCCCAGCCGGGAGATGGGCCGATCCTCCGGCTCGCCGAACAGGTGGAGCATGGCCGCGATCGCGTAGCTGCCACCGCCGATGCCGCCGATGAAGAAGTAGAAGATGATCCACCACTGCCAGTGCGGCGCCTGGGTGAAGAAGGTGTCAGGCATCGCCTTCCTCCCCTCCCTCTACCGGCTCCGCGCTCTCCTCGCGCTCGGCTCGGCGCTCCGCGGCCAGGCGGTCCATGCGCCGCTTGCGCAGGCTCACGAGCCCGAGCAGCCCCATGGCCGCCGCACCGGCAGCCGAGAGGGTAGCCGACGGTACCAGGTTGCGGCTCGGGAGCTGCGGATTGGAGGGCAGGCCGTAGACCTCGGGCTCGTCCACCAGGAGGTAGAAGGAATTGAGCCCGCCGAGGATCGACTCGTCGCCGTAGATGTAGGCATCGGTCTGCCCCGCTTCATGGAGCTGCCGCACCCGCTTCTCAGCGCGCTGGCGCAGTTCCGAGATCGGCCCGAACTGGATCGACTGGGTCGGACAGGCCTGGGCACAAGCGGGGATCATCCCCGCCTGCATCCGGTCGTAGCAGAGCGTGCACTTCATCGCCGTCCCGGTGATCGGGTTGATATCGATCACCCCGAACGGGCAGGCGCTGATGCAGGCCCGGCACCCGTTGCAGACGTCCGCCTGGATCACCACGGTGTCGAACTCGGTGCGGATAATCGCGCCGGTCGGGCAGACCTCGAGGCAGCCGGCCTGGACACAGTGCTTGCAGACGTCGCTCATCATCAGCCAGCGGCCCTGCGAGCGGTCCTCATTGAACTGCTCGATGAACCGGACGTGGCGCCAGGTGGTGCCACTCAGCCGCCGTGTGTTGTCATAGCTCTCACCGCTGAGGGTGTTGGCCCCTCCGGACTCGGCGGGAAGCTGGTTCCACTCCTTGCAGGCGACCTCGCAGGCCTTGCAGCCAATGCAGACGGTGGTGTCGGTGAAGAATCCCATTGGCTCAGCCATCATGCCTTCTCCACGTTGCAGACGAACGCCTTGGCCTCGTGGATCGACACGTTCGGGTCACCGACGAGTGCCGAGAGATCATTCGTCACGTCGCCGGTCACGATCCCCTGGTAGCCCCAGTGCCACGGCAAGCCGACGTGGTGGATCGTCTTCCCAGCCACCTGCATCGGCCGCATGCGGCGGGTCACCAGCGCCTTGGCGCGGATCTCGCCCCGCGGGGTGCGGATACGCACCCAGTCGAGGTTGTTGATGCCCTTCTCGCTGGCCAGCTCGGGACTCAGCTCGACGAACAACTCCGGCTGCAGCTCGGCCAACCACGGCAGCCAGCGGCTCATTACACCCGACAGGTGGTGCTCGGTGAGCCGGTAAGTGGTGAGGACATACGGGAACTCGGGATCCTCCGGCTCGATGATCCGGTTGTCCTCCCGGTCCCACCGCTTGAGCACCGGATTGGTCTGCTGCCGGTAGAGCGGGTTACGCACGGGCGACTCGGCCGGCTCGTAGTGGGTCGGGAGCGGGCCGTCCACCATGCCGGTCGGGGCGAAGAGCCATCCCTTACCATCCGCCTTCATGATGAAGGGGTCCGTGCCGGAGTGGGCGTCGAGCCCGATGCCGTTCGGGTCGGCCGGGGTATCGGGCGCCTTCGTCGCCGCGAAGTCCGGCACGTCGTAGCCGGTCCACTGCCCCTGCTCCTCGTCCCACCAGATCCACTTCTTGGCCTCACTCCAGGGCTGGCCGTCGGGCCGGGCCGAGGCACGGTTGTAGAGGATGCGGCGGTTGGCCGGCCAGGCGTAGCCCCAGTTGAGGTGGGCTCCGACGGTGCCCGGCGGGTCCGGCTCCCGGTTGGCGGCACGGTTCTGCCCCGGCTCCGGGAAGATGCCGCAGTAGATCCAGGAGGCGCAGGTGGTCGAGCCGTCGTCCTTGAGATCGGCGAAGCTCTTCAGGTGCTCGCCGGTCTCCGTGTAGTAGCCATTGATCTCCTTGAGGATCTTCTCGACGTCCGGCTCATCCTTGATCCGGGAGTCCGCCGGCGGCTCGTCCGGCTCGTAGTCCCAGACGAGATTCTTGATACCCTGGTCACGCGGCAGGTCGCTATCGGCATACAGGGCCTTGAGCCGCTTGCCCAGGTGGTAGGTGAACCAGACGTCGGAGCGGCAGTCACCCGGCGGATCGGCGGCACGGTGGTGCCACTTGACCAGGCGCTGGGTATTGGTGAAGCTACCGTCCATCTCGCCGACCTGGGCCGATGGGAAGAGGAACACCTCGGTCTGAATGTCCTCCGGCCGCAGCTCGCCGCTCTTGACCTCCGGCGAGTTGTACCAGAAAGCAGCGGTCTCGGTTTCGAAGTTGTCCTTGACCACCAGCCATTCGAGCTTCGCCAGGGCCTTCCGCTGCAGCCGAGCGTTCTGGCCACCGACCGCCGGGTTCTGGCCCATGGCGAACATGCCTTTGACCTTGCCCTCCATCATGGCGACCATCATCGGCATGTGCGAGTGGTCACCACTGATCTTCGGGTGCCAGTCGTAGCCAAAGTCGTTCTCCGGTGTGGCGGCGTCGCCGTACATCGACTTGAGGTAGCTGACCATGAACTTGGGCGTGTTGGCCCAGTACCCGGTCGGCAGCGTCTCGGTCTTGAGGTAATCGGTCAGGGTGTCGTGCTGCTTCAGCGCCGAGGGCGCCGGCATGTAGCCGTGGATGCTGTGGTACAGCGTCGGGATGTCGGTGCTGCCCTGGATCGTGGCGTGGCCGCGCAGGGCCAGGATCCCTCCACCCGGCCGCCCGATGTTGCCGAGTAGGAGCTGCAGGATCGCCGCCGCACCGATCATCTGCGGGCCGTAGGTGTGCTGCGTCCAGCCCAGAGCGTAGACGATCGCGGTCGTTTTGTCGGCCCCCGAGTTCTCCAGCAGCGTCTCGGCCACCTGGATGAATGTCTCCGGCGGGCAGCCTGTGACCTCCGCAACCATCTCCGGCGTGTAGCGGCTGAAGTGCCGCTTCAGGATCTGGAAGACGCAGCGCGGGTGCTCCAGCGTCGGGTCGGTCTCCGCCGGCGGCGGCAGGAGCGCACGCACGAGCGGGTCAAACGGCGGGCCAGACGGCACCTCCTGCGACTCCGCGTCCGGTTGCCCGGATTCCACTTCCTGCTCACCGGACTGGGCCGTGCTGCCCGAGCGCCCCTGGTCCCCAACGGCCGTGCGCCGGTACTGCCAGGTCGTGTTGTCGTACTGCGCGACGAAGCCGTTGAGCGGGTCACCGGTGTACTCGATCAGGCCGGAGAAGACGCCAGCAGCGTCGTCGTCCTCGGTGTCCTTAAAGTCGTCGTTGATGATGGTCGCGGCGTTGGTGTAGTTGACCACGTACTCCTTGAAGAACGGGTCGGTGTTCCAACGCTCACTGTTGATGACGTAGTTGATCAGCCCGCCGAGGAAGGCGATGTCGGTCCCCGCGCGGATCGGCGCATGGATGTCGGCCATCGCCGTGGTGCGGGTGAAGCGCGGGTCGGCGTGGATGACCTTGGCTCCCCTGAGTTTGGCCTGCGTGACCCAGCGGAAAGCCACCGGGTGGCACTCGGCCATGTTGGAGCCCTCGATCAGGATGCAGTCCGAGTTGGCAAGGCTACCCGGAAACGTGGTGGCGGCGCCGCGCCCGAGTCGTACCCCCAGACCGGGGACACTCGAGCTGTGTCATATCCGCGCCTGGTTCTCGATGGCAACCACACCCAGACCGCGCAAGAGCTTCTGGTGGATGTGGTTCCACTCGTTGTCCATCGTGGCCCCGCCGAGCGAGAAGATGCCCAGCGTGTGGTTGACCAGCTTGCCGTCCGGTAGCCGCTCGACGAAGGTCTCGTCTCGCGTCTTCTTGACCAACTCGGCAACCCGGTCCATGGCCTCCTCGAGGTCCATCTCTTCCCAGGAGGTCGCACCCGGCCTGCGATGGAGGACCTTCGTCAGGCGGTTCGGGTTGACGTGGAGCTGGAAGGTCGCTGCTCCCTTGGGGCAGAGGTTGCCCTGGTTAATCGGGCTGTTGACGTCGCCCTCGATGTTGACGATCTGCCCATCGACGACGTGGACGATGGTGTCACAGCCGACCGCGCAGTACGGGCAGACGCTCGGGTAGGCCTTGGCCTCCCGGATCCGCAACTGCTGCGCTCGGACGACCGCCGGCCGGATGTCAGCTCCCAGCCCAGCCAGTCCACCCACTGCGGTGCCCGCCGCCGCACCTGCCATGACACGCAGTAGGTTCCGACGAGAGAGCCGTGCTTCCAGCATGGTCCTCCTCCTCGATGGTGAAGCGGCACCCGTGCTGGTCGATCGAATCTGCGTCGTGTGCACCATAATAGCACATCCTGTCAACATATTCCGTGATACGCATCACAATTTCCATCGGTGCCGCCAGCGGGACGAGGAACCGGCAGGGCTCACACCGATCTGCTAGAGTGGAGGGTGCAAGGCCGAGCAGGGCAGCGTCGGATCAGGAGTGCCTACCCCACCCGGGATGATCGGGATTGCTCGCCGGGGCGGTTCCCATAGTAGACATGCGCGGAGCCACAGGTCACACCAGAAGTCGGGTGGCGGAGAACTGAGGATTCCGATGCACCAGGCAGCAACCACGGTCCACGTCGAACTTTTCGGCGTTCCTCGCCTGCTGGCGGGGAGGAAGACGATCGCGGTCGCCGGGGAAACACTGGGGGCGTTGAGCCGCGCGCTGCTGGACGCCTGTCCGGCCCTGGCCGAGCGGGTGATCGACCCACGGACCGGCTGGCTGACCGAGGGGTACATGTTCGTGGTCAACGACCGCTTCAGCCGCGATCCGACCTTCCCGGTCGCGCCCGGGTCGTCGGTCCTCCTCGTCTCCAGTGTCGCGGGAGGTTGATGCCATGCACGGCGTCCACGGCCGGTACCTGCACATCGACCTTGACACCGGGTCGGTCGCCGAGCACCCGATCCCGGAGGAGGTGTCGATCCGGGTGATCGGCGGCGTGGGGCTCGCCAGTCTGCTCCTCTACCGTTGGGCGCCGCCCGGCGTCGACCCGCTGGCACCCGAGAATCCGCTGATCTTCGCCACCAGCCCCTTCATCGGCACTGGCATCACCACCGCCAGCAAGGTCGCCGTCGTCACCAAGTCGCCGCAGACGGGCATGATCGGCGACAGCCTCTCCTCCAGCTACCTCGCCATCGCCTTGAAGCGCACCGGATTCGACGCCCTGGTCATCACCGGCAAGGCCACCGGGTGGTCCCTGCTCGTGGTGGACGACGGCCGGGTCGAGGTCCGCCCCGCGATGGATCTGCTCGGACGGACGCCGGACGAGACGGCCGAGTCGGTCCGTGCCGCGCTCGGCAGCGGATTCCGTGTCGCGGCCATCGGCGAGGCGGGTGAGCGCGGCGTGCGCTACGCCGCGATCAGCAACGACGGGCGCCTCGCGGGCAGGACCGGCGGCGGCGCAGTCATGGGCAGCAAACGTCTCAAAGCGATCGCGGTGCGCGGCAGCGGCCTGCCGACCGTGGCCGATCCGGCGGGTCTGGCGCGGGCTGCGCGCGACCTGGCCGCCCGCAGCCTCGGCCCCGGCACCGCCAAGTACCGCGAACTGGGCACCGCCGCCAACCTCGCCTTCTTCAACCGTATCGGGGTGCTGCCGACCCGGAACTTCCAGCAGGGGGAGTTCGCAGGCGCCGAGGCGATCAGCGGGGAGACCCTGTTCCTGGAGCACCGGACCGACAAGCACGCCTGCGCGGCCTGCACCATCGGTTGCGAACACCACTACCGCACCCGCGACGGCGGCTCCGAGCGCACGGTCCGCCTTGAGTATGAATCCCTCTTCGCGCTCGGCTCCCTCTGCGGCGTCGACGACCCCAACGCCGTGCTCCGCGCCGCGGCGCTGTGCGATGACCTCGGCATGGACGCGATCACCGCCGGCGCCACGGTCGCCTGGGCCATGGAGTGCGCCGAACGCGGCGTGGATCTGGGCTACCCCGCGGACGAGATCCCCCGCTTCGGCGACGCCGATTCGCTTCTCCGCACCATCGAGGCGATCGGCCGGCGCCAGGGCATCGGCGACCTGCTCGCTGAAGGATCGCGCCGCGCGGCCGAACGCACCGGCCAAGGATCTGAGGCCTGGGCCATGCACGTCAAGGGGCTGGAGATGCCCGGCTACGACCCGCGCAAGCTCCCGACGCTGGCGCTCGGCCTGGCCGTCGCCACCCGTGGGGCCTGCCACAACCGATCATCCGCGTACGACATCGACTTCTCCGACCGGCTTGACCCCGACGCCGAAGCGCAGGCCCGCGCCGAGGCCGCCGCTGCCGCCGAGGACCAGGCCGCGGTGCTCGACTCGCTCACCATCTGCAAGTTCCTGCGCCACTGCTTCGACGACCTCTACGCCGAGGCGGCGGAGTTGTACACGCTGGTCACCGGCGTGCCCGCTACCGGCGATGACCTCCGCGTGGCGGGTGAGCGCATCAACAACCTGAAGAAGCTCTTCAACATCCGCGAGGGGTGGACCCGCGCCGACGACCGCCTGCCCGACCGGGTCCTCACCGGGGAGGCGGGCCTGACCCACGAGCGGCTGACACACCTGATCGACGCCTACTACCGTGTCCGCGGCTGGGACGCCGACGGCCGCATCCCCGAGGCACACCTCACCCGCCTCGGCCTCACCGATCTGCTCTGACCCGCGCAGCCCAGCAAGAAACACCCCTCTCCCAAAATTGGGAGAGGGGCCGGGAGTGAGGGCCATTCCCACGAGGTGGCGCGAGTACGCCCGGGCATCCGACACGAAGCTACCATATATGTCATCCTTGGCTTCGCTCAGGATGACATGGCGGTGATCGGTGCGATGAGTCCGCCGCGATGCGGCGCGCCGTCGGCAGGCGCGATCCTCACTCGAACACGATCACCCCGCGCGCGACCTCGCCCGCGTCGAGGGCGCGGATGGCCTCGTTGATCTCGTCGAGCGCGAAGCGGCGGCTGATCAGTTCGTCGAGCTTGATCCGCCGGTTCAGATACAGGTCCACGTAGCGCGGGATGTCCTGATAGGGCGACACCGACCCGTAGAAGCAGCCCACCAGCGACTTCCCGGAGCGCATGAGGTCCTGGGCCGGGATCGACACCTCGTCGGCCCCGTCCGCCAGCCCGACGACCACCGCCTTGCCGCCCTTGCGCGTCATGTCGTACGCCTGCCGGATCGTGGCCGGGTGCCCGATCACCTCGAAGGCGTAGTCGACGCCCCAGCCGCCGGTCAGGCTCCGCACCGCCTCGATCGGGTCTTCCCGATTGGGATTGATCGTGTGGGTCGCGCCGAACTCGCGCGCCATCTCCAGTTTGCGGTCGACGAGATCGATGGCGATGACCCGCGTCGCACCGGCCAGCGCTGCACCCTGCACGACGTTCAACCCGACCCCGCCGACGCCGATTACCGCCACGTTCGAGCCGGGCTCCACCCGCGCCGTCTTGATCACCGCCCCCAGGCCAGTGGTCACCCCGCAGGCGATCAGCGCGGCGCGGTCGATCGGCATCTCGTCGGGGATCTTCACCAGGTTGCGGGCGTCCACGTTGGCGTACTCGGCGAAGCTGCCGACCGCCAGCAACGGAGTCAACACCTGGTCCCCGTGCCGCAGCCGAACGTTGCTCGGCCCCGGCGCGGCGCACAGGTGGTGCTCGCCGCGCAGGCAGAAGTAGCACGTCCCGCACTTCTGGCCGAAGGCGATGATGACGCGGTCGCCGGGCTGCACGCGCGTCACGCCCTCGCCGACCGACTCGACCACGCCAGCACCCTCGTGCCCCAGCACCAGCGGCGGCACAAACGCCGTCTCCCGGCGGATGTGGTGCAGGTCGGAGTGGCAGACGCCACTCGCCAGGATCTTGACCCGCGCCTCACCCGGCGCCGGGTCTGCGATCTCGACATCCTCCACCCGCAACGGCGTGCGCCGCTCCCACAACACCGCTGCTTTGATCCGCATGGCCCAGCTCCTGTCCCAAACGCCGCTCCAGGCGTCAGGCGCAGGCGCTACTCGCCCGGCGTGACGCCCTGCAGCAGCGTGCTCAGGCTCGCCACGTCGGTGTTACCCCCGCTGACGATCGCCACGACCGGCGCATCGGGCGCCACCGAGGCCTTGCCGGTCAGCAGCGCAGCCAGCGCCGCCGCCCCGGCCGGCTCGGCCAGCACCTTGCATCGCTCCAGCAGGAGGAACATCGCCTGGCGAATCTCATCGTCCGACACCAGCACCAGGTCGTCCACGTAGCGTTGCACCAGGGAGAAGGTCAACTCGCCCGCGAACGGCGCCGCCAGCCCGTCTGCGATGGTGTCGATCCGATCCAGCTTCACCGTGTGGCCCGCCTGACGCGCACGCCACATCTTCGGTGCACCCTCCGGTTCGACCCCGATGATCTTCGCGTTGGGCCGCTGGCTCTTGATCGCCACCGCGACGCCGGCGATCAGGCCGCCCCCACCGATCGGGACGACCACGGTGCCGACCTCAGGCAGGTCCTCCAGGATCTCCAGCCCGACCGTGCCCTGGCCCGCGATCACGAGGGGATCGTCGAATGGGGGGACAAACGTCAGACCGCGCTCCTTGGTCAACTCATCAGCACGGCTGAAGAGCTTCATGCGGTCCTGCTCGATGACAACCGTGGCACCGTACTGCTGCGTTGCCTGCACCTTGGTCCGGGGCGCGTCGGCGGGCATGACGACCGTCGACGCCACGCCCTCGGCAGTGGCGGCCCAGGCGAGCGCCTGCGCATGGTTCCCGGCCGATGCGGCCAGAAGCCCGCGCGCCCGCTCCTCGGGCCCGAGCGCGGCGATCTTGTTCAGCACCCCGCGGACCTTGAACGAGCCGGTCTTCTGCAGGTTCTCCAGCTTGAAGTAGACCGGCGCACCGACACGCCGCCCGATCTCCGTGCTGCCGATCAGCGGCGTCCGGTGGATCCGGCCGGCGAGGACTCGCCGCGCGCTGGTAACGTCGTCGAGAGTTACCATGCTCCTCCCCTGTTCGCTACGTCGTGATCCAGGGCCATCATCATCGCACAGTCGGGTCGCATACGGTCCAGCCGGTCTCCGCCGGCCGAAACCGCATTCCCCGCCGCGACCTCTCCCGATTGTCGCACACCGCAGCACCCGCGCGGTACCGCCACGCGGCTCGCAGCAGCCGAGCGCCGTGACCGCGCCAGGGACCCTACGCCAACCGGGGCAGCAGTTCCCGCGCGATCCGCTCCTGGATAGCGTCCCGCACCTCGCGGTAGACCGCCAGCCGCTCCGCGTCGGTCCCGGTCGCGGCCGCGGGGTCGGGGAAGGACCAGTGCAGGCGCCGCGCGGCGCCCGGGAAGAAGGGGCACGCCTCGTTAGCCTGGTCGCAGACCGTGATCACGTAGTCGAACGGCTCAGCCAGGAAGCGATCCAGCGTCTTCGACTCCTGGCCGGAGATGTCGATGCCCAACTCGGCCATCGCCTCGATCGCCAGCGGGCGGACGCGCGTCGCCTCGGTGCCCGCGCTGAACGCGGCCACCCGCACCCCGGCCATCGCCCGCAGCAGCCCCTCAGCCATCTGCGACCGGGCACTGTTGTGGGTGCAAACGAACAAGACACGCAGACGCTTCTCCACGCCTCAACTCCCATCGCCGGCCGGCTTTCATCACCGGCAGTGTAGCGCGCCACGGTGCGCATGTGCCTCTTTCGCCGCCGCGTCGGAACGGCACCGGCCACCAACAGGCACCCTGAATACTGCTCAGCACACTCCTGCACCCCTGCGCTATCATGCGCGCGTACCGCGGGATGGCTGACTCGTCTGACGGCGATGTGCCCGAACGGATGGGGGCGCACGGGATGCGGATGATCTCCTGGCCGCGTCGTATCTACTATGGTTGGATCCTGGTGCTGGCCCTGTCGTTCACGGAGATCACCTCCTGGGGCGTGCTCTACTACGGCTTCAGCGTCTTCATCACACCGCTACGCCAGGATCTCGGCTGGAGCACGGAACAAATCACCGGCGCCTTCTCGCTGGCGCTGCTCCTCTCCGGCATCGCCGCGCTGCCCGTGGGTCGCTGGCTCGACCGGCACGGGCCTCGGCTGCTGATGACGGTCGGGTCAATCGCGGCCACGCTGCTGGTCTTCGCCTGGTCGCGTGTCGAGAGCGTGACCGCCTTCTACCTGATCTGGGCGGGCCTCGGGCTGGCCATGGCCGCGGTGCTCTATGAGCCGGCCTTCGCCGTCATCGCCACCTGGTTCGTCCGCGGCCGGGCGCGGGCGCTGACGATCCTCACCTTCGTCGCCGGGTTCGCCAGCGTCATCTACATCCCGCTCGCGGCGTGGCTTGTCGGGCGCTATGGCTGGCGCGAGGCCCTGGTGATCCTCGCCGTCATCCTCGGTGCGGGCACCATCGCCCCGCACGCGCTCCTGCTGCGCCGGCACCCGGCAGACCTCGGGCTCGCGCCGGACGGCGCACCGGTCGGCCCGGTCGCAAGCCCGACGCCCGTCCAGCCGAGCATCACCCCGCGCGAGGCACTGCGCGATCCGACCCTCTGGTGGATCATCGCCTCCTTCTTCCTGACCATGTTCGCCAACACCGCTGTGACCGTGCACCTCATCCCCTACCTGATCGCACGCGGCCACGGAGCCGGGTTTGCCGCCACCGTCGCCGGGGCGATCGGGCTGCTGGCGCTCCCCGGCCGGTTGATCTTCACGCCGCTCGGCGACCGCTGGGAACGCCGGCACGTCACGGCGTCGATCTTCCTGCTCCAGGCAGTGTCGATCGTGGTGCTGCTGCTGACCCGGAGCACGGTGGGCGTCATCCTGTTCGTCATCTTGTTCGGCGCCGGGTTCGGGGCGATCACCCCCGCCCGCGCCGCGCTGATCGCCGACTACTACGGCTCCGCCCACTACGGCACGATCAGCAGCATCGTCGCGCTCTTCTTCACCGCCGCGCGCGGCGCCGCTCCGGTCGCTGCCGGGTTCCTCTACACACAGACGGGCGACTACGCATCGGTCTTCGGGGCGCTCGCGGGCATCTCCGCGTTGGCGGTCCTGACGATGCTCCCCGCCCGCCGCCGTCTGGTCGAGACAGCCGCCCCGTCCGAGTTGTCCCGCCGGGCGTAAGGCGTCGGCACGCCACGGTGAGGCGTCATCGGCGTGTCGTGACTGCGCGGCACCGAGGCCACGGGCTACCCAACCCACAAGACACCCCACCCCGGCTCCCGACGCTCGTTGTCAGGCACGCGGCCAGACGGCCATAGACCTGTGACGGCATTGTGACGAACACGACGCCGCTTCCCGCGCCGATGTGACGGTCAGCGGTCCAGGGTGAACCCAGACAACCCGGCGTGATCGAGCGGAGACACGGCGATGATGCACTGGAATGGATTCGGTGTCTGGCCCTGGTGGGGGCTCATCATGATGGCGTTGTGGGTGCTCGCGATCGTCGGCATCGTCCTGCTGATCGTATGGTTGCTACGGCTGGGCACCACGCGTGGCCCCGACCGCACCCCCGGCGGTGACGCCCGCGACCCGGCGCTCCAGATCCTGCGCGAGCGCTTTGCTCGCGGCGAGATCTCCCGCGAGGAGTTCGAGGAGATGCGCCAGGCACTTGAGTGACCGGGTGAGACAGAGCCGGCGATGCGTGGATAGTTCAATTCCGCGTTCTCGGCTCCGGAATAGCACGGTAGTGCGTCAAACTCCTTCCCAGGCCCCACCGCTACGACAGTCTGACAGCATGGTCAGGTTCCGCGGCGCCGGGCTGGGCATGCGAGATGCTACGATGGAGGTCCAACCGAGGACGGCGAGCGTCGTCCTGGTTCTCCGTCGGCACGGACAACTGCGCGACCGGTGGAGCGGCCATGCTCCTGCTCGCCGCGGACACATTGCCCGACATCGGCTTCAGCGGCATCGCCGAGGTGGCTGCCCTCGCCGTCATCGTGCCGCTCGCTGTCCACTTCGTGCGCCGCCTGCCCCTTCCCTCTGCCGTGCTGGAGATCGTGGCCGGGATCATCCTCGGCCCGTCAGTCCTCGGCTGGATCGAGGTCGATCTGCCGATCTACGTCCTCTCCCTGCTGGGACTAAGCATCCTCCTCTTCCTCGGTGGGCTGGAAATCGACCTCGCCACCCTGCGCGGCCCGATTGCACGCATGGTCGGTGGCGGTTTCATCGCGTCGCTGGCCCTCGCTCTCCTGTTCGGTCTGGGACTCCAGGGCATCGGCGTGGTGCGGGACGGTGCGCTGATCGCCATCATCCTGGCGTCGACCTCGCTCGGCATCGTGCTCCCGATGATCAAGGATGCCGGGTACGACCGCACGCCGTACGGCCAACTGGCGCTCGCGGCCGCATCGGTCGGGGAGTTCGTGCCGGTGCTGCTGCTGTCGGTCTTTTTCTCCAGCGCGACGCCCGCGGTGGCCAGCCACCTCGTAATGCTGGGGCTCTTCACGGTCTTCTCCCTGGCCGTCTTCGCCACGCTTGGCCAGGCCCGGCGCATGCACCGCATTGGCCCCTTCACCCGCGAGCTTCAGGACACGTCCGCGCAGATCGGGATCCGCGCCATGTTCGCGCTCCTGGCCATACTCGGCGCGGTGGCGCTCCGGCTCGGGTTCTCCGGGATCCTTGGTACCTTCGTGGCGGGCGCCATCGTGCGGCAGGTCGACCGCGATGCGACGATCCTGAACGAGCGCGAACGGACCAAGCTCAACGCCATCGGCTACGGGATCTTCGTCCCCTTCTTCTGGATCACCACTGGGCTGCAGTTCGACCTGGATGCGCTGCTGGAGACACCTGTCGCGCTTCTCCGGGTGCCGATCTTCCTCGGCGGACTGCTGTTGGCACGCGGGTTACCCGCGCTCCTCTATGTGCGGCTGGTCGGAACCCGTCAAGCGGTGAGCCTCGGCCTGCTGCAGGCCACGTCGCTCTCCTTCATCGTCGTCGCCGCCCAGCTTGGGCAGACGCTCGGCCTCATCGTGTCGGCCACGAGCGCGGCCCTGATCACCGCCGCGCTGATCTCAGCACTGGTCTTCCCGGTCCTGGCCCTCGCGGTCGCCCCCGTCCCCGCGGAGGCAGGCCAACCGGCCCAGGCCGAGGCAGGGTGAGGAGCGGCTGCTGGGACCAGACCGGCGCGTTCAGTTAGGCGGTCGCGCCGCCGTCGATCACCAGATCCTGCCCGACAACGAAACTCGACTCCGGCGACGCCAACCACAGCACCGCGGCAGCGATCTCGTCGGGCTGCCCGACCCGGCCGATCGGCAGGAGCTGCGCCACCCGCTCGTCGCGCTCGCGGTCCGTCTCGCCCGGGAGCCGCGACATCGGCGCGGCCACGGGGCCAGGACTGACGGCATTGATGCGGATGCCGTCGCCGATGTACTCCCGTGCCGCGGCACGCGTCAGCGTACTGACGGCGGCCTTCGTGGCGGCATAGGCAGCCATGCCGGGGACCCGCAGGTGGGCGCCGACGTTGGAGGCGATGTTGATGATCACGCCGCCTCCGTAGTCTCGCATGTGGGCGATCTCATGCTTCATCGACAGCCACACGCCGGTCAGGTTGGTGGCCAGCACAGCCGTCCAGGCATCCTCGTCGAGGGTCGCGACCGGGCCGAGTGGACCGAGGATGCCCGCACTGTTGACGGCGATGTGGAGCCGGCCGTACCGCTCCACGATCGTCTCGATCAGTCGTGCCACGTCCGGCCCGCGGGTGACATCGGCGACGACGGCGTCGCCGTGTCCCTCTGCCTCGTCGATCATGCGGGCAGTCTCGGCGAGCGCAGCCGGGTTGCGTCCCGAAACCACCACCGTGGCTCCCTCGCGGGCGAAGGCCAGGGCGGTGGCGCGGCCGATACCGGAGCCGCCGCCGGTGACGAGCGCGACCTGACCAGCGAAGCGCCTGACGTGAGGGTCGTGCATCGGCAATGTGTCCTCCTTCTTGCATCGCATCGAACCGCTAGCCTATGGGATCGGAGCACCGGGCCCGGCTCGCATGCCGCGCGGCCCGGTGCACTGCGACGGTGGCGACCGCTGTGAGCGTGAACGCGACCGCGGCGGCGATGAGGGCGAAGGCGTATCCGCCAGTGGTGGCGGCAGCGGAGGTGAGCCCGCGCTCGCTGAGGTGGGCGGTCTGGACGCCGGCCAGCGACAGCAGCGCCGCGAGGCCGATCGTCGGGCCGACCTCCAGTGCGGTGTTGACGATGCCGCCGGCCACTCCCGCCTGATGGTCGAGGATACCCACGAGCGCCCCGACGGTGGCGCCCGCGAAGGTCAGGCCGATGCCGACCGGGAGCAGGAGGAACCCCACGAGCGTGGGTGCCCTGAACGCCGCCGCGACATCCATCCGGCTCAGGAGGAGCAGGCCGCTCGCAGCGACCAGGAGCCCGGCTACCGTGACCATCGGCGCACCGACGCGCGGGATCAGGCGACCCGCAACCGGCCCGGCGATGGCGACCAGCCCGTACGGCAGGAGCAGGGTGCTGGTCTGCAGGGGTGAGCGCCCGTGCACCTGCTGGAAGTAGAGCGAGAGGATGAAGAGACTCGTGCTGATGCCGCCGGAGGCGACCAGGATCGCCGCCAGCGCGACGATCCTGGGGACCGACGTGAAGAACGAGAGCGGCAGCAACGGCGCCGGTGCCCGTGCCTCCGCGACGATGAACGCGCCGAGCAACCCGACACCGCCGGCGAGGGGGCCGACCACGCCCGGCGCCGACCAGGGCTGATCGAGAGTGGTGACGAGTCCGTAGCTCAGCGCCGTCAGCCCGCCGGTCGCCAGGAGCGCGCCGAGCACGTCGAGCCGCCCGCGAACGGGAGGTGGGCTCGGCAGCAGCCGCGGCACAGTGAAGGCGGCAAGTGCGGCAACCCAGGCGGGGAACGCGATGATCCAGCGCCACGGCACCCAGGTCGCCGCCACGCCGGACAACAGCACCCCGGACACGGCACCGACCGCTGAGAGGCTGCCCCAGGCTGCGACCACTCGGGTACGGCGATCCACATCGGGAAACACGTCGCTGAGGAGGGCGAGGGCCGACGGTGCGGCGAGCGCGGCACCAATCCCCTGCAGGAACCGGGCGGCCAGCAACGCGGGAAACACGGGGGCGAGCCCGGCCGCTACCGAGGCCAGCCCAAACAGCCCAGCACCGACCCGC
>Ga0207873_1000770_pt1 | contig 33626 bp, 34 predicted proteins | sample BGWIniCompost_FD_187373 | JGI IMG/M metagenome (GOLD analysis project Ga0207873, IMG submission 187373) | Cellulose adapted compost microbial communities from Newby Island Compost Facility, Milpitas, CA, USA - BGW Initial Compost (SPAdes)... ... | reverse complement strand
CGAAGCTGCCGCGGCCGAAGCTGCCGCTGCCGAGGCGGCTGCTGCCGAAGAACCCGAAGAGGCCGAGCCTGTCGCGGCCTTCGCCAGCCTGGACGGCGAGGATCCGGACGAGCCGCTGGATACCAGCGACATCGACGAGGACCTGCTCGATATCTTCCTGGAAGAGTCCGCCGACCTGCTCGACCATTCCGACGGCCTGGTCGCCGGCCTGCGCGACAACCCGAATGACGCCGAGAGCATCGTCGCCCTGCAGCGCGATCTGCACACGCTCAAGGGCGGCGCCCGCATGGCCGGCATCTTCGCCGTCGGCGAGCTGGGCCACGCCATGGAGTCGCTGCTGGAGGCGGTGGCCGAAGGCCGGCGCCAGCTCGATACGACCGGCGTCGGCGTGCTCGAGAACGCCTTCGACCGCCTGCACAGCATGGTCACCCGCGTCGGCCAGCGCCGCGCGATCAGCCTGCCTGCGCACCTGATCGCGCAGATCGACGCCCTGGCCAAGGGCCAGCCGCTGGATGCCGTCGCCGCCCCGGCCGCGCCGGCTGCCGCGCCGGCCCAGCCCGCCGCCGAGAAGCCGGCGCCGGCCGCTCCGGCGCCCGCGCCCGTACAGCGTCCGTCCGCGCCGACCGTCGGCCTCGCGCCGCTGTCCGCGCCGATCGAGGACCTGGGCGAGGAGGAAGAGGGCGCCGGCGTCCGCGCGCCGCAGGAGCAGGTGCGTATCCGCGCCGACCTGCTCGACCGCCTGGTGAACTACGCCGGTGAGGTCGCCATCTACCGCGCCCGCCTGGAACAGCAGCTGGGTGCCTTCCGCGGCAACCTCGGCGAACTGGGCCAGCTGTCCACCCGTCTGCGCGAGCAGGTCCGCAAGCTGGACATCGAGACCGAGGCGCAGATCATCGCCCGCTACCAGCGCGAGGGCGAGCAGGGCAGCGAGGAGTTCGATCCGCTCGAGCTCGACCGCTTCACCACCCAGCAGCAGCTGTCGCGTTCGCTGGCCGAGTCGGTGGCCGACCTTGCCAGCCTGCAGGGCTCCCTGGAAGACCTGGTCCGCCAGTACGAAACCCTGCTGCTGCAGCAGTCGCGCGTGAGCTCGGACCTGCAGGAAGGCCTCATGCGCACGCGCATGGTGCCCTTCGATGCGCTGGTGCCGCGCCTGCGCCGCGTGCTGCGCCAGGCCGGCAGCGAAACCCGCAAGCAGGTCAACCTCAAGGTCGACGGCGCCAGCGGCGAAATGGACCGCAACGTGCTCGACCACATGACCGCGCCGCTGGAGCACATGCTCCGCAACGCGGTCGCGCATGGCCTGGAGACGCCGGCCGATCGCCGCAAGGCCGGCAAACCCGAGGAAGGCACGGTCCGCATCCAGGTGCTGCGTGAAGGTTCGGAAGTCGTGCTGCGCATCAGCGACGACGGCCGCGGCCTGGACAAGGAGGCGATCCGCCGCAAGGCCATCGAGCGCGGCCTGCTCAAGGCCGATGCCGAGGTCACCGACCAGACCCTGTACGGCTACATCCTCGAGTCCGGCTTCTCCACCGCTTCCGAGGTCAGCCGCCTGGCCGGCCGCGGCGTCGGCATGGACGTGGTCTACGCCGAGATCCGCCAGCTCGGCGGCAGCCTCAGCATCGAGTCCGAGGCCGGCAAGGGCACCACCTTCACCATCCGCCTGCCGTTCACCCTCGCGGTCACCCAGGCGGTGTTCGTCAAGATCGGCGACACCAGCTTCGCGGTGCCGATCGCCTCGGTGCAGGGCGTGGGCCGCATCGGACGCGCCGAGCTGGAGAAGCAGCTGGCCAGCGAGAACCCGAGCTTCACCTACGCCGGCGAGTCCTACGCCATCCACGACCTGGGCCGGCTGATCGGCCACGCCCCGGCCAAGGCCCAGGACAGCCTGCAGATGCCGCTGCTGCTGGCCCGTTCCGGTGACCTGCGTGCCGCCATCTGCGTGGACCAGGTGCTGGGCAGCCGCGAAATCGTCGTCAAGCCGGTCGGCCCGCAGGTCAACTCGATCCCGGGCATCTTCGGCGCCACCATCATGGGTGACGGCCGCGTCGTGGTGATCCTCGACGTGGCACCGCTGGTGCGCCGCCAGGCCATCCTCGAGCGCGAGCAGGGCGAGGTGGCGGCGGTGCCGGCGCCGGCGGCCCGCCGCGTGCCGGTGGTGATGGTGGTGGACGACTCGATCACCATGCGCAAGGTCACCGGCCGCGTGCTGGAACGCCACAACTTCGAGGTGATGACCGCGAAGGACGGCGTCGACGCCATCGAGAAGATGGCCGAGCGCATCCCCGACCTCATGCTGCTGGACATCGAGATGCCGCGCATGGACGGTTACGAGCTGGCCCAGAACATGCGTTCGGACGCGCGCATGAAGGACGTGCCGATCATCATGATCACCTCGCGTACCGGCGAGAAGCACCGTCAGCGCGCCTTCGACATCGGCGTCAACCGCTACCTGGGCAAGCCCTACCAGGAGCACGAGCTGATGCGGAACGTGTTCGAGATGCTCGGCATGGAGCCGGTCAATGGCTGAGGCGGCGGTGCGCGTTGCCCTGCTGGCCCGCCCGGGCGATGCCCGCGACCAGCTGCGCCGGGCCCTCTCCGACCTCGGCGCCGAACTGGTGGCCGAGGGCGATCCGGGCGAACTCGATCCGGCCACCGTCGCCGGCAGCCAGCCCTCGGTGGTGCTGGTCAGCCTGGAGCCGGCCGTGGAGGAAGCGCTGGAGCGCTTCGACGGCCTGCTGGCCACGCCCGGCATCGAGGTGATGTACGACGACGCCGAGGTCACCCGCCAGCTGGACGGCTGGGACCTGGCGCGCTGGGCCCGCCATCTGGCAGCCAAGCTGGTCGGCGGCGACGTGCTGCCGCCGCCGCCGAACGATGCCGATCCGGTGCCCGAGGCCAACCTGGCGCCCGAGCCCGGCGCGCCGCGCACGCCGGCCGAGGAAATGGCCGACGCCAGCTTCGAGGAACATCTGGCCGAATCGGCCGAGTTGGCTGACTGGGTGCCCAGCGAGCCCTCGCTGGCCGTCGGCGGCGAGGAAAGCAGGGCCGCGCCCGCCGAACCCGCCGTCGAGGAACCCGGCCTGGACATCGACCTGGGCGACCTGGAGCAGGCGCTGGGCCAGATCGAGGCCGAGCTGGGCGCGGCGCCGGCCGCACAGCCGTCGGCGGAAGAAGCCGAGGCCGACGACAACATCGAACTGGACATCGACCTGTCGTCGCTGCCGGAAGAGGGCGCGCGCATGGTCGTCGCCGACGAGCCGGACCTGGCGGCGCCGGCGTCGGAGGAGCCGCTGCTGGCCGATCTGGAGATCCCCGACGGCCCGGTCAACTTCGCCCGGTTCGACAGCGACGACACCGTCGCCTCCGAGACGCTGGTGGACGATGACGTGGCGGCGCTGGCGGCACAGCTGGAAGCCTTCGAGGCCCAGGACGAGCGCCGGCCGGACGTGCCCGAACCCGATTTCGACAAGCCGGCGCTGGAGCCGGAGCCGGTCGTGGCGCCGGTGAAGCTGTCGCTGGAAGGCGAGGAGCCTGCCGAGGCGGAAGGCGGTGGCCTGAGCCTGTCCCTGGCCGACGCCGACGAACCGCTGCCGATGCCGGCCCAGCCCTCGCCCGCGACCGCGGCGGCCGTTGCCGACGACGGCAAGTCCTCCTTCGGCGACCTGTCCCTGGTGCCGATGGAGGGCGAGAGCGCCGGCCCGAGCTGGAGCAAGGACCTGCCGCGGGGCGTGCTGCTGGTGATCGCCGGCCTGGGCGGTCCGGATGCGGTGCGCCAGTTGCTGTCCAACCTGCCGGCCGAGCTGCCGCTGCCGGTGCTGCTCTACCAGCATCTGGATACCGGCAAGCACGATCGCCTGGTCGGCCAGCTGGCCAAGGCCAGCGCCTGGCCGGTGGACCTGGCCGAGCCGGGCAAGCTGGCCCTGCAGGGCCGGGTGGCGGTGCTGCCGCCGGGCCTGGGCCTGCGCGCCGACGAATCCGGTTCGCGCTTCACCGAGGGCGGCGAGCTGTCCGCGGTGGTGGAGGCGCTGCCGGCAGAGCACAGCGCCATCGTCGTGCTCAGCGGCGCCGATACCGGCCTGGTGCCGGCCATCCTGGCCAAGCGCGCCGCCGGCGCGAAGGTCTGGGCCCAGGATCCGGCGACCTGTTTCGACCCGGCCGCGGCCCAGGCGGTGATCGCCGAGGGCGCGGTCGCCGGCGCGCCGGCGGAACTGCCCGGCCAGATCAGTGGAGCCTGGGCCTGAGCCCCGGCCTTGGAGGACCCGCAAGCATGAACACCCAGCAGCGCGACATCCGCGGCGTCATGATCGCAGTCACCGACGGCCGGCTGTTGCTGCCCAATGCCAGCGTCGCCGAGGTCATCACCTTCTCGGAGCCGGAGCCGGTGGAGAACGCGCCCGACTGGCTGATGGGCCGCGTGCGCTGGCGCGGCTGGCGCCTGCCGCTGGTCTCGTTCTCGCGCCTGGCCGACGGCATCGTCGAGGACGCGCACATGGGCGCCAAGGTGGCCGTGCTGAAGGCGCTGGGCGGCAATCCGAAGATGCCGTACTTCGCGGTGCTGTCGCAGGGCTTCCCGCGCCTGGTCACGGTTTCGGCCTCGGCCCTGGTCGAGCAGCACGACATCAAGGACCTGCCGCTGGGCGTGCAGTCCAGGGTGATGCTCAACGACGAACACGCCGTCGTCCCCGACCTGCTGAGCGTCGAACTCCTGATCCAGAAGGCCCTGGGCCAGCAGCAAGCCGCCTGACCCCTGATCTGACCCTTTGTTCTGACCCCAAACCGGGGTCAGACCCTTTACTCCGACCCCGGGGTCAGACCCCGGACTCTGACCCTTTACTCTGACCCCGGGGTGGGATCAGAGGTCGCCGAAGCGGGACTGGAGGGCGGCGATGGCGACCAGGCCGGCGGTTTCGGTGCGCAGGATGCGCGGGCCCAGGCGCAGGCCGCGGAAGCCGGCGGCGCGCAGGGTTTCCAGATCCCGTTGCGAGAGGCCGCCCTCGGGGCCGACCACCAGGCTCAGCGCCCGCGTGTCTTCCGGCAGCGCGTCCAGGGTCAGTTCGCCTTCCGGATCCAGCGCCAGCTTCAGGCCGTCCGGCGCGGCGGCAGCCCAGTTCGCCAGCGGCGTCGGCGCCGCCAGGTCCGGCAGGCGGGCGCGACCACATTGTTCGCAGGCCGAGGCCAGCACGCCGCGCCAGTGCGCCAGGCGCTTGTCGGCGCGTTCGGCATCCAGCTTCACCTCGGTGCGCTCGCTCAGGATCGGCGCGATGGCGGCCACGCCCAGCTCGGTGGCCTTCTGCAGCACCCAGTCCATCTTTTCGCCGCGGGCCACGCCCTGGGCCAGGGTGATGCGCAGCGGCGATTCGTTCGTCACCGGCACCTGACCGCCGACCTCGGCGCGGGCGCCACGCTTGCCGGCCTCGACCAGGGTGGCGGGATAGTCGTGACCGTCGCCATTGAACAGCACCAGCGCATCGCCCACGCCCAGGCGCAGCACCCGCACCACGTGCGCGGCGGCGGATTCCGGAAGCTCGACCGTCAGCCCCGGCTGCAGCGGTGCGTCGACATGGCAGCGGATCGTCCTCATGCCCAGGCCTCGTCGATGGCGCTGGCGGTGACCTCGGCCAGCAGCCGCAGTTCCTCCTCGCCCACGCAGTAGGGCGGCATCCAGTAGAGGATGTCGCCCAGCGGCCGCAGCACCACGCCGCGCGCGATCGCATGCCGGTAGGCGCGCAGGCCGGCGCCGCGGTCGGGCCGGGCATCGCTGTTGGGCGCGGGCCGCGTCTCGATGGCGAGGATCATGCCGGTCTGCCGCACATCCGCCACATTGGGGTGATCGCGCAGCGGCGCCGCCAGCTCGGCCATGCGCGCGGCGGTGCCGCGGTTGCGCGCCAGCACCCCGTCTTCCCCGAAGATGCGCAGCGAGGCCAGCGCCGCCGCGCAGGCCAGCGGATTGCCGCTGTAGCTGTGCGAATGCAGGAAGGCGCGCTCGCGCGAATCGTCCAGGAAGGCCTCGTACACGTCCCGGGTGGTCAGCACCGCCGACAGCGGCATGAAGCCGCCGGTGATGCCCTTGGACAGGCAGAGGAAGTCCGGGGCGATGCCGGCCTGCTCGCAGGCGAACAGGGTGCCGGTACGGCCGAAGCCGACGGCTATCTCGTCGGCGATCAGGTGCGCGCCATGCGCGTCGCAGATCTCCCGCGCCCGCCGCAGATAGGCCGGATGATGCATGCGCATGCCGCCAGCGCACTGCACCAGCGGCTCCAGGATCAGGGCGCTGATCGTGCCTTCGTTGGCCTCGAAGATCGCCTGCAGCTGCTCTGCCCGGCGCAGCGCGCAGGCCTCGGCCGATTCGCCCGGCTCGGCCTCGAAGGCATCGGGTGAGGGCGCGAACAGCGGCTCCAGCAGCAGCGGCGCATAGACGCGGCGGTACAGCGGGATGTCGCCCATCGACAGCGCGCCCAGGGTCTCGCCGTGGTAGCTGTTGCTGAGCGCGATGAAGCGGGTGCGCCGCTCGTCGCCGCGGTTGCGGTGGCAGTGGAAGCTCATCTTCAGCGCCACCTCGATCGCCGCCGAACCGTTGTCGGCGTAGAACACGCGCGCCAACGGCGCCCGCCCGGCCTGGCGCGGCGCCACCGCCAGCAGGCCCTCGGCCAGGCGCAGGCCCGGCTCGTGCGAGAAGCCGGCGAAGATCACGTGCTCCAGCTCGCGGGCCTGGGCAGCGATCGCCTCGGCGATGCGCGGCTCGGCATGACCGAACAGGTTGGTCCACCAGCTGCTGACCGCGTCCAGGTAGCGGCGCCCGTCCACGCCCTCCAGCCAGGCGCCGCGGCCGCGCCGGATCGGCACCAGCGGCAGGGTGTCGGGGTGCTCGCGCATCTGCGTGCAGGGATGCCAGAGCACGGCCAGGTCGCGGTCGCGCCAGGCCAGGGCCTCGGCCAGGGCGGCCGGATGGGGCGTGTTGTCCATGCCGGGAATGATCCGCGCCGGCCCCCGGCCTGTCCACGCCGGGACGGGCCGGCGTGCAGCGGCTAGAATCCGGGCATGTCCCTGCCGCCGCGTCCCCTGCCCACCATCCATCATCGCGAGGTCCAGGAAACCGGCGGCTCCCGCCGGGAATGGCTGGACCTGGAGTTCAGCAACGGCGAGCGCCGGCGCTACCACCGGCTGCTCAGCCCCGGCCTGGGCTCGGTGATCATCGCCGCCGTGCCGGAACCGGGCACCGTGCTGCTGGTGCGCGAATACGCCGCCGGCCTGCACCGCTACGAGCTCGGCCTGCCCAAGGGCAAGATGGATGCCGGCGAGAGCGTGCTGGAAGCCGCCAACCGCGAGCTCAAGGAAGAAGTGGGCATGGGCGCGCGCCGGCTGACCCTGCTTCGCAAGATCAGCACCGCACCCACCTACATGGAACATTCCATCCACCTGGTCCTGGCCGAGGACCTGTATCCCGAGCGTCTGCCCGGCGACGAGCCGGAACCGCTGGAGGTCATCCCCTGGCGCCTGGACCGCCTGGGCGAACTGGCCCTGCGCGAGGACTGCTCCGAAGGCCGTTCGCTGGCCGCCCTTTTCATCGTCCGGGAAGTCCTGGAGGGACGCGCGTGACCGAGCTGCGCGAAGCCTGCATCGCCCTGGCCCGCGCCGCCGGCGCCGCCATCCTCGACGTCTATGCCCGCGATTTCAGCGTCGAGGCCAAGGACGACGATTCGCCATTGACCCAGGCCGACCTGGCTTCGCACCGCATCATCTGCGAGGGCCTGCGCCGGCTCGACCCGGCCATTCCCGTGCTGAGCGAGGAAGCCGCCGGCATCGCCTGGGAGGAGCGCCGCACCTGGTCGCGCTACTGGCTGGTGGATCCGCTCGACGGCACCCGCGAATTCGTCAAGAAAAACGGCGAGTTCACCGTCAACATCGCCCTGGTGGAAGGCCACCGGCCGGTGCTGGGCGTGGTCTACGCCCCGGTGTTCGACTACCTGCTGCACGCGCAGGCAGGCGAGGGTGCCTGGCTGCGCGAACCGGGCGGCGACATCCCGCTGTCGACGCGGCGGCCGGCGACCACGCCGCTGCGCGTCGCCGCCAGCCGCTCGCACCTGGACCCGCGTACCGCCGCCTTCCTCGACCGGCTGGGCGAGGCCGAGCGGCATGGCCTGGGTTCCTCGCTGAAGTTCTGCCGCATCGCCGAGGGCCGGGTGGACGTCTACCCGCGCTTCGGGCCGACCAGCGAATGGGATACCGCCGCCGCCCAGTGCGTGCTCGAGGCCGCCGGTGGCGCCGTGCTCGGCCTGGACGGCCAGCCGCTGCAGTACAACCGCAAGGAATCGCTGCTCAATCCCGACTTCATCGCCCTGGGCGACGCCTCGCTGCCCTGGCGCGAATGGCTGGAGGCGGTGCCGGCGCATGGCTGACATCCGCGAGCTGCTGGAGATCATGGCCCGCCTGCGCGACCCGCAGGGCGGCTGTCCCTGGGACCTCGAGCAGGACTTCGCCAGCATCGCTCCCTACACCATCGAGGAAGCCTACGAGGTGGCCGATGCCATCCAGCGCGGCGACCTCGGGGACCTGCGCGACGAGCTGGGCGACCTGCTGCTGCAGGTGGTCTTCCACGCGCGCATGGCCGAAGAGCAGGGCGCCTTCGCTTTCGGCGACGTGGTGGCGGCCATCCGCGACAAGATGCTGCGCCGGCACCCGCACGTCTTCGGCGACGAGGTGGTGGCCGATGCCGAGGCGCAGACCGTCGCCTGGGAGGAACTCAAGCGGCAGGAGCGCCAGGCCCGCGGCGGCGGCGACGACAGCGTGCTGGCCGGCATCAGCCGCGGCCTGCCGGAATGGCAGCGGGCGGTGAAGCTGCAGAAGCGCGCCGCCACCCTCGGCTTCGACTGGCCCGGCCCGGAACCGGTGCTGGCCAAGCTGCACGAGGAAATCGAAGAGGTGCGGGCCGAGTTCCAGGCCCTGGCCGCCGGCGACGAATCGGCCCGTGACCGCCTGGAGGACGAGCTGGGCGACGTACTCTTCGTCGCCGCCAACCTGACCCGGCACGCGAAGGTGGACTTCGGCGCCGCCCTGCGCCGGGCCAATGCCAAGTTCGAGCGTCGCTTCCGTCGCATGGAGGCCCTGGCCAGGGCCGATGGCGTCGACCTGGCCAGCCTGAGCCTGGAGCAGCAGGACGCCTACTGGGACCGGGCCAAGGCCGAGGAAAAGGCCGCCGCCGCCATGGCAGAATCGGGCCAGTAGCGCCAGCGTCACGGAGGCCACCGATGGGCAAGCGTTTCGCCAGCTTCAGCGAGTTCTATCCCTTCTACCTGGGCGAGCACAGCAACCGCACCTGTCGCCGCCTGCATTTCGCCGGCAGTTCGGTGGCCCTCGGTTTCCTGGCCGCCACGGCGGTGACGCGCAATCCCTGGTGGCTGCTGGCGGCGCTGGTGTCGGGCTATGCCTTCGCCTGGGTCGGGCATTTCTTCTTCGAGAAGAACAAGCCCGCCACCTTCAGGCACCCCTTCTATTCCTTCCTGGGCGACTGGGTGATGTACCGCGACATCCTGTTGCGGCGCATTCCCTTCTGAACGCCCGCGCTCACTCCAGGAACAGCAGGAAGGCGGCCAGCACGATCAGGACGAAGGCCGCCACGTGGTTCCACTTCACCGGTTCGCCCAGGTACCAGACCGAGAAGCCGGCGAAGACGAGCAGGGTCAGGATCTCCTGGATGCCCTTGAGCTGCGGCGCCGTGTAGACGGCGTGGCCGATGCGGTTGGCCGGCACCTGCAGGCAGTACTCGAACAGGGCGATGCCCCAGCTGGCGAAGATCACGATCCAGAGCGGACTGGCCTTGAACTTCAGGTGCCCGTACCAGGCGAAGGTCATGAACACGTTGGAGCCGATCAGCAGCAGGATCGGGATGGCATAGGCGCCGAGGCTGGGCATGGTGGCGATACCGGGAGAAGGCCGGCCAGGGCGGCCGGTGGCGGCAAAGCCTAGCCGCGGGCGAGGCGGCCGGGGAGGGGGTGGCCGGCGGTCCTTCAGCCGCCGGTGGGCTGCCCGGCGCCTGCCGTGCGACCCTTTGCCCCATGGCCGGCATCCCCGGGTCCGTCACGGGCCTGTCAACGCTTCGGCCCCTGCTGCGTTCATCGTCCCGAAACCCCGCTTTTTGGAGCTCCCATGCCCGGACCGGCCCGTCGCCCCTGGACCCGCCCCCTGATCGCCGTCGTCGTCGTCGCCCTGCTGGCCTTCGGGCTCTGGCAGGTGCTGGGTGGCAACGGCGAGCCCGCCGCCCGCTACCGCACCGCCGCCGTCGACCGCGGCGATCTGCGGGTGGCCATCTCGGCGACCGGCGCCCTGCGCGCCCTGTCCACGGTGGACGTTGGCTCGCAGGTCTCCGGGCAGATCCTGAGCGTGGAGGTGGATTTCAACGACCGCGTGCAGGCCGGCCAGGTCATCGCCCGCATCGACCCGGCCACCTTCGAGGCGCGGCTCAACCAGACCAGGGCCGACCTGGCCAGCGCCCGCGCCTCGCTCAACGAGGCCATCGCCGCCCGCCGCAACGCCGAGGCCGACTACGAGCGCAAGCGTGAGCTGGCCGAACGCCAGCTGATCGCCCGCAGCGAGCTGGACCAGGCCCTGGCCGCCCGCGACCAGGCCCGCGCCCGCGTCGGTTCCGCCGAGGCGGCGGTGCTGCAGCGGCAGGCGGCGGTGGACAACGCCGAACTCGACCTGAGCAACACCGTGCTGCGCTCGCCGGTGGACGGCGTGGTGCTCAATCGCGCCGTCGAGCCCGGCCAGACCGTGGCCGCCAGCTTCCAGACGCCGGTGCTGTTCCAGATCGCCGAGGACCTGTCGCAGATGCTGATCGAGCTGACCATCGACGAGTCCGACGTCGGCCAGCTGCGCGAGGGCCAGCCGGTGCGCTTCACCGTCGATGCCTTCCCGGGCCGGGAATTCGCCGGCCGGGTCAAGCAGGTGCGGCTGTCGGCCACCAATACCCAGAACGTCATCACCTATCCGGTCATCGTCGCCGTGGACAACCCGGACGGCAGCCTGCTGCCGGGCATGACCGCCAATGCCGAGATCGAGGTCAGCGCCCGCCGCGAGGTGCTGCGGGTGCCGGTGGCGGCCCTGCGCTACCGCCCGGCCGACGCGCCGGAGACGCCCGCCGGCGGCATGCGCGCCGGTGGCGACCTGCTGGCGGCGATCCCGACCCTGGTGGCGCCGCTGGACCTGGACGAGGACCAGCGCGCCGCCCTCGACAGGGATCTCGCGGCGATGCGCGAGCGCATGCAGCAGCGCCGCGCCGCCGGCGGCCAGGGGCCGGCGCCGGGTGGCCCGGCCAGCCCGGGTGGCGTCATGGTCGTCGCCGGCGGCAACGGGGCGCCCTCGCCGGAGGCCATGCAGCAGGCGATGTACCGGCGGATGCTGGAAGGCTTAGCCGGCTTCCGCGCCAGCCTGGACGAGGCCCGCCGCGGCGCCTTCGACCAGGCCCTGCGCGAGCACCTCTCGGCCCGCCAGGTCACCCTCTACCGGCTGGAGAACGGCCAGCCGGTGCCGGTGACGGTGCGGGTCGGCGTCACCGACAGCCGCCATGCCGAGGTGCAGGGCGAAGGCCTGGCCGAAGGCGACCTGGTGATCATCGGCGAAGAGGCGGCCGGCTGATGGCGGGACATCCGGTCATCGAGCTGACGGACATCCGCAAGGTCTACGCCGAGGGCACGCCGGCCGAAGTGGTGGCCCTGCGCGGCGTGTCGCTCCGGATCGACCACGGCGAGTTCGTCGCCATCATGGGCCCGTCCGGTTCCGGCAAGTCGACGCTGATGAACATCATCGGCTGTCTCGACCAGCCCACCTCCGGCCGCTACCTCTGCGACGGCGTCGACGTGGCCGACCTGGACGCCACCGGCCGGGCGCGGCTGCGCCTGCGCAAGATCGGTTTCGTGTTCCAGGGCTTCCACCTGCTGTCGCGGCAGACGGCGCTGGAGAACGTGATGCTGCCCATGGCCTATGCCGGCATCCCGCGGCACGAGCGTCGGCCCCGGGCCGAGAAGGCCCTGGCCGAAGTCGGCCTGGCCGACCGCGCCGGGCACAGGCCGGCGGAACTCTCCGGCGGCCAGCAGCAGCGCGTGGCCATCGCCCGCGCCCTGATCAACGCGCCGCCGATCCTGCTGGCCGACGAGCCCACCGGCGCCCTCGACACCCGCACCGGCGACGAGATCATGGCCCTGTTCCGGCGCCTGCAGGCCGAGGGCCACACCATCGTCCTGATCACCCACGAACAGCACATCGCCGACTTCGCCGACCGGATCCTGGTCATGCGCGACGGCGAACTGCACGAGCAGGAGGTGGCGGCATGAACGGCGCCGGCATCGGCGACATCCTCGGCATGGCCCTGTTCGCCCTGCGCGGCAACTGGGTGCGCAGCGTGCTGACCGCGCTGGGCGTGATCATCGGCATCGCCGCGGTGATCGTCATGGTCTCGGTGGGCGAGGGCACCCAGGCGGAGCTGGACCGCACCATTTCCCGGCTCGGCTCCAACCGCATCGACGTCATGCCCAACTTCGGCCGCCAGGGTGCGGTGCGCATGGGCGCCGGCAGCATCTACTCGCTCAGCGACGACGACGCCAAGGCGATCCGCGAGCAGGTCGAGGGCGTGCGCTACGTCAGCGGCGTGATCCGCGGCAGCACCCAGGTGGTGAACGCCGACCAGAACTGGTCCACCAACTGGTACGGCATCGAGGCCGACTACTTCGCCATCAACGACTGGACGCTCGCCGAGGGCGAGGACTTCAGCGACCGCGACTTCAGCGGCGCCGCCAAGACCGTGATCATCGGCCAGACCGTGCGCGAGAAGCTGTTCGGCAGCGAGGACCCGGTCGGTGCCACCATCCGCGTCGGCCGCGTGCCCTTCACCGTGGTCGGCGTGCTGGAGCGGCGCGGCGCCAACAACTGGGGCGGCGACCAGGACGACGTGATCTTCGTGCCGCTGGAAACCGCCCGGCGCCGGCTGATGGGCCAGGTGGGCATACCGCCGCGCACGGTGATGCAGATCTCGGTGGGCGCGGCCAGCGCCGAGGCGATGCCGGCGGTCGAGCGGCGCATCGCCGAGGTGCTGCGCGAGGCGCACCGGATCGCTCCCGGCGCCGACGACGACTTCACCGTCCGCAACCTCACCCAGATCGTCAGCACGCGCAGCGAGACCACCCGGCTGATGTCGCTGCTGCTGGGCGCGGTGGCGACCATTTCGCTGATCGTCGGCGGCATCGGCATCATGAACATCATGCTGGTGTCGGTGACCGAGCGGATCCGCGAGATCGGCCTGCGCATGGCCGTCGGCGCCGGCCCGCGCGAGATCCAGCTGCAGTTCCTGGCCGAGGCCATGATGCTGTCGCTGGGTGGCGGCGTGATCGGCATCCTGCTGGGCGTGGTCGGCACCTGGCTGACGGCGAAGTTCGTCGCCCTGCCGGTGGCGCTGAACCTGCAGGTGATCGGCCTGGCCACCGGATTCGCCGTCGCCACCGGCCTGTTCTTCGGCTACTACCCGGCGCGCAAGGCGGCTGCCCTCGATCCGATCGAGGCGTTGCGCCACCAGGGCTGAGCCGGCGCCGCGTCCTCCGGCCGCGTGCCGGAGGACGCGCATGCTTCGGCCCGTGTTTATCCGCTGCCGCTTCCCTGATAGAACTGCCCGGGGTTTCCGCGGAGTTCCAGCCATGCGCATGCGCTTTCCGACCTTCCTGCTGCTGGGCCTGCTCGTGGCCGGCCCGGCCCTGGCGGCGCCGCCGCGTTATGCCCTGGTCATCCACGGCGGCGCCGGTGTGATCGAGCGCGGCGCGCTCAGCGAACGCGAGGAACGCCTGGTCCGCGCCGACCTCAACCGCGCCCTGGATGCCGGCGAGGCGGTGCTGCGCCAGGGCGGCAGCGCCCTGGACGCGGCGGTGGCGGCGGTCGAGGTGCTGGAGGATTCGCCCCGCTTCAACGCCGGCAAGGGCGCCGTGTTCAATGCCGAAGGCGGGCACGAGCTGGATGCCTCGCTGATGGAAGGCCACACGCGCCGCGCCGGCGCGGTGGCCGGCGTGCGCACGGTGCGGCATCCGATCCGGCTGGCGCGGGCGGTGATGGAGCATTCGCCGCATGTGATGCTGGCTGGCGATGGCGCCGAGGCCTTCGCCGACACCCGCCCGGAAATCGAACGGGTCAGCCCCGACTGGTTCGACACCGAGCGCCGGCGCCAGCAGCTGGAGGACGCGCGCAAGCGCGCCGCCGCCCGCCAGGCCATGCGCCGCGAGCACCGCTGGGGCACGGTCGGCGCGGTGGCCCTGGACGCGCAGGGCCATCTCGCGGCCGCCACCTCCACCGGCGGCATGACCAACAAGCGCTGGGGTCGGGTCGGTGATTCGCCGGTGATCGGCGCCGGCACCTGGGCCGACGAGCGCTGCGCGCTTTCGGCCACCGGCTGGGGCGAGTTCTACATCCGCAATGCCGTCGCGCACGAGGTCTGCGCCCGAGTGCGCCTGCGCGGTGAGCCGCTGGCCGCGGCCGCCGAGGCCGTGGTGAACGGCGAGGTGCCGGCCCTGGGCGGCGACGGCGGCGCCATCGCCCTGGACGCCGAGGGCAACATCGCCATGCCCTTCAACACGCCCGGCATGTACCGCGCCTGGATCGATGCCGACGGCCGCCGCGGCGTGGCCATCTACGAGGACGAGTGAACGCCTGGCTGCTGGCCGCGGCCGTCGCGGCCGCCGATCCGGAAACGCTGGACGCGATCACGGTCACGGCGACCCGGGTGCCGCGCTTCGCCGAGGAGGTGCCGGCCTCGGTCGACGTCGTCGGCGATCCGGGCCCCGCGCCCGGCATCGGTCTTTCCGAATGGCTGCAGGGTGTGCCCGGCCTGGTGCTGCGCGAGCGGCAGAACCACGCCCAGGACACCCAGGTCTCGGTGCGCGGCTTCGGTGCCCGCGCCAGCTTCGGCATCCGCGGCCTGCGCGTGCTGGTCGACGGCATCCCGGCCAGCCAGCCGGACGGGCAGGCGCAGATCTCGCACGTGAACCTGGCCAGCGCCGCGACGGTGGAAGTACTGCGCGGGCCCTTTTCCGCCCTGCACGGCAATGCCTCCGGCGGCGTGATCCGGGTGGACAGCGGCAGCGGCACGGCGCGACCGGAATTCGGCCTCGGCACGGCCGCCGGTGGTGGCCGCGATGCCCGCGTTTCGCTGTCGGCGCGCGGCCGCGCCGGTGGCTGGGGTTACGTGCTCGGTGCCTCCGCCTTCGACAGCGAGGGGCTGCGGCCGCAGTCGGCGGCGCGGCGCGAGTCCTTCAACCTGCGCCTGCACCAGGGCGAGCGCGCCGACGGCGAAGGCTGGTCCTTCGTGCTCAACCGCGTCGACAGCCCGCGTGCCGAAGATCCGCTGGGCCTGAGCCGGGCGCAGTTCGAGGCCGATCCGCGCCAGACCACGCCGCAGGCCCTGGCCTTCGGCACCCGCAAGCGTTTCGCCCAGGACCAGCTTGGCCTGCGCTGGGGCGGCGATGTCGCCGGCGCCGGCGTGGAGGCGACGGCCTGGGCGGGCCGGCGCGAGGTCTGGCAGATGCTGGCGGTGCCGGCGGCGGCCCAGGCCAACCCGCTGCACGGCGGCGGCGTGGTGGACCTCGACAACGACTACGCCGGCCTGCAGCTGCAATTCGACGGCGAGGCCAGCCTGGCCGGACGGCCGCTGGCCTGGGTGCTGGGTGCCAGCCACGAGCGCCTGGCGCAGCACCGGCGCGGTTACGAGAACTTCGTCGGCGCCCGGACCGGCCTGCAGGGCGCGCTGCGCCGCGACGAGCGCAACCGGGTGGCGTCCGGCGATGTCTTCGCCCAGGCCGACTGGGCCTTCGCCCGGGACTGGTCGCTGCTGGCCGGCCTGCGCGGCAGCCGGCTGCGCTTCCGTTCCGATGACCGCTACATCACCGCCGACAACCCCGACGACAGCGGCGCGCTGGAATTCCGGCGCTGGACGCCGGTGCTGGGCCTGCGCCGGGCCCTGGGCGAGCGCGGCGGCCTGCACCTGGCCTGGGGCAGCGGCTTCGAGACGCCGACCCTGGTCGAGCTGGCCTACCGCCCCGATGGCCTGGGCGGTCTCAATCTCGACCTGCGCCCGGCCCGCAGCCGCAGCCTGGAGCTGGGCCTGAAGTGGCGGGACGAGGCCTGGTCGGCGGCGGCCAGCCTGTTCCGGACGGATACCCGCGACGAGCTGCTGGTGGCCGGCAGTTCCGGTGGCCGGACCAGCTACCGCAATGCCGGCCGCAGCCGCCGCGACGGCCTGGAGCTGGAGTTCGAGCGCGAACTGGGCGAGGACTGGCTCCTGCGCGGCGCCTGGACCTGGCTGGACGCCGAGCTTCGCGAGGGCCCGGCAGCGGCCGGCACGCCGCTGCCGGGCATCCCCGACCGCCAGGCCTGGCTGCGCCTGCAGTGGCAGCCGGACGGGGACTGGCAGGCCTGGGCGCAGCTGCGCCACGTCGGCCGCGTCACCGTCGACGATGCCGGCAGCGAGGTGGCGGCGGCCCATACCCTGGTCGACGCCGGCCTGGCCCGCGACTGGCGGCGCGACGGGCACTCGCTGCGGCTGGCGCTCTGGCTGGACAACCTGGCCGACCGCGACTACGCCGGCTCGGTAATCGTCAACGAGGGCAACGGCCGCTACTTCGAACCCGGGCCCGGCCGCACCGTCTGGGTCTCACTGGACTGGCGCTGGCGCGGCGGCTAGGCCGGGGCAGGGGCCCTTGGTCGGGCTCGGCCGGCCGGGTATGGCAGAATGCCCCGTCTTTCAGCCACCCCCGCCTTACCGAATGGCCGACAGCCACGGCAGCCACGCCCCCCGCAGCCCCTTCCGGGCCTGGCAGGCCTTCCTCTGGTCCATGCAGGGCCTGCGCGCCACCTGGTCGCTGGAGTCCTCATTCCGGCTGGAGGTCTACCTGTTCGTGGTCCTGGCGCCGCTGGCGCTCTGGCTGGGCCAGGACGGGGTGGAACGGGCCCTGCTGGTGGGTTCGATGATGCTGGTGCTGGTCATCGAGGTGCTGAACTCGGCGGTCGAGGCGGTCGTGGACCGCTGGGGCGGCGAGCACCACGAACTCGCCGGCCGGGCCAAGGACATGGGGTCGGCCGCCGTCTTCCTGGCCGACATGAACGTACTGCTTGTCTGGGGGCTGGTCCTGCTCCCGCGTTACCTCTGAGGAATCCGCCGGATGGACTGGCTGTTCAGCACCGAAATCTGGGTCGCCCTGCTGACCCTGGCCACGCTCGAGATCGTGCTGGGCATCGACAACCTGGTGTTCATCTCCATTGCCGTCAGCCGGCTGCCGCCCGACCGCCGGCCGCGGGCGCGCCGCTTCGGCCTGGCCCTGGCCTGCGTCACCCGCATCATGCTGCTGCTGTCGCTGGCCTACCTGGCCAGCATGCAGAACAACCTGTTCAGCCTGTTCGGCCAGGATTTCTCGGTGCGCGACCTGGTGCTGATCGCCGGCGGCCTGTTCCTGCTGGTCAAGGGCACCATGGAGATCCACGACTCGGTCGAGGGCCGCGGCGAGGACGAGGACATCGGCACCCGGCCCTCGGCGGTGTTCTGGGTGGTGATCGCCCAGATCGCGGTGATCGACATCGTCTTCTCGCTGGACTCGGTGATCACCGCGGTGGGCATGGTGGACAACCGCGCCGTGATGGTTGCGGCCATCCTGGTGGCGGTAGGCGTGATGCTGTTCGCCGCCAACCCGATCGGCGACTTCATCGACCGGCACCCGACGGTGAAGATGCTGGCGCTGAGCTTCATCATCCTGGTCGGCGTGGCCCTGGTGGCCGACGGCCTGGACTTCCACATCGACCGCAAGTTCCTCTACTTCGCCATGGCCTTCTCCGCCGGCGTGGAGTCGCTGAACATCCTGGCCGCGCGCAAGCGGCGCCGGAGCTGAGCCGATGAGCTGGCTGCACGACATCGACCCGATCGCCGTGCCGCTGCCGTTCTGGCCGCACGGCATCCACTGGTACGGCCTGATGTACCTGGCCGGCTTCGCCTTCGCCTGGTGGATGGGCCGGCGCCGGGTTCGGGCAGGACGGCTGCCGGGCGTCAACGAGGAGGCCTTCGGCGACCTGATCTTCTACGGCATGCTCGGCGTGGTGCTGGGCGGCCGGCTGGGCTACGTGCTGTTCTACGGCCTGGAGACCGCCCTCGCCGACCCGCTGTCGGTGCTGCGCATCAACGAGGGCGGCATGAGTTTCCACGGCGGCCTGCTCGGCGTGCTGGCCGGCGCCGCCTGGTGGACGCGCAAGCACGGCCTGCACGCCTTCGACACCATCGACTTCCTGGCGCCGCTGGTGCCGGCCGGCCTGGGTTTCGGCCGCCTGGGCAATTTCATCGGCGGCGAGCTCTGGGGCAAGCCGACCGGCGGCGGCTGGGGCGTGGTCTTCCCGGACGCGCTGCCGGCCGAGTACGCCCGGCTGCCGGCCGAGCAGCTGCGCCAGTTGCATGAGTCCGGCGCGCTGGAGCCCTTCGCCCGGCATCCCTCGCAGCTCTACCAGGCTTTCCTGGAAGGCGCGGTGATGCTGGCGGTGCTGCTGTGGTATTCCGGCAAGCCGCGGCCGCGTTACGCGGTGTCGGGGCTGTTCGCGCTGCTCTACGGCCTGTTCCGCTTCGCCGTCGAGTTCGTGCGCGAGCCGGACGCGCACATCGGTTACCTGGCCTTCGGCTGGCTGACCATGGGCCAGGTGCTGAGCCTGCCGCTGGTGGCGGTCGGGCTGTTGCTGTTGTGGCTGTCGCGCCGGGCGCCGACCCTGGCGCCGGCAGCGGTGGCGCAGGCGGAGGATTCGCGATGAGGCAGTACCTGGACCTGCTGCGGCACGTGATGGAGCAGGGCACCGACAAGTCCGACCGGACCGGCACCGGCACCCGCTCGGTCTTCGGCGCCCAGCTGCGTTTTGACCTCTCGCAGGGCTTCCCGCTGGTCACGACCAAGAAGCTGCACCTGCGTTCGATCATCCACGAGCTGCTGTGGTTCATCCGCGGCGAGACCAACATCGCCTACCTGCGCGAGAACGGGGTGACGATCTGGGACGAGTGGGCCGACGAGAACGGCGAGCTCGGCCCGGTCTACGGCAAGCAATGGCGGCGCTGGCGTGCGCCCGGCGGCGTCGAGATCGACCAGCTCAAGGGCGTGCTGCAGGAGATCCGCCGCAATCCGGATTCGCGCCGGCTGATCGTCAGCGCCTGGAACGTGGCCGACCTGCCGGACATGGCCCTGATGCCCTGCCATGCGCTGTTCCAGTTCTACGTGGCCGAGGGCAAGCTCAGCTGCCAGCTCTACCAGCGTTCGGCCGACCTGTTCCTGGGCGTGCCCTTCAACATCGCCAGCTACGCGCTGCTGACCCACATGGTGGCCCAGGTCAGCGGCCTGGGCGTGGGTGATTTTGTCCACAGCTTCGGCGACGCGCACATCTACTCCAATCACTTCGAGCAGGTGCGCGAGCAGCTCTCGCGCGAGCCCAGGCCCTTGCCGAAGCTGCGCTTGAATCCGGAAGTGCGCGACCTGTTCGCCTTCCGCTTCGAGGACATCGCCATCGAGGACTACCAGCCGCATCCGGCGATCAAGGCGCCGGTGGCGGTGTGAGCAAGGCGTCGCTGGCCCTGGTCGCGGCCCTGGACCGGCGCCGGGGCATCGGCCGCGGCAATGCGCTGCCCTGGCGGCTGCCGGATGACCTCAGCCGCTTCAAGGCCCTGACACTGGGCAAGCCGGTGCTGATGGGCCGCAAGACCGCCGAATCACTGGGCCGGGCCCTGCCCGGGCGCGACAACCTGGTGCTGACCCGCACCGGCCACGTGCCCTTCGCGGGCATGCAGGCGGTGGCGTCGCTGGACGAGGCCCTGGCCCTGGCCGGCGAACGCGGGCTGATGGTGATCGGCGGCGGCGAGATCTACGCGCTGACGCTGCCGCTGGCGACGCGGCTGTTCCTCACCCACGTGGACACCGTGGTGGAAGATGCCGATGCCTTCTTCCCCGAATTCGACGCCGCGGAATGGACGATCGCGGGCCGCGAGCGGCACGAGGCCGACCCGCGGCACGCCTTCGCCTTCGAGTTCGTCGACTACGTCCGGGCTCAGCCGCCGGCGTAGTTGCTGGCGGCGCGCTGGCGGAAGTGGCGCAGGGCGGCCAGGCTGGTTTCCAGCTCCAGGTAGGCGACGGCCTTCTCGACCGGGATGGCGCGCGCCAGGCGCGTGAACATGCGCTGGCGCTGTTCGGCCTCGTCGATGTCCAGGTCGGTCAGGTCCTCGGCCAGGTCGCGGGCACGATCGCCGCTGGCGCCGGCCAGCTCGGCCAGCAGCCGGGCGCGACGTTCCGACAGGTTGGCCAGGGTCGACTGGTAGGCGTCGTAGATCGGCCAGAAGCGCGCTTCCTCCTCATGGCTGAGCTGCAGCTGCCGGGAAATGAAGATCTGCTTGCCCGGCTCGCTGGCCTCCAGCAGGGCCTGGAAACGTGCCATGGCCTGGGCGGGCGCCGCGTCCTGCGCGGATGCCGATGCCGTCCACAGGGCGAACAGGCAGAGGCTCAGGATGGAAACGCGGGTGATGCGGGACATGGCATGACCTCCTTCTTGCTACGGCTCAATCATCGCCGCGCGGCCCGCGCTGCGGCGGGTCGCGACCGGGAACCTGGTGCAGGCGCAGCTCGGGCCCGAGCTCGAGCGCGGTCAGCCGGCCGCCCCAGACGGCGCCGGTGTCGATGGCGTAGATGCCCAGGCCCATGAACAGGCCGAGCGTGGACCAGTGCCCGCAGACGATGGGCAGGTCGCGCTTGGCCTGGCCCGGCACTTCGAACCAGGGATAGAGCCCCGGCTTCTGCGTGCCCGGCCGGCCCTTGTCCTCGAAGCCGATCTTGCCGCCCGGCGTGCAGTAACGCAGGCGGGTGAAGACGTTGATGATGGCGCGGATGCGGTCGACGCCGGTCAGCCTGGGCGACCAGGCCGGCTTGTCGCCGTAGAGGTTGCGCGCCAGCTTGACGAAGCCGTCGCCGCGCAGGCGCTGCTCGACCTCGGCGGCGCGTTCCTCGGCCTCGGCGATGTCCCACTGCGGCGCCAGGCCGGCGTGCACCATGGCGAAGCCGAGCTTGCGGTCGACGTGGAAGAGCTTCTGCTGCCGCAGCCAGGCCAGCAGCGGCTCGGCGTCCTCGGCGAACAGCACCCGCTGCAGGTCGGGGTTGACCTTGCGCCGGTCCGGCTCGCGCCGGGTCGAGATCGCCAGCAGCGACAGGTCGTGGTTGCCCAGCACCACCGTGCTCCGGGCCGCCAGCGAGTACACCAGCCGCAAGGTTTCCAGCGACTGGCCGCCGCGGTTGACCAGGTCGCCGCAGAACCACAGCCGGTCGGCCGCCGGATCGAAGCGGATCTTCTCCAGCAGGCGCTGCAGCGCGTCGTAACAGCCCTGTACGTCGCCAACGGCGTAGGTGGCCATTCAGTGCAGGGTCCTGGGAATGGACAGGGTGAAGGGGGCGATGGGCGCCTCGAAGCGGGTGCCGTCGTCGGCCAGCATCTCGTAGCTGCCGCGCATGGTGCCGATCGGCGTTTCCAGCACCGCGCCGGAGGTGTACTCGAAGCTCTCGCCCGGGCGCAGCCAGGGCTGCTCGCCGACCACCCCCTCGCCGCGAACCTCCTGGATGTGGCCGTTGGCGTCGGTGATCAGCCAGTGCCGGCTGAGCAGGCGCGCGGGCACCTCGCCGGCATTGAGGATCCGGATGGTGTAGGCGAAGACGTAGCGGTCGTCTTCGGGAACGGACTGGTCATCGAGGTAGCGCGTGGCCACCGAGACCTGGATGGCGTGTCGCGGTGCGTCCATGTCGGCCATTCTACGCACCCGCGTCGGCGGCGCGCAGCGCGAGGTGGTTGGACAGGGCGATGAACTCCGCCGGCGCCAGCTGCTCGGCCCGCAGCTCCGGGCGCAGGCCGGCGGCCTCGATGTCGGCGCCGCTGCACAGGCCCTGCAGGGCGTTGCGCAGGGTCTTGCGACGCTGGCCGAAGGCATCGCGCACGACGTCGGCGAACAGGACCGCGTCGCGGATGCCCACCTTCGCCGGATCACGCGGCACCAGCCGCACCACCGCCGAGTCCACCTTCGGCGGCGGCCGGAAGGCGCCCGGCGGCACCGTGAACTGGGGCACCACCTCGCACCAGGCCTGCAGCATCACGCTCAGGCGGCCGTAGACCTTGCTGCCGGGCCCGGCGGCCATGCGGTCCACCACTTCCTTCTGCAGCATGAAGGTCATGTCGCGGATGGCGCCGGCGTGCTCCAGCGCGTGGAAGAGGATGGGCGAGGAGATGTTGTAGGGCAGGTTGCCGACCAGGCGGATCTTCGCCGCGGCGTGGCCGTCGTCGGCCGCCAGCTTGCTGAAGTCCACCTGCAGCACGTCCTTGTGGATCACCGTCAGCCGGCCCAGGCCTTCGGCGCCTTCCATCAGCGGGGTGATCAGGTCGCGGTCGAACTCGATGACGGTCAGCTCGCCGTGCCGGCGCAGCAGCGGCCAGGTGATGGCGCCCTGGCCGGGGCCGATTTCCACCAGGCGGTCACCGGGCCTGGGGTCCACGGCCGCGACGATACGGTCGATGTAGCCGCGATCGACCAGGAAATGCTGGCCCAGCGACTTCTTCGGCGGCGGCTTGCTGCGGGCGGCGTTCATGCCGCCAGTTTCCGCGCTCCGAGCTGCGCGCACAACGTCACGGCCGCCTGCAGGCTGGAAGGATCGGCCAGGCCGCGCCCGGCCAGAGCCAGGGCGGTGCCGTGATCCACCGCCACGCGCGGATAGGGCAGGCCCAGGGTGATGTTGACGGCCTGCTCGAAGCCGCCGTGCTTGAGCACCGGCAGGCCCTGATCGTGGTACATCGCCAGCACCGCGTCGACGTGCGCCAGCTTCGCCGGCAGGAAGGCGGTGTCGGCCGGCAGCGGGCCCTCGAGCTGCATGCCTTCGCCGCGCAGGCGTTCCAGCACCGGGGCGATCACCTCGATCTCCTCGTGGCCGAGATGGCCATCCTCGCCGGCGTGCGGGTTCAGGCCGAGCACGGCGATGCGCGGCGTCGCCAGGCCGAAGTCGCGGACCAGGGCCGCATGCAGCACCCGCAGCACGCGTTCCAGGCCGTCGCGGGTGATGGCGTCGGGCACCGCGCGCAGGGGCAGGTGGGTGGTGGCCAGGGCGACGCGCAGGTCGGGGCGGGCCAGCATCATCACCACCTCGGCGCCGGCCTGCGCCGCCAGCAGTTCGGTGGTGCCGGTGTAGGGAATGCCGCCCTCGTTGATGCTGGCCTTGTGCACGGGGCCGGTGACCAGGCCCTGGAATTCGCCGGCCAGGCAGGCGGCGCCGGCGCCTTCCAGGGCGGCGATCACCGCCCGGGCATTGGCCGGATCGGGCTGGCCGAAGCGGACGGGCGCCGCCTGCGGCACCGGCACCAGGGCCAGCTGGCCCGGGCCGGTGCGCCGGCCGGGCTCGCACAGCTCAAGCGGAAGCCGCAGGGCGCGCGCGGCGGCCAGCAGGGTGTCGGGATCGGCGTAGGCGACCAGGTCGGCCGGCTGGGCCTGCTGCACCAGCCGGACGCAGAGCTCGGGGCCTACGCCGGCCGGCTCGCCCGGGACCAGGGCCAGGCGCGGCCGCATCGCTCAGCCCGCGGCCAGGCGGCTCTCGACGTAGGCCTCGGAGCGCAGCTGGCGCAGGAAGCGCTCGTACTCTTCCTCGGCCTTGCGGCGGGAGATGATCTCGCGGGCCTGGTTGCGCCGGTTCTCCTCGGTCACGTCCTGCTCGCGGGTGCCGAGGCGGCGGATGATGTGCCAGCCGATCTCGGAGGCGAAGGGCTCGGACAGCTGGCCGTCGGCCAGGCCGTTGAGCACGTTGCCCACGGCCGAGCCCCAGGCATTGATGAGGAACCAGCCCATGTCACCACCGCTGGAGCGGGTGATGGTGTCGTCGGAGAACTCGCGCGCCAGGGCGGCGAAGTCCTCGCCGGCCTGGATGCGCCGGTGCAGCTCCTCGGCGCGCTGCCGGGCCGCCTCGTAGGGGCGGGTCGGGGTGATGCGCACCAGCAGGTGCTGGGCGTTGTACTCGGTGACCACCTGGCGGCCGGCCTCGCGCGTCTCGGCGACGTGGATCAGCTGGAAGCCGCCGGGACCGCGGATCGGCTCGCTGACCTGGCCGGGCTGCAGCGAACGCACCAGGTCCACGAAGGCCGGCGGGATGGAGTCGTAGCCGCGCCAGCCCAGGTCGCCGCCGTCCAGGGCGTTGGGGGCGTCGGAATAGCGGATGGCGGCGGCGCGGAAGTCCAGCTCGCCCTTCTCGACCACCGCCTTGATGCCGGCGGCCTTCTGGTAGGCGGTGTTCACCTGCTCGGGCGTGGCGCCGTCGGGCAGGGCCACCAGGATGATGGCCAGGTGCACCTCGGGGCCGCCGACCTGGCGGGTTTCCAGCAGCTGGTCGACCTCGGCCTCGCTGACCTGGACGCGGCTCTGCAGGTAACGCTGGCGCAGGCGCTCGATCAGCATTTCCTCGCGCAGGTTGGCGCGGAACTCGTCGTAGTCCAGGCCGTCGGCCTGCAGGCGCTGGCGCAGCTGGTCGACGGTCATGCGGTTGCGGGCGGCGACCGACTGCACGGCCTGGGTCACCTCGCTGTCGCTGACGCGGATGCCGGAATCGCGGGCGCGGCTGACCTGCAGGCGCATCAGCACCAGGCGGTCCAGCACCTGCCGCTCGAGCACGTCGCGCGGCGGCAGGGCGCCGGGCTGGTCGGCGTACTGGATCAGGATGTTCTCCACCGCGCGGTCCAGCTCGCTGCGCAGGATCACGTCCTCGTCGACGATGGCGACGATGCTGTCCACGGGCTGGGTGACCTGGGCCATGACCGGCGACGACAGCGCCGCGACGGTGGCCAGCAGGACGGCCAGGGCGAGGGAAATCCGGTGCTTCATGCGGGGTCGGCCTCCGGCGCCGGTCAGGGCGCCCACGGGGTCAGCGGGAGTAGTCAAGAATAGCATCATCCAGCAGCCGGGCCGTGTCGCGGCCGAAGCTGCCGACACCGTTCAGTTCGAATTCCAGGTAGATGCCCGAACCGAAGTCGCCGGACTCGCGGATGTAGCGGCGGGCCATCACCCGGACGGCCACGCAGCAGCTCTGCCACTCGATGCCGCCCAGGGCTTCCAGGGTCTGGTGGTCGCGCAGGGAATAGTTCCAGCGGCCGACCAGGCGCCAGTCGCGCTTGATCGGCACGACGAAGGACAGGTCGCCCTGTTCCAGCTGCCGGCTGCGGTAGCGGTAGGCCAGGTTGACCAGGCCGCCCTCGTCGCCGAAGCGCCATTGGCTGCGGATGGCGCTGAGGGCGGTGCGCTCGTCGTCCGGGTCCCACTGGTGCGCCAGGCCCAGGCTCCACTGCCGGGCCAGGGCGACGCTGGCCTCGGCCACCCAGGCCGAGCCTTCGTCGCTGAGGGCATCGGCGCCGGGAATGGTCACCCGCGGCGCATCGAAATAGTGCACGCGGCCGATGCCGGCGCTCAGCAGCTCCCGGCCGTCCTCGCCGTCGAACAGGCGGGTGGTCAGGGCGAGGGTGATCTGGTCGGCGTCGGCCTGGCGGTCGCCGCCGCTGAAGCGGTTGCTGCGGAACAGGCCGGGCCAGCCGAAGGTCAGCGGCCGGGTATCGAACAGCGGCAGGTCGTCCTGATCGCGGTAGGGCACCTTCAGGTAGTACAGGCGTGGCTCCAGCGTGTGCAGCATGTCGCGGCCGAACCAGTTCACCTCGCGGTCGAAGAAGGCGCCCGCGTCCAGGCTCATGATCGGCACGCTGCGCGTGGGGCTGGTGTCGCCGCCGGGCAGGGCCAGGCCGTCGTCCAGCGACCAGGCGGTGTAGCGCCAGGACATCTGCGGGGTCATGAACCAGGAGGCGCCGCCGAAGGGCAGGCGCAGGGTCGGCTGCAGGTCGATGCGGTCGCCGCCGTCGCGCAGTTCGTGGCTGAAGCGCACCGCCTCGGCGCGCAGGTCCAGCTCGGCCCAGGAGCTCAGCCAGTGGCTCCAGCGCGCCTGCAGCGAGGGCAGTTCGCGATAGGGCTCGCGCGCCTCGTTGACGTTCAGCGCCGCCGCCTCCCAGTCGCGGAAGCGCAGCGACACGTCCCAGCCGGCGCCGCGGCCGAGCAGGCTGACGTGGCTGTCCAGCAGGGAAATGGTGGAGCTGGAGAGCGAATCGCCGAAGTCGTCGAAGTAGGCGCGGTCGCTGACGTGCTGAAGTTTGGACGTCAGGCGCCAGTGGCGGTTGAAGCGGGTCAGGTGCGTCCACGAGCCGAGGCCGCGGTCGCGGCCGGTCAGGTCGTCGTTGGGCAGCCAGGTGCCGTCGAGGGTACCGCGGCTGTGTTCGGTCAGGTAGCGGAACTCGCCGCCCAGCATCAGGCCGCGCCTGGACAGGTAACGCGGGGTCAGGGTGGCGTCGTAGTTCGGCGCCAGGTTCAGGTAGATCGGCTGCTCGTAGTCGAAGCCGTTGCGGTCGTCGTAGCCGATCTTCGGCCAGAGCAGGCCGGTGCGGCGGCGGTCGTCGGTGGGAAAGCGGATCCACGGCGTCCACAGCACCGGCACCTTGCCGATGCGCAGGGTGGCGTTGCGCGCCGTGCCCATGCCTTCCTCGCTGTCGACCTCGATGTTGTCGGCCGAGAACTCCCACTGGCGCTGGCCGGGCGGGCAGGTCGAGTAGGTGGCCTCGTCCATGCTGCCGCGCTCGCCCAGCACGGTGATGCTGTCGGCGCGGCCATTGCCCGGGCCGTCGTTGAACTGGTACTGCACGTCCTGCAGTTCGATCCGGTCCTCGTCGCTGTCGCCGCTGGCGCCGGCGGCGGCGAAGCGCATGCGCCGGTCCTGATAGCGCACCGGGCCTTCGCTGCGGAAGCGGTTGCTGTCGTGCTCCCAGATCAGCCGGTCGGTGCCCAGCCACTGGTCGGCGCGTTCGAGTTCGACCTCGCCGCTGAGCACGGTGACGTCGTCGCGGCTGACATCCAGTTCGGTGGCGCGGACGTCGGTCGGCGCGCCTTCGCGGACCGGCGCCGGACCTGCGTCGGCGGGACGGAACATCGGCAGGGTCCCGGGGGTCGGGCAGCGCAGCCAGAGCTGGCCTTCGCCGCCGGCCTCGTCCTGGGCGCGGGCGGTGCAGGCGATGGCCAGGCAGAGGGGAAGCAGGCGGAGGACAGGACGGCGCACGGGAACATCCGGGAAAAGGACGCGTAAGCTTGCCCCGAGCCCCGGGGCCGGGGCAACACGAGGAGGCAGCCATGAGCGGCAGGGTGGAAAAGAGCGACGAGCAGTGGCGGGCCGAGCTCAGCCCGGAGCAGTACGCCGTCTGCCGCTGTTCGGCCACGGAACGGGCCTTCACCGGCAAGTACTGGGACCACAAGGAGGCCGGTACCTATGTGTGCGTGGCCTGCCGGGCGCCGCTGTTCGGTTCGTCCGACAAGTACGACTCCGGCAGCGGCTGGCCCAGCTACACCCGGCCCCTGGACCGGGCGGCGGTGAGCGAGCACCTGGACACCAGCCACGGCATGCACCGGATCGAGGTCCGCTGCGCCCGCTGCGAGTCGCACCTGGGGCATGTGTTCCCCGACGGGCCGCCGCCGACCGGGCTGCGCTACTGCATCAATTCCGCGGCCCTGGATTTCGAGCCGGCCGGCTGAGCGCTCAGGCGCCCAGGCCGCGCAGGTGCGCCACCACGCTGCTGCGCAGGGCGCCCAGGCTGTAGCCGCCTTCCAGCAGCGAAACGATGCGGCCCTGGCTGTGCCGCCCGGCCGCGGCCGCCAGTTCGGCGCACAGCCACTGGTAGTCGTCGGCTTCCAGCTCCAGGTCGGCCAGCGGGTCGAGCCGGTGGCCGTCGAAGCCGGCCGAGACCAGCAGCAGTTCCGGCCGGAACGCCTCCAGCGCCGGCAGCAGGATCTCGCGCCAGGCGGCGCGGAAGGCTTCGCCGCCCGAGCCGGCCGGCAGCGGTGCGTTGCGGATGTTGTTCATGCCGCGCTCGTGCGCCAGGCCGGTGTCGGGGAAGAGCGGAGACTGGTGCGAACTCAGGTACTGCACCCGCGCCTCGTCCTGGAAGATGGCCTGGCTGCCATTGCCGTGGTGTACGTCGAAATCCACGATCGAGACCCGGCGCAGGCCGTGTTCCATCACCGCGTGTGCCGCCGCCACCGCCACCGAGTTGAACAGGCAGAAGCCCATGGCGCGGCCGGCCTCGGCGTGGTGGCCGGGCGGGCGAACGGCGCAGAAGGCCAGGCGGTCCTCGCCGGCGAGCACCGCGTCGACCGCCGCCACGGCGGCGCCGGCGGCATGCAGGGCGGCCCTGGCCGAACCGGGCGAGAGCACCGTGTCCTCGTCCAGGCGGTACAGGCCCTCGACCGGCGTGTCCAGGACGCGGGCGACCAGGTCGCGGGTATGCACGCGCAGCAGGTGATCGCGGCTGGCGGCGGGCGCGTCGCGCCACTGCGCGTCCGGGAAGGCGGCGCGGACCGCCTGCAGCACCGTTTCCAGCCGGGCCGGGCTTTCCGGATGCCCGGGGCCGGTGTCGTGGGCCATGCAGGCCGGATGCGTGTAGGCCAGCACGTCAGGCCTTGCGGCGTTCGTGGTTCCAGATCACTTCGCCATGGCCGCCGGCCCGGGCCAGTACCCGGCAGAGCACGAACAGCAGGTCGGACAGGCGGTTGAGGTAGCGGATCGCCTCGGGCCGCACCGCATCGTGGTGGGAGAGGGTCACCACCTCGCGTTCGGCGCGCCGGCAGATGGTGCGGGCCAGGTGGCAGTGCGCCGCGGCCGGGCCGCCGCCGGGCAGGATGAAATCCTTCAGCGGCGGCAGCTCGGCGTTGAACCGGTCGAGGATGCTTTCCAGCCGCTCGATGTCGGCGGCGTGGATGGCGGCGTGGCCGGGGATGCAGAGTTCGCCGCCGAGGTCGAACAGCTGGTGCTGCACCGAGACCAGCACCTCGCGGACCTCGTCGGGCAGCTCCTGCGCCAGCACCACGCCGATGGCCGAGTTGGCCTCGTCGACGGTGCCGTAGGCGGTGACGCGGGCGGAATCCTTGGCGACGCGGGCGCCGTCACCCAGGCCGGTGCTGCCGTCGTCGCCGGTGCGCGTGTAGATCTTCGAGAGCCGGTTGCCCATGGCGGCGTCCCGGCAGCGGCCTCAGCGCGGCGCCCGCGCCGGCAGCCACAGGCCGCGGGCCAGGGTGACGGCCACGTGCAGGCCGACGGCCAGGCCGACATAGAGGCTGCTGGTGCCCAGGTAGGGCAGGTACCAGTCGCTGAAGTTCTTCCACCAGCCGGCGACGGTCGGCTCGGCCACCACCGGGCTCAGCCAGTAGAAGCCGCCCTGGGCCAGCAGGTGGCAGGCGCTGGCGCCGGCGACCACGGCCAGCGCCGCCCGGGCCAGTTCGCGCGGGTGCAGGCCGGTGTAGCCGCGCGCCAGCCAGGCGCCGGCCAGCCACATCGACAGGTGCGCCGGCAGCAGGAGCATGTAGCCCGGCGAGACGCAGTAGTGGCTCCAGAAGGAAGCCTGGCTGCCGCCGATCACCACGAAGTCCACCAGCACCGACAGCACCATCAGCACCGGGAAGGCCCAGCGCAGGTCGCGGCGCAGGTAGAAGCCCGAAACCAGGAACACGGCCCAGGAGGCATCCGGCACCGCGCCGAAGTGGTTCAGCCGGGTCGCCACCAGCACGGCGGCGAGCAGGGTGAAGAGGGCGAGGCGCGAACGGAGGGTCTCGATCATGGCGTCGTCGTTCAGATTCCGGAGGTCCGGCGGGCATTCTATCGGATGCGACCGGCCGGCGTATCATTCCGCCATGCAAGCGGCCGCCCATGACTACGACATCCTCATCCTCGGCGGCGGCCTGGTCGGCAGCGCCCTGGCCTGCGCCCTCGACGGCCGCGGCTGGCGGCTGGGGCAGGTGGAAGCCAGCCTGCCGGCCGAAGGCGCGCCCGGCTTCGACGAGCGCAAGCTGGCCCTGGCCCGGGCGAGCCTCGATGCCCTGCAGGCCCTGGACGTGTTGCCGCGGCTGGCGACGCCGCCGGCGCCCATCCGCCGCATCCATGTCAGCCGCGCCGGCGATTTCGGCTCCGTGCGCCTGGAGGCCGCCGAACGCGGCGTCGAGGCCTTCGGCGGCGTGGTGCTGGCGCGCGAGCTGGGCCAGGCCCTGGAAGCGCGGGTGGCGGAAGTGTCCGGCCTGGCACGGCATCGGCCGGCGCGGGTGCTGGAGGTGTTGCCCGATCCCGACGGCCCGCGCGTGCGCATCAGTGGCCCGGACGGCGAGCGCGAGCTGCGCTGCCGCCTGCTGGTCGCCGCCGACGGCACCCGCTCGCTGGCGCGCGCCGCCCTGGGCATCGGTACCCGCGAACACGACTACGGCCAGACCCTGATGGTCTGCAGCCTGGCCACCGATCGCGCGCCCGACGGCACCGCCTACGAGCGCTTCAGCGACGAAGGTCCGGTGGCCCTGCTGCCGATGGCCGGCGGCCACTACGGCAGCATCTGCGGCGTCGCCCGCGAGAAGGCCGAACAGGTGCTGGCCCTGGACGACGCCGCCTACGGCGACTACTGGCAGCAGCGCTTCGGCTGGCGCGCCGGCCGCGTGCGCCGGGTCGGCAAGCGCAGCGCCTATCCACTGGTGGCGGTCCGGGCCGAACGCCTGACCGCGCCCCGGGCGGTGCTGATGGGCAATGCCGCCCAGACCATCCATCCCATTGGCGCCCAGGGCTTCAACCTGGGCCTGCGCGACGCGCTCACCCTGGCCGACCTGCTTCAGGAAGGCGGCGATCCGGGCGCGCCGGCCCTGCTGGTGGCCTACGAGGAACGCCGGCGCGAGGACCGCGAACGCACCCTGGCCTTCAGCCACGGCCTGGCCACCGCCACCGCCACGCCCGGCTTCGGCATGCACGTGCTGCGTTCGCTCGGCCTGCTGGCCCTGGGCCATCTGCCTGGCCTGGCCGAGCCGCTGGTCAGCGGCGCCATGGGTTATCGCGGCCAGACGCCGAGCCTGGCAAGGAGTGGCGCATGAACCGGCGGGCCGGCCTGGACCTGATCGTGATCGGCGGCGGCGTGGTCGGCACCACCGCTGCCCTGGCCGCGGCCCGCGACGGCCTGCGCGTCGCCCTGGTGGAAGCACATCCGCCGCAGGCCTGGCGCGAGGACGAGCCGGACCTTCGCGTCTTCGCCATCGCTCCCGACGCGCTGGCGATGTTCGAGGACCTGGGCGTGGGCGCGTCGATCCGCGCCGCCCGCGCGCATGCCTACCGGCGCATGCGCGTGTGGGATGCGGCTGGCGGCGGCGAACTGGTCTTCGACGCCGACCGGCTCGGCCAGCCCTGCCTGGGCCGCATCATCGAGAACCGCCTGCTGGTGGACCGCCTCTGGGCCGCCTGCCAGGCCGAGGCCAATGTCGAACTGCATTGTCCGGCGCGGCTGCAGGGTGTCGAACAGGACGACAGCGGCGTGCGCGCGCAGTTGGATGACGGCCGCGAACTGAGCGCCCGCCTGCTGCTGGGCACCGATGGCGGCGCGTCGCGCGTGCGCTCACTGTGCGGCATCGACACCGACGTGCACGATTACCGGCAGCGCGGCCTGGTGGCCTACGTCGGCACCGAAAGGCCGCACGAGGACACCGCCTGGCAGCGTTTCCTGCCGACCGGGCCGCTGGCCTTCCTGCCTTTCAGCGACGGCCGCTGCTCCATCGTCTGGAGCCTGCCGACGGACGAGGCGGAGCGCCTGCTGGCGGTGGACGAGGCGCGGTTCCGCCAGGAGCTCGCCCGCGGCTTCGACGCCCGCCTGGGCGAGATCACTTCGGTCTCGGCCCGCGCCGCCTTCCCGCTGCGCCGGCAGTTGGCCAAGGCCTATGTGCACGGCCGCGTGCTGCTGGCGGGCGATGCCGCCCATGTGGTGCATCCGCTGGCCGGTCAGGGCGTGAACCTGGGCCTGCGTGACGTGGCCGCGTTGCGCCGGCTGTGGTGCGATGCCAACGAACGCGGCGTGCCCTTCGACACGCCGCACCGCCTGGCCCGCTGGGAGCGCGAACGCCGCAGCGACGTCACCGTCTCCGCGCTCGGCTTCGAGACCATCAACCGCGTCTTCAGCAACGACGCCATGCTGCCCACCTTCCTGCGCGGCCACCTGCTCGGCCTGGCCGGCCGCCTGCCGCCGGTGGTGCGGGGGCTGTGGCGGCGGGCGGCGGGGGTGTAGGGGCGGGCGATGCCGGCAACACGGGTCACGCCACGGCGGCGTGACTCAAACGAAATGGCCTCCGGAGAAGCCGGGGCGATTCAGGTGGGTTTTGGCCGAGGCCGCGAAGCGGGCTTGGCTTGAATGAACTGTTAGGCGTCACCCGACTGCTTACCCTGGGTCCGCTTCCAGTCGTCGGTTAACAAGCCAGAGAAGCCCCAGTCCTCATCCGCGATCTCTTGAATCACTACGTGGGTGTGCTCGGGCTTCTTGCCGAGCACCCTGACGAGCGAGTCGGTGATGTCTTTGACTAGCTGAGCTTTCTGCTCGCGAGTGGCGCCTTTGGTGATCTGCAAATTTACGTAAGGCATGGAGATGGCACCTGGTTCTTTCTGTGAGTACCAACGGAGGGTTGTGTGACGCCTAACGCCGGAGTTAAGCGGCATTTGGGCCGCGCCCAGCATGGTACAAGATTGGGACCATGCTGGGTGCGGCCCAAATGTCCGCTTGAACGATTGGTTAGCCGGCACGCTGATTTGTGACAGGCCACGAAAAGGCCGGGACTAAGCCCGGCCTTTTCATTCACTACGACTTACAAGAATACTCAGTCGATTTGTGACTTTCGGTACTCAACGATGTCGTCAATGTTGTCAAAAGAGCCCAAGTTGATGCCCTCGTTGACACGCAGCTCATAGAGATCGCAGCTCTTCCTTGCGGGACAAACCTTAGCGTAGGCGACTTCGCCGGTTGCGCCGAGGATCGTCCCGCGGTCCGGCATCGCCTTTTCCTTCACGCGCGGATTCGGGTAGGTCGCCATCATCTTGCAACCGGATGCGCCGTCGCAGTACCACACAGTACAAATCTGGGCGTTGCAAGTCGCAATCGTGCAGCCGTTTGTACAATCACGAACCTCTTCAGCCAGCGCGGTGCTAGGCAAACCAAAGAAACCGAGCGAAGCCACGAACAGCATCGCAGCGAGCCGAATAGCAAACTTCATGTAACTACCCCTGTTGACTATTCGTTATGAAAGTCGAGCTGCGCGGTAATTCGGACGGGCTCCGAGCGCATCTCGGCCCAGATGATAGCCCGCAGGGCACAGTTCCGACAACTAGGATGCCACACATGCCGGCTAACGCCTGAGTTAAGCCGCGCCGAAGGCGTCGGCTTGAATGATTAGTTAGCCATCACCGCGGACACCTGCGATGCGCTGATCTTGAAGCCAAATCGCGTCCAACAAACCGAAAAGATACGACGCGAGCGGGGTGCCAACAACCTCATTCCTGGTGAGCGGAAACGACGCAATGTGAGTCGCCCTCCCAGCAGGCCTGGAGTGCGCGTCGATGACCATAAATGCGTTCTCTTCGACGCGGTAGGCGAACGAAGCCACGGAACGATCTGCGGCGCTTGTGTTGTCGCCCCATGCTCCAAATATCAGATCAAAGTTGGCT
>Ga0207873_1000767_pt1 | contig 33677 bp, 28 predicted proteins | sample BGWIniCompost_FD_187373 | JGI IMG/M metagenome (GOLD analysis project Ga0207873, IMG submission 187373) | Cellulose adapted compost microbial communities from Newby Island Compost Facility, Milpitas, CA, USA - BGW Initial Compost (SPAdes)... ... | reverse complement strand
GCCCAGGCTGACCCGGCGGCTGCCCCGGCTGGCCACCTGGGTAGTTGGGATCAGGACCGTAGTAACTCATGACGGGCAGGGTACGACCCCGGCGCGAGCTGGGGATACCCGCCCAACCCTCCGAATATCAAATCTTAAGCGGAGCAACCGCTGGTTGCCCTACCCACTACGCTCCGCATTGGACATAACAGCTAGTTCATGGCGCAACGCATCGAACATGCCGCCGCTTCGATTCCATACCGTTAGCGCGTTTGGCTCTTTATCTCCTGCTTCTCACCGAGTACAACCCCGCGCCTGCTCCATGACGCGGCAAACCCGCCCGCATGAAAGAGGTGCTCCATCAACTGTCGCGGCGACACCGAAGTCGACGACGCCGACCGTCACCGCGTACCACTCATCAACGTCCACATGCGACACGACATGCCTCCTCGCAGCCCTTGCGCGGTCAACCCACCAGACGAACCTCTTCCGCGGTCCAGGCGGCTACCACCCGAAAGGCGGAGAAGCGAAAGGACCAGGCCGCCCGGGCTCCACCTGGATAGTCGAGGTCAGGGCCGCAGTAGCCGTGGTGGAAGCAACTTATGGCTGCAAAGGATGCACGCCAGGAAGACTCGTACCAAAACCTAGACGGGGCGACTGCTGGTCGCCCCGTCCACTATGTCTCGCACCGAATATGGCAACTAGTCAATGGCCGAACAGACCACCACATCGACTCCCCTTCTGCTGGCGGGATCGGCGCCCGTCGTTTCTTGCCAGACACGACCCCACCTCACGATATGACGGGTAGCCCTCATATCAGGGAAGTGCCACTTACTAGTTGTAATTCATGGATACACCAAGAATTATCGAGACGCCCAGCTCCACATCCCATGTGGGGTGCGGTTCACCGTCGCTACCGTCGTAACCGGCACCCAGCGAGTACAGCAGGTAGTTCTCGTACGCGTCCCGGCTACCTTGGACCTGGGTGTCACTGGTGATGCCAGAGCCGTCCGGTGTTAAAAAGCGGAACGTCGAATCCATGGGGCTGGTAGAAGACGTCCAGCTAGCAGGCAGGACAGCATCAAGGGCGTGCTCTGCCGCGTCGGCTGTCGTGACATCCCCGAAGTCGATGACGCCGACCGTCACCGCGTACTGCTGGTCAGTGTCCACATACGAGGCGACATGCACCTCCTCGCAACCCTGCGCGATCAGCACCGCGGTCACCTCCGACGTGCCGACCTGATCGCAGTCGAAGGCGCCTGACTCACTCAAGGTCCACATGAGGCCCCAACCCTCCTGAGCACCCTCGAGGGTGTCGGGGAACAGATCGGTGGGTCGAGACTCACTACTCCATCCGGTGTCATCTCCGGAATCCGTACCAGAGGAGTCACCGCCATCCGAGTTCGAGCTATCCGTGGACGGGTTCGCGCTGGGCTCCCCTTCGTCATCACCGGAAGCGACGAAGTAGACCACCGCACCGATACCGATGAGCAGCACCAAGACCACACCGATGATCCCAGCGATCAGCCCACCAGACGGACCGCTCTTCTGCGGCACAGGCGGTTCCCAGGACGCAGGCGGCATCCCAGGGGCGGGAGGGGCGTAAGGGTCAGCGGCGGGGGAAGGACCACCCGACACGGGCTGTCCGTACCCCGGCGCCTCGGGTGCCTGGTTGAAACCAGGCTGCTCGTAGGCGGGGTTCGCAGCGGGCTGGCCATATGGATCTGGCTGGCCACCATACGCCGGCTGGTCACCTGGGGCAGGCTGCCCCGGCTGCTGACCGCCAGAGTAGTTAGGGTCAGGACCGTAGTAACTCATGCCGGGCAGAGTAAGACCCCGATGCGAGCCGAGAAAAACCAGTTAACTCTGGAGAGACCCGGTTAACCCTCCGGACGCCAAAATTGTGGGCGAGATAACCAACTGTTACCCCACCCACTACGCTCCGCGTTAGATACGACGTCTAGTAGATAACTCAAACAACTATCGCATCGGTTTCAGCTAGTTGGTGGACCCGATTCCCGGTCTGTCGCTTCTCGCCAGATACGACCCCACCTCGCGATATGACGGGTAGACCCCATATCAGGGAAGCGTCGCTCACTAATTGTCATTCATGGCTACACCAAGAGCATCTGCGACGTCGAACTCCAGATCCTCACGAGGAGCCGCTCACCGTCACCGTCGTTGTAGCCGCGCACAGTGTGTACAACAGGTAGCTCTCGTACGCGTCCCGGCTACCTTGAACCTGAGTGTCACCAGGGATGCCGGAACCGTCCGACGTTAAAAAGTAAGATGTTGAATTCATAGCGCTTAGGTAATCCACCCAGTCTACGGGCAGGGCAGTATCACGGGCTCGCTCCTCCGCATCGGCGGTCGTAATATCCCCGAAGTCGGGGATGCCGATCGTTACCGCGTACTACTCGGAAACGTCCACATATGAAGCGACATGTGCTTTCTCGCAGCTCTGCGCAATCAGCGCCTCGGCCACCAGAGCCATCCACCTACCGGTAAGCGTCTCAGGGAACAGATCGGTCGGCCTGACCGCACCGGCCTGAAAAAAGGGACCGCTATCTGAGGACGGATTCGCGTTGAGCTCCCCCTCGTCGCCACCAGAACCGTAGTAACTCACGCCGGGCAGACTAAAACCTCATACCTGCCGGGAAGACCTACCCAACTCTAAAAAGGTGCGGCCAATCCTCTATATACTAAAATTTTTGGGTGAGATAACCAATTGTTACCTCACCCACTACACTCTACATTAGATATGACACCTAGTCGATGACTACACAGGGCACCATATCTATTCCTGCTTTATTGGGGGGTTCTAATTGGTGGGGCCTACCCTCTATCTTTCGCTTCTCACCAGCCATGATCATTCCGCAATCTGATGGATAAACCGACCACGTCAGGAAAGCATCACCCACTAGTTGTCATTTATAGTCACACCTAGAACGTCTGCGACACCGAACTCCACGTCCCACGCGGGGTACTGCTCACCGTTGCTGCCGTCATAACCGGCACACAGTGTGTACAGCAGGTAGTTCTCGTACGCGTCCCGGCTACCTTGAACCCGGGTGTCACTGGTGATGCCAGAGCCATCCGGCGTTAAAAAGTAGAACACCGAATCCATGGCTCTGGGCGAAGACGTCCAGCCAGGAGGCAGCACATCATTAAGGGCATACTCCGCCGCGTCGGCTGTCGCGACATCAGCGTATTCAATGACGCCGACCGTCACCGCGTACTGCTCGGAAGCGTCCACATACGAGGCGACATGCACCTCCTCGCAACCCTGCGCGATCAGCACCGCGGTCACCTCCGACGTGCCGACCTGATCGCAATCGAAGGCACCTGACTCGACCAAATTCCAGATAAGGCCCAGATCCATCCACCCACCGGTAAGCGTCTCAGGGAACAGATCGGTCGGCCTGGCCTCACTGGTACTGAAAGAGGGATCGTTATTCGGGGATGGGTCCGCATCGTCACCGAACGCAACGAAGTAGACCACCGCGCCGACACCGATAAGCAGCACCAAGACTATGCCGATGATCCCAGCGATCAGCCCACCAGTTGCGCCGCTCTTCTGCGGTGCAGGCGGCTGCCACCCGGGAGGCGGCACTCCAGGAGGCGGGGGAGCAAAAGGATCAGGACCATAACCAGGTGCACCCGACATCGGCTGGCCGTAAGGGTCCTGCCCATATCCCGGCGTCCCGGCTGGCTGAGTGAAACCAGGCTGCTCGTAGGTAGGGTTCGCAGAGGACTGACCATACGGGTCAGCCTGACCATATGGATCTGGCTGACTGTATGGATCTGGCTGGCCATATGGACTCGGTTGGCCACCATACGCCGGCTGGTCGCCTGGAGCAGGCTGCCCCGGCTGCTGGCCGCCAGAGTAGTAAGGGTCAGAACCGTAATAACTCATGTCGGGCAGAGTAAGGCTCGAGGTGAGCCGGGGATATCGCCCAATCTTCTGACATCACAAAATCTTGGGCGGGACGACTGCTGGTCGCCCCACCCACCCTGTCCCGCTTCAAATGCGACGACTAGTCGACGACGTAGCGCGCGTACAGGCCGTCATATCGTTCCTCATCCCGCGGTGGGATCAGCCCGCTACCTGTCATTCTCACCAGGCACGGCCCCACCTCACGGCATGACGGACAAAACGACCCATATCAGAAGCATCACTTATTCGTTCTCATTCCTGGACACCCCAAGAATAGTCGCGACGCCGAACTCCACGTCCCACGCGGGGTGTCTTATACCGTCGCTGCCGTCGTAACCAGCACTCAGTGAGTACAGCAGGTAGTTCTCGTACGCGTCCCGGCTACCTTGAACCCGGGTGTCACTGGTGATGCCAGAGCCATCCGGTGGCGCAAAGTAGAACGTCGAATCCATGGCGACGGGATACTCTGTCCAGCCAGCGGGCAGAACGGCAGTGAGGGCATACTCCGCCGCGTCGGCTGTCGCGACATCAGCGTATTCAATGACGCCGACCGTCACCGCGTACTGCTGATCAGCGTCCACATACGAGGCGACATGCACCTCCTCGCAACCATGTTCGATCAGCACCGCGGTCACCTCCGCCGTGCCGACCTGGTCGCAATCGAAGGCGCCCGACTCGACCAAATTCCAGGTGAGGCCCCAATTTCGCTGATAACCGGCAAGAACATCGGGGAACAGATCGGTCGGCCGAGGCTCACCGCCCCCTCCGGTGTCGTCCCCGGGTTCGTCACTGGATTCTGGCGTGGGGGAGTCAGTGTTATCCGGCCCAAGGGATTGAGTTGTGTTGGGTTCCCCCTCGTCGTCCCCAGAGGCGACGAAGTAGATCACCGCACCGACACCGATGAGCAGCACTAAGACCACACCGATGATCCCAGCGATAAACCCACCGGATACGCCGCTCTTCTGAGATGGAGGCGTCTGCCATGAGCCAGACGGCATCCCAGAAGTGGGAATCCCGGAGGTTGGGGGAGCGTAAGGGTCAGCGGGGTAGCCAGGAACACCCGACACTGGCTGCCCGTACCCCGGGCCCGACACCGGTTGGCCGTAAGGGTCCTGTCCATATCCCGGCGCCCCGGCTGGCTGAGTGAAACCAGGCTGCTCGTAGGTAGGGTTCGCAGAGGACTGACCATATGGGTCAGTCTGACCGTATGGATCAGTCTGGCCGTATGGATTCGGTTGGCCACCATATGTCGGCTGGTCGCCTGGAGCAGGCTGCCCTGGTTGCTGGCCGCCAGGGTAGTTGGGGTCAGGACCGTAGTAACTCATGCTGGTCAGCGTACGACCTGGTAGCGAATTGGTTTTTCTTCCTGATCCCAGCCTGTGAACGCTTCCAGCGTGACGAGTACGCGCCTTCTAAGGTTGACGTGTGGTTCACAAGATTCGCTGGGGGATCCTCGCCACGGGCGGCATCGCCGCTACCTTCGCCGAGGACCTGAAGCTCCTACCCGACGCCGAAATCACCGCGGTTGGTTCTCGCACCTTGGAGGCGGCCCAAGCGTTCGCGGGCCGCTTCGACATCCCGCGTGCGTACGGCAGCTGGGACGAACTAGCCGCTGACCCCGATGTGGACGTTATCTACGTCGCTACCCCTCACTCGGCGCATCACCGCGCCACCCGCATCTGCCTGGACGCCGGCAAGGCGGTGCTGTGCGAGAAGGCGTTCACTATCAACGCCGCCGAAGCTGAGGATCTGGTCTCCCGGGCCCGCGACCGCGGCCTGTTCCTGATGGAGGCCATGTGGACCCGGTTCAATCCAGCGGTACGCCGGATAGTGTCGCTGGTGTCCGACGGCGCGATCGGTGAACCACGTGTTCTTGCGTCTGACTTCGGTTTCGTCGGCCCCGATGACCCCACCCACCGTCTGCGGAACCCGGAGTTGGGTGGTGGCGCGTTGCTGGATGTGGGCGTCTACCCGGTCTCCTTCGCTCACCTCTTCTTGGGAACGCCGCACAGCATCGCGTCCTGGGCCCGCCTCAGCCCGCAGGGGGTGGATGAAACCACCGGCATCGTGCTCGGGTACGAGTCCGGCGCGCTGGGGGTTCTGTCCTGCTCAATCGTGGCATCCCAACCGGTAGCGGCGGTCATCTCGGGCTCCCAAGGCCGGATCGAGGTGCCCCGGTTCCCCCGCCCTGACCGGTTCACCCTCGTCATTGAGGGCCGGGATCCGGAGACGTTCGAGTACTCGTTGGAAGGGCACGGGTACACGTACCAGGCCAGGGAGGTCATGCGCTGCCTGCGGGAAGGCCTCACTGAGAGTCCGTTGATGCCCTGGCAAGCGACGCTGGAGGTGATGCGGACCCTGGATACGATCCGGGCCCAAATCGGCGTACGCTACCCCTCTGAATCCTGAGGGATCCCCACGCCCGACCTCTGTCGTCTCTTCCTCTCTCCCTCTTTCGTCCTTTCTCGTCTCTCCCCGCGATCCGGGGAATCTCGCCGCCCGCCCTGGGCGGCACACCGGTGATTCCCTGGATCGCGGGTGTGTGGTCGGCTCACGCCTGGATGGGCGATCGTTCGGAAGGCCGATCAGACATGGACGAACGGGTAGAGGATCAGGTGCACCACGATGGCGATCAGGGCAGCCATCGGGAAGGTCAGGATCCACGCTGTGACGATGTTCCCCGCCACTCCCCAACGCACGGCCGACAGCCGCTTCGTGGCACCCACCCCCATGATCGCTGCGGTGATGGTGTGAGTGGTGGAGATCGGCGCGCCCAGCCAGAGCGCGTTGAGGTAAAGCACCGCGCTGGCGGTGGTCTCGGCCGCGAATCCCTGAGGCGGTCCTAGATCGATGACCCGGCGGCCCAGCGTACGGATGATGCGCCAACCACCGGCATAGGTACCGGCCGCAAGCACGCTCGCAGAGGTGATGAACACCCACCATGGGATGTGGGTCCGGCTGTCCTGGAAACCCCCCGTGTACAGGGCCAGCACGACGATGCCCATGGTCTTGGCGGCGTCCTGCATGCCATGTCCCACCGCCATACCCGCGGCCGAGATGGTCTGGGCGATCCGGAATCCCCGGTTCAGTTTGCCCGGGTGTCCTTTCCGGAAGATCCACATCACGGCGAGCATGACCAGGTAACCCAGCACCATGCCCACCGTGGGAGAGACCACCATGGGGATCAGCACCTTACTGGTGATCGATCCCCACAGCACCTCACCGCTGGCGGCGAACATCGTGGCGCCGACCAAGCCGCCGATCAGAGCGTGTGACGATGAGGATGGTAGGCCGAAGTACCAGGTGATCAGGTTCCAAGCGATGGCACCGATCACCCCAGCGAAAACGATCCACAGGCTGCTGTGGGTCTCCGGGAGCGTCACGATCCCACTGCCCACGGTTTCGGCTACCTTCGCACCGAAGAATGCGCCGACCAGGTTGCCGACGGCGGCGAGCAGGAGTGCCGCCCGTGGGGTGAGAGCGCGGGTGGAGACCGAGGTCGCGATGGCGTTGGCCGCGTCATGGAAGCCGTTGGTGTAGTCGAACGCCATCGCTGTGATGATGACCAACAGCACGCCGACGAGCTCAGCGCTCACCGCTCAGGACTCCTTGACGGCGATCTGCTCGATGGTGTTGGCCACATGCTCGAAGGCGTCCGCAGCGGCCTCCAGTTCGTCGGCCACCTCCTTCATCTTCAACACCGTCAGAGCGTCGTACTCACCGGAGAACAGGCGAACCAGCAGCATCCGGTACGCGCGGTCGCCGTCGTTCTCCATCCGGTTGATCTCGATCCAGTAGTCCTTGAGCCCTTTCATGCTCTTCAGACGCGGCATCGCCTCAGCGGTTAACCGCGCCTGCTGGTTGAGCACCTCGATCAACTCGTTCATCTCCCGCGGCAGCGCGGGAAGGTCGGACAACCCGTACAGATAGACCAGGCTGCCCGCGGCCTCCATGTGGTCCATCACGTCGTCCAATGTGGACCCCAACCGGTAGATGTCCTCCCGGTCGAAGGGCGTGATGAAGGTGGAGTTGATCTTGTTGTAGAGCTCGTGGGTCAGCGCGTCGTTGTCGTGCTCAACCTCAGCGAGTCGCTCACTTACCGATTGAATGTCAACATCGGGAAGTGCCAGTTCTGCCAGTAACGCGGCACCGCGTACCAAATTCTGGGCAGCCCGACTAAAAAACTCATAGAAGGCGTCCTCGCTGGGACGGAGTCTAAATCGCACGGAAACCTCGTCGCGGTCGCAGGTGCTGTTGTTCTCCGGGGTCGAGGCGCCAGGGCTGTACATAGTGGTGAGCCCACCAGGGCCGACCCGGAGGAATGCTAAGCAACCTCGGTCGGAAGGCTTCAGAGTGGAGTACCTTCAGCGGAATGTCTTCACCGCCTGTTTGCCTAATGTTCACCTGATGAACACCTTGACATCAGCGCACGGTTACGTTCTGTTCGATACCCAGACCGTCATACAGCTCGGTGACGGAAAAGCCTTATCCGCGTGTTACAGCCCACAGCCGCGTACCTGCTTCCTGCGTCCGAGCCGCTTTTCCAGATCGGGTGGGATATCCGGTTTGGTCGCCCCTGGTCTTGGTACATCCCCGATATGGAGTACGCGGATGCCGTCGTTATCGGCGCCGGGCACAACGGCCTGGTAGCCGCCAACCTGCTCGCCGACGCTGGCTGGGACGTCATCGTGCTGGAGGCCACCGCCCGACCAGGCGGGGCCGTCCACTCGACCAACTCCCTGCTCCCCGGCTACGTGACCGATCTGTGCGCCGCGTTCTTCCCCCTCGGAGCCGGCTCCCCGGTGCTGCGCGCGCTACGGCTGGAAGAGCACGGGCTCCGCTGGCGCCACGCACCCGCGGTGCTGGCTCACCTGTTCCCCGACGACCGAGCCGCCGTCCTGTCCCGTGACCTGGAACGCACCGCCGCGTCGCTTGAGGAGTTCGCGCCCGGCGACGGGGAGCGCTGGGCCCGCGCCTACCACCAGTGGCAGGAGCTCGGGCCGCACCTCCTGGATGCCCTGTTCAGCGGTTTCCCGCCGGTACGCGCCACCTCGCGCCTGGCGCTCCGCTTGGGAGCAGCCGGAACCCTGCGGTTCGCACGGCAGCTCCTGCTGCCTGTCCGTCGCTTGGGACGGGAATTGTTCAACGGAGAAGGCGCCCGGATCCTGCTGTCCGGCTCCGCCATGCACACCGACCTGTCCCCGGACGCCCTCGGCAGCGGCGTGTTCGGATGGCTCCTGGCGATGCTCGGCCAACAGGTGGGGTTCCCCGCCGTGGAGGGCGGCGCGCAAGGACTCACCAACGCCCTCATCGCCCGCCTACAGCGCCGCGGCGGCGCCGTGATCTGCGACGCCCTGGTGGAACGAATCTTGATCGCCCGCGGGCGCGCGATGGGGGTAGCGACCAAGGACGGCCACCTGTGGCGGGCCCGCCGCGCGGTGATCGCCGACGTTCCCGCGCCGGTCCTCTACCGGGACCTGGTGGGGCCAAACCGCCTCCCCACCCAGCTCATCGCGGACCTGGAGCACTTCCAGTGGGACAACGCCATTTTGAAAGTCGACTGGGCGCTATCTTCCCAGGTCCCCTGGGTCAACCCTTTGGTGAGTGAAGCCGGAACCGTACATCTTGGAGTGGATGAGGCCGGACTCGCCCGCGCCGCGACCGACCTCGCTAACGGTGAGGTTCCCCGGCAACCCTTCGTCATCGTCGGACAGATGAGCACCACCGACCCGACCCGCTCCCCCGCCGGCACCGAGACACTGTGGACATACACTCATCTGCCCCGCGATCTCGGCAGTGACCCGGCCACTGTTGAGTCGACCGTGGCCCGGCTTGAGGAACTTCTTGAACGACACGCCCCCGGCTTCCGGGAGATCGTGGTGGATCGGGCCGTATTCAGCCCTGCCGACATGGCCCACGCCAACCCCAGCCTCATCGACGGCACCATCAACGGCGGCACCGCCGCCCTCTACCAGCAATTGATCTTCCGACCGGTGCCTGGACTGGGACGCGCTGATACTCCTATCGATCGTCTTTACTTGGCCAGCTCCTCCGCCCACCCCGGTGGTGGGGCTCATGGTGGACCTGGCGCTAACGCGGCTCGCGCGGCCCTAGCCCGCGCCCATCCCATCCTCGGCGGCGCGTACGGCGCGACGATCCGCACCGCTCACCGTCTCCTCTACCCCGATCGCGACCGCTGAGGCTGAACAACCCTGCCGCATGGGGATGTGGCCGATTTCTTGCGGAGTACGGCCTTACTCCAATCCCAACGTACGCAGAGCGAGCTCCTCGTCGGACATCTGCGCTTCCTCTGCAGCGATCTGCTCCACACGCTCCACCATGTCCTCCAAGGACAGGCCTTCTGTGGGCTCACCCCGCTCTGTCATATAAGTCTGGAGAAAGTAGAAAGCCGACTCAATATCATCACGATTATCCGGATTATCCAGATACATCCGCGCCAGGAACAGCACATCCATCGCAGGGAATTTCGCACCTTTGATCATATGAGTAAATATCTCTAAACTCTCCTTATCAATTTTCCAATAAGCAGGCCTTTCAACTCGTAGATACTTGAACAAATCAACACCTTTTAAATGTACCGGCCTGCCTCTATCAGCATCTCCCGATATAATGCGATCCATCCCGACACGAATATCATGCAGAATCCGACGATAAGGCTCTTCTAACGTACGTTCAGCACGCCACAGCGAAATCACTAAACTAGTACTGTAATACTCTGGGTCTCGCAATATTTTAACCACACCAGGCACATCGAGCAGCAACCGTGGGTGCGCCAGAATAACCCCGATCAACGCCCTTTCGAAGATAAGTTCACGCTCCCAACTTGTGTAAACGACTTTATCTTTCCTCCCATAGAACACACTCTTAATCCGAAGAAGCTCCTGAACAAGCGAACGCACTAAGATATAAGGCAACCTAGCTGCATCACGCTCCAGATAGTTTATGAGAAGGTCAATAGTAATTTCCTGCGCATCACCCCGAGCCCATTGAAGAAAGCGCAACATTCTTCCATACCACTCTATTCGATAAGACGGTAAGCTCGAGGCTACAGGGGCGAAGCGTGACGCCAGGCTAAGGACGTTGTTATGAATATTTCGTTGACGTTCAGTATCTCCGAATCCCCCACCCCAAGAATAAGAACCCGCCGATATCCAAGAGGTTAACCTATTATCTCCCACCAGTTTCGCAGCAGCGCATTCTTCCCACGCCTCACTCGGCACATAAACCTGCTCACCCCCCATAAACTCGGAGCCGTGATCTTCCAACCACAGCCCCTGTTTCGACACAAAGAAACTATCGCTTATTTTCAGCCTTTGTCGCTCATCAAGCTCAATGCAAGAAATTGCAGATTTCCATGCTTCTGATATCAGACCCGCCCGCCAGAGATAAACCAGTGAGCGCCACCAAGGAAGCGCTTCCTTCACAGGCGACGCCAAATTCTCCAACGGCACTGGCTCTCTAGAGACTGCAACATAAAGCAAGACAAGATTTGCGGTGTAGGTGGCGATACGCCTCACGAGATCAAATTCGGTGGGCCGGTATCCTCCGTCTTGAACACTCTCGTGCTCTCGACACGCAGAGCCCAACAATTCAGCGATAACGCGCAATATCCTGTTACGCCGCCCCTCATCCCATACCCCAAACAACTCTCGAGCGAATATAAGGATAGAATCGCGGGTAGCCAGAACCTGATGCGAGAGAACCTTTCGGAATATTTCGACCTGCGGAGGGGATACTGGCCCGTAAAACCCTGCCGGTTCCTGACGACGGGTCACATCATCCAATAATTGAAGGGCATACTCAGCGATCAGATACTCTCCAAACGTAGCATGCAAGAATTCATAAGTACGGCGCCTCCCGTCTCTGCGATGCCCATCTGCTTCAGCAGTGTGAATGAAGAAGAAGTCGCCGACGGTTCGGTCCGCCCTAGTAAGCGCTCGGCTAAGGTCATTCCGCTGCTCATACTGCGTAGGCGGCGGCAGAAGCGCATCCAGATCCCGGTTCAGGTCATCAACGCTGAGATATTGCTGGCCTCGGTTAAACATCCCGAACGCCGCGATGCTGAGGTGGATTCGCCGCTCCTGCTCTTGCCACTGGGAGTCACGATCATCAAATCGGATCGGCGACTTGTCCCGCACCTGTCGTCGAATAAAGCTGTCCAGCAGCCGTTGATACAGCAGTGCTCGCGGTAGATCTTCTGAGTCAAGACGCTCTGCATTCGGATCAGCAGCATAAAGTGCCAGCATCAACAACAGCAGAGGTTGCCGTGCTAGCTCTTCATGGCGTAGTAATTCCTCAGCGCACAGTGGGCGGAATCCCGGGGTATCGATGTTCGCGCGGTTCCACGCATCGATCCACCGCTCCACCTGGGCATCGCTGAACTCTTCCAACTTGAGGATCACCGCACCGTGGGGAATATCGGCGCGGTCGACCACCACGGTCCGGGAGGTGACAATGGCCACCACCGGGCGCCCATTGTCGGCGGCTTGCTGCTGAAACTCTCTCACCTGCTCCAAATAGGAGGTTTTGGTTACGCCCGCGGCCTGGATGAGCTCATCGAACCCATCGAATATCACCACTCGAATCGTGTCTCCCGCCTGCTCGGAGACCTGGCCCCACTCGATCCGCTCATGTAGCGTGTGCTGAAGCTCATCCGCAATCTGTAAAGCCGGGGATGCGTCGGCGTTGACTCGCCTCAGCTGAACCCTCACTACGGTGTACGACTCAGTTGGAAGTCGGGCAGCGAGCACCTCGGTGAGTAAAGATTTCCCCGCACCCGGGTGTCCCAGGATGAGCAGCGGGGTTTCGGTAGCGGCTGGATCACTCAGGTATCCGGCGAGGAAAACCTCCAGATCATCGCGAACCTCAGTTTCGTCCTTCCACCAGCTCTCATGAGCCGGCTTCGCCTCCTCATCCTGGACCGCCATCCGAAACCGCGGCGTGATAAACCCCTCCTCCACAGTTGGGAACCGCAGATTTACCACGGAGCGCTGCTCGTTCGCCATCTCTGACCGCAGCAGCGGCTTACGAAGCACTGCCCGTGCGGCGGTGGCTAGCCGTTCCGGGTAAGGACGGACGGTCGACGTTGTCCCCGACGTGGCTCGCTCCAGCAGCTCCTGCAAGGTAGAAAGCCCGTGAGACTGCTGCTCTAAGAGCGCCGCCATGTTCCCCAACCTCGTGCGGAGCTCCGCTCGGGTGGCTGCGTGTTCGGTTATGTCTGCCCAGAACGCGAACTCCGGAACGTCAACCGCGAGGTTCAGGTATCGATCCCGGTAAAGCGTGGCGGCGCGTTGCTGCACCTCGTCTCGTAGCCGCGCCACTCTCCGCTCATCGGCGGCGATGTCCTGAAACGGGGATAACCCTTCGCAGAAGGCGAAGGTGGCGCGGGTCAGGATGTCGAATCGGCGTACCAGATTGTTTTTAAGATTTTCCTCGAAGCCACAGGTTGCCGATGGCACGGGGATCTCGACGGCGCGCAGCTGATCGGTTATGTCTTGAGTTGCGTTTGGCTCCAACGACGCCAGGCGCTGCTTGTCGTCCTCGGTCAAAACGTTGAATCGTTCTCCCAGCACCTCATGACAGGCGTCGAAGAACGCCGATAAGACCAGGATCGTGTGGGCGGCCTGGATCAGCTCGTGCCGTGACTGCCCGGTGCTCCCCCGCAGCCGGTCTCGTGCCGCATCAACGGCGGATCGCAGTAGGGACACCGCCTCGTTCTTCGGATCCACCAGGCCCCACAACACACCCCCAGTGACAGGACCGCCGGCGATGATCGACCAGCCGAGTGCGGTGTTGAGCCGCTCAAGCCACGTGCTGTCGTGCTTTCCCAGCAGCTTCAGGGCACCTGCGTACGTCAATTCTGGCCGCTTCCGCACCGTGCCTCCCGCACACCACTCGCCTGTCCACGATGCCCACTGACAGACGCAGCGTAACCATCACATCGCAATACGACCCCTGCGAACAGTTCGCATAACAGTGAGCTCTTTTCGTCCGAAGAAATGGCGTCTCGAAGTGCTCAGGCTGAGAACGGCTGTAAAGCCTGGGTAGGCCCTGGTCGGTTGGGCTAGCCACAAGTGATTAAGTGCGAAGCGCCACAAAACCCCCCACCGCGCCTGTGAGGAGGCGGGTCCAGGCTGGCATGACAGGCCGGGGATGCCTTACCGTTCGCTCGATCCCGGGCAGCGTGGCCCTGACTCGATACATCCAGTGGATGCGTTCGACTCACCACGGTCGGTACCGTCACCATGGCCGCGCCACCTGACCATCTGACCAGCGCCTCATCGCTCCCGGGTCCGATGGCGGCGCGACGCGGTCAAGCAGCGCAGGGAACCCCAAACCGAGAAATCGACGAGGTACGCGCGGAACTGCGGTAAACCACAGAAAATACGCGAAGGTACCGCGAAGCACACGCGTGCCCCAACGGATCGCTGTGGTGGAGTGGAAGCGGAACAGGACAGGTACGACATGGCCGATACCCGACGGTGGCGCCTGGCCCGTCTGGACGCCCGAGATCTGGCTCAGATCGCGGTCTTTGCCGCGTTGATCGCGGCGCTGGGTGTCCCCGGCACTCTCCATCTCTTCGGTAATTCCGTCCCGATCACGGCCCAGACCCTGGGGGTGATGCTGGCCGGTTCGATCCTCGGCGCCCGCCGGGGGTTCCTGGCGTGCGTGGTGGTGATCCTGCTGGTCGCGGCTGGGCTGCCTCTCCTGGCGGGGGGACGCGGCGGGCTCGGGGTCTTCGCCGGCCCAACCGTCGGGTACCTGCTGGGGTGGCCGCTGGGTGCGCTGGTGATCGGGTGGATCACCGAACGGGCCCTGCCGCGGTATCCGTTGGTGCTGGGGTTCGCGGCCAACGTCGTCGGCGGGATCGCGGTGGTGTACGCGGTCGGGATCCCGGTGCAGGCGTGGGTGAGTGACGTCGACAGCTTCGTCGCGGCCGCTACGGCGTCGCTGACTTTCCTCCCAGGTGACCTGATCAAGGCCGCGATCGCCACGGCGGTCGCCAGTCAGGTGCACCGCGCGTACCCTGCGCTCGCCGCCCGACGTGCCCAGAAAGCCGAGGCTGGGGATCGTTCGTGACACAAGCGGAGATCGCGGTTGATCGAGTGACCCACCGTTATGGGGACCGGACGGTGCTGGAGGAGGTCACCGTCCGGTTAACCGAGCATCGGGTGGGGGTTATCGGCGCCAACGGCTCCGGTAAGAGCACGTTCGCGCGGCTGCTCAACGGGCTGGTGCTGCCGTCGGCGGGCACGGTGACGGTGGATGGCCTGGACACCCGTCGGGACGGCAAGGCGGTACGCCGGAAAGTGGGGTTCATCTTCACCGACCCCGACGCTCAGATCGTGATGCCTACGGTGGCAGAGGACATCGCGTTCGGGATGCGTCGTCTCAAGCTCCCCGAGGAGCAGGTACGCCAGCGGGTCGCTGAGCTGATCGCCCGGTTTGGACTGTCTGGTTTGGAGGATCACCCGGCGCACCTGCTCTCCGGTGGGCAGAAGCAGCTGTTGGCGCTGGCCGCAGTCCTGGCTCCGGAGCCGGACATTTTGGTGTGTGATGAGCCGACGACTCTGCTGGATCTGCGAAACACCCGCCGTTTCAGTGCGCTGTTGGAGACCTTGGAGCAGCGGGTGGTGCTGGTGACTCACCACTTGGAGCTGTTGGAGAACTTCGATCGGGTCCTGGTCTTCGACGAGGGTCGGTTGATTGAAGACACCAAGCCCGCCGTGGCGGTGGCGACGTACCGGAAACTGATGACGTGATCGGCCTATACCACCCAGCGGATTCCCCGTTGCACCGGGCACCGGTGGGGCTCAAGCTCGCTGTGCTGCTCGGGGCGATGGTTGTCCTGTTCGGTGTCGGCGGCCCGGTCGTCGTCACCGTCGCCTTGGTGGTCACGGTCGTGGCGTACGCGGTCGCGAAGATCCCGTGGCGGCTCGGGCTGGCGCAGCTGCGGCCCGTGCTGTGGGTGATCGGTGTGGCCGCGGGTTTCCATCTATTCACGTCCGGTCCGCAGCACGCCGCCGTGGTCGCCGGTCAGCTGCTGGTGGCTGTGGCGTTGGCGGCGCTGCTGACCCTCACCACCCGGGTGAGCGCGATGCTGCGGGTGTTTGAGACGGCGGCGCGTCCGTTTCGCCCGCTGGGGGTGGATCCCGCTCGGGTGGCGCTGCTGCTGGCGTTGACCATCCGTTGCGTACCACTGTTGATCAACATCCTGGGGACGGTACGCGAGGCGCGGCAGGCGCGGGGTGTGGGGCGAAACCCGCTGGCGCTGGTGACCCCTGCCGTGGTGCGGGCCTTGCGGACCGCCGACGAGCTGGGTGAGGCCCTGGCGGCACGCGGTGTCGACGACTGAGCGACGCGCACTTTGACGTGGCCGCCTATGTGACTGTCGTCGTCGTCACGTGTGGCTCCGCCCTCTCCGGGTACAGGTGACGGGAATTCCGGAAACTGGGGGTGGATGATCGTGACGATCGATGTCAATGCCATCGGTACCTTGCTGCAGGACACCCTGGTGGAGTTGATTGACCTGTCTCTCCAGGGCAAGCAGGCGCATTGGAACCTCACAGGTCCGCGGTTCAAGTTCATCCATGAGCAGCTGGATGAACTGGTAGAGGCGCTGCGTCAGGAGACCGACACCGTCGCCGAGCGTGCCGTCGCGATCGGCTACCGGGTGGATGGTCGGCTCAGTAGCGTGGCCAAGGAGACCCCGCTGCCGGAGCTGCCGAGCGGGCCGATCAGCGACGACGACGCCGTGACCGCGTTCACGGAGCGGTTGGCGACGGTGATTGGGCATGCGCGGGGACGCATCGCCAAGCTTGAGCAGCTGGATCCGGTCAGCCAGGACACCTTGATCAACCTCACCGCCACGTTGGAGAAGTACTGGTGGATGTTCCGGGAGCAGGTTCAACGCACCTGATCTTTCCGACGCCCGCCTGTCGGGGCTGAACCACGCAAACCGCACGGTGGCGGCTTCAGGGTCGCTGATGTCCCATCAGGGCCCACTCCAGGAGCGACAAACCCCTGCGGGTAGCGTGAAGCACCGTGACCGCCGCCACGACTCGACCAGCGTCGACTCCCACCGTCGAGCGGCTGTTGGCCGCAGCCGTGGCGGCGGTTCCGCACGGCACCGTGCGAGAGGGGCAGGCCCGGATGGCGCAGGCGGTCGCCGAGGCCATCGAAACCGGTGAGCATCTGCTGGTTCAGGCCGGTACCGGCACCGGGAAGTCTTTGGCTTATCTGACGCCGGCACTGTTGGCGGACGGCCCAGTAGTTGTCTCCACGGCGACCCTGGCGTTGCAGTCGCAGCTGATCGAGGTTGATCTTCCCCGCTTGGTTGAGGCTGTTGAGCCGTTGCTGGGACGGCGCCCCACATACGCCGTCCTCAAGGGACGGCACCACTATGTGTGCCTCGCTCGGCTGGAGCCGTCCGAGGAGCCCGAGGGCGTTCTTGAACTGGAAGGCGGGGAACGCTGGCTGACCGCCGCGGGGCGGATGGGTAAGCAGATCACCCGGATCCGGGAATGGGCGTTGGAGACCGAGACCGGAGACCGTGACGAGCTGGATCCCGGGGTCGACGATGTGGTCTGGCGGGCTGTGTCGATGCCTGCTCGGGAGTGCGTCGGCGCGCACCGTTGCCCCTTCGGGGACGAATGCTTCGCGGAAGCCTCGCGGGTACGCGCGCGGCAGGTCGACATTGTGGTGACCAACCACAGCCTGCTGGCCATGGACCTGATGACGGGCCGTCATATCCTGCCGCCCCATCAGTTGTTGATCATTGACGAGGCGCATGAACTGGTCGATCGGGTCACGTCGGCGGCTCAAGGGGAGGTCACCCCGGATCAGATCGACCGGGCGCGTCGACGGGCGCGGACGTTCCTGGATGCTGAACATCTTGATCGGCTGGCCGAGGCGGAGGACGCGCTCAGCCTCGCTTTGGAGGAGCTGTCAGCGGGGCGGCTGGAAACGTTGCCGTCGACGCTGCGAGAGGCCTTGTTCGCGGTAGAAGCGGCCTGCCGGGAGGCCACCCACGGCATCGGTGAGGTCCGCGCCGACGATCCCGACGCGGTACGCCGTCAGCAGGCTAAGGCGATGCTCACCCGTCTGACGCAGGTGACGCAGCGCCTGCTGTCGGAGTCGCCGCAGGATGTCATTTGGCTGGAGCGGGCCGAACGGGGTCGCTGGGCGGTGGTCGTCGCTCCGTTGTCGGTGGCGGGTCTGCTCACCGGTGGCCTGTTCAGTGGCCGGACGGTGGTGGCGGCCTCAGCGACCCTGACTCTAGGGGGCCGGTTCGACACCATCGCGCGGTCCCTGGGGTTGTCGTTGGAGTACGGCCGAACCCCAGAGACCGGGGATGTACGCCCGGTGCAGCCGGCCGCGACGCCGGACCCGGCCGCCTCCGACGCAGCTGACGCGGCCCCGGCTGTCGCCGCCGACACCGGATCCGAGGACCGTGGAGAATATGGCGACGCCGGCGACCTGACGCACCTCGATGACCCTGGTGGGGAGGATCCGACGGCGCACGGGATCAGGGAGTGGCTGGGAACGTCGCTCGTTGAGGAGCCCGAATCCCCACCCCTGTGGCGGGCCCTGGACGTGGGGTCGCCCTTCGACTACGCCCGTCAAGGCATCCTCTACGTGGCCGCTCATCTGCCCCGGCCGACCCAGTCAGGCCTGTCTGAGGCGGCGGGTGAGGAGCTGGTGCAGCTCGTCACCGCGTTGGAGGGCCGCACCCTCGGGTTGTTCTCCTCCCGCCGCGCCGCCGAACGCGCCGCGGAGCTGCTGCGGGAACGAACCGACCTGGAGGTCCTGCTGCAGGGGCAGGACACGATCCCGGCGCTGGTGCGGAGGTTCAAGGAGGGGCCGTGCTCCTGTCTGCTGGGGGTGATGTCGCTGTGGCAGGGGGTCGATGTGCCGGGCGACGCCTGCCAGCTGGTGGTGATCGACCGTTTGCCGTTCCCCCGCCCCGATGAGCCGTTGGCGTCGGCGCGTGCCGCAGCCGTGGACGCCGCCGGCGGTTCTGGTTTCGCGGCGGTCAGCGTTCCGATAGCGGCGGTACGCCTCGCGCAGGGCGCAGGCCGCCTCATCCGCCGTGCCACCGACCGGGGTGTGGTCGCGGTGCTGGATCCCCGGCTGCACACCTCACGGTCCTATGGGGCTTTCCTGCGGCGGTCCCTGCCGCCGTTCTGGTACACCACCGACCATGACGTGGTGATCGGTGCCCTCAAACGGCTCGCCGCCGCTCGGCTCTCCTAAGCCAACCGTGTCGGTCGCGGCCTGGTCGTATGGCTTGGGCGTACCGTCGCGTCGACAGGTCAGGCCGGCTGCGTTTGAGGCTCGTCATCAGGTGGCGGGGAGGGTGCTAGGGCTCGGCGGGCGGACAGGTGCCGGATCGCGGTGTTGAGCACCGCCACGATCGGCACCGCGATCAACGCGCCGACGATTCCAGCGACCACCACGCCGGCCGCGATCGCCACGATCACCGCCAACGGATGGATCGCCACCGCTCGTCCCAGCAGCAACGGCTGCAAAATGTGCCCCTCCAACTGCTGGACCGCGATGACCGCTATCAGCATTAGCAAGGCGTCGACCGGGCCCTCCGCCACCAGGGCGACGAGTACCGCCACCGCACCGGAGAGGGTGGCACCGACGATGGGGACGAAGCTGGAGAGGAACACCAAGGCGGCGATCGGCAACCACAGCGGCAGGTTCAGCAGCGCCGCCGCGAGCCCGATGCCCACCGCGTCGATGAACGCCACCGCGACTGTGGCGCGTACGTAGGAGACCAGGGTGCGCCAGACGGCATCCCCGGCGCTGGCCACGTGGGCTTGAGCGCCGCGCGGGAGCATCCGAACCAGGAAAGTCCAGATCTTGCGCCCGTCCCGCATGAAGAAGAACGTGGCGAACAACACCATGAAAAGACCGGCCAGTACGTGGGTGGCGGTGGTGGTGGCGTCCCAGGCGCCGCTGGTGAAGGCGTCCCGGTTCTCACTGACCCAGTCCGATATCGCGTCCAGGCTTTGATTCAACTGACGGTCGGAGAGGTTCAGCGGCCCTTCTCGCAACCAGTTGCGGATCTGCTCGATACCGTCCTGAACGTTGTTGGCCAGGTCAGGGATGCCGTTGATGAACGCCCGAACCACAGCGGTCAGGATGCCGCTGACCGCGGCGATCCCGGCGATCAGCACGAACGCCGCCGCCAGCGAGGACGGAACGTGGTGTCGACGCAGCCAGGCGACCGCCGGCTGCAGCAGAGCGGAGAGCAGGAGGGAAATGGCCAGCGGCACCATCACGACCTGGAGCCGCCCGAAGATGTGCAAAGCGGCGTAGACGGCGACCCCGATCACCACCAGACGCCAGGACCACGCCGCCGCGATCTGAATCCCCTGCGGCACGGCGTCATCGGGATGCTGGATTCGAGAGCCACCGTTGTCCGTCGCGTCGAATACAGTGTTGTTGCCGATGGTCGGCTCCGCCGCGTTAGCGGTGCGCTCCATCGCCCGTTGGCGCCGTTCCCGGGCCGACTTCCGCATCGTGCTCCACGCGCGCCGAATACGCTCCGTCACCCGCTCGTACCCGCTCAGTGTCGTCACCCCCTTGGTGTTTCACCGTACCGACGCTTCCCAAATTCCCTTGGAGACGCTCCCGAGGAAACTGACCCGGTACCCGGCACACAAGTACCTTGTAGGCGGAGTACCGTTTCCGGGCGTGAGTGCCGAAAGCTCAGAGCAGGGGCTGCCGATCCGGTTGCTCCATGACCGCGTCCTGGTACGGATAGAGGAGAACGAAGGCGAGCGCCGTTCGGCCTCAGGTCTCGTGATTCCGGCGACCGCCACGATGGGCCGGCGCTTGTCCTGGGCGGTGGCGGTGGCGATCGGCCCGCATGTGCGCACGATCAAAGCCGGTGACCGGGTGCTGTTCGATCCCGAGGAGCGTTCCGAAGTGGAGCTACACAGCCGTACTTACGTTCTGCTCCGGGAGCGGGACGTTCACGCGGTCGCGGCGGAACGCATCGAGAACGACGGCACTGGCCTCTATCTGTAGTAGGGCGCCAAAGGACTGTGGAAGGGCAGCCTTGGTGGGGCCAGCGCCACCAAGGGAACAGGTACCGGGACGACGGGGGTGGGCGGCGCCGGTAACCGGTGCCGCGCCCCGTCCGGGAACTGGATCAGGTACCCCGTGCCGTCCCAACGCGCCGGCGGAACCGTCATGTCCCGTCCCGTGAACACCGCCCGGTGGCGGTCGATGACGTGCAACAGCCACCGTTCCTCGGCTTCGTATTCGTGATGGGGCAGACCTATCACGCCTCGCATCATTCGGTCCCGCAGTAACGCCAGGCGGGTGGCGGCGATCTGGTAGATGCGCATCATCCGCTTCCCCTCGGGGCCGGCCACCCGGTAGGCCCACCGTCGTGCCCACAGCCGCCGACGCGGCGTGGCTAAGGCGACGATCTCAGGCGGCGAGAACCATCCCATCTGGACGTACTCGGGCAGCACCCGGGCGACGATCCGACCAGGCTCAGTACGCAGCCACAGCACCAGCCCGATGAGCACAGCCAGAATCGGCAGCGCCCCTATCAGATAGCCGTAGCCGAGGATGCGGGGATCCTGCGCCGAGGCGGTGGCCATCCCATTCCATCCTGCGTGGAGCAGCATCGCCACGGTCAGCCCGACGACCGGGGCGACCTGGCGGACCGCTGATGAGGCGCTGCGTACCGCGATCACCAAACCCAGCGCCGTCATGACCGTGAACATCGGATGCGCGAATCCTGACAGCACGATCCGCGCCCCAAACAGCATCACCAGCCACAGTGTCCCGCCGGCGGGGCCCAGGAACTCTGATCCAGCCAGATAGACCCCACCGAGGTAGAGCACGTTTTCGGTCATCGCGAAACCGAGCGCCGCCAGCCCGGCGAACACGATGGCGTCGGTGGCGCTGCTGAGTTCTCGACGCCGGAACCAGAAGATCAGCAAAGGGGCAAGCCCTTTCGTGGTCTCCTCGATGACCGGCGCGACCACCACCGCCACCACCCACAGCGGACCGTCGACACGCTGGATCAACCAGGCACCGAGGGTGTTCACCCCTAGGGAGACCGATGTGGCGACGCAGGCTCCCCAACCGAACGCGAACCCTAAATAGCGCCAGGAAGCCGGGTCAAAGCGGTCTAGCCAGATCAGACCGAGCCCGATGATCGGAACCGGGATTAACGACACGATGAGACCGATCAAGGTCGGCCCGATCCCCATGCTCCAGATCATCACGGCGATGATCACGCCACCGCCGACCGCGATCGCCCCGAAGGCCAACCACATCTGCAGCACCCGCCACCGACTACGGGTGTGGTAGGGGGGTGGCCATACCGCCGCGAGGTCCGCTGCCATGCCGCCAGCCTATCGATGCCTGTCAGGTAGGGACGCGCTACGCCGCGTACCTTCGTCCCGAGTTGGGGTGTTCACAGCCGGATCCTACGGACGGCGCGAAGCGCCGCATCCTGGTCAAACCAGGCCGCCTGGAGGAGATCCACACCCAACGACCGGATCTGCGCGACCACCACCTCACCGGAGAACCCCAAACCGGCGGCGTGTGCGGCGCTCGCGCATCGGACGGCCTCAAGCACCTCCGTGGTGGCGGCCTGGGGTTCCCGGCCGGTGTCGAAGTCGGTCCGGAGCATCTGCACCGCTTGGGCGAGTCGTTGTATCGCTGTCACAAGCTGGTCGGGGACCGGCTCGTTCGCTTGAGGCGTGCCGGAAAGCAACGCCAGGGCGCGCCGGGCCAGCACCCGCGCGTTCCGTACCGCGTTATCGATGTGGCCGGCGGCCTCCACGTACGGCGCGATCAGACCTCGGGCCCGCCACCGCACCGGCGCGATCGTGACGGTCTCTCGTCCCACCACCAACGCGGAGCGGTACGCCTCGAGCGCCCCGGACAGGTTCCGGAGCTGCTCCAGGGCTTTCTGGGCCGCGTACCGGTCCTGTTGGGCAAGCGCGTCAGCGATCGCCGTCAGTCCCTTGGATAACCCCGTGAACACCGGATGCGCGGCCCGGCGGACCACGGTCAGGGGATTGAGGGGAAGCAGCAACGCGTGAACCACGAACGCCGCGATGCCACCGGCGAGTGCATCCACAAACCGGGTGTAGGGCACCCCGGTGGTCGGCGGTGTGAGGGTGGCGATCAGAACCGCCGAGGAGGCGGACTGCGTGACCACCACCCCGCTGCCACCGATGAAGATCGCGGTCGCGATGGCCAGCGTGACCACCGCGGTGATCTGCGCGGGGCCGGTTCCGATCAGCAGGATCAGGATGTCGCCGACCGCGATGCCCACGGCGACACCGAGCACTAACTCAACAGAGCGCCGCAACCGCTGGCTGGTGCTGACTCCCAACGTGATAACGGCCGCGATCGGCGCGAAAAACGGTACGGGGTGTCTCAGAAGGTCATGCGCTAAGAACCAGGCCAAACCGGCTGCGCAGCCGGTTTGGAGGGTGAGCATGGCGTTGAGGCGTAGCCGCTGCCACCGGTCACGGAGCGTCGTCTGGGAACGCCGGGCGATCGCCGCTAGCGGATCCTCACGGGGCCCGCTGGCGGGAAAGCGCCGAAAAACCACCACCTCGCGACGGTACCCATCCGGCGGTACGGGGCCTTCATGGCGTCGTCATGGCGCCTTCATAGGGAGGTGCCGGGCCAGGCCGATCGTTCGGTCCTGACCCGGCACCCGCCGACGTCACCATTCACACCGGAACGGTGAACCGCCCCTCAGCCCTCATTCAGTAGGCCTTGCCGGAGGAAGGCCAGGGAACGGGTCAGCAGACGCGACACATGCATTTGGGAGACCCCGATCTCCTCGGCAATCTGAGATTGCGTCATGTTCCCGAAGAAACGCAGCGCGATAATTCGCTGTTCGCGTCGCGGCAGCTGCGCGATCAGCGGCCGCAGCGCGGCTCGGTCTTCGACGTTCTCCAAGGCGGGGTCGAGGTCACCGAGCAGGTCGACCATCTCGGTAGCCGAGGAGTCGCCGGTCACCGGAGTGTGCAGCGACAGCGCGTTGTAGGCGTTGGCGGTGTCGAGTCCTTCCAGCACCTCTTCCTCGGAGACGCCGAGGTGTTGCGCCAGGTCGGCCACCGTCGGGGAACGCCCCAGCTGCTGAGTGAGCGCTCCGGTCGCCTTGCCGATCTCCAGCTTCAGCTCCTGAAGCCGCCGGGGTACCCGGATGCTCCATCCCTTGTCACGGAAGTGCCGTTTGAGTTCTCCCACGATGGTGGGGATCGCGTAACTGGTGAAGCCGATGCCCCGCGCCACGTCGTAGCCGTCCACGGCCTTGATCAGGCCGATAGCGGCCACCTGGCACAGGTCATCCAGTGGTTCACCGCGGTTGCGGAACCGGCGAGCCAGGTACTCCGCCAACGGCAGGTACAGCTCAATGATCCGGTCCCTGACACGGGCCCGGTCCATTGACCTTTGTGGAAGGTCAGCCAGCCGCGTGAGCAGCACCCGTGCCTTCTCATCGGTCTCCCGCCGGGAACGGGTGGTCAGGTCGGTACCGGTGGAGTCGACAGACTCCAGCTCGGACGAGTCCAGTTCGGCGGACTCCAGGTCGGTGGGCAGTACCTCAGCGTCGGACTGGGTCTGCGCGAGCGGTGCGGGCAAAGCCTCGGTGTTCAAAGCTTCCGCGTGGCCGAGAAGAACGGTCATGGGTCGTTCCCTTCTCGCCAGCGCGCGGCCGGTGACGGGTCACCCGCGTACGAAAAACCGGCGCCGGACTTTTAGAAGGTGGGTTCGGAAATGGTTAGCGATGTCCGGAATTGTGTCCGTGACGTACGCGATGCCGCGCGTGAGAAATATTCGCGGCGCCCTCGTCTCGAGCACCGTTCTGAGGATCCGCGTTACGCGTTACCGAATTACTCACCGTCACCCTTCGGCAATTACTAGAACCTGATTTCTGCGTTTACGGTGAGCCGCGTCGCGGATCGTGGGGCAGGCCGCTGGCCTCTGCTCTGGACCAGAAAAGCTGCCCCCCGAGGTGGGATAAACAGTACGCTTTCGATCTAGGCAAGCAAGTCTAGTCCCAAGATACGGGATAATCTACGGCCTGACAAGCGATAAAGCGTGATCCACTAGTCCAGATGTTAGGAGTAACAGTTAGTCGGAACGCTCAATGGAAGCATTAGCCGACTGATCGAAAGACTCCGCCAATGTTTTTACATCAGAGGGCAGACCAAGCGCGGCGACTACATTGAGCAACATCGCGGTTGATATAAACCGCATTACTTCCAAGGAACTCAGACCGGTACGCCGCTGCACGAACCCCCACAGGCGACGGAATCTCGCCCGGCTGACCTCGCGTACCTCTTCGTCTTGGCAGGCCAGCGCCCAGGTCTGAAGCTGCATCAGAAGCATTTGTCGGTCGGTGAGCAGACTGTCGTACGCCCGCCCCATCGCACGGAGCGCGTCGACCCCGTGGCGCCCTTCGACCGCCTTGGCGAAGGTCTGCTCCACCTGGTCGAAGCAGCGTTCACAAGCGGCCAGAAAGATCGCCTTCTTGGTGGGGAACAGGCGGAACAGATAGGGCTGGGAGACCCCCACCCGACGCGCGATCGCCTCCGTGCTGGTCCCGGCGAAACCGCCTTGGGCGAACTCGACCATCGCGGCGGCCAGCACAGCTTCCCGCCGTTCACTGGCGCTCATCCGGGTCGAACCGCGTGTCACGCACGCTAAGTTAGTGAGTGCTCACTGAGCGGTCAAGCGGATCGCGCATATCACATGATAGTGATTTGAGCAGTTCATGAAGCTCATTCCTGTGATTCACCGACTCGCTTCGCTTGAGAAACAGCTCCCTTCTGCTCCTGGGGTCCCACAGCATCCTGGATGGTCGCTGGCCGGTTCAGAGCGGGAATCAGATACCAGAACACGATGAACCACAATGCGACAACCCCGCTGATGATGAGGCCGGCCCGGATTCCCACCACCACATCGACGGCCAACATCACCGATCCGACCATCGCGAGAAGCAGAAAGGCCAACCCGCCCTGTGCCAACAAGTGGGCATCGCGTACCAACCGTTCCTTCATCCCGCGTCGGAACACTAACCGGTGATAACTCACCGGAGCGATCAATAACGCCGTCGCGCAGGCAGTCGCCATCAACGTGATGACGTATACGATCCGGTCGAAATCACTGATCTCATGGAACCGTGCCGCGAAGGCCATGGTGAGCAGAAACGCAAACAAGATCTGCACACCCGTCTGCGCGACCCGTAACTCCTGGAGAAGTTCGTGGAAGTTGCGGTTGAGACGCTCCCGCTCAGTCTCGCCAGGGTGACTCATAGTAGTTTCAGGGTCAATGTCTGACACACTTTCCGGATTCCCTAGCTTAAAAATCCGAAACCCTCCGCGTCGATGCATAGAAGCGCGTCATGTGGGCATTCCTGTGTCCTGAGGGGCGAACCCGCCTGCCAGACGGGATAGATCACTCCGAATCCACATTCACGGACATTAAATCTGAAAGAGGTGTAATCCATGTCGATACGGAAAGATCTGCCCCGCACCGTGGCACGCTCTTCTCAACGAGCCCAGGAGACCTTCATCAAAGCCCATGACTCGGCGGTGGAAACCTATGGCGAGGGCGAACGCGCGCACCGTACGGCATTCGCGGCCTTAAAACACTCATTCGAGAAGGCCGGTGACCATTGGGATCCGAAGTCTCGACCGGGCGCCAGTGACGAGCAAGCGGCCCGCGGTCGCGGTCAACGCCGGGGGAAAACCGCCGGTGGCGTCGACGCGAACGCCTCCAAGGCCCACCTGATGGACATCGCGCGGCGCTTGGAGATCCGGGGCCGCTCCCGCATGACCAAGCAGGAATTGATCAACGCCATCGACAAGGCCAATCAGCGCCAGACCCGGGCCGCCCGCAACCGATGACGACGGTCACCGCATGGCCTCTCCGCGGAGCGGAGTAGCGCCCATTGACCGGATTAGCGTCCGTCAACCCGCCGCGCCCGCCCATGGCACGTCCGCCCTCACAGCTCCGGGAGGCGGGGCCCTGGCTCCAGCAGCCGGTGCAGCGGGTCTTCGCCGCGCCGCAGGCGTTCCAGTACCTCTTCCGGCCCGACGCTCACCGGCTGCCCCGCCTCCACCTCGTCCCAGGTCAGCGGGGTCGACACGGTCGGGCTGGGCTGCGCCCGCAGCGAGTACGGGGCCACCGTGGTCTTCGCGGCGTTGTTCTGACTCCAGTCGATGAAGACCTTGCCGGGCCGCAGCTTCCGCGCCATCTGTGTCACCACCAGCGCAGGGAGGCGATGCGCCATCTCCTCGGCCAGGTGTTTGGCGTACGCCGAGACCAGCTCGTCGGGCTGCGTCCCTGAGATCGGACACAGCAGCTGGATGCCCTTCTTGCCGCTGGTTTTGACGTATCCCTCCAGCCCATCCTCGGCGAGGCGGGCACGCAGCTCCAACGCCACCGTCAAACACTCCACCACCCCAGCCGGAGGCCCGGGATCGAGGTCGAAGACCAGCCGGTCTGGATGCCGGGTCCGGCCGTGTGGGGTGCGACCCCGACCGCTTCGCGCATCCGCTTCCAGCTCCTGAGGCTCCAGCCGCCATTGCGGGACATGCAGTTCGATAGCCGCCTGGTTCGCTGACCACACCAGGGCGGCCAGGTTGTCGATCACGAGGTAGCGGACTTCGTCGCGTCCACGCGCCGAGTGTGGGGCGGGCAGGGTCACAGTCGACACCCACTCCGGCGTACCGTCCGGTGCGTTCTTTTCGAAGAAGCCACCGGCCGCCACCCCGTTGGGGTAACGGATCCGGGTTAAGGGCCGCCGCTCCAGGTGCGGCAGCAGCATCGGCGCCACCCGGGTGTAGTAGTCGATGACCTCAGCCTTGGTGAACCCCACATCTGGAAACAGCGGCTTGTCCAGATTGGACAACTCCACCTCAACCGGGCGGTCGTTCGGACCCGGCACCCGCACCCGACTGGCCTCAGACACCATCCGCCTCACCGGCGGGCTTGTCCGCGCGTACCCGCACCACCCGGGGGAAACGCAACCGCCCGTCAGGCGTCAGATCGGCGTAGGCGACCTCCACAACCAGTGTGGGCGACACCCAAACCGCTCCCTGAGCGTCCCGACGCGGCACCTCAGTGGCGAACGGACTGGTATCCCGCCGCAGCGGAGCGAGCCGGTTGAGCAACTCGGCGCTCATCTGTTCAGTCATGCCGCCCCCGACCCGGCCCCGGAAGACCAAACCACCCTCGACGTCAAACGCTCCTACCAGCAGCGCCCTCAAGGGGCGTTCGCCCGGTTTCCAGCCTCCCACGACCAGATCCACCGTCCGCACATGCTTGACCTTTACCCAGTCCGGGGAGCGGACACCCGGCTGATAGGTGGAATCCAGGCGTTTGGCCACCACACCTTCCAAGGCGTGTTCCCGGCTCGCCTGCACAGTCGCCGGGCCGTCATCGAAGGCCGGGGGAACCTGCCACCGCTCCCCCTCCAGCCCGAGCCGCTCCAAGGTGGCGCGACGCTCGTCGTAGGGCCGCTGACGCAGATCCACGCCGTAGAGCCGAACCACATCGAACAGAAGAAGCGTCACCGGCTTCACCTGGGCCAGACGCTCAGCGCGGGCGCGTTGCCGCACATGCATCCGTTCGGTGAGAGCGGCGAACGACGGGCGCCCATGCTCCAGGACCACCACCTCACCGTCAAATACGGCGTCGGGGAAGCGGCGCCCCAGTGAAGCCAGTTCCGGGTACGCGGGGGTGACCTCCACGCCGCTGCGGGAGTAGAACCGGATCTGACCACCGGTACGCTCAATGATCAGCCGCGCGCCGTCCCACTTGAACTCGTACGCCCACCCCGCGCCGGTGGGAAGCTCCCCCGGTGTGGCGAGCATCGGCCTGATCGGTGGGCCTGGCACTCCCCGATCGTAGGGCGCTGACCGGGTCGCGAACCGCGCGATTTGTTTTCCGCCCCTCACCGCCTCCTTCTTTTCACCTGAGGCGTACGGGCCGTGTCGGCTATCAACACCGGCGGCGTGGCTGAGGCAGAGTGCGCGTCCATCCCAATCGGTTCTGGTCGGGTCGATACGCCGCAGATGTGCCGCGACCAGACCTGTAGTGCGGTGATTCCGACAGCATGATCTCAATATCCGTGGATGAATTTTCTCATTCCATGAGTTCTCCGATCCGCGGCCGCGATCCACGGACATGCACGGACATGCTTTTGCCTCGCATCTCCTGTTCCGCGGTGCCATGCTGGGATGAGAACCCCGGAAGGAGGGTGACGTGCGCGCGATCTGGAAAGGTGCGGTCTCCTTCGGGTTGGTGTCGATAAACGTCAAGCTGTACCCGGCCACCGAGGAAAAAGATATTCGGTTCCACCAGGTACATCGCACCGATGGCGGTCGTATTCGTTACAAACGGGTCTGTTCAGTTGATGGGGAGGAGGTCAGTTACGACGACGTCGCTAAGGGATTTGACGCCGGCGGCGAGATGATCGTCCTTGATGACGCCGACTTCGCGGAGCTTCCCCTGTCCACCAGTCACACCATCGAGGTCCTGGAATTCGTTCCCGCTACTCAGGTTGATCCCATCCTGTACGCGCGCAGCTACTACCTGGAGCCGGATGAGAACGCCACCAAGCCATATGTCCTACTCCGGGACGCCCTGGCGGGATCGGACCGAGTCGCGGTGGTCAAGGTGGCGCTCAGGCAGCGCGAACAGTTGGCGGTGCTGCGGGTCCGTGACGACGTCCTGGTGATGCACACCATGCTCTGGCCGGATGAGATCCGTAAGCCGGAGTTCGAATTCCTCGATGAGGACGTGCGGGTACGGCAGCAGGAACTGACGATGGCCCGCTCATTGATCGAATCGATGACTACCGATTTCCAACCCGAGGAGTTCAGTGACGACTACCGCAGCGCGCTCCAACAGGTGATCGATGCCAAGATCGCCGGTCGAGAAATCATGACGCCTCAGCCGGCCGAGGAGCGACAAGCGGCGGATCTTATGGCGGCACTGCGAGCCAGCGTCGAACGAGCCCGCGCGCATCAAAAAGGATCGCCGCCCACCGGGCCCGCGGCCGCCGACCAGGATCGGAAAACAACCTCCCGGCAGGCCGCCCCGTCAGCGTCGTCCACCCGGAAGCCCGCGAAGAAACCCCCTCGAAAGACCGCGAAGAAGGCCACCAAGAGCGCCTGAGAACACGTTTCTTAACGAAACAGCCTCGCTTCCCGTATCCCGTTTCCCGGGCTTCACCGAGCCCGCGGCGAACGGCGGGCGCCCCCCTTACGGCGTCCCGTGTCCACAAGGCGCGTCGGTATCGATTAACCGGTGTCGACGGGTGATGACGGAGAGCCGACACAGACCCAAGGGGCCATGCTGGGACTGGCGGGTTACGCTAATCGACGTGATGCGCCCGGAGTTAACCATCTCCGTGCGCCGCGACTCGGAAGAAACCGTCGTGGCGCTGGCCGGTGAGATCGACATCGGCACGGCTCCTCGTCTGGTCACTGCGGTTGAGAACGCCCTTTCGGACAACCCGTCCCGGTTGATCCTGGACTTGGAGAAGGTCACGTTCTGCGACTCGCAGGGCCTGGGGACCCTGGTCGTTCTCAACCGTGCAGCGACCCGTGCCCGCAGCTCCCTGGTGCTGATCAACGTGGGCGACTTCCTCAGCCGTCTGTTGGAGGTCACGGGGCTACGTCAGGCGTTCACCATCCGCGATCCCCGGTAGCACCGACCACACACGACCGATTCTGACGTTCCCGTCCGGAAGGCAGGGTCAGGCGCGACCTTGCATCTGGGCAAGGAGATCTAACGCCTTCCCCAGCCTGCCGTTGAGCGTCGTCGGGTTCTCCGCGGCCAACTCCCGCAAAATCCGCTCGATCTCACCGGCGAGAGACAGCAATCTGGCCTGCTCCGCCTCCTGGGCGCGTACCGCCGCAGCCTGCTCCCGCAGCTTCTGGGTCTTCGACCACAGATCGATGAATACCGTGACCTTGGCACGCAGCACCCAGGGATCGAACGGCTTGGGGATGTAGTCCACCGCGCCCGCCGCGTACCCCCGAAACGCCAGGTGGGCATCCCGGTCAACCGCGGTGAGGAAAATGATGGGGACGTGTCGAGTGCGCTCCCGTTGTTTGATATGGGTCGCGGTCTCGAAGCCGTCCATGCCGGGCATCTGCGCGTCGAGCAGGATCAACGCGAAATCATCGGTGAGCAGCCGCTTCAGCGCCTCCTCACCGCTGGTCGCGGTCACCGGATCAACTGGTAGGCCCTGCAGGATCGCCTCCAGGGCCACCAGATTCTCACGTCGGTCATCGACCAGCAGGACCCGTGCGCGTTCTCCAGCCATCGCTACTCGACCTTAGTGTTGTGGAGGTCCGAGGAAGGGGAGCCATCACTGTTGTCGCTGTTGTCCTCATCGGTGATGGACCGTTCCTCATGCCCTTTGCCTGCCCGCTTGCGGGAGACCCAGGAAGCTATCAGGTCCAACAGCTCATCCAGGTCCACGGGCTTGGTGATGTAATCTGACGCACCCGCCGCGAGGCTGCTTTCACGGTCGCCAGGCATAGCCTTGGCGGTGAGGAACACCACCGGCAAGTCAGCGAATTCCGGAATCTTCCGGATAGCGCGGGTGGTCTCATTGCCGTCCATCTCCGGCATCATCGCGTCCATCAGCACCACGTCCACCTCGGGATGCTCCATGAGCATCCGCACCCCGTCGTGGCCGTTGTCCGCGTACAGAACCGTGATGCCGTGCAGCTCCAACGCGCTGGTCAACGCGAACACGTTGCGGACGTCGTCGTCGACGATGAGGACGCAGGAGCCTTCCAACTCCCGTGCCGCCGGGGTGTCCGAAGGCCACTGGGATGGGTCGCTCTCCCGCAGAATCGCGCCGGACGAACGGCCGGATGGCAACTCACGTGTCTCTCCCGACGAGGGCTGATTCACCGACTCACTGTCCAATGTGTCTGGCAGATAGAGCGTGAATGTGCTCCCGTGCCCCAGCCGGCTCTCAACGGTGATAGAGCCGCCCAGCAGGCGAGCTAGCTCCCGGCTGATGGACAGCCCCAGCCCGGTGCCACCGTACTTGCGGCTGGTGGTGCCGTCGGCCTGGTGGAAGGCCTCGAAGATCAGGGAGAGTTTGTCATCGGGTACGCCGATGCCGGTGTCCCGCACCGCGAACGCGATGACCTGGTTGGCGTTGTCCAGGCTCGGGATACCGAAGACCAGGTTCCGGGGCGCCGCACTGATGATGAGCTCCACCGAACCGTCGTGGGTGAACTTCACCGCGTTGGCGAGCAGGTTCCGCAGGATCTGCTGCAGCCGTTGCGCGTCGGTGATGATGATCTCGGGTACGCCCGGTTCGATCCGTACGGAGAACTCCAGTCCCTTCTCCTCGGCCTGCGGGCGGAAGGCCTGCTCCACATACCCGCTGATCTCGTTCAGTTGGACCTCGCCGGGCTCGATATCGGTCCGTCCAGCCTCGATCTTGGTCAAGTCGAGGATGTCGTCGATCAGGGCCAGGAGGTCCGAGCCGGCGCTGTGGATGGTGCGGGCGAACTCGATCTGCCGAGGCGTCAGGTTGCGTTCGGTGTTGTCCGCCAGGAGCCGCGCCAGCAACAGCAGGCTGTTGAGCGGAGTACGCAGCTCGTGGCTCATGTTGGCCAGGAACTCGCTCTTGTACTGACTGGCCTGCGCCAGTTGCTGCGCCTTCTCCTCCAGGCCACGCCGCGCGTTCTCAATCTCGCGGTTCTTCACCTCGATGTTGCGGTTCTGCTCGCTCATCAGCGCGGCGCGGTTCTCCAATTCGGCGTTGGTCCGCTGCAGCTCGGCCGACTGTTCCTGCAGCTCCCGCGCCAGCCGCTGGGATTGAGCCAGCAGCTCCTCGGTACGCCGGTTGGCGATGATGGTGTTCAGCGCCACCCCGATGGTCACCACCAACCGCTCCAGGAAGTTCAGGTGCAGATCGGAGAAGGCCGAGAACGAGGCGAACTCGATCACTCCCAGCGGTTCACCCTCGAACAGCACGGGGAGCACCACCAGGTCGGCCGGTACCGCGCTGCCCAGTCCAGATCGGACGGTGAGGTACCCCTCCGGCACCGAGTTGACCCGAATCATGCGCCGTGACATCACGGCCTGCCCGACGATGCCCTCCCCTGGGGCGAAGACCAGCTCGGTGTCTGGTGGCACGTAGCCGTAGGAGGCGGTCAGACGCAGGCGCGGGGCGCCGTCTACCTCCTCGTAGACGAAAAACGCGCCGACTTGTGCCTCCACCAGAGGCGTCACCTCGGTCATGATCATGCGGCAGACCTCACCGAGGTCACGCTGTCCCTGCAGCAGGCCGGACACCCGCGCCAGGTTCGAGTTCAGCCAGTCCTGCTCGGCGTTCTTCTTCGTGGTCTCCCGGAGGGTGACGATCATCTGGTTGATGTTGTCCTTCAGCTCGGCGACCTCTCCCTGCGCGGCCACCGTGATCTGCTGGGTGAGGTCACCGCGGGTCACGGCGGTGGAGACCCGGGAGATGGCTCGCAGCTGGGTGGTGAGTGTGGAGGCGAGCTGATTGACGCTTTCGGTGAGGTCCTGCCAGGTTCCTGACACACCGGGTACCTGGGCTTGGCCACCCAGCTTGCCTTCGGTACCGACCTCACGGGCGACCCGAGTCACCTCATCGGCGAACGACGACAGCTGATCCACCATCGTGTTCACCGTGTTCTTCAACTCCAGAATCTCACCCTGAGCGTCC
>Ga0207873_1000766_pt1 | contig 33702 bp, 30 predicted proteins | sample BGWIniCompost_FD_187373 | JGI IMG/M metagenome (GOLD analysis project Ga0207873, IMG submission 187373) | Cellulose adapted compost microbial communities from Newby Island Compost Facility, Milpitas, CA, USA - BGW Initial Compost (SPAdes)... ... | reverse complement strand
CCGCCCGCCCCGGAGCGGCGAACCCGTCCGGCACCCTCTATCCCGTGCTGCTCGCCGGGGCCTTCCTGCTGCCGCCGCACGCCGCCGCGCTGGTCGCCCTGCCCGCGGCGCTGCTCGCCCCCGTGGAGCAACCCCCGCTGCTGCCGCGGCGGATCTGGCGCGCCGCCCAGCTGGTGCTCGCCGTCCGGGCCGCCGCCGAGACCCACACGGCGGCCGGCGGACGGGAGGCGGTCGCCGGCTGCGAGGTGCCCGCGGCACTCGCCGCCGCAGGGGCCGCCGTCGTCGCCTTCAGCCTGGTGCTGACCCTGCTGGACTGCCTCGTTCTCGCCCTCACCTCGGGCAGTCCGCTGCGCCGCGCGGGCCGCACCGGCGGTGACGCCTGGTGGCGGCTGCTGCTGAGCTCCCTGGCGCCGCTCACCGTGCACGGGCTGGCCGGCCTGATGATGGCGCTGCTGTGGCGCAGCCCCTACGGCCCGGTGGCCGCGCTGCTGGTGCTGCTGCCGATGGGGGTCTCCTGGTGGGCCTTCGCCCAGTACCACCGGGAGCGCGCCGCCCACCAGGCGACCATCCGGGCCCTGGTGCAGGCCGTCGACATCAAGGACGGCTACACCCGCGGGCACAGCGAACGCGTCGGGCAGGCCGCCATGATGATCGCCCGCGAACTCGGCATGGACGACGAGCGGGTCGAGGTGCTGCGCTTCGCCGGCATCCTGCACGACGTCGGCAAGCTCGGCGTGCCCACCCGGCTGCTCACCAAGGACGGCCCGCTCACCCCCGAGGAGCGGCGGATCATCGAACTGCACCCCGAGTACGGGCACGAGATGGTGCGGGGCATCGCCTTCCTGGGTGAGGCCCGCGCCGCAGTGCTCCACCACCACGAACGCCTCGACGGCACCGGCTACCCCTACGGCCTCGCGGGCAGTCAGATCCCGGAGTCGGCGCGGGTGGTGGCCGTCGCCGACGCCTTCGACGCCATGACCTCCACCCGCTCCTACAGCCGGGCCCGCCCGGTGCCCGTGGCGCTGAAGGAGCTCCAGCGGTGCGCCGGGGCGCACTTCGACCCGCGGATGGTGGCCGCCCTGGTCCGGGTGATCGGGCGGGTCGGCTGGCATCCCGCGGTCACCGCCGACCAGTCCCCGGCCCGGGTGCCCCCGCCCGCCGCGCCGGCTGCCGACCGGTCCGGGGCCCGGAGGTGATCCCCCGCCCGCCCCTGCACACCGCCGTGCACGGCGCGGCTGCCGCCGTGGCCGGCGGCTGCCTGGGCAGCACCCTGTGGCACGGTCTGGAGAGCCGCGGTGCCGCCCTCGCCTTCGGCATCCTGGTCGCCGTCGGTGAGCTCACCCGCCGCGGCCGCACCCCCGTCCGGCAGGCCGCGCCGCTGGCCGCCGCGGGCTCCCTCGCCTACGGGCTGCTCGGCGAGATCGGCGGGCGCCCCACCACGCACGGCGCCGCCCAGGTCGTCACCGTGGTCCTCGCCGCCTCCCTGCTCGGCAGCGTGCCGCACGTCGGGCGCGGGCACGGGCCCACCCTGGACCACCTGGCGCGCCGGGTGCTCACCGTCGGCTTCGTCGCCGTCTGCTTCCAGCCGCCGCGCAACCGGGGCACGTTCGACGACTGGGGCGGCCCCGCCTACGCGCTGCTGCTGCTTCTGCTGCTGTCGCTGACCATGCTGTGCGACGCCGTGCTCGCCGCCGCCCTGGCCCACTCCCGGCACGGCTGGCCCTTCGGGCCGGTGCTGCGGGACGAGCTGCGTGCCGTGCCCGGCATCGGTGCCGCGGTCATCGCGACCGGGGCGGTGATGGCGCTCGCGGTCGCCGTGGTCGGCCTGTGGGCGCTGCCGGTCTTCTCGGTGCCGCTGCTGCTCGCCCAGCTGGCGCACCGGCGGGTGGCCGCGGTGCGCGCCACCTACCGGCAGACCATCGCCTCCCTCGCCCGGGCCACCGAGATCGCCGGGTACACCCCGGCCGGGCACGCCCGCCGGGTCGCCGCGCTCAGCCAGGCGGTCGGCCGCGACCTCGGGCTGACCGAGCCCGAGCTGACCGTGCTGGAGTACGCGGCCCTGATGCACGACATCGGCCAGCTCAGCCTCGTCGACCCGGTCCCGGCCGGCGCCACCGCCGGCCTGCCGCGGACGGAGCAGCGGCGGATCGCCCTGCTCGGCGGCGCCGTCGTCCGGCAGACCGGGGTGGACCCGCGGGTCGCCCGGATCGTCGAGCAGCAGGCCGACCCCCACCGGGAGCAGCTGCTGGCCGCCCGGATCGTGCGCGCGGTCAACGCGTACGAGGAGAAGTCCCGGGAAGGCGGCCCCGGCGGGCCCCTCACCGCGCTGGAGGAACTGCGGCTGGGCACCGCCGGGGAGTACGCGCCGGAGGTGGTCGAGTCGCTGGCCCGTGTGCTGTCGAGGAACCCGGAGGTGATGCGTGAACAGAGGGGCTGAGCGTGGCGGGAGCCACGCGGGAGACAGGGGGAAGAACTGTCTGACCCGCCTCGGGGCTGGGTAACCCATGGGTAATGAGCGCCCTTGCGGCCGTACGTGGTTGGATGCGAACAAGAGGGTGTCCGGGGGGCGCGAGCAAGGATCAGCCGGCCCACCGCACGGAACTGGCAGGCGGGAATCGTGAGGATCTTCGGCAAGGGACGGCACCGGCCCTCCGCCTCCTGGCGGGAGGCGACGGACCGGGCGTTCACGCTCATCGGCGACGGGCGTTACGAGGACGCGGGCGCACTGCTGACACGTGCTGCCGATCTGGAGCCCTGGCTGTCGGAGTCCTGGTTCAACCTGGCGCTGCTGCACAAGTTCCGGCACGACTGGGAGCAGGCGCGGGCCGCGGGACTGCGGGCGGTGGCGCTGCTGGACCGGGACACCGGGGCCCCCGACTGGTGGAACGTCGGCATCGCCGCGACCGCCCTGCAGGACTGGCCGCTGGCCCGCCGCGCCTGGCAGGCCTACGGCCTGAAGGTGCCCGGCGCCGCCACCGACTCCGGTGAGCCGCTCGGCATGGACCTGGGCAGTGCGGCCGTGCGGCTCTCCCCGGAGGGGGAGGCCGAGGTGGTGTGGGGGCGGCGGCTCGATCCGGCCCGGATCGAGGTCCTGTCCATCCCGCTGCCGTCCTCGGGGCGGCGCTGGGGCGAGGTCGTTCTGCACGACGGGGTGCCGCACGGCGAGCGCAGCACGGCCGCCGGGCACACCTACCCGGTGTTCGACGAGATCGAGCTGTGGGCGCCGTCACCCGTGCCGACCTGGGTGGTGCTGCTGGAGGCGGCCAGCGAGGCGGACCGGGACGCGCTGGAGCAGCTGGCCGCGGACGCCGGGTTCGCGGCGGAGGACTGGTCGTCGTCGGTGCGGCTGCTGTGCCGGATGTGCTCGGAGTCGCGGATGCCGTCCGACGAGGGCGAGGGCGAGCACCTCGACCCGCACGACCACAGCGAGCCGGGCCACCCCGGACCGCTGGGGCACCGGACCGACGGGCAGCTGTGGGTGCCGGAGCGCGAGTGCGGGGTGGCGGCGCCGGCCGCGCTGGTCAGGGGGCTGCTGGACGGCTGGGTGGCGGACAGCCCGGACACCCGGGACTGGCGGGACCTCGAGGAGGTCTGCTAGCCGGGACCGCCGTGGGCTCCCGGGCACCGGACGCCCTTCGCGCACCGGATGCGGTGCCGCGCCCCTCCAGGGGCGCTTGCACGTACCCTGTATCAGCAGTGCAACCCCCTTTTGCTTGCAGGAAGGCTTACGTCGGCATGGCTCAGCAGGACACCGAACAGCGGCGCGCGGGCGTGCTCCCCGTGGACGACGAGGGGTACGTCATCGACACGGAGGACTGCGAGGAGCGTGAGGCCGCCTACCGCGAGCGGGGCACCTCCCGTCCCATCACGGTCGTGGGCAACCCGGTGCTGCACAGGGAGTGCCGGGACGTCACCGAGTTCGACGACGAGCTGCGCAAGCTGGTGGACGACATGTTCGCCAGCCAGCGCACCGCCGAGGGGGTGGGCCTGGCCGCCAACCAGATCGGCGTCGATCTGAAGGTGTTCGTCTACGACTGCCCGGACGACGAGGGCGTGCGCCACGTCGGTGTGGTCTGCAATCCCAAGCTCGTCGAACTGCCCGCCGAGAAGCGCCGGCTCGACGACAGCAACGAGGGCTGCCTGTCCGTGCCGACCGCCTACGCGCCGCTGGCCCGGCCGGACTACGCCGAGGTGACCGGGCAGGACGAGTGGGGCAACCCGATCAAGGTGCGCGGCACCGGATACTTCGCGCGCTGTCTGCAGCACGAGACCGATCACCTCTACGGCTACCTGTACATCGACCGGCTGTCGAAGCGGGAGCGCAAGGAGGCGCTGCGGCAGATGGCCGAGAACGAGCCGCGCTACCCCGTCGTGGCCAACGACTGATCTTCTCGAACCTGACCCTGCGGCGTCCCGCCGGCGGCCCCGGCCGCCACGGCGGGACGCCGTTCGTATGTTCGTCACACGTTCGATCCCCTGCGGGTCGTGTCCTGATACAGAATTAGACACACATGGGGAGAATCTCGGCATCTGGGGGTAGTGAAAGAAGCAAATCCATTCCCAGAACGGTCAGTTGTGGTGCTGAATGGTTGTGCGGGGATGCGTGACACCGGCGCACGCCCGGCACGGGGGACGGGTGCGTGTCAACTGGCCGCTGAGAGGGGATTGTTCGTGCATGCTTTGTCACACGGCACCACATCCGCACCGAGCGCCATCGCAGTTCCACCGTCGTTGTCCCTCCCGTTGATCGAGAGGGCGTTTCCGCGTCAACTCCATCCGTATTGGCCGACGCTCCAGAAGCGGACCCGGGCGTGGCTGCTCGAAAAGCGGCTCATGTCGGCGGACAAGGTGGCGGAATATGCCGACGGACTGTGCTACACCGACCTGATGGCGGGCTACTACATAGGAGCCGCCGACGAGGTCCTGCAGGCCATCGCCGACTACAGTGCGTGGTTCTTCGTCTGGGACGACCGGCACGACCGCGACATCGTGCACGGCAGGCCCGCCGCCTGGCGGCGGCTGAAGGACCAGCTGCACACCGCCCTCGACAGCCCCGACGACCACCTCGGTCACAGCGATCCACTGGTCGCGGGCTTCTCGGACAGCGTGCAGCGGCTCTACTCTTTCCTGACCGACCGCTGGAACCTCCGGTTCGCCGGGCACTTCCATGAGGTGATCGAGGCCTACGACCGCGAGTTCCACAACCGCACCGGCGGAGTGGTCCCCGGCGTCGAGGAGTACCTGCAGCTGCGCCGGCTCACCTTTGCGCACTGGATCTGGACGGATCTGCTCGAGCCCAGTGCGGGGTGTGAACTCCCGGCCGAGGTGCGGGAGAATCCGGCGTTTCACCGGGCGGCACTGCTCAGCCAGGAATTCGCCGCCTGGTACAACGACCTCTGCTCGCTCCCGAAGGAGATCGCGGGCAATGAGGTGCACAATCTCGGAATCAGTCTCATCACGCACGAGGGGCTGACTCTGGAAGAGGCGATCGCCGACATGCGGCGGCGCATCGAGAATTGCATCTCCGAATTCATGGCCGCGGAAAGCGAGGCGTTACGGTTCGCCGACTCCCTCGACGACGGGACGGTGGGAGGAAAGGAACTCAGCGGCGCCGTACAGTCCTGCCTCGGCAATATGCGCAATTGGTTCAGCTCCGTCTACTGGTTCCACCACGAGTCCGGTCGGTACATGGTCGACAGCTGGGACGACCGGTCCACGCCCCCGTACGTCAACAACGAAGCGGCAGGTGACACATGACCGTCGAGTCGGTGCGGCCCGAAGCAACCGCGACACACTCAGCCGACGGACTGCGGCAGCCGCCGGTGGCCGGGGGCGCGGTCCCCGTCCTCGGCCACGGCTGGAAGCTGGTCCGCGACCCGCTCGCCTTCCTGGCCCAGCTGCGCGACCACGGCGACGTCGTCCGCCTCAAGCTGGGCCCCAAGACGGTGTACGCCGTCACCACCCCCGCCCTCACCGGAGCGGTGGCCCTCAGTCCCGACTACATCATCGCCGGCCCGCTGTGGGAGTCCCTGGAGAGCCTCCTCGGCAAGCAGGGAGTGGCCACCGCCAACGGGCCGCTGCACCGCCGCCAGCGGCGCACCATCCAGCCCGCCTTCCGGCTCGACGCGATACCCGCCTACGGACCGATCATGGCGGAGGAGGCGTACGCGCTGGTGGAGCGCTGGCGCTCGGGACAGGTCCTGGACGTCACCGCGGAGTCCTTCCGGGTGGCGGTGCGGGTCGCCGCCCGCTGCCTGATGCGCGGCAGCTACATGGACGCCCGCGCGGAGCGCATCTGCGCCTCGCTCGCCACTCTGTTCAGCGGCATGTACCAGCGCATGGTGGTGCCGCTCGGCCCGCTTTATAAGGTGCCGCTTCCGGCCAACCGGGAATTCAACCGCGCGCTGGCCGATCTGCACCTCCTGGTGGACGAGATCGTCGCCGACCGCCGGGCAAGCGGTCAAAAGCCGGACGATTTGCTGACGGCTTTGCTCGAGGCGAAGGACGAGAATGGCCGGCCCATCGGGGAACAGGAGATCCACGACCAGGTCATCGCGATACTCACGCCCGGCAGTGAAACCGTCGGATCCGTAGTCATGTCGCTACTCCTGGTTCTCACCGAACGCCCGGAGATCGGGGACAAGATCCGCGACGAGGTGAAAGCGGTCGTCGGTGACCGGCAGGTCGCATTCGAGGACGTGCGAAAGCTGACGTACACCGCGAATGTCGTGACCGAGACCTTGCGCCTGTATCCGGCCGTCTGGATATTGACCCGGCGGGCGGTGGCCGACACGGAACTCGGCGGATACCGCATTCCCAAGGGGGCCGACCTCATCTACAGCCCGTACGCCATCCAGCGCGACCACCGGTCGTACCGGCGGCACGAGGAGTTCGACCCCGACCGCTGGCTCCCCGAGCGGTCCAAGGAGGTGCCGAAGTACGCGATGAGCCCGTTCAGCGTGGGCAACCGCAAGTGCCCCAGCGACCACTTCTCGATGGCCGAGCTGACGCTCATCACCGCGGCGATCGCCTCCAACTACCGGTTCGAGCACGCACCCGGCTCGGACACCCGGCCCCGCATCGGCATCACGCTGCGGCCCAGGCGGCTGATGCTGCGGGCGCTGCCCCGCTGACCGGCCGGCACGGCGCGCCTCGCTGACCGGTCGACCGGCGCGCGTTCAGGCGGCCTCCGTGCCCCTGAACGTGCGCCGGTAGGCCTGCGGAGTGGTCCCCACGGCGCGCACGAAGTGGTGGCGCAGCGCCGCCGCGTTGCCGAAGCCGGTGCGGCCCGCGATCGTGTCCACCGTCTCGTCGGTCTGCTCGAGCAACTGCTGGGCGAGCAGCACCCGCTGGCGCAGGATCCAGCGGTAGGGCGTGGTGCCGGTCTCCTGCTGGAAGCGCCGGGCGAAGGTGCGCGGCGACATGTGGGCGCGGGCGGCGAGCTGCTCGACGGTGACCTCCTGGTCGAGATTGCGCTCCATCCACACCAGCACCTCGGCCACCGTGTCCCCGCGGTGCTGCGGCAGCGGGCGCTCGATGTACTGGGCCTGGCCGCCGTCGCGGTGCGGAGGCACCACCATGCGCCGGGCGATCTTGTTGGCCACCTCCGGGCCCTCCTCCTTGCGCACCAGGTGCAGGCAGGCGTCGATCCCGGCGGCGGTGCCCGCGGAGGTGATCACCGGGTCCTCGTCCACGTAGAGCACGTCCGGCTCCACCGTCAGATGCGGATACTGCCTGCTCAGCGTCTCGGCGTGGCGCCAGTGCACGGTGCAGCGGCGGCCCTCGAGCAGCCCGGCCGCGGCGAGCACGAAGACCCCGGAGCAGACGCTGAGCACCCGGGCACCCCGGTCCACCGCCCGGCGCAGGGCCTCGAGCAGTTCCGGCGGGAAGGGGCGGCTCTCGAAGCCGGACCCGGCGGGCACGGCGACCAGGTCGGCCTCCTCGAGCCGATCCAGACCGTGCTCCACCTGGAGGGTGAGGCCCGAGTTGCAGCGCAGCACGGGGCCCTCCGCCGAGGCCACGGCGAAGTCGTACACCGGCAGTCCCTCGTCGCTGCGGTCGATGCCGAAGACCTCGCAGACGACACCGAGTTCGAAGGGGTTCACGCCGTTCAGCAGGACGGCCGCCACGTTGCGGAGCATGCGCCCAGTGTGCCGCGTCATTGGCAGTAAATCGAGGGTGTGCGACAGTCCTGCCACTGTTTGTAAGGAGTGTCCGGCGCAACAGTGGTGTTCATGGATACCGCACACGTGGAAGCGCTGATCGGAATGCTCGTCGTTCTCGCCCTGTTCGCCCTGATGGTCCTCCCCGCCGCGATCGGCATCGCGCACGAGCGGAGGATCGACCGTCAGCTCCGCCGGGCCGGGACCGCCAGGGACACGGCACGGGACACGTCCCGTGCCCCCGCCGGCCGCACGCCGGCCTCCGCCGGCCACCCGTCGCGCCGCGGTGCCACCTCGCAGCACACCGCACGAGCGGCGTGAGGCGAGGTGGCACCCGAGCGGACCCCGGCCGGACCGCGCCCGGAGACCGGGACCGCCTCAGCGGAGACCGGGACCGCCTCAGCGGAGACCGGGACCGCCTCAGCGGAGACCGGGACCGCTCTCCCAAAGACCCGGAAGGACGGCTAGAAGTCCTCGTCCAGGTCGACCGTGCCCTCCACGGCGACCTGGTACGCGGACGGGCGCCGCTCGAAGAAGTTGGTCAGCTCCTGCACCCCCTGCAGCTCCATGAAGGAGAACGGGTTCTCCGAGCCGTAGACGGGGGCGAAGCCCAGCCGGGTCAGCCGCTGGTCGGCGACGCACTCCAGGTACTGCCGCATCGACTCGGTGTTCATCCCCGGCAGCCCGTCGCCGCACAGGTCACGGGCGAACTGCAGCTCCGCCTCGACCGCTTCGCGCAGCATGTCGGTCACCTGCCGGCCCAGCTCCTCGTCGAACAGCTCCGGCTCCTCCTTGCGCACGGTGTCGACCACGTCGAAGGCGAACGACATGTGCATCGTCTCGTCGCGGAACACCCAGTTGGTGCCGGTCGCCAGCCCGTGCAGCAGGCCCCGGCTGCGGAACCAGTACACGTAGGCGAAGGCCCCGTAGAAGAACAGGCCCTCGATGCAGGCGGCGAAACAGATCAGATTGAGCAGGAAGCGGCGGCGGTCCGCCCGGGTGCGCAGCCGGTCGATCTCCTCCACGGAGTCCATCCACTTGAAGCAGAACTCGGCCTTCTCCCGGATCGACGGGATGTTCTCCACGGCCGCGAAGGCGGCGGCCCGGTCGTCGGGGTCGGGCAGATAGGTGTCGAGCAGCGTCAGATAGAACTGGACGTGGACGGCCTCCTCGAACAGCTGACGGCTCAGATACAGCCGCGCCTCGGGCGAGTTGATGTGCTTGTACAGCGTCAGCACCAGGTTGTTCGCCACGATCGAGTCGCCGGTGGCGAAGAACGCCACCAGCCTGCCGATCAGATGCTGCTCGGCAGGGCTGAGCCTGGCGAGGTCGGCCACGTCGGAGTGGAGGTCGACTTCCTCCACGGTCCAGGTGTTCTTGATGGCGTCCCGGTAGCGCTCGTAGAAGTCGGGGTACCGCATCGGCCGCAGCGTCAGTTCGAAGCCGGGGTCGAGCAGGTTCTGGGGACGGGTGGTGCTGGTGGTCACTGGCATGCCTCGCAGGACTCGGGGTTCTCCAGGGAGCAGGCGACCGCCCCGGGATCGGCGGTGGTCTGCGCGGGGACGGTGGGCTGCTGGGCCCGGGCCGCGCGGGCGATCCGGGTCGCCGGGCGCGAACGCAGGTAGTACGTCGTCTTCAGGCCCGACTTCCAGGCGTACGCGTACATCGAGGAGAGCTTGCCGATGGTCGGCGTCTCCATGAACAGGTTCAGGGACTGGGACTGGTCCAGGAACGGCGTGCGGGCGGCGGCCATGTCGATCAGGCCGCGCTGCGGGATCTCCCAGGCCGTGCGGTACAGGCGCCGCACGTCCTCGGGGATCCATGCCAGGTCCTGCACCGAGCCGTTCGCCTCGCGCAGCGCCTCCCGGGTGCGCGCGTCCCACACCCCGAGCCGCTTCAGGTCCTCCACCAGATACGAGTTGACCTGGAGGAACTCACCCGAGAGCGTCTCGCGCTTGAACAGGTTGGACACCTGTGGCTCGACGCACTCGTAGACGCCCGCGATGGAGGCGATGGTGGCGGTCGGCGCGATCGCGAGCAGCAGCGAGTTGCGCAGCCCGGTGGACGCGATCCGCTCCCGCAGCGCCGCCCAGCGCTCCGGCCAGGCGAACTCGACGTCGTAGTGATCGGGATGCAGCACGCCCCGGGCCGTGCGGGTCTTCTCCCAGGCGGGCAGCGGCCCCTTGCGCTCGGCCAGGTCGGCGGAGGCCTCGTAGGCGGCGAGCATGATCCGCTCGGCGATCCTGGTGGAGAGCGCCCTGGCCTCGGGGGAGTCGAAGGGCAGCCGCAGCTTGAAGAAGACGTCCTGCAGCCCCATCGCGCCCAGGCCCACCGGCCGCCACCTGGCGTTGGACCGGCCCGCCTGCTCGGTCGGGTAGAAGTTGATGTCGACGACCCGGTCGAGGAAGGTCACGGCCGTGCGCACGGTCTCGTCGAGCCGCTCCCAGTCGATGTCCCCGGTCGCCGGATCGGCGAACGCGCCGAGGTTGACCGACCCCAGGTTGCACACCGCCGTCTCGCCGTCGCTGGTGACCTCCAGGATCTCGGTGCAGAGGTTGGAGGAGTGGATCACCTGGCCGGGCTCGGCGGTCTGGTTGGCGGTGCGGTTGGCGGCGTCCTTGAAGGTCATCCAGCCGTTGCCGGTCTGCGCGAGGGTGCGCATCATCCGCCCGTACAGCTCCCGCGCGGGCAGGGTCTTCCTCGCCAGGCCCGCCGCCTCCGCTCTGCGGTAGGCCGCGTCGAACTCCTCCCCCCACAGGTCGACCAGTTCGGGCACGTCCGAGGGCGAGAACAGCGACCACTGCTCGTCGGCGGCGACCCGCCGCATGAACTCGTCCGGCACCCAGTGCGCCAGGTTCAGGTTGTGCGTGCGCCGGGCGTCCTCACCCGTGTTGTCGCGCAGCTCGAGGAACTCCTCGATGTCCGAGTGCCAGGTCTCCAGGTACACCGCCGCGGCGCCCTTGCGCCGGCCGCCCTGGTTGACCGCGGCCACCGAGGCGTCCAGCGTCTTCAGGAACGGCACGATGCCGTTGGAGTGCCCGTTGGTGCCGCGGATCAGCGAACCCCGGGAGCGGATGCGGGAGTACGACAGGCCGATGCCGCCGGCGTGCTTCGACAGGCGGGCCACCTGGTGGTAGCGGTCGTAGATGGAATCCAGCTCGTCCCTGGGGGAGTCCAGCAGATAGCAGGAGGACATCTGCGGGTGGCGGGTGCCGGAGTTGAACAGCGTGGGGGAGGAGGGCAGATAGTCGAGACGGCTCATCAGCCGGTACAGCGCCGCGACCTCCTCGAGGGCGCGGACGGTGTCGTTCTCGGCGAGACCGGCTGCCACCCGCAGCAGGAAGTGCTGGGGCGTCTCGATCACCTTGCGGGTGATCGGGTGCCGCAGCAGATAGCGGCTGTGCAGGGTGCGCAGGCCGAAGTAGCCGAAGCGGTCGTCCGCGCCGGTGTCGATCAGCGCGTCCAGGCGCTCGGCGTGCCGCCGGACGAAGGCCGCGGTCCGGTCGGCGATCAGGCCCTCGCGGTGACCGGTCGCGACCGAGGTGGTGAACGAGGTGACGCCCTGGGAGGCGGCCTCGGCACGGATGCCGATGGTCAGCAGCCGGGCGGCGAGCCGGGAGTAGGCGGGGTCCTCGGAGATCAGCCCGGCCGCCGCCTCGGTGGCCAGCTCCCGCAGCTCCGCCTCGTCGGCGCGGGCGGAGCGGCCGCGCAGCGCGGCCGCGGCCACCCGGCCGGGGTCGGCGTCGGGCAGGTCGGCGGTCAGCTCGGTCAGGGTCCGCAGCAGCGCGGCACCGGGACCGTCGCCCGCCTCGGTCACGTCGATCGCTGAAGCCGGATCGGCTGGCGCGATGGTCACGTGGGGTCTCCCTCGCTCGGCACAGGGGCCTCGGCGAGGGCAGGAGGCAGCTCACGAGCGCACGCGGCGCCGCGTCCACCGGCCCATTCCGCGAGGCCCGGACGTCAGGGCACCCGGCCGGACGGCCGGGCGCACTGTCGGCAGGTCCTCGGACTTGGCTCGTGGACGCGCACGGGATGCGGGCACGCACGAGTACACCGTTGCGGGACAGTTCCGGATTCGCACCGGATTCCCCTGCGGCGACAGCGAGCATGAGCATACATCTTGTGCCGGGTGCTGCGAGCACCCCCATATGTTGTGCCGCGCTGCTGTCAGAGTGTCAGTTCATAGGTGAGCAGCGTGAGGTCGTACAGGTGCGGGAGCGGGTTCCAGTCCCGCTCGGGGGTGCGGACGAAGCCGAGCCGTTCGTAGATGCGGTGCGCCGTGCGCATCGACGCCTGCGTGGACAGCACGATCCGCTCCCGCCCGAGCGCCCGCGCCCGCTCCGCACAGGCGCGCACCAGCGCCTCCCCGGCACCCCGCCCCCGGCCGGCCCGGTCCACCGCGAGCATCCGTATCTCGGCCTCGCCCGGCCCGGCGATGTCCGCCATCGGCCCTGCCTCCGGCACGAAGGTCACCCCGCCCAGCAGCCGCCCCCGCTCCTCGGCGACGAGCACCTCGGCGGCGGCCGCCCGCTTCGCCACGTCCCGCAGCTCGCCCAGGTAGGGGTCGCTCTCCCCGAAGTCCAGCAGCCCGTCGTCGAGATAGGCCCGGGCGGTGATCTCCCCCAGCTCCTCGTACTCCTCGGTCTGCACCGGCCTGATGACGATGTCCATGGGCCGAGTCTGCCGCACGGGTACGACAACGGGCCTGCCACGCACGGTACGGCGACGGGTCCGCCGCACGGGTGCGACGAGGGGTCTGCCGCACGCGGGTACGACGACGGGCCGCCGGATCACTCCGGCGGCCCGTCGTCCGGCCCGCGACGGCGCGGGAACCACGCCTGGTGGGTCGGCGCGTCAGTGCTTGGAGGCCGCGGTGGCCGGCGGCAGCTCCACCTGCACGCCGGGGTCGCCCGCGTCCGCCGTGTAGTCCGACGGCTGGGTCTCGTCCCGGCCCTCGGGCGCCTTCACCGCGCGGAGCACGAAGGTCAGCGCCACCGTGACCAGCACGTTGATCACGAAGGCGGTGAGACCGATGTACCCGATCTCGCCGATGCCCGGGATCTCGTCCGCGGACCCGCCGAAGTGCTTCTGGGTCGGCGAGGACACCCCGTACGCGGCGGCCGTGCCGTAGATCATGCCGACCGCCCAGCCGGCGAGCAGCGCCCACCGGTGGAACCAGCGGGTGAACAGGCCGCCCACCAGCGCCGGGAAGGTCTGCAGGATCCAGATGCCGCCGAGCAGCTGGAAGTTGATCGCCACCGTCTTGTCCATGGTCAGGACGAAGACCAGCGCACCCACCTTCACCAGCAGCGAGACCAGCTTGGACACCCGCGTCTCGTCCTTGGGCGTGGCGTCGGGCTTGATGAAGTCCTTGTAGATGTTGCGGGTGAACAGGTTGGCCGCCGCGATCGACATGATCGCCGCCGGCACCAGCGCGCCGATGCCGATGGCCGCGAAGGCCACGCCCGCGAACCAGTCGGGGAACATGTTCTCGAACAGCTGCGGGATCGCCAGCTGGCCGTTCTGCACCTTCACCCCGGCCGCGATCGCCATGAAGCCGAGCAGCGCCAGCAGACCCAGCATCAGCGAGTACAGCGGCAGGATCGTGGTGTTGCGGCGGATCACCTCACGGCTGCGCGAGGACAGCGTCGCGGTGATCGAGTGCGGGTACATGAACAGCGCGAGCGCCGAGCCGAACGCCAGCGTGGCGTAGGTCCACTGGCCCGCGTCGCCCGGCACCAGCGCACCGCGCGGCTGGCCGGTGGCCGGGTTGGTCTCGCTGAACGCCTTGCTCGCGCTGGCGAAGATGTCGTCGAACCCGCCGAGCTTGATCGGGATGTAGATGATCGCCACCGCGATCACCACGTAGATCAGCGTGTCCTTGACGAACGCGATCAGCGCGGGCGCCCGCAGACCGGACGAGTAGGTGTACGCGGCCAGCACACCGAAGGCGATCAGCAGCGGCAGGTCCTTGATGAACCAGTTGGTGTGCTCCCCGCCGCCGACGCCCATCACGTCGAGCACGGCCTGGATGCCGACCAGCTGCAGCGCGATGTACGGCATCGTCGCCAGGATGCCGGTGAGCGCCACCGCGAGCGACAGCCCCTTCGAGCCGAAGCGGCCGCGCACGAAGTCGGAGGTGGTCACATAGCCGTGCTTGTGCGACACCGACCACAGGCGCGGCAGGAAGGTGAAGATCAGCGGATACACCAGGATCGTGTACGGCACCGCGAAGAAGCCCGCCGCGCCGGCCGTGTAGATCGCCGCCGGGACCGCCACGAAGGTGTACGCGGTGTACAGGTCACCACCCAGCAGGAACCAGGTCACCCAGGTGCCGAACGACCGACCGCCCAGGCCCCATTCGTCCAGGGTGTGCTCGTTCGCCGCCTTGCGCCAGCGCGCGGCCAGGAAGCCCATGACCGTGACCAGCACGAAGAAGAAGATGAAGACGGCGAGCGCTACGACGTTGACGTCCTCGTTCACTGCTCCGCACCGCCCTTCGAGGCCTTGCGGGCACGCTGGTCACGCTGCCAGAGCTTGTACGCGATCATCGTCAGCGCGGTCGAGATCAGCACCCACAGCATCTGGTACCAGTAGAAGAACGGGATGCCGATCAGCACCGGGTCGGTCTTGGCGTACGAGCCGACCCACAGCATGGCGACGAACGGTGCGACGAGGCAGAGACCGATGACGACGCGCACGGGCGTCACCACCGGTTCCCTGCCGGTGTCTGGGGCTTGCGACATCTGCGGCTCCTGTCCCCTCACGGATCACCGGCTGGCAATGCGCAGGAAATCTAGGTCAGGCGCACCAGGTCAGGAACCCCGTGTCCGCTCAGCGGTATGCGAGCGCTGCTCAACCGCAAAACAACAGCAACGAAATCTCTGTCAACCGTCCGATTCGCCGGGAACGCGGGGTGCGACACGGGCCCCGGCAGCGGTCGCGACGGACGCCCCGGCAGCGGTCTCGACGGACGCCCCGGCAGGCGGTCCCGGCAGGCGCCCCGTCCGGCGCTCACTCCTGCGGGCGCTTGAGCCGGGCGACGAACTTGTACCGGTCGCCCCGGTACACCGAGCGCACCCACTCCACCGGCTTGCCGTCGCGGTCCAGCGAGTGCCTGGAGAGCATCAGCATCGGCAGGCCCACGTCCGTGCCCAGAAGGCCGGCCTCGCGCGGCGTGGCCAGCGAGGTCTCGATGGTCTCCTCGGCCTCCGCCAGATGCACGTCGTAGACCTCGGCGAGGGCCGTGTAGAGCGAGGAGTACTTCGCCAGGCTGCGGCGCAGCGCCGGGAAGCGCTTGGCGCTCAGATGGGTGATCTCGATGGCCATGGGCTCGCCGTTGGCCATCCGGAGGCGCTCGATGCGCAGCACCCGGCCGCCCGGCGCGATGTCCAGCAACTCGGCGAGCCGGTCGTCGGCCGTGATGTACCCCAGGTCGAGCAGCTGCGAGGTCGGCTCGAGTCCCTGGGCGCGCATGTCCTCCGTGTACGAGGTCAGCTGCAGCGCCTGCGACACCTTGGGCTTGGCGACGAACGTGCCCTTGCCCTGGATGCGCTCCAGGCGCCCCTCGACCACCAGCTCCTGCAGCGCCTGGCGCACGGTGGTGCGCGAGGTGTCGAACTCCGCGGCCAGCGTCCGCTCCGGGGGCACCGGCGTGCCGGGCGGCGCGGTCTCGGTCATGTCCAGCAGGTGCTTTTTCAGCCGGTAGTACTTGGGCACGCGCGCCGTACGGACCGTGGTCCCGTTCTCGTTCTCCGCACTGCTGACGTCGGTGCTCATGCTCTGCCTTCCCGGCTCCGAGTCCCGAAGCGACCGACATCCCCATCGGCCACGGACCACATCGTGGCACGGCTCGCGGCGGGGCGGTGCCCCGCACGCTCCGTGATCTCCTCTGTATACCGCCGGGACGGGGGCTGGTCTAGTCCATGACGGGGTGGTGAGACGGTGATCAGAGCCCCTGCCAGTGCGGCTTGTTCGCGTAGGTGTGACGGAAGTAGTCGGCCAGCTTCAGCTTGGAGGCGGCGGCCTCGTCGACCACCACGGTGGCGTGCGGGTGCAGCTGCAGCGCCGAGGCCGGGCACACCGCGGCGACCGGGCCCTCCACCGTGGCCGCGATCGCGTCCGCCTTGCCCTCGCCGGTGGCGAGCAGCACCAGGTGGCGGGCCTCCAGGATGGTGCCGATGCCCTGGGTGATGACGTGGTGCGGCACCTGCTCGATGTCGCCGTCGAAGAAGCGCGCGTTGTCGATCCGCGTCTGCTCGGTCAGCGTCTTGATCCGGGTGCGCGAGGCGAGGGAGGAGCACGGCTCGTTGAAGCCGATGTGCCCGTCCGTGCCGATCCCGAGCAGCTGCAGGTCCACACCTCCCGCCTCGGCCAGCGCCCTGTCGTACGCCTCGCAGGCGGCCTGCACGTCCTCGGCGGTCCCGTCGGGGCCCATGAACGACTCCACCGGGATGCCGAGCGGCTGGAGCACCTCGCGCCGCAGCACCGAGCGGTACGACTCGGGGTGGTCGGCGGGCAGGCCCACGTACTCGTCGAGCTGCGCCACCCGGGCCCGGGAGGCGTCGACCGCACCGGCACGCACCTTCGCGGCCAGCGCCTCGTACACGGGCAGCGGCGTGGAGCCGGTGGCCACGCCGAGCAGGGCGTCGGGCTTGCGCCGCAGGAGCTGAGCGATGGCCTCGGCGATGAGTTCGCCGCCGGCCGGGGCGTCCGGAACGATGACAACTTCCACGCTGGGCCTGCCGATCTGGAAGGAGGGGCTCGGGCCGGGCGGGACGCCGGTGCGGGCGCCCGTCCCGGATGTGGTTTAGACCAATCTAACAGAGGAGCGGGTCCCGCCCCATGGCCCTTCTTCCCTCTCTTCCGCGTCTTCTCCGCGTCTTCGTGTCCCTGCTCCGGGTACCCCGGCATCCCGGCGGTGTGCGCGGACGGCTCGCGCTCGCCGGGGTCCTCGCCCCGCGTGTCCCCGCGGGGCGCCGGCGTCATCACATTCGGGAAAACTGCACGGCCGAGCGGCTCCGCAGGGGAACTCCTTCGAGCTAGGCTGCGTTCTGAACGTGACGCCGGCCCGAACGCCGGGCAGAGGCGGAGAACGGGACGGGAACGACGTCGCGAGCATGGACATGGCTAGTGGTCTAGTCCACAATGCCAGACAGGAACACACAGACCTGCCTTCCCCCGCACAGGAAGGCGGACCGAGGATCCGGGGCTCTCTGCCCTGACTGCACCGGATCCTCACGCTCGGCCGACCGGGACCGCACACCCCACGGCCGATCATGCTCCGGGCTGCGGTGCCGGGAGGGTTGAGGGTCCCTCCCAGGCGCCGCGGCCCGCGGGTGTCTCAGGGCCCGTACCGAAGGCGGTCCAGGGCGCACCCCGCCGGCGTCCCGGGGGCGTACCCCGCGGGTGTTTCAGCGCTGCACGATCGCGCGGGTACGCTCGCTGACGTGCCCTCCATGAACGAACTCGTACGCCAGCACACCGCCCTCGACGACACCGATCTCGAGTGGCTCCACCTGCTGGTCTCGGAGTGGCAGCTGCTCTCCGACCTCTCCTTCGCCGACCTGGTGCTGTGGGTGCCGACCCGTGACGGCACCCGCTATGTCTCCGTCGCCCAGATGCGGCCCAACACCGGCCCCACCTCCTACCAGGACGACATGGTGGGCCACCTGGTCCCGCGCGGCCGCCGGCCCATGCTGGACGCGGCACTCGACGAGGGCCGGATCGTGCGCGAGGGGGACCCCGAGTGGCGCGAGGAGGTGCCGGTCCGCGTCGAGTCGATCCCGGTGCGGCGCGACGGACGGGTCCTCGGGGTGATCGCCCGCAACACCAATCTGCTCACCGTGCGCACCCCCAGCCGGCTCGAGCTCACCTACCTCCAGAGCGCCTCCGACCTCGCCCAGATGATCGCGGCCGGAGCCTTCCCGTTCGCGAACCAGCAGCTGGACATGGACGCCTCGCCCCGCGTCGGCGACGGGCTGATCCGCCTCGACGCCGACGGCATCGTCCAGTACGCCTCCCCGAACGCGCTGTCCGCCTACCACCGGCTGGGCCTCGCCGCCGACCTGGTCGGCCACCACCTCGGCCGCACCACCGCCGAACTGGCCCCTTCCCGCGGGCCTGTCGACGAGGCGCTGGCCAAGGTCGCCAGCGGCTGGGCGCCCCGCGAGTTCGAGATCGAGGCGCACGACGGGGTGATCCAGTTCCGTGCCATCCCGCTCAAGCCGAAGGGCACGCGCATCGGTTCGCTGGTGCTGCTCAGGGACGTCACCGAACTTCGCCGCCGCGAACGGGAGTTGATCACCAAAGACGCCACCATCCGGGAGATCCACCACCGGGTGAAGAACAACCTCCAGACGGTGGCCGCACTGCTGCGCCTGCAGGCCCGCCGGATCGGTTCCGACCGCGGCCGGGAGGCGCTGGAGGAGGCGGTGCGCCGGGTCGGCTCGATCGCGATCGTGCACGAGACGCTCTCCCAGAACCTCGACGAGCGCGTCGAGTTCGACGACATCGCCGACCGTGTGCTGGCGATGGTCGCCGAGATCTCGCCGGGCAAGGTGACCGGCCGGCGTTCGGGCCGCTTCGGCATCCTGGACGCAGAGGTGGCCACCCCGCTGTCGATGGTGCTCACCGAGATCTTGCAGAACGCCCTGGAGCACGGGTTCCGCGAGGGCGACACCGGCACGGTCGAGGTCTCCGCGGTGCGCGGCGGCACCAGCCGGGAGGCCCGGCTGCTGGTCACCGTCCAGGACGACGGGGTCGGTCTGCCCGAGGACTTCGACCCGAAGACAGCCGGCAATCTGGGTCTGCAGATCGTCCGGACCCTGGTGGAGGGTGAGCTGGGCGGCACCTTCGACATGGTTCCGGCGCCGGAGCGGGGGACCAGGGTGATCCTGGACATCCCCGTGCAGGTCGACAAGTAGGTGACCTGGGACAGACGGCGAGTCGGGGTGCGTGGACGGCAAAGAGCCCCGGACCGGTGAACGGTCCGGGGCTGATGCGCATTCGGGAACTGCGCGCTGCGGCTCGGGGGCGGGAGATGCGTACGCGGTGCACGCGCCGCCAAGCTCAGGCTGTCAGCAGGGGTGGGTGTGTCAGGCGGAGGCCTGACGGGCCCGGTTGCGGGCGGCGCGGCGCTTCATCGCACGGCGCTCGTCCTCGCTGAGACCACCCCAGACGCCGGAGTCCTGGCCGGACTCGAGCGCCCACTGCAGGCACTGCTCGATCACCGGGCAGCGGCGGCAGACGGCCTTGGCTTCCTCGATCTGCAGCAGCGCAGGACCGGTGTTGCCGATGGGGAAGAAGAGCTCGGGGTCTTCCTCGCGGCAAACGGCGTTGTGACGCCAGTCCATGGCTGCTACCTCTCCTTGGTATTACTGCGGGTTGCTTGTGAATGTGAACGCTTTCACGAATCCCTCAACAAGGGAAGGGCCGACCGCCAGGTTCCCTGGCGTGGTCCTTGGGTTCGTAGAGGGGTTCCGGTGATCTGTGGAGGCCGGTGTTGCGGGCCGTCCCGATCGCCAAGTAGAGACTCGCAAACCTCGACCCCGGATACAACCCCTTCCAGGAAGTTTTTTTGGATTCTTCGGTGTCGACTAGGTCACAGCCGTACTTCCATGGGGTGGACCCTGGCCTAAACGTTCGAGTGAAAGGACTTTGGGCCGTTCTGCTCACACAATCACACGCAGTGCACGGCGTACGCCTGTGAACGTCACGCTGGTACGCAGCCCCAGGTGGTCACCGTCCATCTGAAGGGGCAGTGGCACCTTCGAATGCAAGGTGAACTGGGTGAGATCGTGCCGGGAGACGGCGTGCCGGCCCTTGGGACCGCGCTCAGGGGACGAAGCGAGCAACTGCGTGCCATACCGGGCAACCGCGGCGGCGGACAGGCGCTTCAGACCGAAGATGTCCAGGCCGGTGTCGAAGGAGGCCTTGGGGGAGGCGTAGATCGGGCGGTTGCCCAGGAACGTCCACGGCGAGGTGTTCGAGACTATGGAGAGCACCAGGTCCTCGACCGGCTCCTCGCCCGGCACCTCCAGGCTGATCACCCCGTGCCGCCGGTGCGGCTCGCCGAACAGCGCCCGCACGACCTGCCGCATGTAGAGGGAGTGCGTCGACTTCTTTCCGCGCTCGCGGTGCTGCTCGACCCGGCCGACCACGCCCGCGTCGAAGCCGAGCCCCGCGTTGAAGGTGAACCAGCGGGCCGGGACCGCCTCGTCCTCGGTGCCCGGCGTGCCCGAGGCGAGGCCCAGGCCGACCGTGCGCTCGCGCCCCTCGCGCAGCGCGTCCAGCAGCACGCCCGTGGCCTCCACCGGCTGGTTCGGCAGACCGAGGGCGCGGGCGAAGACGTTGGTGGAGCCGCCCGGGACCACCGCGAGGCCCGGCAGATGCTCCGGGTCGGGTCCCGCGTGCAGCAGTCCGTTGACCACCTCGTTGACCGTGCCGTCCCCGCCGAGGGCGACCACCAGGTCTATGTCGTCGCTCAGCGCGGCCTGCCGGCCGAGATCGCGTGCGTGCCCGCGGTACTCGGTGGTGACCGCGTCGAGTTTCATCTCACTGGCGAGCGCATGGATCAGCACGTCGCGCGTGCGCGCACTGGTAGTCGTTGCCGCCGGATTGACCACGAGAAGTGCACGCATGCGATGCAGGGTACCTACTGGGCGGTACCGCGCCCAGGGCGAGGGCTACCCTTCTGGGGTGAGCAAGGACCAGACCCCCGCCACCGCACCGGACACCACAGGCCCCCGTCCGCGCCGGCTGACCTACGCCGCGGGCCTCGTCGCCCTGGAAGGGCTGACGCTCGTCGTCGGGGGCGCCTGGATGCTGGTGCTCGGGATCACCGGGGAACCGGACGACCGCCAGCAGGCGGTGACCGGCGGGATCACGCTGATCCTCCTGGCACTGCTGCCGCTGCTCGCCGCCCGCGGGCTGCTCGGCCGGCGCAGCTGGAGCCGCGGCCCGGCCGTCATCACCCAGATCATGGCCCTGCCCGTCGCCTACAACCTGCTGCAGGCCGACAGCATCGCCATCCCGGCGGGCATCGCCCTCGCCGTCGTCGCCGTCACGTCCCTGGTCCTGCTGATCAACGCGGAGACCACGCAGGCCCTGGGCATCCGGGGCCCGGGGAACGCCGGGAAGTAGCAGCGCCAGTCCCCGTGCGCCCCGCGGCCGGGGCCGGCCGGCGGGATCCGCGGGCCGGCAGGCGGGCGCGCGCCCAGAAGTCCGCACGGCCGAGGCGGGCCCCCGCCGCGCGCCTCCGGATGTGCTCGGCCCTGCTCACGCGCCGGGTGTGCTCACCCTCCGTCACTCCTCGACGAGCAGCTTCTCCCGCAGCTGCGCCAGAGTGCGGGCCAGCAGCCGGGAGACGTGCATCTGCGAGATGCCGACCTCCTGCGCGATCTGCGACTGGGTCATGTTGCCGAAGAAGCGCAGCAGCAGGATCCGCTTCTCGCGCGGCGGGAGATCCTCCAGCAGCGGCTTGAGCGACTCCCGGTACTCCACGCCCTCCAGCGCCTCGTCCTCCGCGCCCAGGGTGTCGGCGACCGCGGGGGACTCGTCGTCGGTGTCGGGGACGTCCAGGGACAGCGTGGAGTAGGCGTTGGCCGACTCCAGGCCCTCCAGGACCTCCTCCTCGGAGATGCCCAGCTTCTCGGCGAGCTCGTGCACCGTGGGGGAGCGGCCGTGCAGCTGGGACAGCTCGGCCGTGGCCGTGGTCAGCGCCAGGCGCAGCTCCTGCAGCCGGCGCGGCACCCGCACCGCCCAGCCCTTGTCGCGGAAGTGCCGCTTGATCTCGCCGACCACCGTCGGGGTCGCGTAGGTGGAGAACTCCACGCCCCGGTCCGGGTCGAAACGGTCGACCGACTTGATCAGACCGATGGTGGCGACCTGGGTGAGATCGTCCAGGGGCTCACCGCGGTTGCGGAAGCGGCGCGCCAGATGCTCCACCAGCGGCAGATGCATGCGGACCAGCTGGTTGCGCAGCTCCGCGTACTCGGGACTGCCGTCCGGCAGGGTGCGCAGCCGGAGGAACATGGCGCGCGCCCCGCTGCGGTCCTGCGGGTCGTGGTGCGTGCCGTGCGTGCCCTGAGGGCCCGGCGCGCTGCGGGCGGCCGGTGCGGCCGGCGCACCCGGCCCACCCGGCGCCCGCGGCGCCTCGTCCTCGGCGTATCGCTCGTGCTCGTTCATCGTCCCGCCCGTCGCCCTTCCCCGAGCGTTCGCCTCGTCCCCCGTCGCCGGCCTGGTGCGGGCCGGGACGCCCGCCTGACCGGAGGCAGCACCCGTCCGGCCGCCCGCGGGCGTGCGCCGTCCGGCACCGTCCGCGGGGCCGCCCGGGGCCCCGGCCGTTCCGGAGTCCTCCTCCGGATGCGGCCGGGCCTGCTCGGGGATGCCGTCGATGCCGTCCGGCACGCCCTGGGCCGCCAGCTCCCGTGTGCCGCGTTCTTCGTCCCGCACCGGCCCGTCCTCGTTCCTCACGCCGGCCCGGGTCCCGCGCCGCGCTGTTTGTAGAGGCTGATCGAAACGGTCTTGTCCTCGTCCACGGCGGAGGAGACCTTGCCCGCGAGCGCGGACAGGACGGTCCAGGCGAAGGTGTCCCGCGAGGGGGCATGGCCGTCGGTGGTCGGCGCCGAGACGGTGACCTCGAGCGAGTCGTCGACGAGCCGGAAGACACAGCTGAGCACCGACCCCGGCACGGCCTGCTGCAGCAGGATCGCGCAGGCCTCGTCGACCGCGATGCGCAGGTCCTCGATCTCGTCGAGGGTGAAGTCCAAACGGGCCGCGAGGCCGGCCGTGGCCGTGCGCAGCACCGACAGGTAGGCCCCCGCGGCCGGCAGCCGGACTTCCACGAAGTCCTGGGTCGCGGGCTCGCCTGCGATCTGGGACACCCTCACCTCCAAGGTGGTACAAGCGTTTCAGGGCCGGGAACCCGCCCCCGGACAACGCGCTACGTGGTTCAGCGGTGACGCTATCGCGCTCTGCACGGTCCTGTCCCGGGACCCCGAGGCCTTGCTGTCACTCATAGTAAAACTATGAATACGCTCCGTGGCTAGGGGGTCTGCGGGCCCAATTGGGAAGAGCGCGCGCCGGATTGACGTACCCAGACGTCAGACGGTCGAACCGTCCGGCACCCGGGACCCGCCGGGTCACACCAGTACGTGATCGACGAAGCACCAGCGCCAGTTCTCCCCGCGTTCGTGCGACCGCATCACCGGGTGGCCGGTCCGCCTGTGGTGCTCCGTGGCGTGGCGCCTCGGCGACGAGTCGCAGCAGCCGACGTGACCGCAGGTGAGACACAGGCGCAGCTGCACCGGGTCCGTGCCGTCCCGCAGACACTCGAGGCACGTCTCGCTGCGCGGAGCGGGCTCCGGGTGCGGCAGCGCGTCGGCGTGCGTGCACTGTTTCATGATGGCCAGATTACGACGGGCGAGCCGAAACCGAGGATGTGTCCGACATGGACGTGATGCCGCTGCTTCTGCTGGTCGCGGGCAGCGCCGCGGTCGCCGCGGCCGCCCGGCGCACCCCCGTTCCCGCGCCCCTGCTGCTCGTCGCCGCCGGGCTCGCGGTCAGCTACGTCCCCGGGGTGCCCGAGTACACGATCGACCCGCATGTGGTGCTCCCGCTGATCCTTCCGCCGCTGCTGCACTCGGCGGCGACCGAGAGCTCCTACCTCGATCTGCGGGCCCAGCTGCGGCCGGTGGCACTGCTGTCGGTCGGCTATGTGCTGTTCGCGACCCTCGCCGTCGGCTGGGCCCTGTACCTGCTGGTGCCCGGGCTGCCGCTGACCGCGGCGCTGGTGTTCGGCGCGGTGGTGGCCCCGCCGGACGCCGTCGCGGCCTCCGCGGTGGCCCGCAGGGTGGGACTGCCGTCCCGGGTGACCACCATCCTGCAGGGCGAGTCCCTGCTGAACGACGCCACCGCGATCACCGCGTTCCGGGTGGCCGTCGCCGCGGCCGTCGGTGAGGGCATGACCTGGATGGGCGGGGTCGGCGAGTTCCTGCTCGCCGCCGTCGGCGGCCTGGCGGTCGGCCTGATCCTGATGGTGCCGCTGCACTGGCTGCGCACCCATGTCCGGGAGGCGCTGCTGCAGAACACCCTCTCCCTGCTGATCCCGTTCGCCGCCTACGCGCTCGCCGAGCAGGTGCACGCCTCCGGAGTCATCGCCGTCGTGGTCGTCGCGCTTTATCTGGGGCACCGCGCCTGGGAGGTCGACTTCGCCACCCGGCTGCAGGAGGAGGCCGTGTGGAGGATGGTCGCCTTCGTGCTGGAGTCGGCGGTCTTCGCGCTGATCGGACTGCAGCTCCCCGTCGTCCTCGCCGGCCTCGGCGAGTACGAGGGGACCGAGGCCGCCTGGTACGCGCTGGCCGTCTTCGCGGTGGTCGTCGCCGTGCGGTTCCTCTGGGTCTACCCGGCGACCTGGCTGCCGCGGATGCTGTCGGCGCGGATCCGGGGGCGGGAGGGCCGGCCCGGCTGGAAGGCGCCGTTCGTCATCTCCTGGGCCGGGATGCGCGGAGTGGTGTCGCTCGCCATCGCCTTCTCCATCCCGCTCACCGCCGACGGCACCGGCTTCCCGCAGCGCAACCTGCTGCTGTTCCTGACCTTCACCACCGTCATCGGCACGCTGGTCGTCCAGGGGCTCACACTGCCGCTGCTGATCCGCCTGCTGAAGTTCCCGCCGCGCGACCCCCGGGCGGAGACCCTGACCGAGGCCAACGCCCAGGCCCAGGCCTCGCGGGCGGCGGAACGGCGCCTCGAAGAACTGCTGGCGGACGAGCGCAACGCCCTTCCGGGCCCGCTCGCCGACCGGCTGCACGCGGTTCTGGAGCACCGCCGCAACGCCGTCTGGGAACGGCTCGGGCGGACCAACCCCGTCACCGGGGAGTCCGTGGACGACACCTACCGGCGGCTGTCGCGGGAGATGATCGGCGCCGAGCGCGAGGTGTTCGTACGGCTGCGCGACGGCCGCTACATCGACGACGAGATGCTGCGCACCCTGCTGCGCCGGCTCGACCTCGAGGAGGCGGCGGCGTTCCGGGAGGCGACCTAGGGTGGAAGGTCCCGGGCCGTCACCGGCCGGGGGCTTCGGGGAAGGGACGCCCGGTGACGACGGCGGCCACCGTGCTGCCGCGCCGGAAGGCCCCCTCCTCCGCGAGAGCGACAAGGGCGTACAGCACCTTGGCGACATAGAGACGCTCGACCGGGACGCCGTGCCGCTGCTCGAAGTCCGCCGCGAACGCGTCGAGTTCCGGTGTGGTGCGGGCGTAGCCGCCGAAGTGGAAGCGGTCGTCCAGGCTCCAGTCGCCGGCCGGTCCGCCGAACGCGGCCGTCTGCAACGCCTCCACCTCGCGGTGCAGGAAGCCGCCCTTGAGGACGGGCACCCCCAGCGCCCGTGCGCCCGGCGCGAGTCCGGCGGCCATCCCGGCCAGCGTCCCGCCGGTCCCGCAGGCGACCGCGGCCACGTCGGCCACGCCCGTCAGCTCCTCGCCCAGCGCCCGGCAGCCGCGCACGGCCAGGGCGTTGCTGCCGCCCTCGGGCACCACGTAGGCGTCCTCTCCCGCGCCGGCGTCCCGCAGGACGGCCGCCAGCGTTCCCGGCTCGGTCTTGCGGCGGTAGACCGAGCGCTCGACGAAGTGCAGCCGCATGCCGTCCGCGGCGCAGCGGGCCAGGGAGTCGTTGAGCGGGCGGTCCCGCAGCTCGTGCCCCCGGACCACGCCGACGGTGCGCAGCCCGAGCAGGCGTCCGGCGGCGGCCGTGGCCCGCAGGTGGTTGGAGTACGCCCCGCCGAAGGTGACCACGGTGCGGCCCCCGGCCGCCGCGAGGCCGGGCGCGAGCTTGCGCCACTTGTTGCCGATCAGCTCCGGGTGGATCAGATCGTCCCGCTTGAGCACGAGGCGCACTCCGTACCGCTCGAAGCGCTCGTCCACCACTTCCTGCACCGGCGAGGGCAGGCGCGGACGCAGCCCGGAGAGCCCGGAGAGTCCGGGGAGTCCGGGGAGTCCGGCGAGGACGGGGGAGCCGGGGGAGCCGGGGGAGCCGGGGGTCTCGGGGGAGCCGGAGGGCTCCGGGGCGTCGGGGGTGTCGGACCAGGTCACGGTGCCATTGTCCCCGCCGGCGGTGCGGTGCGGGGTGGGGCCAGGCGGCGGAGGCGGGGCACGCGGCTCCGGGGCGACGGCGGGGTGGGGCACCGGCGCGGGACCGTCGTGGCCCGCCGCTGACGGCCTCCGACCGCGCACCCGCTCCAGGCTTGGCCTGAAAGGATCGTCGTCCGGTCCGCCGCCGGGCGCGTTCCGGCTGCTACTTCAGCCGGTCGCGGATGCGGGTCCTCATCGAGGACATGGTGAAACCGCGCGGATCGACCTTGCCGGGCTGCCACTCCAGGTGGCCGATCACCGACCGCTCGTTCCAGCCGTGGTGGCGGCAGACCGCCGCGGCGGCCTTCTCGATCGCCTCCAGCTGTGCGGCGGGCCAGGGGTCCTTGCCGTCGCCGAGGTTCTCGCACTCGAAGCCGTAGAAGTGCCGGTTGCCGTCGGTGTTCGCCTCGTTGTCCGGTGGCAGCGCCCGCTCCGCGATCACCGCCCGCAGCACGTCGTCGTCGCCGAGACCGGCATGGTTGGCCCGGCCGTAGCCGACGAGATGGACCCGGCCGTCCTTGGTGATGACCCCGTGGCACAGCGGACCCGGCAGGCCCTCGTAGCCGTTGCGGCAGATCTCCACCGTTCTGGCGCTGCCCTTGGTCACGGTGTGATGGATCATCACACCGTGCACCGGCCCCCAGGGGCCCTTGTGGTTGCGGTTGTGGGTACGCCAGTTGCCGACCTCGACGACTGTCAGACCCTCCGCCTTCAGAGCGCTGAGGAACGCGCTCGCGGACATGGGTGGGGCCATGACCGCCTCCTCACGTGCTGCGGACGGCCGCCCTGTGCGGCCGCCTCGTACCGGTGCTTGTACCGAAACGGAACGGCCGGAACCCATCGTTCGGAGCCTGTGCGAGCCGATTCGGACAACTTCGCGGAGGGCCGGGCTCCGCCCGTGCCGGGCTGCGCGGAGCCGGGCGGCCCCCCGGATGCCCCGACTCTCGAAGATCCATTCCCGCTCTTTCGGGTAATGGTACGAGCACGTTACGTGAGGAAGGGTTGCTCTCGCAGATCGATGCCCGCCACGGATGGGCGTGGATCACAACTGGGAGGGCAATTCCATATGTCGGTAGGCGAAGAGGTCCGCACGGAGCAGACCAGGCCCCAGCAGAGCCTTGGTACGGCGGCGGCGCGGAACCTGGCCACGACCACCAAGTCCGTTCCGCAGATGCAGGAGATCAGCTCGCGCTGGCTGCTGCGCATGCTGCCGTGGGTGGACGTCAAGGGCGGAACGTACCGGGTGAACCGGCGGCTGACCTACGCCGTCGGCGACGGCCGGATGACGTTCGTGAAGACCGGCGACCGCGTCGAGATCATCCCCGCGGAGCTGAGCGAACTCCCGGCTCTGCGGGACTACGAGGACGAGGAGGTGCTCGCCGAACTCGCCGCCCGCTGCCGGCAGCGGGAGATCGAGGCCGGCCAGGTGATCGCCTCCTTCGGCAGTCCCACCGACGAGGTGTACCTGCTGGCGCACGGCAGGGTGGAGAAGATCGGCACCGGCCCCTACGGCGACGACGAGTCCCTCGGAGTCCTCGCCGACGGCGCCTACTTCGGCGATGCGGCGCTGCTCGACGAGGACGCCATCTGGGAGTACACGGCCCGCACGCTCACCGCCTGCACCGTGCTGGTGCTGCCCCGCGAGGCCGTCCAGCAGGTCGCCGAGCGCTCCGAGACCCTGCGCGAACACCTCAGCCGCAACCGCTCCGTCCCTGCCCAGGGCACCAACAAGTACGGCGAGAAGGAGATCGACCTCGCGGCCGGCCACAGCGGAGAGCCGGACATCCCCCACACCTTCGTGGACTACGAGCCCCGGCCCCGCGAGTACGAACTCAGCGTCGCCCAGACCGTGCTGCGCATCCACACCCGCGTGGCCGACCTCTACAACCAGCCGATGAACCAGACGGAGCAGCAGATCCGGCTCACCGTCGAGGCGCTGAAGGAGCGTCAGGAGCACGAGCTGATCAACAACCGGGACTTCGGTCTGCTCCACAACTGCGAGTACGACCAGCGGATCCAGCCGCACGACGGCGTGCCCGGCCCCGACGACATGGACGAACTCCTCAGCAGGCGCCGCGGGACCCGGATGTTCCTGGCCCACCCGCGTGCCATCGCCGCGTTCGGGCGCGAGCTCAACAAGCGGGGGCTGGTGCCGGAGACCGTCGACATCGGCGGCAACCGCATCCCCACCTGGCGCGGGGTGCCGGTCTTCCCGTGCAACAAGATCCCGGTGACCGAGGCCCGCACCACCTCCATCATCGCGCTGCGCACCGGCGAGGAGGACCAGGGCGTCATCGGCCTGCGGGCCTCCGGCATCCCCGACGAGATCGAGCCGAGCCTGTCCGTCAGGTTCATGGGCATCAACGAACAGGCCATCATCAAATACCTGGTCACGACCTACTTCTCGGCAGCGGTGCTGGTACCGGACGCACTGGGCGTCCTGGAGAACGTCGAGATCGGCCGCTGGCGGTGACGATCCAGCCACGCCCCGGCCGGCCCGCCGTGTCCCCGCCCGCCCGGACGGGTACACCCTCCAGGTACGCGCGCTACGGCGGTGCAGGCGCCACCCGCCGCTCATCCTCCGGGACGGTCGCAGGGGTGAGTCCATGACGGAGCTCGGGACACGGTCCACGGCAGGGCGTTCACCCCGGGGAGCACCGGGGGCGGTACGGCGTCCCGCCGAGAAGCACGAGGCGACGACGCTGCTGGAGCTGGCGCGGGCCGAGGTCGACCCGGTGCTGCGGGCCGCGATCGGCTCGCTGCCCGGCCCGATGCGCCGGATCGCGCGCTACCACTTCGGCTGGGAGCACGCGGACGGCACCCCGGCCGCCGGCAGCTCCGGCAAGGCGATCCGGCCGGCCCTGGTGCTGGCCGCGGCCTCCGCCCTCGGCGGACCCGGAGCGCGTGCGGCGGCCTTGCCGGCCGCCGCCGCGGTGGAACTCGTCCACAACTTCACGTTGCTGCACGACGACGTGATGGACCGGGACACCACCCGCCGCCACCGGCCCACCGCCTGGACGGTGTTCGGTGACGCGGACGCCATCCTCGCCGGGGACGCCCTCCAGGCGCTGGCGCTGCGGCTGCTCGCCGGGGACGGGCACCGGGCCGCCCCGCTCGCCGCGACCCGGCTCGCCGACTGCGTGATCGAGCTGTGCGCGGGCCAGCACGCGGACACCGCCATGGAACGGCGCGCCCCGCAGGAGGTGACCCTCGACGAGACGCTGGCCATGGCCGAGGCCAAGACCGGCGCGCTCCTCGGCTGCGCCTGCGCCCTGGGCGCGCTGTACGCCGGAGCCTCGGACGCCGAGGTACGGGCGCTGGACGTCTTCGGACGCCAGGCCGGGCTGGCCTTCCAGCTGATCGACGACGTGATCGGCATATGGGGGGACCCCCTCCGCACCGGCAAGCCGGCCGGCGCGGACCTGGCCGCCCGCAAGAAGTCCCTGCCGGTGGTCGCCGCGCTCACCTCGGGCACCCCGGCGGCCGCCGAACTCGCCGCGCTCTACGCGGCCCCGCACGCGACGGAGGACCCGGAACGCGCCGACGCGGCCCTGGAGCGCATCACCGCGGCCGTGGAACGGGCCGGCGGCCGTGACTGGGCGCAGGCCCAGGCGGCCGACCGGATGGCCCGGGCGATGCAGGAACTGGCGCGCGCGGTACCCGACCCGGAGGGCGCCGGAGGGCTGCTGTCGCTGGCCGAGTTCGTCACCCGGCGCACCACCTGAAGGCCCCGGAGCCGCCGGGCCGTGCGGACCCTGACCCGCACGGCCCCGGTGCTCCGGACCCGGCGGCGGGTCCCGCACTTCCCCACGGTGTGCGGGGCCCGCCCGCTGCGTCTCCCGCCCCGCCGTCACCCGTAGGCTCAACCCCCGTACATGACAAGGTGGTTGAGAGGAGAGACGGACATGGGCGTGGCGATCCGTACGGCCGGTGAGGGCGACCGGGAGCTGGTGGTCCGGCTGCTGGACGAGGCGTTCCAGAGCGATCCGGTGAGCAGCTGGGTGTTCCCCGGCGAGGAGTACCGGCGGCGCACGCATCACCGTCTGATGGCGGCGTTCACCGACATCGTGATGGACGGCGGACGCATCGACATCACCGAGGACGGCTCGGCCTGCGCGCTGTGGATGCCGATGCCGGCCGAGGAGCACGGCTCCGGCGAGGAGGACGACGGCCCCGCGCAGGTACGGCAGGCGGTCGACCCGGACAACGAGCGGGTGGAGCAGATCGGCAGGCTGACCGCGGCGGTCCACCCCTCCGGGCGGGCCCACGAGTACCTGTGGATGATCGGCGTGGCCCCGCACCGGCAGGGGGAGGGACTCGGTACCGCCCTGATCACCTCGGTGCTCGACCGCTGCGACCGGGAGGGGCTGCCCGCGTACCTGGAGGCGAGCAGCGAACGCAGCCGCCGCCTCTACGAACGCCTCGGCTTCGCCCTCACCGGGGAACCCCTCCGCCTCCCCGACGGCCCCTGCATGTGGCCCATGTGGCGCGAACCGCGCGCCCGCCTGCGGTGACCGCGATGCGTGTGTGCCCGGCGCGGCAGCCGCCCGCGACGATCCGATAATCCCTTGCAACCACTACAACCGGAGTACTACAACTGAAGTCGTCAACGCGGCGCACCCCGGGCGGCCCGGCCGGGGCACGCGGTCAGGGCACACGCAGCCAGGAGGCCATCGTGCGAAAGCTCACCTACTTCATCGCCTGCACCATCGACGGCTTCATCGGCGACCCCGGCGGCGACGCCTCGGCCATGATGCGGTACGCCGACGAGGAGTTCTTCGAGTACCTGAAGACGGAGTACCCGGAGACGCTGCCCACCCACGGGCGGCGGGCGCTGGGCCTGGACGACCTGCCCAACAAGCGGTTCGACACGGTCGTCCAGGGCCGCGCCAGCTACGACCTCGCCCTGAAGGAGGGCATCACCAGCCCCTACGCCCATCTGCGGCAGTTCGTCGCCTCCCGCACCCTCACCGAGTCACCCGACCCGAACGTCGAGATCGTCTCCGACGACCTGGTCGGCCGGGTCCGCGAGCTGAAGGCCGAGGACAGCCCGTACGACATCTACCTCTGCGGCGGCTCCCGCGTCGCCGGCCAACTGGCCGGGGAGATCGACGAGATGGTCATCAAGACCTACCCCATCGTGCTGGGCACCGGCATGCCCATGTTCACCGCCGAGTTCCCCGTGCTGGAGTTCGCCCTGGACTCCACGCGCACCTTCGAGAACGGCGCCGTGGTGCGCACCTACGCCAGGAAGCGCTGAACCCCGCCCCGCTCTACGCTGGAGGACATGACCGGCGAACGGCCCGTCTGTCCCACCTGCGGACAGCCACTGGAACTGGTCGCCCACCGCCACAAGACGCTGGGCGCCTGGGTCCCCGTCTGGAAACCGGGCCCCTGCCGGAACCCCGACTGCGGCACGTCCGAGGACCGGCCGCAGACCCGGCACCCCGGGCGGGAACCGCAGACCTCCGATGCCCGCCCGGCCGGGCAGTAGCCCCTCCGGGCACTTCCGTCTCCCCCGTGGGGCACGGCCACCGTCCGGTGCATTGCGGCGGAATCGCTGCGGTGCGCCGGTTCGCGGTGGGATCATCGTCCCCCCAGGTGGCGGCCCCGCATCGGCTTCCTCCTGGGTGCGGCCGTGGCTCGGTGACGAAGAGGGGGAAGCAGTGGTCGATGGCGTCGACGTCCGCATCGCGGTCGACGGGGACCAGGCCGCCATGCAGTCGTTGTGGGACTGGCTGCGCCAGGAACCCACCCTGCGTGGGCGCGTCCGGTACTCCACCCCGGCCGCACTGCCCGGCCGGATGGGCTCGGTCGGCGAACTCGTCGTCGAAGGACTGGTCAGCGGCGTCATCAGTGCCGTCACCGGTGCGCTGGGACAGGCGCTGACCCTCTGGCTCACCCAGCGCCGCACCACGAACCGGCCCCCCACCACGGTCACGGTCACCACGACCGACGGCCGGGAGGTGACCATCACGACCGCGGAGGCGGAGGAGTCGGAACGACTGCTGCGTCTGGCGCTGGAAGGCCGGCCGGAGCCGCCCGCCCCCGCGACCGGCGACTAGGGCGGGTGCGGTGCGTCTCCCCGATCCGCAGCGGTCGTACGCCGTACTGATCGGCACCGGCACCTACCGGGCCGGCCTGAGCGACCTGCCCGCCGTGCGCAACAACCTCCGCGATCTGAAGGCCGTGCTCACCGACCCCGCGCTGGGCGGGCTCCCTCCGGAGCGCTGTGTCCAACTCGGCGACCCGGAAGACATCCGCACGGTGTACCGCACGCTGAAGCACTACGCGGCACTGGCCGAGGACACCCTGATCGTCTACTTCGCCGGACACGGTCTCGTCGGTCCGCGCACCGACCTCTACCTCGCCCTCTCGGACACCGACCCGGATGAACTCGGGGTGAGCGCCCTGGCCTACGACCTGGTGCGCGAGGTGCTGAACGGCTGCGGGGCGGCGAACCGGGTGGTGATCCTCGACTGCTGCTTCAGCGGGTTGGGCACCGGGGAGGACATGGCCGACGCCGAGTCCGGGCTCGCCGGACGGCTCGGGATCTCGGGGACGTTCGTCCTCACCTCCGCCCCGCGCACAAGCGTCTCACTGGCTCCCGAGGGCGCCCCTCACACCGCGTTCACCGGCGAACTCCTCCGCCTGCTGCGGGACGGGGTGCCCGACGGCCCGGAACTGCTCACCTGCGGCGAGATCCACCGCAGGCTCCTGCACACCGCCACGGTCCTCCGGCTGCCCCTGCCCCAGCAGCGCGTCACCGGAACGATCGACGGGCTCGCCCTGTCACGCAATCCGGCCCTGGCGGCGACCGCGCACCGCACCGGGCTGACGGTGCCTCGGTCCGCCCCGTCGGCCACGGCGGTCTCCGCAGGCCACGGCCGAACCTCGCCACCCCTGCCGCGCCCTGCAGGGCGCACCGCCTCCCCAGCCAACGGGCCGGTACGCCGCGACCCGTCGGACCCCCCGGGCCGCGACAGCGCACCAGAACTCCTGCGCCACGCCGGGACGGCCGCCTTCGTGGCGTTGTCCCTGTACGGCGTGGCCATGCTGGTGAACCCCGTGCTGAGAGTCGTCCGGTACGGCTGGCATCCGTTCACGGACCCCGTGGCCATCGTGCTCGGCCAAGAGGGCTCCTTCCTCTCGGAGTTCATCAGGCCGGTGATCGCCATCGCCGCCGGGGTGACGATGTGGCGCCTCACGCGGTCGCCTCTGCCGCGCGCCTGGGCGGGCGCGGGATTCCTGGCCGGCTACGGCGCCCTGGTCGTGACCGGCCTGCCGCTCGCCGTCCAGGCCGATGTCTACGGACAACGGAACGTCGCCTTCGCGTGGCTTCCGGAGTTCATCACCGGCACACGGATCCTGCTGGCAGTCGCGGCGGGAGCGGCCCTCGTGGCAGTGACCGG
>Ga0207873_1000765_pt1 | contig 33702 bp, 31 predicted proteins | sample BGWIniCompost_FD_187373 | JGI IMG/M metagenome (GOLD analysis project Ga0207873, IMG submission 187373) | Cellulose adapted compost microbial communities from Newby Island Compost Facility, Milpitas, CA, USA - BGW Initial Compost (SPAdes)... ... | reverse complement strand
AGCTGCCATTGTCCCTGGCTGTTCTTTCCCCACAGGTGGGGTGAGCGAAACTTGTCAATCGTTGCCCAGAACTCCTCTTCAGTGGTATCGATGTATTCCAAAAATTCCTTAAAGAACCGATCGGGGAATTCCTGATCATACTTCTTGACCAGGGCTACGCCTTCTTCCCGGGTGATCTTCTCGTTCCGGATTTCCTGTGCGGCATCATAGGTAGCCCGGCCGATGCCGAACTTGATCAGCGTGGTATAGTAGTGGAACGGGTCTATCTTGTCGTCGATACTGCTGTATTTGGAGTAGCTACCCTGGGTGCGTTCGGTGTTTGCCTTGAAGCCGGTGTTTTGCGCCGCATAGTAGTAGCATTCCTGCGGATCCCATTTCAGATAATATCCGAGGTAGTGTACTTCGATTCCGGCGTCGGACAGTTCCTTCGGTTGATGAGGAATGTAGGGTGCAAAATCACTCAGGTCGAATGAGTGCTCCTTCATAATCTGTTCGATCGTTTCCCCGCCAAGCATCAGCTGCATCGGGTCATCGACCGAAAAGAACTTGTAGTTCATGGTCGGTATCTTGTTCTCATCAACCTTGTTACCGTACTCGGCTTGGTTTTCTCCGTACATCACGAGTTGAACGCCGAAGCGCTTGGCCATTGCCGGGCCGATGATGCGCTGACCTATGATAAAGGGTTGGAAGGGGTGCAGGAGATTGTGAAATGCCTTCTTGGTCAGGAGGCGGTGGAGCCGGCCGTTGGGTGTATACAGGATGTTGTCCAGGCCGCCGACGTGAATCCAGTTTTGAAAGTTTTCCCAGCCGATTGGCGTGTAAAGGTGCGGAGCCCACGTGACCGTGAGAGGATGCATTTTGTACTTGTATTTCAGGATGTGCGCTGTAAACGCGCTGTCCTTACCTCCGGAACCCGGAACGATTACATCGTAACGACCGTCGTTACGCCGGAATTTCTCGCATAGTTTCCAGAGAATTTCCTCACGCTCCTTCCAGTCAATATTTTTCTCTTTCTCCTCGTGATATCGGCATGCGGAGCACACACCTTCCTCATCAAAGTCGATAACGCTCTTCTTTTCATTGGCAGTGCTCCTGAATTCAACGGTAGAGCTCGGCCGTTGATTAGAGATGACGCATTTCTTGCAGAATTTGACTTCGGCAGGAAGGCCGTACCAAGCTGGATATTTAGGTTCCTGACTCTTGATCTCCATTGCTACAGTTTAGTAAAGTCTTCCAGAATCCTGAGCCCCGCAGCGGCACTTTTCTCAGGATGGAATTGTACCCCGTAGATATTATCCTTGAATACTGCTGAACAAAACGAATACCCGTCATATACTGTTGTGGACAGGATATTTTCGTCGTGCTTCGGGTTTGCGGCAAAGGTATGAACAAAATAGAAATTATCATCTTTGCCGACATTCCTAAAAATGGTGTTCTCCCAGCTTATGTTTTCCGGCTTTCGGAGTTCGTTCCAGCTGATGTGGGGCAACCTGAAGTGGTTCACCTTTAACTTTTCGACGCGTCCCTGGATGAGACCCAGACCCTGACTTACGCCGAACTCGTCACTTTCCTCCATCAGCAACTGCATTCCAAGGCAAATGCCCAGGAAGGGTTTGCCGGTGGCAATGTACTGGTGAATAACGTCCACCAGCTGATGGGACTTCAGGTTATTCATGCCGGTGGCAAAGGCGCCTACCCCCGGAAGGACAACGCCATCTGCCTGCATAATTACCTCTGGCTTGTCGGTCACGATAGGGTTGGTATTCAGCGTCCGAAAGGCATTCAGGATGCTTCTCACATTTCCGATATCGTAATCCAGTATCGCTATTGTTTTCATCGCATTGGATTTCCATGTTCCCTGAGGGCGGCTTTTATCGCGGGTATGGTCGCCCGGTTATAGTGCAACGCGGAGGCAGTGGCTATGCCTCCCGTCCGTACTTTGCTGGCGATCTCGACAAAATGCGCTATGGTTCCGGCTCCGCTGCACGCAATCAACGGAATGGAAATGTTGTCGTTGATGTTGGATATCAAGTTAAGATCAAAGCCGAGCATGGTTCCGTCACGGTCAACGGATGTTATCATTATTTCCCCACAGCCCAGGTCCTCCAGCCTTTTGGCCCATTCGACTGCATTGAGTCCGGTCTCTTCGCGCCCGTTGTCGACATATGCTTCCCAGGAATTGCCTTTGTGTTTAGCTTCAATCGACCCTACGATGCACTGCGATCCGAAAATTCGCGATGCTTCCGTGACGAAATCCGGATTCCTGACAGCAGATGTGTTAAGGGCAATTTTATCAGCACCCGCCTTCAGCGCCTTGCCGATGTCTTCCAGCGTTCTGATTCCTCCGCCTATCGTGATGGGTACAAATACCTGTTCGCAAGCCTTTTCGATGATGTGAAACAAGTTGTTCCTTCCGTACAGGCTTGCGACGGCGTCCATAAAAATAATCTCATCGATGCCTTCGTCGTAGTATTTCTTTGCGAGCTGAATGGGGTCGCCAATTTTCCTTAGGCCTTCAAGGTGGATTCCTTTGATAACGTATTCGTTCTTTATGTCGAGTCTCGCGATCAGTCTGAGTTTTTCCATTCTACTAGATCCCTGAAATGCTTTTGTTTGCTTGTATTCCAGAAGTTTTCCGAATTCAGAATTTCCCTGAACAAAACATCGCTCTTGCCGTCGCCGAACAGTTCGACTTTCTTCGGCTTCAAACTCATCGCGCGATGAATTGCTTGTAGAATGCTCTCGGTTCGGTAGTCGGTGTTGATGATGTCGTCGTGAAGCGCCCTGTTATGTTGCCTGGTGCCGACATTTATTGACGGAACGCCGTAATAGGGAGCTTCACGAATCCCGGAACTGCTATTGCCCAGGATAAATTTCGCGTGCTTCAGGAGCGTAAGGAATGCTTCAAACCGGACTGACGGGAAAAACCTGAAGTTGGGCAGGCCCATGATGCGCTCGTAAGCCCGCAAGATGTGATGAGACCCCAAGTCGTTGTTTGGATATATGACAACGTACTTTAATCCTGATTGAATCACCGCATCGATCAGCGCATTGGTGTATCCTTCCAGGTGAGCAACTTCGGTAGTTACCGGATGGAAGAGAAGGATAGCGTATTCGTCAAAAAAGATTTCATAGTATTCTTTAACTGACTCCAGCGTTGGCAATTTTTCCGACAACATCAAGTCTACGTCAGGGCTTCCGATGACGTAGATCGACTCTTCTTCCTCACCCATCTGGATCAACCTTTTCTTTGCAATGTCATTAGCCACAAAGTGCGTATGGCTCATCTTGCTCACCGCGTGCCGTATGAGTTCGTCGATCGTGCCTGACACTTCTCCGCCCTCGATGTGCGCGACAAGGATATTGTTTAATGAACCAACAATTGCTCCGGCGAGCGCCTCGACCCGATCACCATGGATTATGATGAGGTCGGGTTCAATTTCCTGGCAAAACCCGGAAAGACCTTCGATGGTTTTTGCCAGCACGAGGTCCATGGAAATCTCGGCAAGGTGGTTAATGTATTTGTAGATGTTGGGATAACCGCACTTTTCAATTTCGTTTACGGTGCCGCCATAGCGTGACTGCATGTGCATCCCCGTCGCAAAAATGTGGACCTCAAAACCCGGGTCCCTGTTCATTATATCAATGAGCGATTTCAGTTTTCCAAAGTCTGCGCGTGTACCGCTAAGAAAAACTATCCTTTTCATCGGGTCATTTCTTCTTCGTCAACATTAACATCGTATCGGAGAGCTGATTCTGATCAACAATTGCCTGGAGTTGATTTGTCAGCGATAATACCTTGTCGATCAGGTCATGATTCTCAAAGTTTCCTTGCGCGAGGCAATTGGTGATGAGTTCGTATACGTCCTGACCAAAGAACCAGCAGGAAACCGGTTCGAGCCCCGCCTCATCCAGCATGATTTCGGCCGATCTATCCGAAAATAGATGCAGGTGATCGGGAGCGTAAATGTTACGCGCAGCGAGGTCCGGAAAGCACCTGTTCACCAGGGCGCTCAGGGACGGGAAACGCGGAACCTCAAACACAAAATGCGCACCAACGGGCAGGTTGGCTGCGATCGAATTGACCAGAGCCTTCGGATTCAGAATGTGCTCAAGCACATTGATGGTAGATACGACGTCCGCGTCCTTTAGCAGGACCATATCCTCCGGAGTGAGAAATTTGTTTACGACGTTAGATCCCATTTGTGTGGCGAAGGCCACCTCGTGAGCGTCGCTTTCAAATCCTACGGCATCCCACCCGTTCTTCCGGGCAGCCAGGACAAGATCTCCGACACCTGCTCCGATGTCGACCCATTTGCCGCCGGGCTTGAGCGATTCAGCTACGAAGGCGACTTTCGGGGCGGCAATGTCGTTCACACGCTTGTCGTAGAGTTCCTTTTGAATGTATATCTCGGCCTGGCCGGACAAGACATTGCCTTCCTTGTCTTCATTGTACAGCAGGGCAACGGAATCCTCAGTGGGTGGACGTTTCGAATACAGGTGTCCGCATACCGCGCATTCGTGATAAGGATATTCGTATATGGTGACGAAGTGCTTGCTGTCGGGTGAACCGCATATAGGGCATGACTTCAGTTCGATCGTAGCGTTAACAAGCTTTCCCGCAATCTCTTTCTGCAGACCAGCGATCTTAAATCGCCATTGATTGTCGCGGTTGAATTTCCGTAAGTCAATGGGCTTCGTGTATTTGGTCTTTTTGTTGTCCATTCAAAACCCGATTATTCCACATCGCTCCTTTTGAGAAGAACATCCTTTGGGATATCGGTAGCTGCTCTCTTGCCAAGCAGCGATTCATATTCCTCCGCGAGAATCTCTCCTGTGCCCGGACGCTTTACCCATAGGTTATCACGTGAAAACACTTCGCCTTTCTTTATTTCACGGATTGTGCAGACTGACGCGAAAGCGAAATTGATCGTCACCTGCTCTTCGCTCGCAGGCCCTTTGGTTCCGCCAAGTTGGGAGTGAATGATCCTGCTCCCTTCGATCAATTCCCTGCATGCGGTTGGATCCATAGAGCAAATAATGTCCGGTCCTTCCCTATCCATGCGGTCAGTAAAATGTCTTTCCAGGATCGAGGCCCCCAGCGCAACGGCAGCAAAACAGGCGTGATTCGTCACCGTGTGATCGGACAAGCCATATACGGCTTCGGGAAATGCTTCCGCCAGCTCTTTCATAGCACCAAGACGAACGAGATGGTTGGGTGTCGGATAGAGATTGGTGGTATGCAGCAGGGCATACTGGATTCCCTTTTTCTGAAATATGCCGACTGCCTTGCGTATGCTTTCGATGGTGTTCATCCCTGTGCTGAGGATCACCGGCTTGCCAAAGGAAGCAATATGCTCGAGAAGGGGATAGTTGTTGCACTCTCCCGATCCGATCTTGAATGCAGGCACATTCATTTTCATGAGCCTGTCAGCAGCGGCTCTCGAAAATGGTGTACTTATGAAGATCATTCCTTTGGATTCTACGTACTCCTTAAGCGCAATTTCTTCGTCCTCATCCAGGGCGCAGCTTTCCATGATCTCGTAGATGCTTTTGTCGGAATTGCCGGGTTTGACTTTTTTAGCTTCCGACGCCATCTCATCCTCGACAATATGGGTTTGGTGCTTGACGACTTCTACGCCAGCGCTGGCGGCGGCATCCACCATCTCAAACGCTGTCTGAAGGCTGCCATTGTGATTGATGCCAATCTCGGCAATCACAAGCGGTTCAAAATCGCGCCCGATCTTTCGACCAGCAATTTCAATAAACGGATAGTTACCGGGGGCTGAACTCATTTACCAGTTCTTTTTCATGCATGAAAATAAATTCCGCGATATCGAAATCAAGCTTATCGTCAATGTCGATACGCGAATACACATCGGGGATAACGAAAGGTACGGCGGACTCATCAAAAACCATCCCCTTTTCCAAAATCAATTCGGGTTTTGTAATGTAAACGACGCCGTCTTCAAAGTACAGCGGTTCCATGTCCTGCGACCGCTGCTCAGGTTTATAGGTAATCGTTATGAATGCGCCATTTTCGATTCGTCCAAGCTTATGTCTGTTGCGACCCACAGTCAAAAGGGCGCTGGCATTGGCGTTCTCGAACTTCTCTATACACGATTCGAGGAGCGAAACCGTTCGGAGCGGTTGTGTGGGTTGCAGTGTTATCAGACCCTTAAGCTGTTTGCTCGAGGTAATCCCAAGGGTGGCCAGCAGGTGCTGAGCTGCGCTTCCTGTTGACGCAGTGTCAGAGGATAACGCTTCCGGACGCATGATCACTTCCGCGCCATACTGACGAGCGAGATCCGCGATATTGGAGTCGTCCGTAGAGACATAAACCTTGTCAATCGATGGGCAGCGTTTGGCAACATCGATGGAATAAAAGATCAGCGGCTTACCACAAAAGATCAGACTATTCTTTTTGGGCAGCCGCTTCGATCCCCCCCTGGCAGGTATCCAGGCGATGTACTTGTCAAACAACATAGAAGATCATTAATGGACCCAAAAATAACGGACCCTTGCCATTTGCCCAATTTCAATAGGCAATTCCCGGCTCCACTTTCCAGATATCATTCCGGGTGATTCCGTCCAGTCCCATGCCACACAAGAGGAGCAGTTTGTTGTTGAAGGGCACCAAAGAAGATGCATGCCTTGCCGGCCATGGCGTTGCCTTGAGTTGGGTCCATGTTCTGCCGTCTTCAGTGAACCAAACCTCGTCGCTCATGTTGCTCTGACTGGGGTAAACAGATCCGTCTGTGATCCAAATCTTGTTCTCGAATACGGCCGCACTAAAATGATACCGACGCTCCCACGGTGCATCCGGCATCCGTTCCCACACGATTCCGTCTTCAGATGACCAAACGTCGTTATACGCTTCAATGGTTTCCGAATCCTTAATGCCACCACCAATGATCCACATGCGGCCGTTGAACACGACACTTCCGTGCGTCATGCCTCTTGGAGCCCATGGGGCATGATCCAAAACCTTCTCCCAGGTTATGCCATCTTCAGATGACCACACATCATTAAACCCTACCGGCGGAACACCGTCAGGCAATACATAAATGCCGGCTTCATCCCACCATGAGTGGCCTCCCATCAGCCAGAGTTTGCCTTTGAATGCAAACACATACGGTGAGTATCGATAGCCCCACGGGAGATCGGTGGCAACTTGTGTCCAGTTGATACCGTCTGGTGAACTCCAAACGTCGTTCTTGCCGTCGCCGCTAATCACCCAAATCTTGTCATCGTAAACCACCGGAGTTACCGCATGACGTAGTAAATCAGTCGGCGGAGTCGCTGCGTATTCCCAGTTCTCTCCGTCGGCAGACACCCAGATATGAATGTTGTTGGGAGGATCGAACGGATACCCACCGAATAACCACAGTTTGCCTTTAAATTCTACGACCAGGGCGCCATCCCTCTTCGAAAAAGGGGCGGCTTCAGCAACCAGTTGCCAGGGATTCCTGGTGATGTTGAGATCATACGAACGCGTCGTCTCACCGTCATCCGCTGTTACAATTATTTCCAATCGGTTGATTCCCGGTTGCAGGGGGATTTGGTTGGAGTATTCGGAGCCCGTCACCTTATTCACGACTATCGATGTGGCCAGCGAATCGTCTAACGTCAGCTGTAGGTCGGCGAACTCGGTAGTGTATCCATAGACAAACTCATACCCTGAAGCCGTCTCCTCTATTTCCACCGCTTGAGGAGCCAGCGCCACCGTGTCTATGGTCGTGATTCGCAAGGCCTCACGTTCAATGTTTATCACGTACTCGGTGACGTCTTCCCCAAATGAAACGCGTATCACAAGCCGATTGAGGCCAACCTTCAGCGGGAAGGTGGGGTCAACTTTTTTTTCATTCAGGAAATACTGGATGTCTACCGGAAGAAAGCCACCCGCAGCCGTGACCGTTAGGGAGTAATTGTCGCGACTCACCCACGTATCATACTCAAGAGTCTCAGGAGAAAATTGTGGATTCAGCTCGCCAGCCGACAGATTAAGGTGCATTAGCCGGCTCAAGTGAGACACCGAGTTCGGTTTCGGTTCATTATCCGAATCACAGGCGAATGCCATCACAAATGCGAAAACATACGCCAGGTACTTAAGACGGCTAGTAAACCGCATACGTTAGCTTTACTTACCCCGGGCCAAGTGTGGTTGTAAAAGGGGCTTTGTGAAAGAAAACCAGGCCGGCAAGCTGTGGAAATGTTCCCACGCTCATGGGATGGCTCTGGAAGAAACACAAATATAGTCAACCGCAAGAAGAATGCCATCCCGCTGGAAGATTCCATGGAATCCCTGACCAATAGAGGAATAGTTATACCGGGGAGGGGACGTTGGTTACTTCCACGAGTTTATTTGGCGGCAAAGGGATGAATATTTGGAGAGTTCGTTGTGACTTCGCTGTTCCTGATTCGATGAACCAGTTCAATGGAAGGTCCTGCATCGGTCAATCCGAAACCCGAGCCGTTGAGAATTTCACGGTAACTCAGGGTATGAAGGTCTGTGAAGCCTTCGCTAAACTCAATGCTCTCTGATTCTACGGTTATCGATCGATAGGTTCGCTTTCCTTCCTGCACTACTTCACGGGGCAAATTGTTAGCGTTGATGCTCAGGAACCATCTCACCCTCGCCTTGTCGAGTTCCATGTATCCCGCCATCGTATCATCCGTGGAAATGTGAACTTCTACCTTCTTTACATTTCCGAAGATCCAAAGGAGCATGTCGAAGAAGTGAATGCCGATGTTGGTTGCCACGCCACCCGACTTGGCCGGATCACCTTTCCAGCTGATCTTGTACCAGTTGCCTCGAGACGTTATATAGGTAAGATCAACGTCGTGTATCTTTCCCGGGTCGCCACTCTGAATCTTCTCTTTCAAAGCGATAATGCTCGGGTGCAACCTTAGTTGCAGGATCGTATAGATTTTTTTTCCTGTTTCCTTTTCAATCTCTCCAAGGGCGTCAACGTTCCAGGGGTTGAGCACGAGAGGCTTTTCGCAAATCGCGTCGGCACCGTGACGAAGCGCGAAGCGAATATGGGAGTCGTGAAGATAGTTGGGTGTGCAAATGCTGACATAGTCGACCCTGGTACCTTTTCTCCGAAGCTTATCGAGATGTCGGTCGAAACGTTCAAACTCGGTGAAGAAATCCGCATTGGGAAAATAGGAATCCAGAACACCGACTTGGTCAAATTTGTCAAGCGCAGCGACGAGATTATTACCCGTGTCTTTAATCGCCCTTAAATGTCTTGGGGCGATGAAACCAGCGACCCCTATCAACGCAAAATTTTTCATATATGCCTATCAGTACTTCAAGATGTCAACTTCTTCACCTTGCCATTCTCCAATGCGTAACGTTCACCTGTTTCGGGACATACTGCAATTCCCTTTTCGTCAAATTTGAGTTTATGTCCCGCTTCGCTCATCCACCCGGTTTGTCGTGCCGGATTTCCCACAACCAGGGCATAGTCAGGTACCTCCCGGGTAACAACAGCGCCTGCTCCGATGAAAGCGTACTTGCCAATGTCGTTGCCGCAGACGATGGTAGCATTCGCGCCGATGGTAGCACCTTTTCCAACATGAGTGCGTGCGTACTGCGATCTCCGGTTAATGGCACTCCTTGGATTGATGACATTTGTGAACACCATCGAAGGCCCCAGAAATACATCGTCATCGCAGGTGACACCCGTGTAAATCGACACGTTGTTCTGTACCTTGACGTTGTTGCCCAGGACGACTTCCGGTGAAACGACAACGTTCTGTCCTATGTTGCAGTTTTCGCCAATCCTGCAGCCGGTCATGATGTGCGAGAAATGCCAGATCTTCGTTCCCTTCCCGATCTCACACCCGGGATCGATGACGGCTGTTTCGTGAGCGAAGTAGAGTTTTTCATCAGTCATGATTGCGAATTACGGAGAATTTGGGGGAACCACATAGGACTTAGGACACATAGGGAGCACATAGGTGGAGTTGAGAGGGTTGTCTGCTGATGTCATCACAAAAACCCTCTATGTGACCTCTATGTGTCCAATGTCCTATGGGGTTCAGTACTTCCAGCCAGGCATCGCATCAACGCATCATACCAGTTGTCAATCTCAAGTCCAAACGTCGATCGGATCTTGCGCTTGTCAAGCACGCTGTACGCCGGCCGGCGTGCCGCGACCGGATATTCATCGGTGCGTATGGGCTGAACGACACAGCGATAGCTTTTGATTCTCACGACGGCACAAGCCAGGTCGTACCACGACGCGGCGCCCTCGTTGGCGAAGTGATAAACGCCGGGGTTGTCAACGGAGCCCTGATTGACTGACCGCATAATGCGGATTATCGCATCGGCAAGGTCTCGTGCATAGGTCGGCGAACCGACCTGGTCAGCGACCACGTTAAGCGTATCCCTTTCGCTGGCGAGCCGCGAAATGGTTTTTACGAAATTCTTTCCGAATGTGGAGTACAGCCACGATGTGCGCAGAACATATGCGTTCGGCAGCCGATTCAGAACAATCTGCTCGCCCTCAAGTTTTGAACGTCCGTATACGGATTGAGGGTTGGGCGTATCAGATTCCCGCAAGGGGACACAGCCACGGCCATCGAATACATAATCGGTGGAAATATGGACCAGCCGCGTGCGGCTGTGTTGACAAACGTCGCACAAGACTTCAAGCGCTCGCGCATTGATTGCGAATGCCAGATCTTTCTTGCTTTCCGCTTCATCCACCTGAGTGAAGGCGGCGGCGTTGACGATAAAGTCAAAAGACTTGCCATCAAAATAACCGCGTACACTGTCCTCGTGGAGGAAGTCCATCTCGTTGACATCGACGAATGTGAAATCAAGATCGTCGACGCGTGGGCTTAGTTGGCGAAGTTCGCTTCCAAGTTGGCCGTTAGCACCCGTCACGAGAACCCTCGCTGGCTTCATATCGAATTAATTTTTTCCTGGAGCCTGAAATGGACTCTTTTCCCGAAGCAGCTTCATAAGGTATGCGCCGTAGGAATTCTTTAGCAACGGGCTCGCCAGTTCTTCAAGCTGCGCGGCGGTGATGTATCCCTTGCGATAGGCGATTTCTTCAAGGCAGGCGATCTTGAGGCCCTGGCGCTCTTCAATGGACTCGACAAAGTTGCTCGCGGCAAGGAGCGATTGAAACGTTCCCGTGTCAAGCCAAGCCATGCCTCTGCCGAGCAACTTGACCGTGAGTTTGTTTTCTTCCAGGTAAAGTCTGTTCAGGTCTGTAATCTCCAGTTCACCTCGTTTGGATGGCTTCACCTGTAAGGCCTTGTCGACCACCGTGCCGTCGTAAAAGTAAAGGCCGGTCACTGCATAGCTCGACTTCGGCTGCTCGGGCTTTTCTTCGATAGAGATGACGCGACCCTGGTCGTCGAATTCCACGACGCCGTATCTTTCAGGATCGTTCACATAGTATCCGAATACAATGGCGCCATCGCGGATGCGGGCCGCTTCCTCTACTTGATTGGAAAGACTGTATCCATAAAATATGTTGTCGCCCAGAATCAATGCACAGGGTTGTCCCGCGACGAAATCACGACCAATAATGAATGCCTGCGCCAACCCTTCAGGTTTGGGTTGCACCGCATAGGAAATAGAAAGGCCGATCCATGAACCATCGCCTAGAAGTTTTTGAAACAGCGGCAAATCGTCCGGAGTGGTGATGATCAGCACTTCGCGGATGTTGGCGAGCATCAGTACCGACAAAGGGTAATAAATCATCGGCTTGTCATATACCGGGAGCAACTGCTTCGATACAGCCCGGGTGGCGGGGTATAGCCGCGTACCTGATCCGCCAGCAAGGATAATGCCTTTCATGTCAGAGGTTGCGATTCATGATTCATTGCGATCTGAAAAAGCTTCGCACAACGTCGCAAATATAGTCCAATTGATCAGTTGTCATCTCCGTATGGACGGGAAGCGAGAGTACAGATTCCGACAGCTTTTCAGCCACAGGAAAGGCACCTGCACCGTATTGCGGGTTCTTGTATGCCTTTTGAAAGTGAAGCGGAAGAGGGTAATACACCATCGAGGGGACACCCTTCTCCTGAAGAAATGCCTTCAGTGCGTCTCTTCTGCCGTTCGCAATCTGCACGGTGTATTGATTGAACACGTGGGTTGAGTTCTTCGCACGGAGAGGAAGCACTAACCCGTCGATGCCGTTAAGGCTTTCATCATAATGCGCGGCAGCCCGTTGCCGCGCGCTGGCGTACTCATCGAGGTGTGCGAGCTTCACTTTCAAGATCGCTGCCTGGAGGGTGTCGAGTCGACTGTTCACGCCCACAAGGTCGTGGATATACTTGACCCTTTGCCCGTGGTTTGCTGTCATCCGCAACTTTTCCGCCAACGCATCGTCGTTGGTGAACATTGCGCCACCATCGCCAAAACATGCGAGGTTCTTTGATGGAAAGAAGGAGGTGCAGCCTATCTGACCGATGACGCCTGCGTGTCGCAAGGTTCCGTCGGCGAAACGATACTGGGCGCCAAGCGCTTGAGCGGCATCTTCAATAATGGCTATGCCATGTTGCCGGGCAATACCCATCAACGGCTCCATGTCGGCGCACTGGCCGAACAGGTGTACCGGCACGATGGCTCTAGTTCGTTCGGTAATATTTGCTGCTGCTTGCTCAACGTCGATGTTGAAAGTGCGTGGGTCGACATCGACAAACACCGGTGTCAAACGCAACAACGCGATCACTTCAGCGGTGGCGACGTATGTAAACACAGGCAGAATGACTTCATCGCCGGGTTTTGGATCGAGCGCCATCAGGGCGATTTGGAGCGCATCCGTTCCGTTGCCGCAGGAGATGACGTACCGTGCTCCGGTGTACGTGGCAAGCGCAGCCTCGAATTCCTTAACTTGTCTCCCCTGAATGAAGGCCGTCTCGTTAAGCACCTCCTCGATAGCGCTGTCAACATCGTCCTTGATCTTCAGGTACTGCTTGTGAAGATCAACCATTTTGATTGGCTCCATGTCGTGAAGGTAGGATTCTACAAACGGGCTGTAACAGTCGATCGGTCCAGGAACGATTTTACATCGTAGACGACAGTGTTGTGATTTCGTATCTTACTCCAGTCGAGTTCTGAAAACTCCTTGTGGCTTACCGCGAGGATGATCGCGTGATACTTCTTGTCCAGCGATTCAACCAGCTTCAGGCCATACTCGTGTTCTACTTCCTTGCGGTCGGCGAGCGGATCGTAAACGTCTACTGAAGCCCCATAGCTTTCCAATTCACGGATGACGTCGATTACGCGGCTGTTCCTGATATCCGGGCAGTTTTCTTTGAAAGTGATGCCAAGCACGAGGATCTCGGACTTGTTTATGGGCAGTTCCTTTTTCGCCATCAGTTTTATGACACAGGTGGCGATGTGAATTCCCATGTTGTCGTTGATTCTCCTTCCGGACAAAATTACTTCGGGCCGGTAGCCAAGTCCTTCAGCTTTGTACGTGAGGTAGTACGGGTCCACGCCAATACAGTGTCCGCCTACGAGACCCGGCTTAAACGGCAAGAAGTTCCATTTCGTGCCTGCCGCCTCCAGCACCTCCGTGGTATCGATGCCAATTCTTTCAAAAATCATCGCCAGTTCATTCACAAACGCGATGTTGATATCGCGTTGGGAGTTTTCGATGACTTTGGCCGCTTCTGCGACCTTCAGCGACGATGCTTTGTGTGTTCCTGCCTTAATGATCTTGCGGTAGAGTTGATCTACACGTTCAGCGATTTCGGGTGTGCTGCCGCTGGTGACTTTCTTAATGTTGCTCACGCGCCGGTCCTTGTCGCCGGGGTTGATCCGTTCCGGTGAGTACCCGCAGAAGAAATCGACATTAAATTTCAGACCACTGACACGCTCCAGCTCAGGTACGCAAACTTCTTCCGTGCAACCCGGAAACACGGTGGACTCATAGATAACGATATCATTCTTCTTAAGAACCCGACCTACCGTTCTACTGGCACTGATGAGGGGAGATAAGTCTGGCTTCTTGAAAGCATCGACAGGTGTGGGTACAGTGACAATATAAATATTGACCGGGCGGAGGTCTTCCAGGTTAGATGTAAAGGTCAGCTTTTTCGCCTGCGATAATTCTGCAGGTTCAACTTCACGGGTTCGGTCATGTCCCCTTTTCAGTTCATCGATGCGTGTTTGATTTATGTCAAAGCCCACGACGTCCATGACCTTACCGAATTCAACGGCTAACGGAAGGCCGACGTATCCCAGGCCAATGACTCCAATTCTATCCATTCTATTTTATGTTATAGTATTCTTTGTACCAGTCGATAAACCGTCCCACACCGGTTTCGATGGGCGTAGCGGGACGGAAGTCCACTGCCCTGAACAGGTCTTCCACATCAGCATACGTTTCGGGTACGTCGCCGTCCTGCAAGTCCATGTGTTGTCGAATAGCCTTCTTTCCCAGCTTTTCCTCAATGATCTCAATAAAACGGACGAGGGGGACAGGCTGATTATTGCCGATGTTATAAATGCGATACGGGGCGAAGCTTGTAGCGGGATCCGGTGCTTTAGCATCCCAATTCGGATTGGGAGTCGGTGGCTTTTCGATGAGACGCGCGATCGACTCAACGATGTCGTCGATATAGGTGAAGTCGCGACTCATCTTGCCGTGGTTGTAAACATTTATCGGTTTGCCTTCGAGTATCGCTTTGGTGAATATGAATAACGCCATATCGGGACGGCCGTACGGACCGTAGACCGTGAAAAACCTCAGCCCCGTTGTTGGCATGCCGTAAAGTGCGGAGTAAGTGTGGGCCATTAGCTCGTTCGCCTTCTTCGATGCTGCATACAACGAGATAGGGTGATCGACATTGTGGTGAACGGAAAAAGGCATTGCGCGATTGGCTCCGTATACTGAACTTGATGATGCGTACACCAGGTGTTCAACAGGGTTGTGACGACATGCCTCAAGAACGTTGAGGAAGCCGTGCATATTACTCTCCAGGTATGCGTGTGGATTCACAAGGGAATAACGTACTCCTGCCTGGGCCGCGAGGTTCACCACTACCTGGAAGCGCTTCTCAGCAAAAAGATTGCTTAATGCTTCGCGATCCGTTAGATCTATCGGTTTGAAGTCGAAGGATGGTTCCTGCTTTAGGAGATTCAACCTTGCGTGCTTGAGGTTGGGATCGTAATAGTCGTTGAGGTTATCGATACCTGTAACGAGGTAGTCAAGCCCGCAGAGTTTCCTGCTGAGATGAAAGCCGATGAAACCTGCTGCGCCTGTGACTAAAATCCTTTTTTTGGACGGCATTTAAGATCTGGATCCGAAAAAATGATATGAAAAGCAGGCAAAAGTAATAATTTAGCGCTGATTTACTGCAATACAGAGTAGCCCGCGCATGAACCAAACACACCGAGAGGACATCGACCTGGTAACGTTGTTGGCAAAATCGATACGGGCACTCCGACGAAATCTTGTACTTATCCTCAGCTGCCTTGGGGTCACCATTGCGTTGGCTATATGGTTATGGAGTTCTTCCCCCAGGGTGTATGAAAGCAGAATGCTGATCTATTCATCCATTCTCACGGAGTCGTACTGCCTGGAATTAGCTGATAACCTTAACGCGCTTGTGCGCGATGGAAACTATCCAATCCTTGCACAACGCCTGGGCATTACAGAGAAGCAGGCTGCGGCCATACGCAAAGTTACTATGAGGGGTGCACTCGAAACCGTACCTGAGGAGGATCGTCTGGCCATCATAGTTACCGTCAGGATCAAAGACAATGGAGTTCTTCCCGACCTGCAAAGGGGGATCATAAACTACATCGCGCAGAACGAATTTGTAAAGGTCCGTGTCGAGGAAAGGAAGCGGGCTTATGAGGAACTCATTGCACGCGTTGCTGAGGAAATTGAAAAGCTTGAAGCCGTAAAACAGAGGATTGCGCAGGGCACTGGCAGTTCATCAGGTTCGATGGTTTTGATGAATCCGTCCGATGCGTACGTGAGAACGGTGGAACTCCTTGAGCGAAAGCTTGGGTTGGAAGAAAGGTTGAGATTGGTAAGTGGTGTGCAACTTGTGGAAGGTTTTACTCCGTTGAACAAACCGGTGAGTCCCAAGCTGGCGGTCCTGCTGGCGAGCGGCCTGATCGCGGGCATAATCCTCGCGGCCGTGATTATCGGGCTCCGGTATGCATGGGTCCTGGCTCAACGCGATGAATAATCTGGTTGCCTTGCTTCGAAAGGAGTTCACCCTGGAACTCCGCAGAAAGTCTGTCATCTCCGGCATAGGTTTATACCTTTTCAGCCTGGTGTTCATTTGTTACCTGACCTTTAATCTCCGGCAGAACGTGATAAGTCCGGCGACATGGTCTGCCCTGTTTTGGCTTGTGATTCTCTTCTCGGCTGTGAATACGGTGGCCAAGAGTTTTATTGGGGAAAAGCCGGGTTCACTGATGTACCTATACATGGTTGCAAGCGCCCAGGAGATCATCCTTACCCGGATTATTTACAACTTTATCCTTTGCCTGCTGCTGGGACTCCTGGGGTACGGCCTGTTCACACTTTTTGTCGACAATCCCGTGGCTGACACCTCTGTCTTTATGGCGGGGCTTGTCCTTACCTGTCTGGGTTTTTCTGCTTCCCTGAGCCTCATCTCAGGTATTGCGTCGAAAGCAAGAAACTCCAATGTCCTCATGGCCGTCTTGAGCTTTCCCGTGCTGATAGGCATTCTGCTTATGGCGATCCGGATCACCAAAAACGCCCTGGATGGCCTTGAGGCGGCTGCGAGCCGCGATGAAATGCTGAACCTGGTGGGAATAAATGTGATATCGGGTGCCCTGTCCTATTTGTTGTTCCCCTATATTTGGCGCAGCTAAGAAATCTAGCGCCGGAGGCAAATTCTTTACTCAAGTAAGTTCATTTTGGGAATTCAATGAAACTGTGGATGAAGGTTGCGGCAGTGGTCCTGCTGGTGTATGTGCACACCGCGGGCCTTCTGTGGGACGTTCCGCGACTGGACATTCTCAATGAATCCATTCGGGCCGTGTACTTCCACGTGCCTATGTGGTTCGGAATGATCCTGCTGTATTGCCTCTCGGTCTACTATGCCGTGCGGTATTTGCGCAATCCTCTGGAAGAGTACGACATCCGTTCAGTTGAATTTGCCCATGTGGGCACGGCCTTTGGAATCCTGGGCCTCCTGACGGGAATGCTTTGGGCGCGGTACACCTGGGGCGCATACTGGCACGGCGATCCCAAGCAAACCGGCTCCGCCATAAGCCTGCTCGTCTATCTGGCCTATTTCGTTCTGCGCGCTTCACTGGAGAACCAGGAGCAGCGGGGACGGCTCAGCGCGGTTTACAACTTGTTCGCGTTTGCCGCAATGATTCCTTTGATATGGATTATCCCCCGACTTCAAAGTTCGCTGCACCCGGGCAGTGGCGGCAATCCCGGGTTTAGAGCCTACGACGAAGATATGGACGCATCCATGCGTCGCGTCTTTTACCCCGCTGTGATAGCGTGGTTCCTCGTCGGCTACTGGATTTCGACGTTGCGAATAAAAATTCGCAAACTCCAACTGATTCACATCAATTCGTAACATGAAATACTTGCTCACGCTCATAGGTCTGCTGATTGCGACAGTCGCCAGTGCACAGAAAGACGTCGAAATGGCAGATGTCATGCGGTCTAACGGTAAGATCTATGTTGTCGTAGGTATTATCCTGATCGTGCATGCGGGCCTTTTGGTGTACCTGTTCATGGTTGACAGGAAGGTCACCAAACTGGAAAAGGAGCAGGCCAACAGAACCTCCTAGAGGGATTCCACGTTTTTTCCGTCGGTGGCCTGAGAGTATGGGCTTTTTGCCGTAATTTTGACCCCGAAAGCCATGAAAATCACGCATATCCTTCTTATAGTCGCCATCGCTGCCGCTATCGGGGTGATCATCATGAGCGCGGGCGATGCCAGCACCTATGTTACGTTTGACCAGGCCCTCGCGGAGGCCGAAGCGGGCAGGACGAGCAGCTTGCACGTCGTCGGCGAACTGAAAAAGGACGAAGAGGGCCATGTTGTCGGCATTACACCGGGCGCGGACAGGGTATCATTCTCGTTCGTGATGGTGGATGAAAACGGAACAGAACAGCGCGTGCAATACAATGAACCCATGCCAACCGACTTCATCAAGTCAGAAAAAGTGGTGGTTGTGGGTCGATACAGGGACGACACCTTCGTGGCCGACAAAATCCTCCTCAAGTGCCCCTCCAAATACCAGGAGCCCACGAAATTGACTTCAGGAGGCTGATCATGGGTAACGGGGGGATGGTGGTGTTATTCGTGGGGACTGACCAAAAGAAATGATGCATTATTTCATAGGTGACCTGGGTCACTTTTTTGTTATTCTGGCATTCGTCGCTTCGCTGGTTACCGTCTTCAGTTACTTTAAGTCAACCGCGACGGACGATCCCGAGAGGAAACGGCAGTGGCTCGTAAATGGTCGAGTTGGATTCTACATCCACGCTGCATCTGTTCTCGGCATTGTTATCTGCCTCTTCATCATTATTTCCCGACACTACTTCGAGTACTATTACGCCTTCAACTATTCGGACCGCAGCCTCCCGACGCACTACCTGATCTCGACATTTTGGAATGGTCAGGAGGGGAGTTTCCTGCTGTGGATGTTCTGGCAGGCAGGACTGGGTATTGTGCTGATCATCACGAACCGCTTCTGGGAAGCGCCTGTAATGACTGTCTTTGCGCTTGTTCAGGCATTCCTCGCATCGATGATCCTGGGTGTGGTGCTGCCGATTATCGAAGTCAAGATTGGCAGCTCGCCATTCATTTTGCTGCGTGAGGTGATGCACGATGCGCCGGTGTTCAAGATGAACCCTGAGTTTGTTCCGAAAGACGGAAACGGGCTGAATCCCCTGCTGCAGAACTACTGGATGGTGATTCACCCGCCGACGCTGTTCCTCGGATTCGCGGCAACGCTGGTGCCTTTCTCCTATTGTATCGCCGGTCTCTGGTTTAAACGCTATCGCGAATGGATACGACCCGCGTTGCCCTGGGCGATCTTTGCTGCAGGCTCCCTGGGTCTTGGTATTCTCATGGGCGGATACTGGGCGTATGAGACCCTGAACTTTGGTGGCTATTGGAACTGGGATCCGGTCGAGAACGCTGTCTATGTTCCGTGGTTGATTCTCGTTGGCGCGATCCATACGATGAATGCGTACAAGAACAGCGAAGTGGCGCTCAAGTCGTCAATCATTCTCGTGATCACCGTTTTTGTTCTCATCCTGTATTCAACATTCCTTACTCGCAGCGGGGTACTTGGTGAGTCGTCCGTACACTCATTCACAGATTTGGGACTATCGGGGCAGCTTCTTGTTTACTTATTCTTCTTCATGCTGGGAGCGATTGTGCTGGCGGCTGTTCGCTGGCGCGAAATCCCCACGTCCCAGGGTGAGGTATCGTTTCTGTCGCGGGAGTTCTGGATTTTCGTTGGCGTACTCGTGCTGGCGTTGATGGGCTTCCAGGTTCTGTTGGAAACTTCGAAGCCCGTATTGAATGCGATCTCCCGCCTCTTCGGGGGTGCGGGCAATCGCGCGCCGCGGGCAAACGCGGTGGAGTTTTATTCCAACGTGCAGCTGTGGTTTGCCGTTGTTGTGGCCATCCTTTCAGCGATAGGGCAGTTCTTCTGGTGGAGGAAGATGGATGCCGAAAAGCTCCGCAAAGAACTCATACCGCCCCTGCTTCTATCGCTCGTGATTTTCGCAGTTGTGATCACAGTGGGCCAGGTGTATACCGTCAAGTACATCGTGCTCACGCTCGCGGCGATCTTCACTGTCGTTGCCAATGGTGTCATATTGGCGTCATTACTTAAGAGCAGCCCCGGCCTTTCCGGAGGCGCGATCGCACACATCGGCATGGGGCTTATGCTGATAGGCATCATGGCTTCTTCAGGATATTCCAAAGTTGTGTCGCTTAACAACACAGGAATGCTGATATCGAAGGAACTCAGCGACGAGTTTAACCGTGACAATCTGCTGCTGTTCCTGAACGAGCCGCGTACTATGGCGGGCTATGAGATCGAATACATGGGTACGCGCGTAGAGCCGAGAGGAAAACGGGGATACATTGACAGGAATGACATCCTGCTGACGCCCACGCCGGGACGTGTTGTTGCGCGGCGTGACATATACTTTGAAGGCAAAAAGTTGTTCTCGGCAAATGAGGAGTTTGAAATCCATCCCGAGAACACCTACTACGAGATACAATTCCGCAGGAATGGAAAGGTCGAGTTCGTGCAATATCCGCGCGTACAGGCCAACGAACAAATGGGCATTGTTTCGTCACCGGACATCAGCCGGTCGCTTACCCGCGACCTCTACACGTATGTTTCGGTAGAAATGCCGGGTGAAGCGCGCAACGACTGGAATGAAATGGAGGAACTGCGCGTGAAGATGAACGAACCCTTCTTTGTGAACGATTACGTTTCGACGCTTGAAGGTATTGAACGGGTGAATGAAGTGTCCGGTGTCGAGCTTACCGATCAGGATGTAGCGGTGAAAGCTAAGGTAACGATCAAGGGTGAACGGAGGTCCTATTCGGCACAGCCCTATTTTGTCATCAAAGACAAAATGGTCGGCAGAATCCCGGACGAAATTCCCGAACTGGGCGTCCGGATATCGCTCGTGTCGATCCATCCTGAAACCGGCGACTTCACCGTGGGGGTAGCCACCCGGCAGAAGGACTGGGTGGTGCTGAAAGCACTGGAGAAACCGTTTATCAACGTATTGTGGGTTGGAACTCTGGTGCTTATGGCAGGGTTTCTTGTATCACTGGTACGCAGGTACCGTGAATTCACAAAGATGCGCGAAAAAGGGCTGGAATAGCCCCTTTTGCGGGCATTATAGTATCTTTGACCGTTGACACATGAGTATTATGAAAGTTACGGCTGACAACAAGCTGAGAAATCTGATTGTCGTGGGCGACCGCGTGCTAATCAAGCCTTTGAAGCAGACAGACCGAACTGACAGCGGACTCTATCTGCCTCCGGGTGTTCAGGAAAAGGAAAAAATACAGAGTGGATACATCATTAAAGTAGGTCCTGGTTACCCGCTTCCTATCCCAACAGATGAGGACGATATTTGGAAGGGGAGGGAGGATACCGTAAAGTACCTTCCGCTTCAGGCGCAGGAAGGAGACCTTGCGATTTTCCTGCAGAAAGGCGCGATCGAAGTGATCTACGAACACGAAAAATACTACATCGTGCCTCAGGCCTCCATCCTGATGCTGGAACGTGAAGAAGCCTTGTGATGGCGGGAATTTCCACAGACGTGCTGCGAACCGGCAAGAAGTACAGACTCGTAAATCACGGCGAGGTTCACGAGTTCACGGTGGAGAAAATCCTGGCTAACGGAGATTTCGTGGTGAAGGACTCACTCACCCTCGAACGTTATCATTTAAATGAACTAATCGCGTATGGAAAGGGCAAGGATTATCTCCTCGAAGAGATCCATCCGGACGAGTAACCTGTGGATTTGCATTCTGCTGCTCATACTTGGCAACGCATTCAACGTGTTCGCGCAGCTTCCTGACCTGCCGGAAGATTTCCTTTCCTCCGATTTTCACAAACAACGCCGTCAGAAGCTTCGCGAAAAACTTCCGCCGAATTCAGTCGCCGTATTCTTCGCAAACCCCGTCAGGAATCGCTCCAACGACGTGGACTATGTCTACCATCAGGACCCGGACTTTTTCTACCTGACAGGCTATCGCGAACCAAACGCCGTGCTGCTCATCTTCAAGGAAAATCAGACAGCAGCGAACGGAACGCCATACAATGAGATCATCTTCGTTCAGCCACGCAACCCCGCCCGCGAAAAGTGGGAAGGAAGGCGCCTGGGTGCCGACCAGGTCCGTACACGGCTCGGACTCGAGCAGGCATTCAACAGTACTGAATTCAAGAAGTACGACCTCGACTTCTCGAAGTTCAGCGAAGTGCTGTTCTTCGACTTTTACAATGACGTCAGGGACAATCCGGCAGATTCCGCGGATCTGTATGACCTCATCGAGGTCTTTAAGGCGAAAGCCGGCTATCCACGCAGCGATGGCACGACGCTTAGGACGGTCGAAAGCAGGCAAAACAATCTGAATACGCAACGCCTTGCCGGCATTATGGGTGAACTGCGCGGCATTAAAACCCGCGAGGAACTTGAGCTCATTCGTAAAGCCGTCGCCATCTCATGCATCGGTCAGATCGAAGTGATGAAAGCGATCAAGCCTGGAATGTCCGAGCGCGAAGTGCAGGGCATTCATGAATACGTTTTCAAGAAATATCAGGCAGAAGATGTGGGTTATCCCTCGATCGTTGGTGGAGGACACAACGGCTGCATCCTTCACTACATCGACAATTACAAGCCAGCATTGGATCACAAGGAGCTTATCCTTATGGACCTCGGTGCTGAATACCACGGATATACTGCCGACATCACGCGGACGATTCCCGTCAACGGAAAGTTTTCACCTGAGCAACGTGCGATATACCAAATCGTACTCGACGCTCAGGAAGCCGCGATGAAGATTTGCAAGGAAGGCACAACCTTCGATCAGTTGAATCAGGTGACGCGTGACGTCGTGAATCAGGGTCTGGTTAAACTGGGAATTCTCAAGCCTACAGAGACCGATGATCGCAAGTACTATCCTCATGGTTGCTGTCACCACATCGGCCTCGACGTGCATGACAGAGGATCGCGCGCTGAGTTGAAGGAAAATATGGTGATTACCATCGAGCCTGGAATCTACATCGATGAAAACAGCGACTGCGATCCCAAGTGGTGGGGCATCGGCGTTCGCATCGAGGATGATTTTCTCATTAAGAAGGACGGTTGCGAGCACCTCTCTGCTCTCGCTCCGCGTCACCCCGACGAGATCGAAGAGATCATGAAACAGCCTAGTCCGTTGGATGATTTCATATTGCCTGCCTTGGGAGAATAGTGTGTTGATGTGTTGATGTCCGTAAGTTCGACGTTTGGGGCATTTGGTTGAGCAAGGGCTTGTCGATGGTGTACGTTGCCGCCCTTTGCGTCCTCTCGTTCTCGCGGTGAAGAGTGACGTGATCGATCTAATCAAGGATTAATCAGCGATCATTTTCGCCCTCACCCGTGCCCGCGTAATGATACTCCGCCTTATACTCCGGCAACGTAAACGTGAACGTCGTGCCTTTCCCAGCCTCAGTCTCAAACCAAATTGTCCCATTGTTCTTTTCTGTGAACTCCTTGCATAGCACAAGTCCCAGTCCTGTTCCGGCTTCCTGTCGTGTACCGGGCGTGGTGAGGCTGTCGAGCGTGAAGAGCGTTGCCTGGTTGGCTTGGGGTATTCCTGTGCCTGTATCGGAGACGGATACCATGACCTTTTGATCTTCGGTCCTTCCCCTGATCGTGATCGTCCCACCGACGGGCGTAAACTTGACGGCATTCGTGATAAGGTTGCGCAGCACCGATTGTATCATTACCTGATCGGCATACGCGATGCAGTCGGGGGCGACATCCATCTGCAGGGTAATCAGTTTCTGCGTTATGTCGGTTTCAAGCAACCCAGCTGCTTCGGATATCATTGCTGACATATCAAGCCTTACCGGCCGGACCACCTCACCACGAAGCTGGAACTTTGCCCACTGCAGGAGGTTTTGTATGAAGTTCGTCGTCTGATCGAGATGCGTCTCAATCTCTGTCGAAACCGCCTTGAATTCTTCCTGACTCAACTTGTTGATCTTGGCCAGGGCCAGCGACAGCTTCAATGATGAAAGAGGAGCCTTGATGTCGTGAGAGACCACCGAAAAGAGTTTGTCTTTTATACGGTTCAGTTCCTCTAGCTTTTCCTTTTGTTGATTGATCTGCAACGTCCGTTGTCTTACCTCCTGCTCCAGCCTGATCTTTTCTTCCTGTCCTCGCTTGAGTTCCAGTTCCTTCGCCCGTTGGTTTTCTTTCACGAGTACGTTCCATCGTTCACCCAACGCAAGCGAGATAAGGACAACCTGCAGGACACACCCGATCATGAGACCCTGATAGTTGGCGCCGAGGTAGCCGGGAGCAAGTCCGAGGTTCCCCATCGTGAAGGCGACCGCTGCGAGAAGCAGCGTAATCCACGCCAGCAGGTAATACAATGCGGGCTTGTATTTTTTCGAAAGGCAATAGGCGGCTGAGACCAGAACTATCAGGCAGTGTGTGAGGGTGAACACGTGAAGGTACATGTACGAGATCTGGCGCATGAAAAACAGCATCAGCGTACCGAGCACCAGGTTGATGCCCGTGTTGACGATGAGAAGGTTGTCCAGAAGAGGACTGAAATTCCGCACATTCAGAAACGCGCGTGTGAGCAAGGCAGAACTCAACACAAAGAAAGGACCGCTAAGCGCTGCGAAATCGTCGTTAAGTCCAGGTTGGTTAGGATGCAGAAACAGAAAGTTGTACCCCTGAAAGAATGAGATTACGTTCGCCATGCTGATGAGCGTGAGCACGTAAAAGGCGGTGCTCCTATCTCTGATGGAGAGAAGAAGAAACAATTGATACAGCGTCATGATGAACATGGCGCCGTAGAACAGCCCATTGATCAGTTGCGTATGGTAATTGGCTACCTGGAAGCCGGCAGGTGTCCAGAATACGACAGGCACCTGAACGGAAGAGATGGTGTTAACCCGAAGGTAGATCGTCCGTGTTTCTCCCTGAGGTATGGTTAGTGTGAAGATGGGGTGGCGGTGCGGCAGGTCACGGGTGGCGATGGGAAAAACGTCACCGCCGGTCTTGTGCACCTCCGGCACTGGCCCATCGGCAAACACATACACGTCGATTCGGTCCAATGGCGCATATGGAATTTCAAGATTCCATTCCGACTGGTCAGAATCGTTCCTGACTTGCATCCTGAACCAGTGTGTGCGACGGTCGAATCCCAATCCGGGTGAGCGGTCTGGATCAGGAAGGGGTTGGAAGTTCAGTTGTCTTATTGTGGCAACGGACAGGGTATCTGTCTCTTCGACAAAGTGGGACATACGTCCCAGCACTTCCTCCTTCCCGGAACCAGTAAGGGCGATCACCTGGCCTTTAGCCTGTAATCCGCACCACGCCAATAAAATGAGTGCTACGTAATAATGTTTCATTCCCTCAACTCCTGGTCAGTGACGCATATTCTTTGGCGAAATAGGTTAGGATTACGTCGGCTCCGGCGCGCTTAATGCTAAGCAGCAATTCCATCATCACCCGTTCTCCATCTATCCAGCCTTTGGCATGCGCCGCCTTAACCATTGAGTATTCGCCGCTGACGTTGTAGGCGGCGATGGGAAGATTGAAATTGTCGCGCAGGAGTCGGATGACATCGAGGTAGACCATGGCCGGCTTGACCATAAGAAAGTCCGCACCTTCAGCGGCATCCAAACTTGCTTCAATTAGCGCTTCCCTTCGGTTTGCGGGATTCATTTGATAGGTCTTTTTGTCGCCGAACTTTGGCGCAGAGTCCAGCGCATCGCGAAATGGTGAGTAGAATGCGCTGGCGTATTTTGCGGTATAACTCATGATTGACACCTCGGTAAAGCCGTTGTCGTCGAGCAGCGTTCGCAGGTAACCCACACGGCCGTCCATCATGTCCGATGGACCGATGATGTCAATGCCCGTTTCAGCCTGGGCAAGTGCCATCTTCCCGAGGATGTCGAGTGTTAGGTCGTTATCAATCTTCCCGTCCTTGACCAGACCGTCGTGTCCGTCGGAACTATAAGGGTCCATGGCGACATCGGTCATGATGCAAACGTCCGGGAATTCTTTTTTAATGGTGGCGAGTGCCCGGAGGTAGAAGAAGTTGCGGTCATAACTCTTCGACGCGATCTTGTCCTTATGCTTTTCGTCGACGACCGGAAAAATGTCGAATGCGTTTATGCCCAGCTTCACACACTCCTCAATTTCGCGGAGCATGGTGTCCAGCGAAAGGCGATAGATGCCCGGCATGCTTTCCACCTCTATTTTTTTACCGGTACCTTCCAACAGGAAAAGCGGGAAAATCAGATCATTAGTATCCAGGGTGGTTTCTTCCACCATAGACCGAATGACCTGACTCTTGCGGTTGCGGCGCGGCCGCGCATGATTCAGGCGGAAAGACATTTCTACAAGGTTTCGAAGGTAAATTTATCAGTTTGGCGGTTACGATTGATACCGCTCAAGAATATGTTGGCTGACAAGGCTATAGATCTCCCGCAAACTGGGATTGTGCTTCAAGAATTCTGTATGCCGGCGCAGAATGCCCAGGTCCCCACGCCTCGCCGGTCCGGTCTGCGCCCGCGTCGGTCCAGCGTCGAGACTCTTGTTGAGGGTTTCCGCGATGAGTGGCTTAAGCCATTCGGGATCGAGGTCGTGGTCTTCCATCAGGTCAAAAGCGATGGTAACCATGTGGTTGGTAAAGTTTGACGCAAATACGGCCGCAAGGTGAAGTGCCAGCCGCCGCTCTGACGAAATTGCGGCCACGGCAGGAGTTAACGCACGCGCCATCGTCTCCAACGCCCGCCCAACCTCGGCGCTGCTTCCCTCTATCAGAATAGGAACATCTTCGAAACTCACGCTGACGCCCTTTGAAAAGGTTTGCAGGGGGTAAAATACGCCGATGTGTTCTGTTCCTGCCACGTCAAGGACACGCATCGGAGTGCTTCCCGATGTGTGGACCAGAATGACATCCTCGGGGAGTGCCAGGTCAGTGACGACCTGTCCGATCGCGTCATCGCTCACGGCAACTATGATGACATCGACGTCGCTGTCGATGAAATCAGGTTCCTTTTTGACGTTAGCCTGATATAAACGAGATGCCAGCTTTCGCGCGTTACGTTCATCGCGACTGTATACCTCACGAACGGGATAACCGGCGTTGTCGAGCGCAGGAGCTAGATGCCACGCGAGATTGCCGGCACCGACAAATGCTACGGTTCGAATCTTGTCTTTCATTACTCGCCAATAAAGGTGCCGTGGACGATCCGTTGTTTGCCTGAACTGTCGTTCACAATGGTCACATCAGAGAATCGATATTCACGGAACAGGTTCGCCACCGCATCACCATAGCGCGTATTGATTTCCACAACTACTTTCCCTCCTGGTGTCAGCGCATTACGCGAATGCGAGAGTATCGGCCGGTAATACTGCAGCGGATCCGAAGAGTCTGTAAACAAGGCAAGGTGTGGTTCGTGCTCCAATACAGTTGCACTCATCTCCGTGGCTTCGTCAGGCGTTATGTATGGTGGATTGCTTACGATCAGATTCAGGCCCGACACGGGCAATGGCTCAGTCAGGATATTCGACCGGTGGAAGTCAACGGTTGCTGCAAGTATACTGGCGTTATCACGTGCAACTTCCAGCGCCCTCAGGCTCACATCGGTTGCGCAGACGCTTGCGTCAGGGCGTTCGAGCGCCATTGTTATGGCAATGCATCCGCTTCCACATCCAACATCCAATAGGCGGGGCGAGGACATGCCATCCAATAATTCAAGAGCCGTTCGTGTTAGGTCCTCCGTCTCGGGGCGCGGTATGAGGACATCGCTGTTAACTCTAAAAGTACGTCCGTAGAATTCACATTCTCCAAGAACGTATTGCAATGGCTCTCCTGCGCTTACGCGATCCAGCGTTCGCTGTAATTGCGAAAGTAGCGGTGGCGCAATCGAAATGCTCTTCTCAGCAGCAATATGAGTGGCTGATATTCCTGCGACCTTATCCAGGATTCGATACAAAATGGCCTTCTTTTCATCTTCAGTTTCTTGCAAACTGAAGCGATGCATCAAATCCGTGAACAGGGTTTTGGAATTCATCATGCATGGACAATCTTTGCAAGTATACGCATGAACGCTCACAATATGTCGATCGACGCAGGTTTTATGGCACGAGCTATTGAACTTGCGTTACTGGGATCCGGGAAAGTTAGCCCGAACCCTCTTGTAGGATGCGTAATTGTACATGATGGCCGTATTATCGGCGAAGGCTGGCATCGCGCATACGGCGAGGCCCATGCAGAGGCCGCTGCCGTTCGATCGGTACCCGATAAACGACTTCTTTCAGCCAGTACGGTATACGTTACTCTTGAGCCGTGTACACATTACGGCAAAACACCGCCTTGTGCTGACATGCTTATTGAACATGGTGTACAGAGGGTGGTAATTGGTTCACTCGACTCGAACCCAAAAGTCAGCGGCGGCGGTGCCACCAAATTGAAAAAGGCGGGCGTAGAAGTTGTATCCGGCGTGCTTGAGGACGCCTGCCGTTATATGAACCGCCGCTTCTTTACATTTGTTGAGCAGAAGCGGCCTTATGTCATCCTGAAGTGGGCTGAAACATCGGACGGATATATCGCGCGTGAAAACCGTGATTCGAAATGGATCAGTGACAAGATTAGTCGCCAACTTGTACACCGCTGGCGTTCCGAAGAAGACGCGATTCTGGTAGGCTCGGGCACTGCGGAGGCGGATAATCCTCAGTTGACCGTGCGTGACTGGACTGGACGAAACCCGGTTCGAATTCTCATCGATCGTTCACTCCGGCTCGGTCCTCCGCTGCATCTTTTCGACGAATCTGTTCGGACTATCGTATATAACACTATAAAAAACGAGGATGCCGGCAAAATTGTGCGCGTCAAGCTGTCTGAGAGTGACTTTCTGCGGGAAATGATGAACGACCTCTATCAGCGGAATATTCAGTCCCTTATCGTAGAGGGAGGGGCACAGACCCTGGAGTTGTTCATAAAGAACAGACTTTGGGATGAAGCCCGGGTGTTCAGGTCACCCCAGGTGTTTGGCAGCGGCATTCGCGCCCCGCGATTAACAGGACAGCCTCACGTGGAAGCGCTGTCTTCCGATCGGCTGTTTCTGTACAGACATCACCCGAACCCCATGCATGGCTGAAGATTTATACATTGATCCCTCAGCGGACAAGCCCGCAAAATACCGCAGCCTAATTCCCCAGGTTGAGGCGCTTGTGCGCGGAGAAAGTGACTTGATAGCGAATTTGTCAAACGTTGCTGCGGCGCTGCGGCAGACCTTTGGTTTCTTTTGGGTCGGTTTTTACCTGGTGAAGGACAGACAATTGGTGCTGGGACCCTTTCAAGGCCCTGTCGCGTGTACGCGGATTGATTTCGGAAAAGGCGTATGCGGAGCGGCCTGGGAACGCAAGGAAGTTATTATAGTACCGGATGTCGATAAATTTCCGGGACATATAGCATGTTCATCGCTTTCAAAATCGGAAATTGTCCTCCCCATAATGAAGGGTAACGAAGTGGCGATGGTCCTTGATGTTGACAGCGACCGGCTCGGCGATTTTGACACCGCCGACGAAGAAGGCCTCCGCAACATTGTGCGTATCATTGAACAAATTCTTTGATCAGCGGCAATGCCCGATCTTCAAGAAATATACGAGTCCCGCCGGGAGTCGTTTGCAAAACAGCGAAAAGCAACTGAGCGACGAGCGCTTGCCGTTTCGTGGCTGCGTGTCATCCTGGCGCTTGCCACCATAGTGTTTGCATGGTTTGCGTTCAAACTCGCGATCCTCTGGATCGGTTTCGCGATTGCTTCCCTGGCTTACGTCTGGTTTGTGCGCGAGCACGCCCGACTTGCCAACCGGCTACGACTTCTCGAGAACATGGTGCTCATCAATGAACGCGAGGTCCACGCGCTTAAGGGAGATTACACTGCGTTTCCGGATGGCGCGGAGTTCATTGATGCGCATCATCCCTATGCGCTCGACCTGGACATCTTCGGCGCCGGATCGCTGTTCCAGCGTTTTAATCGCACGTGCACGGAGCAGGGAAAGGAGCGTCTTGCAGAGATGCTTTCGACACCGCTCGCAGCAATACCTGCAATTAAGGAACGACGCGCGACTGTTGCTGAACTCAGCGAGAAACTCGACTTCCGTCAGGAATTCCAGGCGATAGGGATGGCATCTGCTGAACGCACCTCCGATCAGCAACAAATATTGGATTGGCTAAAGCTTCCCGATTTTGTCTATGGAAACACTAGACGCCAATGGATGCTGATCGTGTTCCCTCTTTTAGCATTCATCGCGCTTGCATACTGGATCATTAGCGGCATAGTGGGGCCGTTCATTCTAATCGCGTTGACACAGTGGGCGATTGTGGGTGTGTATTCCAAGCGTACATTTCAAATCCAGGATTATCTGGGGAAGAAGCGATACTTTCTTGAAAAATTTGCCGCCCACTTTGAATTACTGGGCAGGCAAAAGTTTACATCTACCCTCGCACAACGCATGAACGTGGAAAGTCGCCAGGCGCAGGATGAATTTAATCGATTGGTCACACGCGTTCGTGCGCTGGATTTGCGATTAAATCTTTTTGCGGGAATTCTGCTGAACAGTCTCGTTCTGTATGACCTGTTATGTATCTATCGGCTTGAGCGATGGCGTCACCGTAACCGCGACCGGATGAAGGCGTGGTTCGACACGATCGCTGAAGCTGATGCCTTCAATAGTTTCGCAGCATATGCGTACAACCATCCTGATTTTACATGGCCTGAGCTGATCGAAGAATGGAAGCTGGAAGGCGATCAGGTCGGACACCCCCTGATCAGGAGGGAGGAGTGCGTGTGTAACGACCTACGGATGGATTCGAGTTCATCGCTGTGGATTATCACGGGTGCCAACATGGCGGGGAAGAGCACATTCCTGAGATCGGTGGGAGTAAACGTCGTGCTTGCGCTCACAGGTTCTGTGGTTTGTGCGGAGCGATTCGTATGCCCTGTTCTTGAAATCTACAGTGGTATGCGCAATACGGATTCGATCGTCGATCATCAATCCTATTTCTATGCGGAATTGTACCGTCTGCAGGGCATCGTTCGACGCCTTGAGGAGAACAGGCGCATGCTGATTTTGCTGGACGAAATTCTGAAGGGCACAAATTCAACAGATAAGCTTTCGGGATCTCAGGCTCTTGTATCACGACTTGTGAAGTATCCCTGTTTTGTGCTCGTAGCAACACACGATGTCGCTCTGGGCGACATGGAACGCGATCATCCAACGATTCGGAATTATCACTTTGAGTCGCGTATCGAACACGGCGAGTTACATTTCGATTACCTCCTGAAGCCGGGTGTAAGCACAAGTAAGAATGCCACCTTCCTGATGCAGAAGATGGGCATAATACCTTCCTGACTATTTCTGGACGAGAAGACTCTGTCCGAGTTTTTCTACCACGAAGTCGATTTCTTCGGGCGTATTGTATTTGCTGAATGAAAAGCGGATGGCACCGCGTTCTTTGGGGACATTTATCGCGCGCAGCACATGTGATCCCGTACTCGCGCCGCTCTGACAGGCGCTGCCTCCGGATACGGAGATGCCCATCAGGTCGAGGTTAAACAGCAACATTTCGTTTTCTCCTGATTCGGGCAAGCTCACGTTGAGTACTGTGTAGAGGCTGTTATCAAGATCGCCCGAATTGCCATTGAAGCTCACACCTGGAATTGTCGCGCGAAGGGCGTTTATCATGCGCGCCTTCAGTCCGCGGATGTAGGCCGCATGCTGCTCCATATTTGCATAAGCAATTTCCAAGGCTTTAGTGAGCCCAATGATTCCTGCCACATTCTCTGTGCCTCCCCGCATATTGCGTTCCTGACCTCCACCAAAAAGGTAGGGTTCTATTTTCTTGTCGCGTTTCACGTACATGAACCCTGCACCCTTCGGTCCGTGAAATTTATGTGCAGCAGCAGTAATGCCGTGTACCGGAGTTTCTTTCAGGTTATGCTTGTAGTGGCCTACGGCCTGAACCGTATCGGAGTGGAACCATGCTTCGTGCTCAGCGCAGATCTCCCCAACGCGGTGCAGATCAAGCAGGTTGCCAATTTCGTTATTGGCTTGCATGAGCGAGACCAGCGCCCCTTTCGTGCCTTGCAGGAGTGATTTCAAGTGGTCCAGGTCAACGTTCCCCTTTTCATCGATGTTCACGTAACGAATGTTCTCTGTCCCGACCGCATGTTCGAGGGTATGTAGTACGGCGTGATGTTCCAGTGGTGACGTAACGACAAGCGGAGGATTGTAGCGGTGAATGGCGCCGATAAGTATAGTGTTGATGGCCTCCGTTCCACCGGAGGTGAAGATGATCTCGCCAGGGGTGCAGTTGAGTAGCTCGGCAACTTTTTTACGCGCTGATTCGATGGCAGCCCGCACTGTTCTGCCGTGAGCGTGCGTAGACGAGGGGTTGCCAAAATGCTGAAGCAGATAGGGCTTCATTGCCTCAAACACTTCAGGGTCTAATGGCGTGGTTGCGGCGTTGTCGAGATAAACGTTCACTTACTGCGCGATATTCTCTGCAATAATTTCCTTGATGTCGGAGATAATTTTTCGGGCCAACGTTTCAGCTTTCGCTTGAAGGTCCGCTTCTGCGTAGATTCGGATTATAGGTTCGGTATTTGACTTGCGGAGGTGCACCCATTCGCGATCGAACTCAATGCGCACTCCGTCGATAGTATTAATAGGTTGTTTCTGATATTTTGCCCGAACACCTTCGAGGACATCGTCCATGTTAATGCCGGGTGTCAGCTCAATCTTATTCTTGGAAATAATGTAGTTAGGATATCCTGCACGCAGTCGTGACACCGGTACCTGCGCGTTGGCGAGGTGGGAAAGGAATAGTGCTATTCCAACAAGTGCATCACGACCGTAATGCAAATCCGGATAGATAACACCGCCATTGCCTTCTCCACCAATTACAGCATTGCATTCCTTCATGGCGGTTACAACATGTACTTCGCCAACAGCGGACGCGTAGTAACGACCACCGTGCTTCTCGGTGATATCGCGCAGCGCGCGGGTGGATGAAAGGTTGGATACAGTGTTGCGACGACCGCTTGTGTCGTTCTTGAGCACATAGTCGGCCACGGCCACAAGTGTATATTCCTCGCCGAAAGGCGTTCCATCTTCACAAATGAAGGCCAGCCGGTCGACATCGGGATCGACGACGATGCCGAGATCATACTTGCCCTTCTGAATTTCGCGGCAGATATCCGTAAGGTGTTCAGGGAGCGGCTCCGGGTTGTGTGGGAAATGTCCGGTGGGTTCGCAGTGGATTTTTGTCACAGAAACGCCAAGTTCCTCCAGCAACATGGGCACGACAATGCCACCAGTTGAGTTGACCGCGTCAACTACGATTCTGAAATTCCTGTTTCGGATGGCGTGGGCATCCACCAGGGGCAGATCAAGGATTGCGTCGATATGTTTGTGGAAGTAATCGTCGCGATACTCAATCTTTCCAAGCTTTGTGACAGGAGCAAAATCAAACTGCTCCTGGGCGGCGATTTGAAGCACAGCCTGTCCATCGTCAGCGCTGATGAATTCACCCAACTCATTCAACAGTTTGAGTGCATTCCACTGCACCGGATTATGCGATGCGGTGAGGATGATTCCTCCCTGGGCCTTCTCCATGGTAACGGCCATTTCCACGGTAGGCGTGGTGGAGAGTCCGAGGTCAATTACATCAATGGAGAGTGCCTGCAGGGTAGCGCAAACCAACCGGTTCAGCATTTCACCTGAGGGGCGGGCATCGCGACCCACCACAACGCGTGCAGTATTATTATGACGTGCCTTTAGCCACGTTCCATATGCCGCAGTAAACTTGACGATGTCGGGAGGCGTAAGATTTTCCGAGACAGCACCTCCGATGGTTCCCCGAATGCCAGATACAGACTTGATTAACGCCACTTTAGTTCCAGGTTTGAATTTTGCACGGCAA
>Ga0207873_1000764_pt1 | contig 33713 bp, 23 predicted proteins | sample BGWIniCompost_FD_187373 | JGI IMG/M metagenome (GOLD analysis project Ga0207873, IMG submission 187373) | Cellulose adapted compost microbial communities from Newby Island Compost Facility, Milpitas, CA, USA - BGW Initial Compost (SPAdes)... ... | reverse complement strand
CCCTATCGCCCGACCGGCTCATCAGCGGATCGGACGCCGCCGTGTCTCGGACGCCGCCGTGTCTCGGCAGCCACGGCGCATCGGTCGCCTCAGCGCGTGGAAGACCGCGAAGCGTCTAACTAATCGGTGTATCGGCCGTCCCTCGAGGGGTCACGGCTACCCACCCCACGACCCAAGATTCACGCCACCCCACGCAGGCGCCCCCGATCCCGCGCGGCGCCGCCCCGCGACGAGCGCGCCGCGCTCGACCCCTTCGTCGCGCGTTGCTGCGCCGCAGGTCGAGCCGGCCCTCGAAGCACCCGTAGTCATGATGCGAGGGCATCAGCCCCGCGCCATCGTCGCGCGCCAGGCCGCCTCCCGCCCGGCGTCCTCAGTCACACGACTCGCCGTTCGGAGCGAAGGTGCAGACCTGCTCCACGCAGTCGTGCCCGCAGAGGCAGTCGTCCTTGCTCGAGCAGCGGTAGGTGCACCGGGCCTCCCCGCTGAAGGCGCGGCAGCGGGTGTTGTCCTCCGTGCCGGGGAGCCCGCAGGCGGCGTTGCCGTCGCCCTCGGGGGGCGGATCCGTCGCGAGGCTGCAGCCATCGACGGCGGTGCGGAAATCATTGAAGCCCGCGCAGCTGGTGAAGGCGTGACCGCAGACCGTCAGCGTCTCGCCGTCGATCGTCGTCACCTCTTCCAGATCCTGCACGAAGGGGCGACGGCCGGCGCAACCAGGGTTCGGCTCCGGAAGGCAGAAGAAGCCCTCTTCCCCGAAGCGGTCCGGCGCCGCACACCGGAAGCCCTCCCTGCAGTGGGCGTCGGCGACGCAGGGCTGGCACGTGGGCGCCGCGCCCGCCTCCGCCTCCACGCACTTCCGCAGCTCGCCGTGGCAGAGCTGCCCCTCACCGCACGCGTCGTGCTCACCCGGGAGACACTCGACGCACGCGCCGCTGGGCACGTGACACTGTTCCTTCCCGGCGATGCCCGCGCAGTCCGCGTCCTTTTCGCAGCCGACGCAGGAGCCCCCCTCACAGCGAGGCTCCTCCGCCGTGCAGTCGGAGTCCTCCAGGCACTCCACGCAGCTGTGGGTCGACTCGTCGCACAGCCCCTCCTCGCAGCCGGACGACACCGTGCACTCGACGCACTGGGCGCTGCTGGCATCGCAGATCGGCGTATCGCCCTCGCAGGCCACCTCGCACACGTCGACGTCCACCTGCGAGCGCCCCCCGGAGCCAGAGCCCGCGTCAGCGCCCGCCGCGCCGCCCTCACCGCCTCCCGAGGCGCCCCCCAGGACGTCCGCCGCGCAGTTGCGGGCCATGTCACAGTCGCCGTCGTATTTCCGCGTACAGCTCTGCGACGCGGCCATCAGGATCGAGATCCCCGCGACGACTCCCCAGATCCGCTGGTGTGCCATGACTTCTCCTCAAAAACTCCCGCCCAGGAAGACCCCGGCGCCCGTCCGATCGAACCCCACGGAGCCGCTCAGACGCGGCGTCTCCTTCGGCTCGTCGAGCACCACGTAGAGCACGTAGCCGAGCGCGGCGGCCGCCGCTACCCCACCGATCGCGAGGGTCACGTCCGCCGCGACTCCCTTACGATCATAACGATCCATGGCCCCGAGCAGCGCGCTGCAGCTGCTCGACGCGCCACCGTCCACGCAGGCGCCGGGGCTCAGCTGCCCATGGAGGCGCTCCGCTTCCTTCGCGTCGTTGGATCGCGACGCGCGCAGCACGACGGAGCTGACGAGGCTCGCCGCGGACACCCCGCCCAGCACGTAGGCGGGCACCCAGCTGGGCTTCGCCCGCGGGCTCCCGCTCGGAGGTTCCGGGGCCGTGGCGGCCGTTCTCCGGGCCTCCTCCGTGTTCAGGTACAGAGCTCGGAGATCCCCCGCCGCCACCCAGAACGTCTCCTCCACGACGGCGCCGCCGCCCGCGCGGGCGCGAACGCGGTGCTCGCCGGGCTCGAGGAACACCTCACCGTCCGCCCACGCGGGGATCGTCACGTCGTCGACGAGGACCTCCGCGTCGGGCGGCTCCACCGTGATGCGCACGGTGCCGATGAACGTCTTCGCCCGGGCCAGGCCCTCGTTCGCCGCGTCGATCACCGCGGGATCTTCCCGGGGCGCAATATGCCGCAGCCCGTAAGCGATGTGCTCCGCAGCGTCCCGGTACTTCTCCAGCTTGAGCTCGATCTGACCGAGGGTGAGCGCCACGTCGTAGCTCTGCCACTCCGCCCAGAGCCCGAGGAAGATCCGCTCGGCCCTCTCCCAGTCCTTCGCCTCCATGGCCTCGATGCCGTCGGCGAACGCCAGGCTCCGCGCCACCTCTCTCTCCGTCTCCGCATGACAAGGGCGCCCCGCGGAGAGCAGCAGGGCGACGGCGAGGAAGGCCAGTCGAGTCTTCATGGGTGCTTGCATGGAGTGCTCATCACCTTCGAATCCACGGCGCGTCGGGATCGTCGCGCCGCGAGGAGCTCCGGGGACGGGGTTTCGTCGCGCCGGAGGTCTTGCCGGGCTCTCGTCGTGTCTCCGTGCGGGCGTCGGTCGGCTCCGCGTCGCCCGCTTTCCCCGTCTGCGCCGCGGCCATTTCGCCCAGCACCTCTGGCTCGGACGAGTCGCCCTCAGCGCTCCCCGCCGCGCGCACCGGAACGTCTCTCGAGGCGTCGGGCACCTCGCGGTCCGCCGAGGCCGCGGACGCCGTGCCCACCGCGGGAGTCACGTCCGCCGACGGGGTCGAAGCCTCGGGCGCCTTCACCCACATCACGAGCGCGAACAGGAGGAGGGCCAGCCCGCCCCCCGCCAGGATCTTCCGACTGCGCGCCTGGGACTCGCGCAGCATGCGAGCCACCTCCGCCTCGGCGCGGGCCGCCTCCGCGCGCGCGGCGTCCTCGCGCACGACCGCCGCGAACTGCGCCACGGGCTCCTCGAGGTCGTTCGGGGGTGAAGGCAAGGGCGCGGCCGCGACGGAAGCCTCCTCGATGACGTTCATCGCCGCCGCCTCGAGGGGTCCGGCGCTCTCGAGCCCTGCGCCGTCGCGCACTGCGCTCTCCAGCACTGCGCTCTCGAGCACTGCGCTCTCGAGCCCTGCGCCGTCGCGCACTGCGCTCTCCAGCACTGCGCCGTCGCGCACTGCGCCCTCGACGTCCGCGCCTTCGCGCCCCGCCCGTGCCGCGAAGGCGGCGTAGTTCTCCTCGCCGCCCCGCGAAGCGTGGCTCCCGCTGCCCACGACCACCTGCGGGCCAGGCCTCCGGGTGGGTCGTTGGGAAGGCCGGTCCGAGACCTGCTCCGAGGACCGGTCCGAGGAGGGGGGCGCGCCCTCCGCGTAGAGCGGCTCGGGAGGCGGGGCGACGCCAGGGCTCGTGTGCTCCTCCGGCTCGGGGCCGGGATGGAGATCGGCGTCGAGAACGGCGTCGAGCTCCGACAGGCGGAGGGACGGCACCGGCGGCGCCGGCGGGACCGCGAACGCGTGCGGCACCCCGGGCGCTGGTGGCACGTCGAGGGCTGGCGGAGCACCGCTCGCTCGACTGCTCGCCGGTGTCCCCGTCGGTGGGGTGGACGAACCGTCGCCGAGCGGCGCGTCGTCGTCGTCGATGCGCGATCCCATGGTCTCTATCTCACCCATCCATCGCCTGGAGCTCCGGGCGCGTGGACCGATGACTCCAAGAAAGAAAGTCCCCTCCATCCGGGGTCGGGCGCCCGCAGTTTGGGGGCCCATCGCCCCCAGCGTCAACCGAAGGTCGCAGGTCCTCGGGGCGGCCCTCCCGGCTCGGCCGCCTTCGCCGCCCCTGCTGCACCGCTCCAGTCTGACTGTTCCCCCCAGAGCCGAGATCCGGACCAAAGGCAGGAACCTCCAACCGCGCGACCCCGTGCTATGCGATGTCTCATGGAAGTCCAGAAGCTCCATCGAGGACGGCTCATCGATCACCTCCAGCTCGTCACGCTGGATCTCGAGCGCAGCAAGAGCTTCTACCTGGCGATCCTGGGCGAGCTCGGGATCCCCCTCGGCGGCGACGGACCCGGGTTCTTCTGGTGCGACGAGCTCGTCGTCAGCTCGGTGGACTCCCCCGCGGCGATGGGCAAGCCCACGGGCCCCACGCACCTGGCGTTTCAAGCTCCCGATCGGGCGACCGTCGATCGCGTGTACCACGCGGGTCTGCGCGCCGGGGGCCGGGACAACGGCCCGCCGGGCCTGCGCTCCTACCATCCCAGCTACTACGCCGCGTTCCTGCTCGACCCGGACGGCAACAACGTCGAGGTCGTCCACCACGGCCCGGCGACGCGCTCCGCGGCCTCGATCGAGATCACCTTCTGATGACTGCGACTAATCGCTCTCGGCGAAGCCGTACCGGGGCAGGTGCCCGAAGTTGACGCCGATGCCAAACATGTAGCTCATGGCGCTCGTCACCGAGGCGCCGCTCGGCTCGTCCCTGGAGGAGCGCAGGAAGGTGATCTCCGGGTGGAGGGCGAAGCCCGGCGTGACGCGGAGGTTCACCCCGAGGCCAGCGCGCCAGTAGAGCCCGTCGGCGCTCAAGAGCTGATTGATCTGGCTGTCGACGTTGTCGTTGCCGCTGCGGTAGGTGTTGATGCCGTACATGATGCCGGGCGTGAACACCACGGTGACGCGCTCCGACAGGTTCAGACCGACGAGCAGGGGCAGGTGCAGGTGGTAGACGGTGAACCCCGCGAAGAGCACCTGCGCCCCGGGATCGACCGCCAAGTCGAGCGTCTCACCGCGCAAGAAGTTGTACTTCACGTCCGCACCCAGCGACATCATGTTCGCGGCGCGAAACCCCACGTCGACCCGGTCGCTCACCCCGACGCGCAGGGCGTAGCTGGGCGGCACGATGAACCCTCCCGACTCCGTCAGCTCGGCGGGAGGCGCGTCGGAGTCGGAGTCGGAGGGCGCCACCACCTTGAAGCTCCAGCCGACCCACTCCGCGGCGATCGAGTGGCTGACCTTCCCCGGAGCGACGGTGCGCGGGGTGCCATAGGTGTTCGGATTGGGGCAGCCCGTGAGCAGCAAGGCAGCACACGAGAGCAGCAGCGGCGACGCGAGTCGGCTGTTCATGAATACGGATCGTCTCCCAGGGGTGAGGTAGTCGACCCTGGCAGCAGACGCGACCGTCTGGCAAGGGGGCTCCGTCCCGCACCGTCCGCACTCTGTCCGCGCGGCGGCAGCGCGCGGCGGCAGCGCGCGGCGGCAGCGCGCGGCGTCGTCCCAAGACACACGCGCCCTGGAGGACATGAGCTATTCGGGCGAGAACTGGATCGGGTAGACGACCGAGACGACGCCGCCCTCGGGCTTCGGGAAGACGAGGCCCAGGAACACCCGCGTGACGCAGCTCCGGACCTCCTGGTCCTCCAAGGTGCTCGTGTCGTCGACGCCGGCGGCGCTCACGGCTCCCTCTCGATTGATGACGAACCGCGTGACCACGCGGCCCGTGAGCGCCGGCTCTCTCTCCAGGCCCGCCACGTAGCACGCCCGGAGCAGGTGAGATTGCTCCCGAACGACCTTCTGGATCACCTCTGGGGGGAGGCGCCCCGACACGGTCCCCCCCGCGACGCGAATGGTCCGAGTCAGCGACCTGTCCGGCGTGAACTCACCGACGCGCAGCTGCACGAGCGGCGCGTCGCCCGCGCCCGTCGCTCGTGCCAGCCCCGTCAGCGCGTTCCGAAGGAGCGCGAAGCGCGCCGCGTCCTCCGCGAACAGGAGGGCGGGGCTGCAGGGCCCTGCTCCACACTCCGCGGCGAGCACCTCGGGCAGGTCCTCTTCGAGTCGATCCTTGGCGACCTGCGCCCGCTGGACGGGCGCTTCGCCCGCCTTCTCGCCTGTCTCCTCCGGCGGCACCCCCGTGAGGCCGAGCCCTCCCCCCTGCCCCGGCTCGCCCTGCGGCACGCTCGGAGCACCGAACCCCGCGCGCCACACCTCCACGCCCGACTCGCGCACGACCAGGACCAGGGCGCGCTCGGGCCAGGTCACCTCGTAGGCCCTGTCGTCACCGACGATGGGAACGAAGGCGTCCAGCACGACCGCGGCGCCCTCGACGTTCACCTCGGCTCGCCGCCAGCCCGCGAAGGCCGCCGTCTGGAACGCGCTCTTGAGCTCCGCCGCGCTCACCTCGTCGTCCGCGGCGAGGCGGTAGGAGGCGAGCGCTTCGTCGTTCGATCCCGCGGCTTCGGCTGCACCCCTCAGCGCTCGGATGGCGGCGGTCAGCTCGTCGATGCGTCGCGGCGTCGTCGCGGTGTTCTCGGCGACCCGTTCCCCATCGAGCAGGACACGCCCGGGGGTGACGTGCAGCCGCGGCAAGGCCCGCTCCGCGGCGCCAGGTCCGGAGGCCTTCTCCGGGCGCTCCGCGGTCTTCGCGGCGCCGTTCTCCCCCGCGACGTTCGAGCCCCCAGACGTCCCTGACGCGGCGCAGGAGAGCGACACCCCAGCCAACAGGGCGCACCCCAGCCACGCTCCCGGGCGCGCGACGGGCCAGCCCTGCGCCCCCCCTCGCACCACTGAGCGGTCCGTGAGCGCCGGCTCCGCCGCCACCACGCCCGGGGACCTCTCGCCGCGCCCAGCGCCCTCGACCGTCATGGTCGCCATCCTAGGGAGCCGAGACCGCACGGTCGAGCCTCACCCCCGCGAACCCGCGGCAAACGGAGACGCCGCGCCCCGCGAGGTGCTAGACGCTGGAGCTCGAGAAATCCGAGATGAGCTCCCCCCACCCAAAGACGTCGACTCGCCTCGGTCTGCTCACCTGCGTGGCGGCCCTCGGCGCAGCCGCTCTGTGGTGGTCCTGGCCCTCCGCGCCTCGGGATCTCCCGGCAGAGGACGCTCCGCAGCTCGGCTCCCCCCACGACTCTGCCCACCGCGCGACCGCAGCGACGGGCTCCGCCGTCCCCCCCGAGCGGGCCACGTGGGTCGCCGAAGAGACCTGCAAAGCGTGTCACGCCGCGGAGGTCGAGGCCTGGCGCGGCTCCGATCACCAGCGGGCGATGCAACTCGCCACGGAAGAGACGGTGCTCGGCGACTTCCGCGACGCCGCACGCGCCGCAGACACCCTCTCCACGGATACGGAGCGTCACCGCTTCTTCCGCCGTGACGGCGCCTTCTGGATCCACACGCCGGGCCCGGACGGAGAGCTGGCGGAGTATCGGGTCGCCTACACCTTCGGCGTCGATCCCCTCCAGCAGTACCTCCTGCGCCTGCCGGACGGTCGCCTCCAGGCTCACGGCGCCGCCTGGGACGTGCGCGCGGGGCGCTGGGTCCACCTCTACGACGGCGCTGGGGTGGACCACCGCCACCGGCTCCATTGGACCGGCGCCCAGCAGAACGCCGACTTCATGTGCGTCGAATGCCACACGACCGGCTTTCGCCGCAGCGACGATCCCTCGAAGACCAACGACCCTTCGTGGCACGCCCTGGGCGTCGGCTGCCAGAGCTGCCACGGCCCCGCCTCGGCGCACCTGACCTGGGCCGAGCGAGCGCACCAGCGCGCCCCGGAAAACAATCGAGCCCCAGGAACGGCGCTCGGCGATGCCTCCAAGGGCTTCGCCCACGGCCCCACGAAGCAGCGCGAGGTGGAGCTCTGCGCCCGCTGTCACAGCCGCCGCACCCCGATCGGCCTCGGGGAAGCGCACGGCGCCGCGCTCCTCGACACCTACCTCCCGGAGATCCTCACCGCCGAGCTCTACGAAGTCGACGGGAAGATCGAGGACGAGGTCTTCGAGTGGGGCTCCTTTCGTCAGAGCCGCATGTCCGCGGCGGGGGTCGTCTGCTCCGACTGCCACGATCCCCACCGCGCCGAGCTGCGCGTCCCCGGCAACGGTGTGTGCACCCAGTGTCACGGCCCCGCGGCGACGCCGAGCCGCGCGGGCATCGACGGCGCTCGCCTCCTCTCCAAGGACTACGATCACCCGGCGCACCACCACCACACGCCGGGCTCGGCGGGCGCGGCCTGCGTCGACTGTCACATGCCCGGGCGGATCTACATGGGCAACGATCTGCGCCACGATCACGGGTTCACCTCGCCGCATCCGCCCCAGGCCCGCGCCCTCGGGCACTCCGACCCGTGCCTCGCCTGCCACCGAGACGACGAAGCCCCCCGCGTGGTGGCGGCCTTCGAGCGCTGGTATCCCGGCGCCACGCCCCGCGACGGCGGCTACGCCCGGGACCTCCACCTCGCGCGCAGCGGCGGGCCCGGCGCCGCGAGAGCGCTCCTCGATCAGCTCGCCCGCGAGGATCTCCCCGATCTCCGGCGCGCCACCCTGCTGAGCGAGCTGGCGCGCTATCCCTCCGCGGCTGCGGAGCGGGTCCTCGCCGCCGCCCTGGGCGATCCGTCGCCCCTCGTCCGCCACACCGCCGTCGAGCACGTCACGCTGCTCTCCCCGCGCGACCAGCAGCGCCTGCTCCTCCCGCTGCTCGCCGATCCGATCCGGGCCGTCCGGCTCGCCGCGTCCTCCCAGCTGCTCGAGCTCGCGCTGCCCGGCACGGATCCGGCAGCGCTGAGAACGCTCATCAGCGAGTACGAGCAGGTGCAGCGCTCCCTCGACCGCGCGGAGTCCTACGTCAACCTCGCGGGCGTCTACGAGAAGACGGGCCGCCCCGCGGAGGTCGAGCCGGCGCTGCGGCGAGCGCTGGAGCGCGATCCGACGTCCTCCCCCGCTCTGCTCCTTTTGTCCCAATGGCGCGAACAGGCCGAGGGCGACGTGGCAGGTGCGGAGCGGCTCCTCAGGGAAGCCCTCGCCGTGCGGCCGAACGACGGGGCCCTGTGGTACGGCCTCGGGCTCTTGCAGGTGCGCCAGGGCCAGCGGGACGCGGCGCTGGGCTCCCTGCGCCGCGCCCACGAGGTCTCCCCCGACAGCCCCGACTTCGGCTACGCCCTCGCGGCGGCGCTTCGCGACGCGGACCAGGGCAACGAAGCCCTCGAGCTCCTGCGCACGCTCTCCGCGCGCCACCCGACCCACCGCGCGCTGCGCCTCGCCCACATCGACCACCTCCGCGCCGCGGGTCGTTCCGAGGAGGCGCGAGCGGTCGTGGCGGAGCTGGCCGCCCAGAACCCGGACGACCCCTTCCTCCAACGCCGTTAGCTCCGTCGCCCCGCTCCGTCGCTCCGTTCTACCGCTCCGCTCCAGGCGCCCCGATCGGCGCTGTCGCTCCGAAGGGGGCTCCGTCCTTGGACCCCGTCCCTCGAAGCGCCCCCATCAGCCGCACTCCCGGCCGAGGTTCTCCTCGATGATCGCCTTGTCGGTCTCGTCCGTCTTCCCGTCGAGATCGAAGTCGTACCAGCTCGATCCTCCGGCCCTCGACCACCTCTCCCACTCGTCGAGATCGACCTGGTCGACCTTGCCGTCCCGGTTGCCGTCCCCCGGACAGACCGGAGCGACCTCGACGATCGCCTCCAACGCCGCCGCGAGCGCCTCGTAGCGCTGTCGCTGCTCGGAGGTGAGCCCCTCGGGCCCGTCGGCGAGGAGGTTCGCGTCCGCCCGATCCAGCTTCAGCTCCTCCGGATCCCGGCTCTGGTCGACCTCGTAGAGCTCGTCGACGGTGTCGAATTCTCCGCTCCCGCAGTCGAGGCGCTCGATGCGCACCAGCTTGTGATCCATGTCGCGGATGGCGCGCTGGGAGCGCGGGAAGACGTCGACGGTGGGCTGCCCCTCCTCCTCGAGGAGGGCGTTCACCTCACAGCACGTCTCCAGCCCCTCGGGGACCGCCTCGCTCCCCGGCCCGTACCACACGCCGCCCTGGTCTTCGCAGACGCCGCGCTGAGGGAAGATCTGCACGCACATCCCCACGCTCGTGATGACGCACGGGGGCGGCGTCTGACCGGTGACGTTCGTCCCCATCTCCGTGAAGTTGAACTCGCGGATGGGCTCCTGCGCGGCGCTCGTCAGGTAGGGCAGCACCGGCTCCGCGTCGAGGCGCCGCGCGTCGACGATCGCGTCCATGTCGACGCCGGCGATCTCCCCGAAGAGCCGATAGAGATCGGTGGTGTTGACCATCGCCTCCACATCGCGGTCCGGCTCGCTCACCACGGGCCCCGCGACGGCGAGGGGCACCCAGACCCCGGTCTGGTAGGGCGTCCCCTTCGCGCGCTGGAAATCGAAGGGCAGCTTCACGCTGGGCGCGTAGGTCCCGTTGTCGCCGACGAGGACGACCACGACGTCGCTGTCGGGGTCGTGACGCAGCTTCCCGTCGTCGTCGCGGAGCGCCACGCCTGCGGCCACCAAGAGCCGCCCGATCTCGTGATCCAGGGCCTCGAGCATGTGCTGCGCGACCGCGCGGGCCTGCGCGAACTCGGCGAGATCCGTGACCTTGCCGCCCCCCAGCTCCGGGAGCAGATCCGCCACGGGCGTGCCGCAGCCGATCAGGCTCAAGCTCGCGTCCGGGTGAGGCAAGAGCGCCGCGGGGGGCGGCTGCAAGGGCGTGTGCAACCCGGAGTAGCCGACGCTGAGCATCCACGGCGTGTCCGGGTGACGCTCCCGGTGCCCCTCGAGCCACTCGATGGCGCGATCCGTCTCGAGGGTGGTGCGGTAGCCGCGCGCCCGCGGGTCCGACGCCGCGATGTGCTCGTCGCTCCCGTCCTCGTGGTTCACCTTCCAGGCGCCCGTGTAGTACCCGTTCTGGGTCTCGAAATCGAGCTCGGCCCGACGCTCCTCGCTCGGCGCCGCGCCGCTCGGATCGAAGATGCCACCGCGCTCCACGCAGGTGCGCCCCGGCGTCGGGAACTCCGGCGCGGCCATCTCCAAGTGCTCACCGTCAGCGAGATAACAGACGCCCGCGTCCGCGCCGTTCTCCGGATCGACGGCGCTGGTCGGGACGAAGCCGCACGCGTGGGTGCCCTCGGGCGCGACGCCGCCCGCGGTGGTGTCGATCGGGTAGGGACCACCGTCCAGGTACCCCGCGAAGTAATCCCAACCGAGCTCGCGCATCGCCCCGTCCCCGAGGGGGTGGTTGTCCGGGTTGATGTCCGATCCCGTGAGGTGCATCTTGCCGATCAGCGCGCTCACGTAGCCCTTCTCCCGGAGGAGCTTCGGCGTCGTGAGGGTGTAGGGAGAGGCCTGGGACTGGGCGAGGTCGTTGGAGGTGACCGCGTTCATCACCCCGGTGCGGGAGGGATACTGCCCGCTGAAGATCGAGGTGCGGGTGGGGCTGCACGTCGGCATCGACCACGTATTGCGGAAGCGCACGCCAGCGTTCGCGATGGCGTCGATGCTCACCGTGTCCGCCGGCGGAGACAGCTCACCGCCGTATCCGAAGGCCCGGAGCACGTCGACGCCGACGTCGTCGATCGTGATGAAGAGGATGTTCGGCGGCTTCCGCTCGGGCTCGGTGTTCTTGGCTTCCGGTTCGCTGGAGGAGCACCCGCTGCCGACGACGACGGCTGCAGCGACGAGGCCGCGGAGGGCAGGGCCAAGGACGGGGCCGCGGACGATGGAGCGGAGGAGGACGGAGTCGAAAACGGAGCCGAGTCGATTCATCATGGTCTTCGCGATGCAGTCGTGCGCCGCGCCGATCGCGGGCGCGCATGTAGGTCCATCTCACCGAGCCAGCACCGGGAGGATCGGGGGTGTGCCCCTGTCATCCAACGTGTCCTCACTCGTGACAGGCCGACGCACACGACACCGCGCGCCAGCATCCATCAAAGGAGTCACCTTACGTCGCCCCCACGACCGTATGAATCTTGCGCTCGACGAATCCCTGCTTCGGGTGGGGGTCACGGCTACCCGACATCCGGCGCCAGCCCCACCCCGGATCCCGCAGGCGCCGCCTCCTCTCCTCTCCCCTCTCGTCCACCACCCCTCCGAAAAAGCGACCGATCGGTCGCATTCTCACCGCACCATCGCATTCTCACGGCACCATCGAGCAAGAAGGGCACGACACCGCACGCCGCGCCGCCCCCGGGGACACTCGCGCGACGTCACAAAGAGACCGATCGGTCGCTTTTTGCCTCGTCCAGCGATGCTCGTCGCCGACCCCTCGTGACCTGCGCCGCCCTCGTGACTTGCGCCGCCCTCGTGACCTGCGCCGCCCTCGAGGCCATTTCCGCCCAAGCTGGGCGCCGTACCCGACGGCCCCGCGCCCAAGCGCCCCGCACGGCGCCCGTACCGCGCGCGACCGCGCCGCGCCCAAGCGCCCCGCACGGCGCCGCGCCGCGCGCGACCGCACCGCACCGCACCGCGTGCCCCCCCGCGCGGTCACGCGGGCGTTTCGCCACGAAAAGGAGCCGCGCGAAAGAAAAAGTGTCACCTCGGACCGCCTGCGCACTCAGTATGGGTGATGCCAGCGCTTTTGCCCCCACCGAGGAGCACCGGCGCGGCATTCTGCCGCGCACCTCGACGGCGTCAGGGTAGGCCACGTCGGCAGGGTGCGAGAGAACGACTGGAGACGGGAACCATGTCGAGTCATGGACGAGAGCTGACAGGGCCGAACCTCGAGCAGGGGATCGATGCGAGCGACGTGTCGGACGGTGGCCTCCTCGTAGGACACGTCGACGGACAGGCGGTCCTCGTCGCGAGGCGCGGCGCCGACGTCTTCGCGGTCGACGCTCACTGTACCCACTACGGTGGACCTTTGGCGGACGGGCTCGTCGTGGGAGACACGATCCGTTGCCCTTGGCATCACGCGTGCTTTTCCCTCCGCACCGGAAAGGCCGAACGCGCCCCGGCGTTGAATCCGCTCACGTGCTACTCCGTTTCGGAGCGGGACGGAAAGCTCTACGTCTTGGGCAAGCGCCCCCCCGAGGCCCCGCGGGCCCTCGACTCGGACCTGAAATGCGTCGTGATCGTCGGGGCCGGAGCGGCAGGCAACGCGGCGGCCGAGACCTTGCGCAACGAGGGCTATCAGGGGTCCGTGACGATGGTGGGAGCCGACGCGTCGGTGCCCTACGACCGCCCGAACCTGTCGAAAGATTACCTGGCTGGGACCGCGCCGGAGGAGTGGATCCCGCTGCGCTCGAGCGAGTTCTACGAAGAGAAGGGGATCACGCTGCTGCGCGGAGCGCGGGTCGACCGCGTCGATGCCGCGGCGCGCTCCGTGACGTTGGCGAGCGGCGAGGCGCTCCGCTACGACGCGCTCTTGCTCGCCACGGGCGCGGAGCCAATCGAGCTGAGTCTACCCGGCGTCGACCTCCCCCACGTTCACTACCTGCGCACGCTCGCCGACAGCCGCGCGATCCTCGCGGGCATCGAGGGGATCCAGCGCGCCGTCGTGGTCGGCGCCGGCTTCATCGGTCTGGAAGTCGCCGCGGCGCTTCGCGCGCGCCAGATCGAGGTCGATGTCGTCGCCCCGGACGCCGTGCCCCTGGGTCGAGTCCTGGGCCCCGAGCTCGGCGCGACGGTCAAGAGGCTTCATGAAGATCACGGCGTGAGGTTCCACCTCGGCACGAGGCCCGCCTCGATCCACGAAAACTCCGTGGTCCTCGAGGACGGGACGAAGCTTCGCGCCGAGCTCGTCGTGCTCGGGGTGGGCGTGCGCCCCGCGGTGGGGCTGGCCGAGGCGGCGGGGCTCAGCATCGACAGAGGTGTCGTCGTCGACCAGTACCTGCGCACGAGCGATCCGTCGATCTATGCTGCCGGCGACATCGCGCGCTGGACCGACGTGCGTCACGGCGACAGCCGCCGCGTCGAGCACTGGGCGGTGGCGGAACGACAGGGCCAGGTAGCCGCGCTCAACATGCTGGGGCGCGAGCAGCCCTTCGACGCGGTGCCGTTCTTTTGGAGCGCCCACTACGACGCCACGATCTCGTACGTCGGGCACGCAGAGGAATGGGATCGCATCGACGTCGCCGGAAGCGTCGAAGCGCACGACTGCGCCGTCGCGTTTCGTCGCGGCGAAAAGACACTGGCAGTCGCCACGCTGGGCCGCGATCGCGTGAGCCTCGAGGCGGAGGTTGCGTTGGAGCGCGGGGACGAAGCCGCGCTCCGCGCCCTGATCCCCTGAACGAAATGGCTGTGAATCCCCCCCAGAGCGGCGTCGTTGAGCCGGGGTCCGACGAAGAGATCGTCCGGCGCGTGTGTGCCGGAGAGGAGGCCCTCTTCGAGGTGCTCATGCGACGCCACAATCAACGCGTCTATCGGGCCGCGCGCGCGATCCTTCGCAATGACGTGGAGGCCGAGGACGTGATGCAAGACGCGTACGTACGCGCTTATGAGCATCTCCGGAACTTCGAAGGGAGGTCCCGGTTCTCGACCTGGCTCACCCGCATCGCGGTGTACGAAGCGCTGGCTCGGCGTCGGCGCAGCCAGCGCCTGGAGCCTTTGGCGGCGCTGCAGGAGGAAGGGCTGATGGCGACGTCTTCGAGCTCGAACCCGGAACAGCAGCTGAGCGACGTCGAGATACGGGCGCTCCTCGAGAAGGCGGTGGAGACGCTCAGCGACGACTTTCACGCTGTCTTCGTCCTGCGCGCGATCGAGGGGATGAGCGGCGCCGAGACGGCGGAGTGCCTGGGCGTTTCGGAGGACGTCGTCAAGACGCGCCTCTCCCGCGCTCGGCGGCGCCTGCGAGAAGCCCTGCTCGAGAGCATCGAGCCCTCCCTACCTGCCGTGTATGAGTTCCACCTGTCGCGCTGCGACCGAGTCGTCGCGGCGGTGCTTCGCCGAATCGAGACACCATGATCGCCAGCACGCAAGCCCAGGCGCTGTTCCCCGTACCGTCGCAGGCTCGACTGTCCGTCGACGCCGAGACCACCATCCCGACCCGTCATGGGACGTTTCGGTTCATCGTGTTCCGATACGGCGAGCGGTCCACGAAAGAGCACGTCGCCCTCGTCGCGGGGAGCGTGCAAGCGGAAGGCGCGCTCGTGCGTGTTCACTCCGAGTGCATGACGAGCGAGGTGTTCGGATCGCTCAAGTGCGATTGCGCCGAGCAACTCGACCGAGCCCTCCGAACGATGGGTGAAGGAGGCCACGGGGTGTTGCTCTATTTGCGCCAAGAGGGCAGAGGGATCGGCCTGGCCAACAAGATCCGAGCCTACGCGCTCCAAGCGGCGGGGGCCGACACCGTCGACGCGAACCGAGCGCTCGACCTCCCCGACGACGCTCGCAGATACGACGCGGCGGCGGCCATGCTGGCGCACCTCGGGATACAGAGCGTGCGGCTCATGACCAACAACCCCGCGAAGGTCGAGGGCCTGCGCGCCCTGGGCGTCGACGTGCGAGAACGGATTCCGCACGTCGTCCCGTCCCACCCGCTCAGCCACGCTTACCTGGCAGCCAAGCGCGCCCGCATGCACCACATCCTGCCGCTGGAGCGACAAACGGTTCGCCGATCCTGAGCGACTCGAGCCATCAGAGGGCGCAAGGCGTGCGCAAGATGAACACGCCGAAGGCCTTGCCGGGATCGTCGACGCCCTGGATCGCGTCGGGCGCGCCGAGCGGCTGTGGCGGCGGCTTGCTCCCCATCGGCAGCGCGAATGGCATCCCGGCGTAGGTGCCACTCACGACGGGCGCGCCCCAGAGATCGTAGACGCTGAAAACTTCGTACGGGGCGCCGTCCGGCAGCAGCCCCTCCAGATCGACCTCGACGTGATCGGCCAGGCTCCAGTTGTACGCGATGATGTCGACCCGGCCAGGATCGTCGTCGTTGCGCTGGAGCACGACCCTCTCGTCCGTCGGCAAGCTCGATGACCAGGTGTTGTCGGGGTAGTCGTTCGGATCGATACCGCTGAGCTCGCCGTGAAAGACGTTCCCTTCGAACGTCCCGGACTCCCACAGTCCTTGTGCGCCGGCCCGACCGATGAAGTAATTGTCGATCAAGGTGACAGTGCGGTTCTGCACTTCTCCGCCCCAGCCCAGCGTCAGATTGCGCGCGCTCGGCTCTGGTCCCCACGAGTGGTTGCCGATGAGCCGAACGCGATCGACCGGCTGCAACCCACCGACCAGGCAGCCCTCGGAGGTGCCGACGCTCGACTCTCCGGGTCGCGAAGCCCCTGTCCGGAACCAGACGTTTCGGCTGATGTCGAAGCCCTGGATGGATCCCGTCTCGGTGTAGACATGGATGCCATAACCGAAGCCAAAGAAGATGATGTTGTTGGCGATGTGCTTCGTCCCCTGCGCGTTCTGCGTGTAGATCGCGTGGCCGTGGCCGCGCGTCGGACCTTCGACGCCGTTGTTGTAGATGACGTTTCCGTAGACGGTCGCGTCGACCGCGGTCGACCAGAAGCCGATGCCCTGCAGGGTGTCGTGGATGACCGAATTGACCAGCCGCGTGTTGGCGCCGAAGATCTCGACGCCACCGGGTTTCTCCTCACGGTCGGTGCCGCTGTGGGTGATCTCGAGCCCGTGGAACTCGGTCCAGCTGCCTTCGATGACGAAGCCCTTGTCCGGATCTCCGGGCACGTTCAGATCCAGCGTCACCCGCGCGCCCGGCTCGGCGGCGAAGACGATCTTGGCCTCCGCGGTGCCGTCGAGCTCGCTCTTGAAGCGGCCGGTGTAGACGCCCCCCAGCATTTCGACGCGGTGGCCCGGCCGCACGGGTCCCTCGGGTGAGAGCGCGTGGGGGAGGCTCAGGGGATCGGTTCGGGTACCGGCTGCGTCACTCCGTCCGTCGGGGCCGACATACCAATCGGCCGCGGGGGTGCGGATGGTCGAGCAACCGAGGACGGGCGGCTCCCGGCCATGGCCGCCACCACCGGAGGCGCCTCCCGTCGTGGAGTCGGGTGGCGCTCCTGCGCTCCCGCCGTCGCTGGAGGCGCCCCCCGTCGTGGCGCCGGGCAGCGCCTCCTCGTCACCGGCGCTCGTGCTGCACGCAACGACGTTCATGAAGAGGGTCAGGGTGAGCAGCTGGCGCATCGAGTTCTCCGGCGGAGTGGGCAGACCGTTAGACCATCGCCCATTTTCGGTTTCACGGGGATCGAAGCAAGGATGGTCGTCAGGGACGCGTCCTCCCCGCTCCGAGGCCCCCGAGCAAACCACCGCTGGCGGCGCGTCGATTGTCGACGGGGTGGGCGTTGTGGAAGCATGCCGTCCCATGGCCTCGCCCGAGCGGTCCCGCCTACTTCGTCCCCGGTTCGACCTTGGAGTGCGCAACTGTGCCCCTCGGTGGGCGCCTCTGTTCTCCCGGGACGGCCTCTCCGACGACATCAAGCGCGGCGGCTGGCTCGCTGCCAACACGCTGCCGCTCTCCATCCTGCTCGCGAGCCTCGCTGGAGCGCCCGCCTCGGCGGGGATCTTCAGCGCGATCGTCGGCAGCGCGATGTGCGTGTTCCTCGGCGGCACGCGGGTGGCCTTGTCCGGACCGGGGCTCGCGAGCGCGCTGGTGGCCTCGTCCATCCTCACCCGCTACGGGGTCGACGGGCTGGGCGCCTCGCTGGTGCTCGCGGGGCTGCTGCAGCTGCTGACCGGTGCCCTCGGGGTCGGGCGCTTCGTCCGCTTCGTGCCCCTGCCGGTGCTCCGCGGCTGCGTGATCGGCGTCGGCCTCACGATCCTGCTCGGACAGCTGCCTCACGCCCTGGGCGCGCAGGTCGAGCCGGGAGCGGGGCCCCTGGCGCACTTCGACGCCGTCGCCCTGAAGCTGGAGGACGTCGTCCCGGAGGTGGCCTCCCTGTGCATCGGCGCGGCCCTGCTCGGCTGGCTCGCGCTCAAGATCCGATTCGTTCCGGGCGCCCTGTTGGCCCTGGTGCTCGTCGCGGTCGCCAACTCGATGCTCGGCCTCGGGCTGCCCACCGTTCATGAAGCGCCCAGCTTCCCCTGGCCGCGGGCGCCGCTCCTGCCCATGAGCGAGCTCGCGCCGCTCTTCGGGAGCGCCCTCGAGCTGTGGGGGACCATGACCGTCGCGACCGCGATCAACACCGTGACCCTCGAGCGTCTCCACGCGGACGCGGGCGCGGAGGCCAAGACCGACCCCGATCAGGAGCTCATCGGCAACGGCCTGGCGACGCTCGTCCTCGGCTTCCTGCAGGGCCTCCCCGCGACGCAGCTCGTCGCTCGCTCGAACCTCGGCGTGCGCCAGAAGGTGGCCTCGCCCCGACCAGCCCTGATCCAGGCGCTCTTCCTGCTGGTGTTCGGGCTCGCCGCCTGGCCCCTCCTCCCCTTCGTCCCGGTGGCGGCCCTCACGGGGGTCGCGGTGGTGGTCGCGATCCCGCTCCTCACGATTCGCCCCCTGTGGGCGCTGGGCCGCGTCTCCGGCCTCGACCTCTGGCTCGCCCTCGCGACCATCGTCACCATGCTGGTGACGGGCACGGTGACCGGGCTCTTGCTCGGCATCGCCGTGGCCTTCGCCGTCGTGGCCATCAAGATGGCGCGCACCCGCGCCCTGCTCCACCGCAGCAGCGATCCGAGCGGGCCCCACCAGGTGAACTTCAGCGGCCCCATCACCTTCCTCGCCTCCCTGGAGCTCGAGCGCCTGCGCGCCGTCCTCGCGCACCTCGATCCGCGCCCGGGGCTCGTCCTCGATCTGCGCAACGTCGTGGCCGTCGACGGCACCGGAGCGAGCGCCCTCGTCGAGCTGCTCGATCTCTGGCGCGGGCGCGGGGGGCAAGTGGCGCTGCTCGGTCCCTCGCTCACCGTCCGCGAGCGGCTCCTCCGCACCGACGAGAATCGGCGGCGCCTCCCGGAGGGCGTCGCCCCTGGCGCGCTGAAGCAGGCGGTCGCGGTGAGCGATCGCGAGCTCGACGCCGTCCTCGGCAAACCCATCGTGCGGATGGCGCGCCCGCAGCTCTTGGCGGGCATCACGCGCTTCCGCCAGGAGATGCGCGGCCACTACGACGCCCTCTTCAGCCACCTCGCGGACGGCCAGAGCCCTCACACCATGTTCATCACCTGCGCCGACAGCCGCATCGAGCCCGCGCTGTTGACCGGCGCCCACCCGGGCGACCTCTTCACGGTGCGCGCTATCGGCGCCCTCGTGGCCCCCTCGGGCAGCGCCGTGTGGCCTCAAGAGGGCGCCGCCGTGGAGTACGGCGTCGGCGTGCTCGGGGTCCGCACCATCATCGTGTGCGGGCACAGCCGCTGCGGCGCCATCAGCGCGCTCAAGACGGCGAAGGTGCCCCCCGAGCTAGAGACCCTCGGGGTGTGGGCGAAGCACGCCGCCGAGCTCGCCGGAGACGTCGCCCCCTTCGAGACCCCCGACGAGGCGGCCCGCGCGGTGACGGTACGGCAAATCCACAACCTCCTGAGCTATCCCCTGGTGCGCGAGAAGCACGAGCGCGGCGAGCTCCAGATCCACGCGTGGTTCTACGATCTGGGGCAGGTCGAGCTCTTCGAGTGGGACGCCCAACGCGAGACCTTCGTGGAGCTGACGTCCGAGGATCCCTCGTTGCCCTCCCACCCGCCACCCCCCGTAGAGGCCGTGGGCTGAGGCGCCCGACAAGCCTCTAGCCCGTGAGCTCCACGCTGCCCGCGGCATAGCTCGCGAGCTGCGCGGCGATACCGCTCCGGGAGGGCGCATATCCCGCAGGAGTCCCCGATCCCCACGCTCACTCGCCCTCAACCCCTCCGCCCTTTGGTCACCAGAGCGTCGGCAGGTACGCTCCGGCGATGATCCAAACGAGTCCGAAGTCGCAGGGGGTGCAGAGGCGTTGGAGCGAGCGGAGCCCGTGGAGAGCACGCGTCCTTCTCCCCCTCTTCGGCTCGATCCTCGGCGTCGCTGCTTGCAGCGCTTCGTCCGGAGGCGACGGGGACGGTGGTGCTCCCCCGGGGGTCACGTGCTCGGAGCATCCGATCTGTGCGCCTACCGCTACCAACGAGTGTGAGGCGCCGCTCCAGTGCATGTACATCCGCGGCTGCTCGACCCCGCTCTGCATCACGGCGGAGCAGGCCTGCGAAGAGACCTGCGGTGACCAGGACGGCTGCGGCTTCCAGACCTCCGCTCCCCCGACCGTCACCTGCGAATCGACCTCCACCCCAGGCCATGACTGAGCCTGAATGCGGCGAGCGCCTCTACACCTTCCGCCGCAGCGTCTCACCGCATGTTTGGCACGGGGAGTGCTCCTCGCGGCTGAACCGCCGAGCGATCTGGTTGCCGCATCTACGATGACGGGCTGGGATTCTGCTCGTTGGCACCCGACCTGCGAGGACGTCTCCGCAAGTACCCGTCCGAGCCAGTGAGCTTTGAGGCCGCCTTGCTCATACTGGAAGGTGCCCGTCCCCTGCGGGCTCCAACCCTTGGAGGAAAGATGAGTTTTCTGCGTACTCGCTTGCTGCGCCTCGCGGCCCTGGCGGCCCTGAGCTCCACCCTGATCGGTTGTGGCGACGCCGAGGAAGGCGACGCGGGAGCCGGAGGTGGGATGACGGACCCCGAGGCCCCCGCCTCTTGCGACATCCTCGCCTCCGTGACGGGCACCTACACCGTCACCGGCGATCCAACGGACAACGAGCACCGCGGGGCGACGACGAACGACCACCAAAGGGGAACCATCGTGGTCGCCGACGACTTTGGCATCGACTTCGACGAAGGCATCGCGTTCTCGGGAGCGGACATCGCGACCTGTTATGACCGCACCAACCAAGATCACGATCGCCGAATTCAGGTGAGCTACGACTCGGACGACAGCGGCCGGGTGATCAACCTGTACCTCACGGCAGAGGGCGACGTGGACGAAGTCCAGTTTCGGCACAGCAACGAGGGCGTCAACGTGCGCGCGCTCGTCAGCAAGGATTGAGCCCCCTCCGCGCCCTCGACCCAGGTTCGTGTGCTCACAGATTTCTCCCGGCCGTTGAGCGCTGCGGGTCACCGAGACCCAGGCCATGGGCACGAACTGCGCGGCGCTCCAACGGACGCGGCTGGGCGCACAGGGGGAGCAGCCCTAGAGCACCGACGAGCAAGCCGCGCAGTGACCTCCGTCCCCCTCTGATCTCCCTCTCGGAGGGGTCACAGCTACCCCAAGCCAGACGCGAGATTCACCCCGCCCCCGCAGGCGCCCCAGATCCGCCCCAGGGCCCCCCGAGCAGCAATCCTGACCACAGATGCCAATCCGACCCAGGGGAGCTAGAATGCCCCCATGCAGGCGGACAAGTTGCGCGCAGGGCTCCTAGCGCTTCCTCCGAACGAGCGTGCGGAGCTAGCCCACGTGCTCCTGGAAAGCCTGCACGACCAGGAACCCGAGCCTGGCGCCGAGGCGGCTTGGCGTGCCGAGCTCGACCGACGCGCCCAGGCCGTTGCCGATGGCCCCCCGTGCCAATAAGCGGTGAGACGCAAGCCCCCGTACCGTTTCGAGGTGGAGCACAAAGCTCCACGTAAGCATCGGGTCGTGCACATCGACCTGAGCTGGGATGACGCCCGACTCGAACGAATCGTCCCCGGCGTGCTTGCTCACGCTGACCGGCTCCGTACACGTCGCAGTCCTCAACGGGAGCACGTCGCCGAACTGGCCGGTTACGGGCTGGCGCAGGTCTCGGAGAGGAAGCCACCCTCGCGAAGCCTAAGGTCAATCTCACCGAATACCTGACCAAGCGGGTCCGTCGCACGGGCCCTGATCCCGGACGCGAAGCGGCATAGACGCCGCGAGCATGTCCGGGATACTCGAAGCCTCCACGACGAGCACCCCGATCCTGGCGCCGAGGCGGTCTGGCTCTCCGAGATCGATCGGCCGCCCAGGCCGTCCCCGATGGAACGGCCGAGCTCTCGGTGCGACTGACCAGCCACGCGCGCACGATGATCGACGTCCTCGACGCGCCGCCTACGCATGGACGCTGCGCCGGCCCGCAGGGCGCACTGCATTCTTCGTCACCTTGACCATCGTCAATGTGACCACGGCCCTCGGACCTGTATAGTCCAACGGTCCAGACGCCCTCCCCTTACGATCATGTCAGCATTCGACTCCACGAAGACCCAGCTCGGCCGCCTCCTGCAGGAGGTGGTCGAAGGCAAAATTCAGCTCCCCGACTTCCAGAGGGGTTGGGTCTGGGACGACGAACACATCCGCTCGCTGCTCGTGAGCATCGCCCGCTCGTTCCCCATCGGCGCCGTGATGCTCCTCGAGACCGGCGGTGAGGCGCGCTTTCAGATGCGCCCCGTCGAGGGCGTCACCCTGCCTCCCGGATCGCCCAGCGCGAGCACCGCGGAGCAGCTGATCCTCGACGGCCAGCAGCGCCTCACCTCCCTCACCCAGGTGCTGATGCTGCAGAAGCCCGTGGCGACGCGCGACTCGAAGAAGCGCGAGCTCAAGCTTCACTACTACTTCGACATCGACAAGGCGCTCCAAGGCCCTCAGGAGCTCGAAGACGCCATCGTCGCCGTGGACGAGCAGCGCACCGTGCGCAGCGACTTCGGCCGCAAGGTGGACCTGGATCTCAGCTCGACGGAGAAGGAGATCGAGAACTTCCACTTCCCCTGCAGCCAGATCCTCGACTCGAGCACCTGGGAGTACGAGCTGATGACTCGCGACCGCGACAAGGTCATGAAGTTCATGCAGTTCCGCCAAGAGGTCCTGGACCCCTTTCGAAACTACCTCCTGCCCGTGATCACCCTGAAGCGCTCCACGTCGAAGGAGGCGGTGTGCCTCGTCTTCGAGAAGGTGAACACGGGCGGCGTCCCCCTGTCGGTCTTCGAGCTCGTCACCGCCACCTGGGCCGCCGACGGCTTCAACCTGAGAGAGGACTGGTTCGGCAAGCGCGCAGGCGACGGCCGCCACGCCCGCCTGGCGCGCAAGCCGCTCCTGCGAGAGCTCCAACCGACGGACTTCCTCCAAGGCGTCTCGCTGCTCCACTCCCTCGAAAAGCGACAGCGCGACATCGCCGAGGGCAAGACCGGCAAGGAGGTCACCCCCGTCACCGCGAAGCGTGAGCACATCCTCGAGATGCCCCTCGCCGCGTACCAGAAGTGGGCGGACCCGCTCACCACGGGGTTCGAGCAGGCGGAGCGTTTCCTGCGCAGCGAGGGCTTCCATCACCCCAAGTACCTCCCCTACCGCTCTCAGCTCGCTCCTCTCGCTGCCCTGATGGCTGGGATCGGCGAGCGCTGGCTCGAGCCTCGGATCAAGGACAAGCTCGCGCGTTGGTATTGGTGCGGAGTGCTCGGTGAGCTGTACGGCGGCGCCGTCGAGACGCGCATCGCCCTCGACCTGCAAGGCCTCGCGACCTGGATCGCCGACCCCGACGCCCCGGATCCCGCCACGGTGCAGGCCGCCAGCTTCAATCCCAACCGCCTGGACACCCTGCGATCTCGCACCAGCGCCGCCTACCGCGGCCTGTACGTGCTCGTGCAGCGCGAAGGGGCGCAGGACTTCTTCTGGAAGACCCGCATGGTCGATCTCGATCGAGACGAGGCCAAGATCGACATCCACCACATCTTTCCCCGCAAGTGGTGCATCGAGCAGCGCATCCCGCCCCGCACGTTCAACGCCATCGTCAACAAGACGGCCATCTCCTACAAAGCGAACCGCACCATCGGCGGCAAAGCTCCGTCGGCGTATTTGGCGCAGCTGGAGAAGCTGGCCGGCGTTGGCGAAGCGGCGATGGACGACATTTTGCAGACGCACTTCGTCGCCCCCGAGCTCCTCCGCGCGGACCACTTCGACGCCTTCTACGCCGCACGCAAGCAGGCCCTGCTCGACCTCGTCGAGCGAGCCATGGGCAAGTCGGTCGGAGACACGTCGGAGCTCGTCGCGGAAGACGAAGACGTCGACGACTACGACGAAGAGCAAGCCGCGCAGTGACCTCCGCCCCCCATAGCTGTTAACAGTTTGCGGTCGTAAGTTCGGGGCAATCTATAAAGAAGCGATTCCGGAAAGCAGGGACCTGGCGATCGTCACCATCGTTGGAGAGGCTTTCGAGGCGAGCGGCAAGCTCCGGCATGTGCGCGATCGCGGTCTCCAACTTCAGGGGCATGATGGCGGCGAGCATCATTGGCCAAACGATGCTGGTAAGCTTCCACGGCTCACGAGCGAGAGCTCGCGGCGAGCGGCTTGTCAGTGGCGGAGGAGGCAGTGCGACCGCGCCGACGCGATCAAGCAACAAGCCCAGCAAGAGTTTCGCGGTCAGCCAGGACTGGATCGTGTCGTCGCGATAGTTCGGGAGGCGGTCGAAGTGACACAAGGACTTCCAGCGTTTGAAGAGCAATTCCACCTGCCAACGCAGACGATACGCTTCCACGCACCGCGCGGCGGATAGTCGATCGCTGGGCGCGGTGGTGAAGAGGATGACGTAGGTCGCTGCTTCGAGCTGCTCTTCCGTCACCTGCTTCCCATGCTCCGAGCGGACACGGGCTCGTGCTTCCTCGGCCTCGGCCTCAGGGAGGCGAAAACCAACAAGCCTTCCAGCGATCACGCGAGGCGTACCTCGCCTTTTGACGATGACGTTAGCTTTCAGCTGCGAGGCCGCATGACGGGTGAGCGCACGACACCAGCTCAGGACATCGAGCGGTTGCCCGTCTTCATGGTAGAGCGGCAGCGAGCCGCGGTTGACGCGTACGAGGATGTCGGAGCCATGGTCCACGATCCAAGCGATGCCTGGAGGATTCGCGTAGGCTCGATCTGCGATCACGAGCTGATCTGCCGACCAGATAAATCGCTTGAGCGTCTCGCCGCCCGTCTCGTTCGTCACCTCGGCTTCCACGACAGCCAGGTCGTGCAGTCGGATCACCGCATGCAGTCGCGCGTCCGTCCCCGTCGCACCGGGCCCAGACACCGACGACGCATCCACGCACACCATCTCGTAACCCGCCCAGTGCTCGGGCGTGGCATCGACAGTAGCTGTCAACCGCGAGACCAGCGCGGCCAGATATCCTCGCGCTTTGCGCATCCGGTGATGAAGCCAAACCGCGCTGAGGCTTGGTCCTCCGCTCTCCGCGATGGTGGCAACGGTCTGGCGCAGCGGCAAGTCCGCTCCGACGTGAAGAAGGATGAAGCGCAACAACTCCGCCGCTGTCGAAACTTTCGCGTTCGGCCACTGCGTCTTGATCAACCCGTGCTCCAAGGCCAGCGCCTCGAAGTCCGGCGGAAGCATCGAAAGCAACGCTTGCCAACCATCGTGCCCCGGTCTTTCCATGACTGCTATGTGCCGGGCGGCGACGCGAATGGACAGCGCTTTCGACTCTGGCGCTTGACTTTGATCGCACAAAGTGCGGAACCGGCCGACACAAACTCACACGGAAATTCTGTTAACAGCTATACCCCCTCCCCCGCCCTTCGATGCATGATCTGGCCGCCCTCGAACGACCAACAAAGCCAATGACGCCGTGCCAGGCAGCGACCAGCTCCACCGCGACCAGCTCCACCGCGACCAGCACCAAGCCCGACGGCGCCGAGGCCTGCGTCGCTCCACGGGGGCTCGCCAAACTTCACGGAGGGCTCCACGGAGGGGCCCGCCGCGCGCTCCTCGGCTGCGTACTCGCCCTCGCTCTGGGGGCTTGCGGGGGCGACGGGGACGAAGGCGCCGCGGGGGGAGCGTCGACGGGCGGGTCCTCGGACGGAGTGCCGGGCAGCGGGGGCAACGGGAACGGCGGGGACGGCGCCGGGGGCAGCGCCGGGGGCAGCGGGGGCGGCGGCTGCGATCAGGCCTGCGGCGTCGAGGAGGTCTGCTCCGGCGGTCGGTGTGTGGTGGGCGGAGACGACCCGGGCGCCTGCGAGCCGGGCACCCGCGACACCACCTGGGCGAGCAGCTGTCGGACCTCGCCGCCCGCCTGCACCCCGGGCACCTGGACGGCCCCCGCCTCCGGCAGCGACGGCCACCAGCTGCGGGGCGAGTCCGAGCACTTCGCCATCTACTGGTACACCCCGGGCCAGTCGCCGCCCGCGCCGCTCCAGGGCGTCGCCTCGCCGCCGAGCGCGCAGACCGTCGAGCGGGCCCTCGCCACCCTGGAGAGCATCTGGGACACCTACTTCGGCGATCCGATCTACTTCCGTGAGCCCTACTGCGACTCGGCGCAGAAGTGGAAGGCCACGATCCACATCGACGACTACTATCCCCTGTGGGGCGGCGGCTGGAACGGCGGCGGCAACAGCTACATGGGGCTCTGGGTCGGGCCCGGGGCGCTCAACGACGACTGGGGCCTCGCCCACGAGTTCACGCACGGCGTCCAGGCGTCCACGCAGGGGTTCCCCGACTGCGGCGGCACCGGCTGCTGGATCTACGAGAGCCACGCCAACTGGATGCCGCACCAGATCTACCGCGACGACGTGCACTGCTCGGACATGCTCGTGAACGCGCCGCACCTGTACTACGGCTCCACGCGCAACCGCTACTGCAACTGGCAGTTCTTCGAGTTCCTGAAGGACAAGCACTGCTACGAGGCGGTGAACGAGATGTGGACCTACGACGCCCCCGCGGGGCAGCGCGATCCGTGGCAGAAGCTCCTGCTGAGCCAGGGCTGGGACATCGAGCAGCTGAACGATCTGTTCGGCGAGTGGGCGATGCACAACGTCACCTGGGACTACCGGGATCCCCCACCCACGGGCAGCGACGGCAGCGGCGGGCACGACCAGGGCGACGTCTACCGAACCTCCTACGGCTCGATCGAAGACACGCAGGGGCGCACGGACCGGCGCTTGCGCCTCACGCGCCTGGAGTCCCTCGACGACGACTGGACGGAGACGCGCCGCTTCGTATCGCCCTACCACTGGGCGCCCCAGCGCTGGGGCTACAACGTCGTGCGCCTGCACCCCGAGGAGGGCGCGGAGAGCGTGACGGTCTCCTTTCGCGGCGTGACCCAGGCGGGCGCGCGCTCCGGCTGGCGCTGGGGCCTCGTGGCGACGAACCCGGAGCTCACGGAGGCGCGCTACAGCCCGCTGCAAGCCGGCAGCGAGGGCGAGCTGCGCTTCTGCGTCACCCCCGGGGAGCACCTCTACCTCGTCGTGGTCGCGACCCCCACCGAGTACCAGAAGATCGTCTGGTCGAACCCGAGCGACGGCACCCCTTATCCCGCGATCCATCGCTACCCGTACCTGGTGCAGCTCGACGGGGCGTGGCCCGCCGGGTTCCGCGATGGCGCCCTCGAGGAGTGCCCCGCCGGGACCGAGCGACACGCCCACGGCGGCGGCTGCGCGCCCCCCGGGACGCCCGCGAGCGTCTACGTGGGCCCCTACGCGAAGATCCTGGGCGGCACGGTGACGGGCGACGCGCGCATCGAGGACCACGCGACGATCATCCAGGGGACCGTGAGCGGCGGTCGGATCGGCGCCCTGAGCCTCATCGGTCAGGCGGGCCCGGGCATCCCTTCACGTGGCTTCGACGTCAGCGGCGCGGCCGTCGTGCAGGCGACCTTCTACCCCCTCGGCTGGTTCGGGGCGGGGCTGAGCGCCAGCGGCACCGCGCACCTCATCGGGGATCTCGAGCTCTACACGAGCAAGTCGAGCAACGGCTGGTACGGGCTCGTGGACGACGGCTGGTCCGGCGTCGCCAGCATCGAAGAGGTCACGATCGCCCCCCCCTACGCCTGGCCCGATTGAGACAGCCGTCCTAACCACCGGCCTGCTCGCCAAGGCATCTCCCTCCCGAACATCGCGCGCTGCCTCGTGTCAGCGCGGTGTCGGCGAGCACCGACGGTGATGCCTTGGTGAGGGCGCCACGCGCGCAGCCGCCGCGGGCCACGACGCTGTTCTGGAGCTCAGGGGAGGACCGGGCGCCGAGCTCCTCGGGGTGCGCAGCGCTCTGACCTGCGGTAGCAAGGACAGGGATGAGCACCCCCCTCGAGCAGTACGCGCTCCTGTCGGATCTGCGCACCGGCCTCCTCGTCTCCCGCGCCGGCTCGATCGACTGGCTGTGCCTGCCACGGTTCGACTCCCCTGCGGTCTTCTCCGCGATCCTCGGCGACGCCGACGATGGCTCGTGGCGGATGGCCGTCGTCGCTGGCGAGGTCACCGAGCGCCGCTACCTGCCGAGCACCTTCGTCCTCGAGACGACGTGGCGCTCGCCCACGGGGACGGCGCGCGTCACCGAGTTCTTGCCGCCGGCCGGCTCGCAGGGCGACCTCGTGCGGCGCGTCGAGTGCCTCGAGGGCAGCGTCGAGGTCGAGCACGACCTACGGCTGCGCTTCGACTACGGCAGGGCTGCCCCGTGGGTGCGGCGCGTCGAGCTCGACGACGGCGAGCCCGCCCTCCTCGCGCTCGCAGGCCCCGACGGGATCCTCGTCACGGGACCCGAGCTCGGCTGGCCTGACGGGGACGGCGACGACCGCTCGGGCACGTCGCGGCCCGGTGCGCACCACGGAGGCCGGGCAGGCGGGGGACGGGCACCGAGGCTCGTCGGGAAGTTCGCGATGTCCGCCGGCGAGACGCTCGACTGGGACCTGACGTGGTTCCCCTCGTACTCGGCTCCGCCCGAGCCACCAGACGCGGACACCGCCCTCGCCGAGACCGTCGAGTTCTGGTCGGACTGGGCGGCGCACCTCGAAGTCGAGACCGACCACCGTGATCTCGTGCGCCGCTCCCTGCTCGTCCTGCGTGCGCTCACGCACCTCGAGACGGGCGGGATCGTCGCCGCGCCGACCGCCTCGCTGCCTGAGTTCTTCGGCGGCTCGCGCAACTGGGACTACCGCTACGTGTGGCTGCGCGACGCGGCGCTCACGATCGAAGTCGCGATCCGGCACGGCCTCACCGACGGCGCGAGCCTGTGGCGCAACTGGCTGCTGCGCGCCGTCGCGGGGGACGCGAAGGACGTGCGCATCATGTACGGGCTCGCGGGGGAGCGGGACCTCGTCGAGCTCGAGCTCGACAACCTCGCGGGGTACGAGAAGTCAAGGCCCGTGCGCATCGGCAACGGCGCGGCGGACCAGTACCAGGCGGACGTCGTCGGCGAGGTCATGATCGCGCTGCACGAGCTGCGCGCGGCGGGCGTCGAGGAGGACGAGTACACGTGGGGGCTCCAGCGCAGCCTGCTCGAGTACTGCGAGGAGAACCTCGACCGCAAGGACCACGGCATCTGGGAGATGCGGGGCGACGTCCACCACTTCACCCACGGGCGCGTCATGATGTGGGCCGCGTTCGATCGCGGGGTGCGGGCGGTCGAGGAGCACGGCCTCGAGGGTCCTGTCGGGCGGTGGCGCGAGCTGCGCGAGAGGCTCGCCCACGAGATCGAGGCGCACGGCTTCGACGCCGACCTGAACAGCTACACCCAGACCTACGACAACACCGAGGTCGACGCCTCGCTCCTCCAGCTGCCCCACACGGGCTACCTCGACTACGACGACCCTCGCATGCTCGGCACGATCGAGCGCATCGAGGCCGAGCTGTGCACCGAGGAAGGCTTCGTCTACCGCTACCGCACGGAAGGCGGCATGGACGGGCTCGAGGGAGACGAGTACACCTTCACGCTGTGCACCCTGTGGCTCGTCGAGCAGTACGCCTTCAGCGGGCGGCTCGACGAGGCCGAAGAGCTGCTCGGCCGGGTCGTCGCGACCACGAGCGACGTCGGTCTGCTCGCCGAGCAGTACGACGTCGCCTCGGGACGGATGGCTGGCAACTTTCCCCAGGCGTTCAGCCACCTCGCTCTCATCCGGGCCGCCGACGCGGTGCGCGACTGCCAGGAGGGCTCGTGATCAAGTACGGCTTCCACGCCTCCCACGAGCAGATCGCGCCTTCGCAGCTGCTCCGTGACGTGCAGCGGGCCGAGCAGGCGGGGTTCGATGTGGCAATGTGCTCGGACCACTTCGCCCCGTGGTCCCTCGCCCAGGGGCACTCGGGGCTCGCGTGGGCGTGGCTCGGCGCGGCGCTCGCGACGACACGACTGCGCCTCGGGACGGTCACCGCGCCCGGGCAACGCTACCACCCGGCGATCGTCGCCCAGCTCGCCGCGACGCTCGCCGAGATGTTCCCCGGCCGGTTCTGGATCGCGCTCGGCTCGGGGCAGAATATGAACGAGCACGTCACGGGCGACCCGTGGCCCGACAAGTCCGTGCGTCAGGCGCGCCTCGAGGAGTGCGTCGACCTCATCCGCCGGCTCCTCGCGGGCGAGGAGGTCACCCACCGCGGACTCGTCACGGTCGATCGTGCGCGCCTCTACTCCTTGCCCGGGGTCCCGCCCCCGATCATCGGACCCGCGCTCACCCCCGAGACCGCCGCGCGCGCCGCGCGCTGGGCCGACGGTCTCGTGACGATCAACGCCGAGGTCGCTCAGGTGCGCGAGATCGTCGAGGCGTACCGCGGCGCGGGTGGCGCGGGGCCCCTCGCGCTCCAGGTCCACCTCTCGGTCGCCGCGAGCCTCGACGAGGCGTGGGCGATCGCGCGGCACCAGTGGCGCAACCACGCGCTTGGCGATCCGTTCGACAAGGACCTGCCGACCCCCGAGGATTTCGACGCGGCGGGCCGTGACGTGCCGGACGAGGACATCGCGCGCGCCGCGATCGTCACCGACTCGGTCGCCGAGCTCGTCGAGCGCGTCCGCGAGCTCGAGCAAATCGGCTTCGACGAAGTCTACCTGCACCACGTCGGGCAGGACCAGGCGCCCTTCCTCGACCTCGCCGAGCGGGAAATCCTGCCCGCCCTACGATCACGGGCCTGAAGCGGCAGGGGCAGCACGCGGCCCACCATCAACGAGGGGTCACGGCTACCTGCCGCGCGCCTCCGGATTCACCCCTCCCACGCAGGCGCCCCAGATCCCCCACTCATGCATGCGAACAACGCATGTATCCTCCCTCAATCATGCGCCACACGCATAACATCGCGACCTGAGGCCCGTCGACACGACGCCCCGGCCGTCTCGCTCGTCCGCGCTGCTCGTCCGTGCTGCTCGTCGACGATCCGCGGACGACGCGCCGCTCCGCCGCTGGCAGGGCCGCCGATCCCATCAGATCCAGCGCCGCGCGGCCTTCGGCCCAGGGCCGGCCTTCCTCAGCGAAGGTTTGCCGCTCCAGCGGCGGGACGATGGTCCGGCCGACGAAATCGGCCAGCGGGCACTCTTGGTCGGCCTTTCCGGCGGCGGTACGCTCCGCTCATGGTCCTCTCCGCGCGCACTCTCGCCACCGTCCTGACCACGACCCTGTTCGCCATCGGCTGCGGCGGTGAGGAGGGGAGCGTCGGCGCAGATGGCCTCAGTGGCGCGGAGGGTCCCCCGGGACCGGAAGGGCCCGAAGGACCGGAAGGACCCGAAGGGCCCCAAGGCCCCGAGGGGCCGCCCGGACCGGAGGGCCCCTCGGGCGAGCTGCTCGTCTACGGCGACGGCAGCGCCGGCAGCTTCACCATCGAGGACGCCATCGACCTTACCGCGCTGGTCGACGACGCCAATCTCCAGTTCGAAGAGCTGACGATCCTCGAGGGAGGGATCCTCACCGTCCCGAGCGGCGTGACGCTCCGCGCTACCAAGAGCATCACCATCGAAGGCAAGCTCGTGGTCGCCAAGGCCGCCGCTCCGGGCTTCGTCAATTTCTCGACGGGCGCCGTGCTGTGGCCTTGGCACCGAGATCCGGAAATTGGCAACGCCTTGAGCGCCCCCAGGAGCCCGACCATCGTCACCACGGGCACGGCCATCGGGGCGGAAGGCGGGTTCGGCTTGCAGGATACGGCGCGCTTCCTCCTGGCTCCGGGACGCTTCGGCGGAGGCGGCGGCTGGTACGGGGCGGGCCCCGCGGCGAGTGACAACGCGGCCTTCGGCGGGGGTTCGGTGATCCTGCTCGCGGGGGAGGGGATCCGCATCGACGGGACGATCTCCGCCCAGGGCGGCGGCACCCAGGGCAACGGCAGCTGCAATGCGTGCAGCGGGGGCGGCGGCGGTATCGTGATCGTGGCGTCCCGGGGGAGCATCGTCACCGCGCCGGACGCCCTCATCGACGTCCGGGGCGGCGACGGCGGCGACACGGATGTGAGGCTCGAGTCGATGGGGACGTTGCCCGCGGTGGCCACGGCCGCTGGCGGCGGCGGCGGTGGTGGCTGCGTGCACCTGATCGCTCCAGAGATCACCCACGAGGGCGACATCAACCTGGACGGAGGGGAGCCGGGCACGAACGCGGTCCCCGGCAGCTTGCCCAACCTGCGCGTCGGCGGCGGCGGCGGCGGCGGGAGCTGCGGCGATGGTGGCGCAGGCGCTCGCCTCCTCGCCGGCACGGTCGCAGAAGCCGGAACCCCCGGCTGGTACTTCCGCACCGAAGCGAACCCGAGCGCGCTGTTCTGAGGCGACCGCTGTCAGCATACGGCCTCCCTCTGGTGCACGCACCGGCGCCACGCGCCGCAGAAACGCGCGGTCGCCGCCGCGGCGCACGGTGGGACACTCAGTCTCCCTGCTCGCCAACGGCCTCGCCTTCAATCCCGGGCGCGCTGCTCCGCGCAGCGACGGGGCAGCAGGGAGGTGAGTCATGACCGCTCGGTGGCTTGAGCACTTTCCCCTCACTCGCCCATCGAACGACGCGAACAGAGGCCCATCGCGGAGCGTGAGCGGGAACACGATGCTCGCCCTGCCCATACTACGAAACCCGCGTGATCGGTCGCATCCCGATGTTGTCCGGAGCGCTTGACGCTCCGGGCGACGACTAGGGTGAAGAGCCGCTGAGCAACACCGTAAGAGCCCCGTAAGAGCCCCCGTCCGTCGGGTTGTCCCGAGTGCTATGACGTCCTAGCCTACCCGGGTCGTGTTACGAGAAGCGTACTCAGCTCGTTCTTCGAGATGGTGGCTCGCCTGCCTGGCATTGCTCTGTAGTTGTCAACGCGACAGAGCCACACCGGACAGAGTGACACCGACCGCGTCAAGCTCGCTCGAGAAGAAGGCGGAGCCAGCTGCCACCGCGCCCACGTCGGGCTCCGATGGGCCACTCGCCACGCTGCCGCCGCTTCAGCCCATCAACGCCGCGCCCTTTCCCGACGGGGCGACACAAGAACAAACGTGTGCAGCCATCAAGGACCGGGACCAGAAGGACGTTTGGCTCCGCTTCGGTCACATGCTCCCCATGTACACGACCGGCTCGCTGTTCGTCGTCCAGGGCGGAGAACCTGAGATGGCAAAGATCGAGCAGTTCGTGCGGCACGAGTACGCGCCTAATCTTTACCGTGCCGACATGAGGCAGTGCGAGGGCAAGATCTTGCTTTGGCTTGGCGACATGCTGGACGAGGACCGGCAGGATCTCAGAGGCCTCACCCACGGGGGACGGCACTTCGCCGAGAGCATGCGCCGACACCTCGGCCTCACTGTCATCGAGGAGATCTACACTCGCTCCACCGAAGGGAGATATCGCCTGTCGGATTACTGTAAGTCGAGCGCCCAGCTCTGCAGAAAGCTTGTAGAGCTGAACCGAGACAACCCCGCCGGCCTTTGCGGTTGGGCATTGACCGCCGCCGATCGTTTCCTGCCTTTCACACCGCGCGACGACAAGATACGCGCCTGCAAGAAGCTCCCGATAGAGATTCTAGCATGCGCATGCTTTACGCACCGCAATCCCAAGCGCGCCCATGAACAGCACCTACAATGTGGCAGGAGCATCGCTGACGCTCTGCAGCTCCCTTCACCCTCAGATTGAACGCGCAAGCGCCTCACTGCGAGTCTGGAGTCGCTTTCGGATCTCCGAGCCAAAACTTGCCACACGATTTCCCGTAGCAACGAAATGCACCCACCCGTCCTCCGCTCTCGGGATGACAAGGCTCCCCTTGGCCCCATCGACGCCACCATCTCCGTTGACGTCCAAGCGCACCAAGCACTCGAGGTGAATGAGCTGCGGGTTCTTGACGAGTCCTTCTCGGACATCGAAGGAGTTGATCTTGGGATCCAGGTCCGGTCTGAGCATGACCTCGAGCACCCTTTGCTCGCCTCGCTGCCGCGACTTGACTGCGTTCTGCACCACGACGGCAACAGACCCATAGTTGGTCACGCCTGGCCTACCATCCTTCGAGAACGGATCTTGGACATCGACCCGCACGGAGCCGTCGACCTGAAAGGCATCTAGCGCCAGGATCTC